>ERZ1066138.801-NODE-801-length-10198-cov-6.818693_pt1 | contig 10198 bp, 10 predicted proteins | sample MGYA00382785_ERZ1066138 | MGnify/ENA primary metagenome ERZ1066138 (study PRJEB33369, sample SAMEA5778368) | biofilm metagenome | biome: Industrial cooling water; feature: Water cooling tower basin; material: Biofilm | place: United Arab Emirates | collected...
GGTTTGTTGACCATGCCGATCGACTTGGGCTTGGGCATCTCGTCGGAGACCATCCACACCTGGAACGTCTTATCGGCTTCCGGCGGCGGATTCACGGCGGTGATGACGCACATGTTCGTCCGGGTATCGACGGTGAGCAGAAAGGCCGGCTTGTCGTCACCCGTATTGAGGACGGCGACATACTGGGTCGCTTCCACGGGCGGCAACGTTTCCCGATACGCGATGATGCCGGCGAGCGAGGCGGCGAGCGCGGATGCGCCGATGAAGGCATTGCGCCAGTTGGCGGCGCGCCGGGTCAAGCGCTCTTCGCGGGCCTTCAACGAGATGACGTGCTGGGAAAGGCCGATCTCGGCGCGAATCTTGTTGTAGAGGGCTGGCGACGGCGCCAGGGGGGAGACGGTGCGAGCGAGCGGAGACAAACGACGTTCCCAGGACTGGATCGCGCGGTCGAGCGCCTTGTCGGCGCGCCGGCGTTCGGCAACATCCTGCCGTTCGGCATGCGACAGCGTTCCGAGGACGTACTCGGCGGCCAGTCCTTCGATGTCGTCGAGCTCGTTCATTGCTCGAGGCACCCTTTCAACTGTGCGAGGCTCCGATGGAGCCACGTCTTGATCGTCCCCTCCGGACGCTCGAACCGCCTCGCTAATTCTTCGCGGCTCAGGCCGTCGAGGTAAGCAAGCCGGACAATCTCTTTCTTCTCGGGTTCCAGACCGTCGAGACAGCGGAGGAGGCGCTCCACGTCCTCGGCTCGCTCAATGGCGGCGATGGGATGCTCGTCACCGCTTTCAATTTTTTCCAACTCGCCGTCGTCACCCGACGGGCGAATGACCCGGCGGCGGGCCTCGTCGAGAGACCGGTTCCGGACGATCGTCGCCATCCAAGTGATCGGAGACGCGATGTCCGAGTTGTAGTCGCCTGCCCGCTCCCACACCTTGAAATAGGCCTCCTGCAATACCTCTTCGGCGAGTTCCCGATTACGCAAGATACGGAACGCAACGCCCAGGAGTTTCGCGGACGTGGCTTGATAAAGCTCGGCAAACGCCGCCTCGTCGCCGCCGGCGATACCGGAGAGAAGATTTTCCAGCTTTGTTTCGCGGGGCGGCATGGGAGCCTTTGGCGAGGGCTTCGGGATAGCAACCGAAGTGTTAGACCGCATTAGCGTCGCATGTCGAGTGGGCCGTCGTTGCCATCACGGCCGGGCAACCGTTAAGGCTTTAATTTCGTTACCGGCGACTGCAGTTGGAGCTTTCCCTTGGCCGCTTTGATCCCGCCAGCATGGCTGACACCTATTATCCTTCTCACCCTGTCAAACGTGTTCATGACACTCGCGTGGTACGGACATCTCAAATTCAAATCGGCGCCGCTGGTCACGGTCATCCTCGTCAGCTGGGGCATCGCCTTCGTCGAATATTGCTTCGCGGTACCGGCAAATCGCATCGGCCACGGGACTTATTCGGCCGCAGAGCTAAAGACAATCCAGGAAGTCATTACGTTGGTTGTCTTTGCGGTTTTTTCCGTCGTGGTTCTGAAAGAAGCGATCACGGTCAATCATCTTGTCGGATTTACGCTGATCGTCGCCGGGGCGTTCTTCGTATTCAAGGGACCGCTCTGACGCCTACCCGAGAGCCGCGATGCCATCACCCCGGACCCCCGCCGCCGGCCCGGCGCTGATACCAATTTTCGGCGATCAACTCAGTCTAGGGCTCGCCAGCCTGAAGGTTGCGGACAAGCGCCGCGATGTCGTGCTCATGGCGGAAGTCGCGGACGAGACCGTTTACGTCCGGCATCACAAGAAAAAGATTGCGTTTCTGTTCTCCGCCATGCGCCACTTCGCGGCCGAACTGGATGCCGCCGGGTGGACGGTGCGCTATGTGCGGCTCGACGACACCCGGAACGGCGGCAGCCTGACGAGCGAAGTCGTACGTGCGGCGCGCGACATCGAAGCTCGCGGTATCGTCGTGACCGAGCCGGGCGAGTGGCGTGTCGCAGAGATGATCGGAGCGTGGGAACGCGAGACCGGTTTGCCGGTGCGCGTATTGAGCGACGACCGGTTTTTATGTTCGACGGCAGAGTTCGCTGGTTGGGCAAGGGACCGGAAGTCGCTCCGGATGGAGTTTTTCTACCGCGACATGCGGCGAAAGACCGGGCTGTTGATGGAGGGCGACGAGCCGGCAGGCGAACGCTGGAATTTCGACGCGGAAAACCGCAAGCCCGCGAAGGCCGATCTCTTTATCCCCAAACCGCTACGGTTTGAGAACGATCAGACCACGCGCGAGGTTCTGGACCTTGTCGGACAGCGCTTCGCCAAACACTTCGGAGAATTGGAGCCGTTCTGGTTTGCCGTGACGCGGCGGGACGCGGAAAAACAGTTGAAGCATTTTCTGAAGACGGGGCTGCCGAAGTTCGGCGACTATCAAGACGCGATGCTGCTGTCGGAACCGTTTCTCTATCACTCCCTCGTGTCGCTCTATATCAACGCTGGCTTGCTCGATCCGCTCAGCGTGTGCCGCTTAGCGGAGAAGGAATACCGCGACGGCCGTGTGCCGCTTAATGCGGCTGAGGGGTTCATTCGCCAGATCATCGGATGGCGAGAGTATGTGCGCGGGATCTACTGGCTGAAGATGCCGGAGTATGCCGAGCGCAACTTTCTTGAGGCGGAGCGGACAATCCCGGATTTCTATTGGTCGGGCGAAACGGACCTGGCGTGTCTTAGGGCCGCCATCGGGCAGACAAAATCAGAGGCCTATGCGCATCACATTCAGCGGTTGATGGTAACCGGGAATTTTGCGCTGCTGGCAGGCATCGACCCCAAGCAGGTTCACGAATGGTACTTGGCCGTCTATGCCGATGCCTTCGAGTGGGTGGAACTCCCCAATACGCTTGGAATGAGCCAATTTGCCGATGGAGGACTGCTCGGATCGAAGCCATATGCGGCCAGCGGGAATTACATCAACCGCATGTCCGACTATTGCGGGACGTGCCGCTATGACGTGAAGAAGCGGACCGGCGAGGGCGCATGCCCGTTCAACGCGCTTTACTGGGACTTTCTCGACCGCAACGCTGGAAAACTCGCCTCAAATCCGCGCATGACGCAAATGTATGCGACGTGGCGAAAGTTTACCAAGGCGGAGCAAGAGGCGGTTCGACAGGACGCGCGAGAGTTTCTCGACGGGCTCAAGCCTTGGGAGCCGGACACGTACTAGCCGGCCGGACCTTCCTCGCCCGGCAGCGGTCCGAGCAGTAGCGAACGGCCTGCCAGTTGCGCGCCCAGGCTTTGCGCCACACGAACGGGCGGCCACACGCCGCGCACGTTTTGCTGGGCAGATCGGATTTCTTGCGCATCCTCGGCATGGTGATCCATATACGCGATCTGGATCATGGAGCGTCCAACGTAATGACACCTTTCGAGCGGGCATTTTTTCAGATCGATACCGCCAACGCGGCCGATCCGAATTCGGTGGACATCGACGGGACGACGCGACCGGCAGAACTGGTTTATTCGGAGCGCATGAGTGCGATGCTGCAGCGTCTCGTTCCGGACGCTTCCGAGGCGCTCCGGCTTGCGGCACGGGCGCAGCACCTCCGACGCTGGACGATCCCGCGCGAGACCTATCCGATGGACCGTGCCGGATATCACCGCTGGCGGGGCGAATTGAAGCGGCGGCATGCCGAGTGGGCGGCGGAGATACTTCAGGACTGTGGATTTGATGCTCCGGCCATCGAGCGCGTGGGGCAGCTTATTCGCAAGGAAAATCTCAAGACGGACGCGGAAAGCCAAGCGCTCGAGGACGTGGCCTGTCTCGTGTTCCTCCAGCACTACGCGGCAGACTTCGCAGCCAAGCACGACCGCGAGAAGATGATCGGCATCGTCCAAAAGACATGGAAGAAAATGTCAGACCGCGGTCATGAGGCGGCTTTGACCTTGGCACTCGATCCGGCGGTGCGAGAGCTGGTGGTAGCAGCGCTGGCCGATGCGGGGTCCCGATCCGGGCTTCGCACCGTTCACATTGGCGATGTCGCGGTTGTACTCGCAGCACACGGCGACCGCGGCGGGCTACATCCGAATGCAACGTTATTGATGCACGCGGCTGCTCTCGACGCGATGGGCCTGTTTCACAGCGTGGGGGCGGGAATTCTACGGGGCGAACCTATACTCGATGATACGGTCCGGGCCGCAGTCGCAGCGGGTGCGAAATGTCTGGCTGTCTATCCCATGTTCATGGCTGACGGATATTTCACGCGAAAGGTTCTCACCCAGCGGCTGGCAGCGCTCGAAATTCCGATCGACGTGCACGTTCTCGCGCCGCTCGGCGCCGATCCGCGTCTGCCGGAATTGATCGCCGCGGAGGTCATTGCGACAGCGTCTTCACATGGTCTTTCGCCGGAGACCGTACGCCTGGTCGTCGTCGGTCACGGGTCGAAGATCGGGCCCGCGTCAGCGGACGCGACACGGGCAGTCGCGGCGGATATCGCGGGGGCGCGGCGCTTTGCGTCCGTCGAAACGGCGTTTCTTGAGGAAGCAGAGTTTCTGGGCGACGCGCTAAGGCGTGACGTCGATCGGCCGACCATTGTTGCCGGATTTTTCTCCGGCGATGGGCTCCATGCGGCAGAAGATGTTCCCGAAATCATCGCCGAGTGCGGTTCTGTGGCGATTTACGCGGGACCGATTGGGAAGGCCGGCGGCATCACCGAAATAATCCGGTCGGCCCTCACTGCTAGTTTTCAACAGTGAGGCCCTGTGGGGCCGATTTAGCCGGCATTGAATGGCCGCTCCTTACGATCAATTAGGACTTCTTGTTTAAGTTGTGTCTAAATTCAATTTATGATTGAGTTCGTAACAATGTTGAATGCGCGATTTGCCGAGGCCGCGCCATCGGCCGGTGAGCCCGAAGAGTACGCGGGCGCCACCGGCAACCGGCCATTTGAGTACCTAATTTCGGAAGTGCATGCGGTGGTTGCCGCGGTCGCGGTCGTGACGACGGCGGCGAATGCGCTTAACGACTGGCGGGCCGCTGTCGCGCCGCAAGAGATCGCGCGTTTGGCCCCCGACAGCACCACACTCGCCGGCATGCGTCCCATGCTCGACTATCACCATGCGCTCACCAGGGCTTGTGCCGCCCAGCTCGACGCCTTGATCTCGAAGCTGGGAGTTGCGCGAGCGGCTCTCGATGCTTTTCTCGACGACTGCGACGCGATCACGCCCGAGCGCGCCGTGTTGGTTCATGCCCGGCCGATGCAAACAATCTGGCGCCAACTTGCTCACGACACCAAAGGACTGATCGCCCAAATCGAGGCTGCTTCGCCTCGACCGCTACCTGACCTGTACCGTCAAAACACGCTCATCCTGTCCGGCCTGCTCACCGGCGCTGCGAACGGTCTGAAGCCGTGTCTCGACGAAGCCGGCCGACTCTTCGTCCCGCCACTTCCGCAACGGCGCCGCGCTCCCCGGCGCGCAATCCTGCAAAATTGCGTCGTCCATGGCCCGCTTAATGTTCAGCCAGGCTTTGTGCGCGACGCATCGGCGGGCGGGCTGGGCCTTGGCCGTGTTGCGGGGCTCAAACGTGGCAACCGGATCCGGGTCGATCTCGCCAGCGGCCGGCAACTTCACGGCGTTGTCGTATGGGTGAGCGGGGCTTCGGCGGGCATGCGGTTCGATGCGCCACTTGAACCCACGGACACCCTGATTGTGCTTTGAATTGAGCCCAATTGGCGCGCGCGGTATCCTGGGCCGCTCAAGCGACCTGTTCGGCGCGGCAATCCGGTAAAAGCTCAGCCATGCATTCGGCGAGACTTTCGCGCCAATCAGGGAGCATGAAACCGAACTTGCCGCTGAATTTTGTGTTGTTCAATACCGAGTAGGCAGGACGCCGGGCCGGCGTAGGATAGCCGTCCGTGGAGATGGCGATAAGACGCGGCACGGCAGCGTTGCGAGCGGCGGCGTGGCGGAAAATCTCGGCCGCAAATCCGTGCCATGTGACATCTCCTGTACCCGTCAGATGATAAGTGCCCCAGATTGACGGATCACGATTGGCTGCCAAGACCGGCGCGATCTTAAGAATGGCATCGGCAAGATCGCGGGCACTCGTCGGACACCCAACTTGGTCATCGACGACGCCGAGTTCAGTCCGTTCGGCTGCAAGTCGGAGCATCGTCTTGACGAAGTTCGAACCATGCGCGCCGTAGACCCAGGATGTGCGCAGAATCACGTGCTGGAGTTGCGTGCGGCGCACTGCGGTTTCGCCGGCGGCTTTACTGGCTCCGTAGATGCCGAGCGGCAGAACCGCGTCGCCTTCGAGGTAGGGTTGACGTTTTGACCCGTCGAACACGAAGTCGGTCGAGATTTGAACGAGCGGAATGGACGCCGCTGAGCAAATACGCGCGAGTTCTCCGGCTCCCGTTGCATTGATCTGAAAGGCGCGTTCGCCATCGCTTTCGGCCTTGTCGACAGCGGTATAGGCGGCGGCGTTGACGACAACGTTCGGCCTCACCCGATCAAGGAAATCAACGACGGTCTGAGGCCTTGTCAGATCGACCTCAGGGCGGCCCGCGGCGAAGACGTAGAGACCCCGCGCCCGGCCCTGCGTCCGAAGGTAGTGGGCCACTTGTCCTTCGCGTCCGATCACGGCAATTTTCATGGGGCAAGTCCTAGCTCGGCGCGCTTCGGCGACGCAATCGTCAGGCGCGTCTCTTTTCAATAGCCGGAACAGCGGGCAGCCCCAGCCGTTCGCCGCTGTAGCGACGCAAGCGCAGCGGCATCCACCACTGGTCGTTTGCTAGGTACCACGCCACTGTTTTCTCAATGCCGGTCTCGAATGTTTCGATGGCGCGCCAGCCAAGTTCGGTTTCGAGTTTTGCCGGGTCGATCGCATAGCGGAAGTCGTGACCCGGCCTATCCGCGACGTAGGCGATCTGTTCCGCGTACGATAGGCCGTCGTCACGCGGGCGCATCGTGTCGAGAATGCGGATGATCGTGTTGACGACATCGAGGTTCGTTCGCTCGTTGCGTCCGCCCACCAAATAGCTTTCGCCGGGGGTGCCTTGTTCGCAAATCGCCACCAAAGCACGAGCGTGATCGTCGACGTAGAGCCAGTCGCGGACGTTCGCGCCCGCGCCATAGATGGGCAATTCGCGTCCGAGCAGGGCGTTCGTCACCATCAGCGGGATGAGTTTTTCGGGGAAGTGATAAGGGCCGTAGTTGTTCGAACAGTTGGAGAGGACGACCGGGAGGCCGTAGGTACGGTGCCAGGCGATGGCGAGGTGGTCGGAGGCGGCCTTGCTGGCGGAGTAAGGGGAACTGGGGTCGTAGGGCGTTTCCGGCGTAAACAGACCGTCGCCGCTCAGGCTGCCGAACACTTCGTCGGTGGAGACGTGCAGAAAGCGGAACCGGTCCTTGCGATCGGCCGGCAGCGCAGTCCAATAGTGGCGCGCGGCCTCCAGCATCTGGTACGTACCGACAATGTTGGTCTCGATAAATGTCGCGGGTCCGGTGATCGATCGATCAACATGACTCTCGGCGGCAAGATGCATAATCGCATCCGGCTGTTCGCGGCGCAGGATCGCCGCGACGGCAGAACCGTCGCAGATGTTCACCTGATGAAAGCTATAGCGGGGGCTATTGGCGACGTCTTCGAGGGACGCGAGGTTGGCCGCATAGGTCAGACAATCGACGTTGACGACGCCGTAGCCGCAATCATTCACGAGATGACGGCAGACCGCCGAGCCGATGAAGCCCGCGCCGCCAGTTACCAGAACTTTCATACGCCCGCACCGCACGCAAAAGTTTACAAACGTCCGAGTGGCGCCGTGGCGCTGCGATAGCCGCCCGACGGCACCCATTCCGGACAATCATGGGCTGAAGGACCTTGCGAGGCCGTTAACCACTGGGGTGGACGCTGAAATAATTGGCCGGAGCGACGGGGAATGGGGAGCGTGGGCTCTCAGGGCGGGGGCCAACCGGCCAACGGCAAGCGATCAATGAATTCGGCGATCGTGGGCTTTGGAGTGATGCCCGCCTTGACTGAGTTGAAATATTCGAAGGCATTCAGCCAGACGGCATCCCGCCAAGCCACGAACGTCCGCGCCTCCTCCGCCCAGGCGGGCACGGTAGATGCGGCATAGCTGACCAGCATGACGCTGTTCAAGTAGCCGCGCGACTGGGCGGTGGCCTCGATGTGCTCCCGGATGGCCGCTGCATAGTCCGCTTCGGTCCGTTCGATGGGTTCTATGATAATCCGCCGAACAACGCGGTCAGGCGCGATGACAGTGTCACGGCCGGTTTCGCGATAGGCTGTACGGTCGAAGTCAAGGCCTTCGACAACGACGGGACGCCAGTCGCCTTCCGGGATCGGCATGCCACCCTGTAGGACGATATGCGCTACTTCGTGGCCCCTCTCAATGCGTGCAAACGTTTTCATTTCTATGATGCCCCCACGCTGATCTGGCTGTTCGGGCCGAGCTTGCGCAACTCGATGTAACATTCTGCATCCAACACTGCCGCCGCAGCAGTTTGCAGCGCCACGGACGGGATGACTGTTCCAGCAGCATTCGTGCGGATCTTGCCGGTAAGCCGGAAGTAAGTTTGGGTGGCGGTGCTTGGGTTCAAGAGATTTGGCGTCAAAGAGTCTGCGTTCGATGCGGATAAGCTGCCGATGCGCGCTGCCCCAGTGGTTTCAAACGATCCCTCGGCGCCGATGAAATCAATCCGTCCGCCGAGCAGAGTTGCGGTTCCTGCGCCCAATAAGCTGAACGCAAGGTTGCCTGACGCGGTACTCATGCCGGTGATTGCTATGAGCCCGTCCACGAGGTACGTCGTACCGGCCTCGACCGCGATCTCGTCGTGTCCCGATTCGAAAATCGGCTGCATCGATGTTATGCTCGTCAGCGTTCGCGCGGCGCTCAAAGTCGTATAGCTGACATTCGATGCGGCCGTTGCGTTGAGCGTGGCACCCGACATGGACAGACCGCTGCCGAGCGCGATGGCCGCGATGTTTCCGGTCGCACCGCGTCCCAACAGTTGAGAAGCCGCAAGTGCTAGATCGGCTGGATCGCCGGATGCTGCATTGTTGCGCACCTTCACGGTGTTGGCGGCCATGTCGGCGAGCTTGGCATTGGTGATCGTGTTCGCATCGATGGTCCACGTGGCTCCGCTGCCGGACACGGTCACGTCGCCTTTGTCGCCGTCGGAAATTCCGCCGCCGAGGGATGTGTTGGGGAAAGTGACCACGCCGTTGGCGCGGTTGATCTGGATGGCATCGAACCACGTCGCGCCGTCGGGTGAGACCTTGAAGGCGTAATCGTCGCTACCTGTGGTGCCCATTTCAGCGCGGCCGGAGAATCCGGTCTGGAATAAGATCGATGCGGTATCCGTGGCGGCGTTCTTGTTGATCTTCGCCTGATGGCCAGCGCCGGCGTGATTGAAGAGCGTGGCGGGTGATGAGACGGCGAGGCGATTGGTGGTGTCGGCGGTGGCATTGACGCCGACAAGGGGGACGGGATTAACGCTTCCGCTTCCCCCGCCAACCGCCGTCCATGCCATGCCGTTCCAGGCCACGGGTGCGGCCTCGTCCTCGATCCAGGCGAGCCAACCGGTGCGCGGAGCATAGAAGGCCCAGGCACCATCTTGCCAGGCGGCGATCTTCGTCGCGTGACCGGTCCACGCGCCCGTGGGAGAGGCGGCAACGATGTAGCGGGCGCCTTCAGTGGGCGAGGCGGGGGGAGTTGCCAGATCGCGGTCGACGATCGAAATCTGCACCAAAGCGTCGAGTTTCCGCAGCGCTTCGTTGTGCGTGAGCTGCTTTGCGGAGCAGAGAAGGCTAAAAACACTGCAATTGCAGCTATTTAGGCAACCCGATCGTGACGCTGAGGCACAGTATAACGCGATTCTGTGTCACAGCGTGCAAGGTGCCAATTTATTTTTCTTTGCAGCTTCTGAGGCTTAGCGACGGGGGCGAAGACGCCGTCCTCTCCCATAGTTTTGCGTTTGAGTCGTCACAGTCGTCACCCCGTACACGGAGTTTATGTTTTTCCTTGTAGTTTCAAGTTGTTAGGTGTGTGACGACTCGGGTGACGATCGGTGACGACTGTGACGACGGTTATGTTTTGACGACGATTGCCACAGCGCCAAGTTCCAGACCTGTTTCAATGTCTTCCACCCACACGCGCGGGCGACCTTTTTCAACTTTGACGCGCCCCTTCGGAC
>ERZ1066138.802-NODE-802-length-10196-cov-7.999803_pt1 | contig 10196 bp, 6 predicted proteins | sample MGYA00382785_ERZ1066138 | MGnify/ENA primary metagenome ERZ1066138 (study PRJEB33369, sample SAMEA5778368) | biofilm metagenome | biome: Industrial cooling water; feature: Water cooling tower basin; material: Biofilm | place: United Arab Emirates | collected...
GAGCGGCCGCCTGCGCCGCGGCGAACGAGCTGCTGGCCAGCGATGCCTGGCTGCGATTGGCTCAGCATCTGCACGCCGGTCGCATCGATCCGCGCACGGTCGAGCCGGACTGGACCGCCACGCGACCGGAACTGGATCGCGCCACCTTGCTGACCCAGGCGCTGGCGCAGGAAACGCTGGCGGCCAGCCTCGCCGCGCTGGCGCCGCAAGACGCCTACTACCGCGCGCTGCAGGCCGCGCTGGCGCTGTGGCGCGAGCGCGCCCAAGGCGGCAACTGGCCCGTCCTGGACAGCGGCCCCACCTTGCGCCCGGGCGATCGCGACCCGCGGGTGCGTCAGCTGCGCGAACGGCTTGCGGCGGAAGGCTATCTCGCTGAGTTGCCGGCCGCTGCCGATCCCGAGCTTTACGATGGCGAACTGGCGCAACAGCTGCGGCGCTACCAGCAGGCGGCGCATCTGGATGTGGACGGCGCGGTCGGTCGCGAGACCCTGGCCGAACTGACGCGCAGCCCGGCCGAACGGGTGGCTCAGCTGGCGGCCAACCTTGAGCGCTGGCGCTGGCTGCCGGACAGCCTGGGCGAGCGTCACATCCGGGTCAACATCGCTGACTTCCAACTGGAGGCGCGCGCCGGCGGCCGCATCGAAGCGGTGCACCGGATCATCGTCGGCAAACAGCTGCGGCGCACGCCCAGCTTCTCGGCCAGCATGCGCTACATCGTGGTCAATCCCTGGTGGGAAGTGCCACGACGGCTGGCCGTGGAAGACAAGCTGCCGCTGTTTCAGCGTGAACCTGAGGCCGTGCAGCGACTGGGCTTTCAGGTGCTCGATGCCAGCAACCAGATCGTCGATCCCGCCGGCATCGACTGGAATGCCTACACGCGCCGCAGCTTCCCCTTCCGCCTGCGCCAGCAACCCGGTCCGGAGAACGCGCTGGGCAAGGTCAAGTTGATGTTTCCCAATCGCCACGATGTGTATCTGCACGACACGCCCGGACGCACGCTGTTCGAGCGTTCGCGGCGCAACTTCTCCAGCGGCTGCATGCGCGTCGAGCATCCGCTGGCCCTGGCAGCCTGGGCCCTGGCCGACTCGCAGGCCTGGCCCTTGGCGCGCCTCGAAGCCATTGCCGCGAGTCAGAAAGAAACCTCGATCAGCCTCAAGCAGCGCGTGCCGGTGCACGTGCAGTACCTGACCGCAGTGGTCGACGCGGGCGAAGTTCGCTTCGTCTACGACCTGTATCAGCGTGACGCGGCCTTGATCGCCGCGCTGCAGACGCCCTGATCGGCCCTTGACGGCGGCCGATGCGGCACCATATCGGCCGCTCCCCAAGCCAGAAGATCCCTCGCATGCGCGCTGCCCTGCTTGCCGCCTTCCTGCTGGCCCTGCCCTGCTCGACGCCGGTCCATGCCACGCTGCCGCCGATCGTCGATGGCCAGCCCTTGCCTTCGCTGGCGCCGATGCTGGAGCGCACCACGCCGGCGGTGGTCAATGTGGCCAGCAAGACCCGGGTGCGCGTGCGCAATCCCTTCTTCGATGACCCCTTCTTCCGCCGCTTCTTCGACATGCCGGATGTGCCGCAGGAACGCGTGCAGCAATCGCTGGGCTCGGGCGTCATTGTCGACGCCACCCGCGGATTGGTACTGACCAACAATCACGTGATCGAGCGCGCCGACGAGGTGACGGTGACCCTGCATGACGGGCGCACCCTGAATGCGGAGGTGGTGGGCCGCGATCCCGACACTGATGTCGCGGTGTTGAAGGTGCCGGCGCAGAACCTCATCGCCATCCCGATGGCCAACACCGATCAGTTGCGCGTGGGCGATTTCGTGGTGGCCATCGGCAATCCCTTTGGCCTGGGTCAGACCGTGACCAGCGGCATCGTCAGCGCGCTGGGCCGCAGCGGCCTGCGCGGCCTGGGCTACCAGAACTTCATCCAGACCGATGCCTCGATCAATCCGGGCAACTCTGGCGGCGCACTGGTCAATCTGCGCGGTGAACTGGTGGGCGTGAACACGGCGATCTTCAGCCCCTCCGGCGGCAATGTGGGCATCGGCTTTGCGATCCCCTCCAATCTGGCGCGCAATGTGATGAACCAGCTGCTGGCCTACGGCGAGGTCAAGCGCGGCTCGCTGGGCGTGCAGAGCCAGGATCTGGACGAGCGGCTGGCTCGCGCCCTGGGCCTCAAGGAAGCACGCGGCGCGGTGGTCACTCAGGTGGTGCCGGATTCTCCCGCCGACCAGGCCGGCATCAAGCCGGGTGACGTGATCACGCGCATTGACGGCAAGCCGATTGCCAATGCGGCCGAGCTGAGCAATGTCGAGGGCCTGCTGCCGGTGGGCCGCGCGCTGGCGTTGGACCTGCTGCGCGATGGCGCCACGCAGAGCCTCAAGCTGACGCTGGTCGCCAGCAGCGCGCAACAGGTGGCCGGCGAGAAGCTGGATCCGCGCCTCAAGGGCGCACGCCTGGGCGAGATCCCGCAACGCTTCAAGCAGAGCGGCATCAAGGGCGTGCAGGTGATCGGCGTGGCCGAGGGCAGTGTCGCCGCGCAATATGGTCTGCGCGCGGGCGACATCATCGCCGGCATCAATCGCTACGAGGTCGACGGCCTGCCCGCGCTGACCGAGCTGCTCGCGCAGCGTCCGCGCCAGCTGCTGATCACCTTGTATCGCGACGGCCGGGCCTTCCTGCTGCCGATCCAGTGAACGCGGGCAGCGATTACAGCCAGGGCTCCAGCCACGCCCACACCGTCTCCATGATGATCGGCTGGGCGGCGCTGGTGGGATGGACCTGATCGTCCTGGAAGTTGCCGATGTCCTCGGCCACATCGACCAGCAGGAAGGGCAGCAGCGGCACCTGATGCTGCTGCGCCAGATCCTGGTACATCTGCCGGAAGCGATCGCGATAGGCCTGGCCGTAGTTGACCGGCAACTCGATGCCGATCAGGCCAACCCGTGCGCCCGCCGCCTGGGCGGCCTTGATCATGCGGTCGAGATTGGCGCGGGTCTGCCGCAGCGGCAGGCCACGCAAGCCATCGTTGGCGCCGAGTTCGATCAGCACCACGGCGGGACGGTGTTCAGTCAAGGCCTGTGGCAGCCGTGCCAGACCGCCCGAGGTGGTCTCGCCGCTGATGCTGGCGTTGACCACCTGCCAGGGCTGGGCCTTTCCTTTGGGCGCGTCTTGCAAGCGTGCCGACAAAAGACTCACCCAACCTTGCGCCACCGGCATGTTATAGGCCGCACTCAGGCTGTCGCCGAGCACCAGCAAGTTGCGGGTTTCGGCGGCCAGGGCCGAGGACGCAAGTAACCAGCAAAGAACGCCGAGAAGGATCCGCATGTCTTCCGAAACACCCACGTTGTTGCAGGCGCACGATGTTAGCAAGCGGGTTCCGCTGGCCAGTGGAGAACTCGTGATTCTGGATCGCGTCTCGCTGGCGCTGGCGGCCGGGCGCAGCCTGGCCATCGTCGGCGCCTCGGGTTCCGGCAAGACCACCTTGCTGTCGCTGCTGGCCGGACTCGATCACCCCAGCGAGGGACGCATCGAGATGTTCGGACAGGCGCTGACCGGCCTCAGCGAGGATCAGCGTGCAGCGATGCGCCTGGGCCGCGTCGGTTTCGTGTTCCAGTCATTCCATCTGCTGCCCAACTACACCGCGCTGGAAAACGTAATGGCGCCGCTGGAGTTGGCCGGCCGCGATGACGCCGAGACCCGCGCGCGGGCCGCATTGCAGGCCGTTGGATTGGGCGAGCGTCTGGATCATCTGCCGCGCCAGCTGTCTGGCGGTGAGCAACAGCGCGTGGCCATTGCGCGTGCCTTTGCGCCGCAACCCTTGCTGCTGTTTGCCGATGAACCCACCGGCAATCTGGATCAGCGCACCGGCGCCAAGGTCAGTGATCTGCTGTTTGAACTGAATCGCGCGCACCAGACCGCACTGGTGCTGGTCACCCACGACCCGGCCCTGGCGGCGCGTTGCGGTGAAGTGATCCGCCTGGATCAGGGACGGGTGCAGGCATGAGCCCCTGGCAATCCTGGTGGCGACAGGCGCGCCGCGAGATCCGCAGCCGCGAGTTGCGTCCGGTGCTGGCGGCGCTGTTGGTGGCGGTGGCGGCGGCCACCGGCGTGCTCGCCTTCGCCGAGCGCATCGAGAGTGCCCTGTCGGCACGCAGCGGCGAACTGCTCGGCGCTGACCTGGTGCTCAGCGGTCGCAGTGAGATTCCCGCGCAGTTCACCAGCCTGGCCGAAAACCAGGGCTTGGATCACTCGCGGGTGGTCGCCTTTCCCAGCGTGATCTTCGCTGGCGAGAACAGCACCCTGGTGGAGATCAAGGCCGTGCAGGCGGACTATCCCCTGCGCGGCGTGCTGCGCAGCGGCCCAGTCGAAGGCCCGGGCGCGGCGCTGGGCCCTCCCGCACCGGGCGAGGTCGATCTGGAAGCCCGTGCGATGGCCTCATTGGGCGTGAAGATCGGCGATCTGATCGATATCGGCAATGATCGGCTGCGTATCCGCGCCGCGCTGCTTGAGGACCCGGAAGGCGGAGCCAGCTTCGTCAACCTTGCGCCGCGAGCGCTGCTGCGCGTCGAGGACGTCGAACGCCTGGGCTTGCTGGGCCCGGGCAGCCGCGCCTTCTACCGCCTGCTGCTGGCCGGACCGGCACCGGCGCTGGCGCGCTTCGAGACGGCGGCCGAGCCGCTGCTGAAGGGCCAGCGCCTGACCCGCGCCCGCGACGCCGAGCAGCAGCTGGCCGAGGTGGGGCGACAGACGCGCGCCTTCTTTGGCCTCGCCGCGCTGGCAGTGCTGTGGCTGGCCGCACTGGCCATCGCCCTGTGTGCGCGCCGCTACACCGAAGCGCGCCGCGAGGCCGTGGCGCAGATGCGCTGCATGGGCCTGAGTCAGCGCCGGATCCTGCTCCAGGTCGGCGGCGCGCTGGCCTTGTATGCGCTGCCCGCAGCCCTGCTGGGTGTGGCTCTGGGCTATGCGCTGCAACTGTTGCTGGTCGCCGGTCTGGCCGGCGTGCTGGCCACCGAGTTGCCGCCGCCGGGGCCCCTGCCCGCCGTGCTCGGCCTCGCTGTGGGCATGGTCGGTTTTGCCGGCTTCACGCTGCCTGCGTTGACCAGCCTGTCGGCAACCCCGCCGATGGCCTTGCTGCGGCGGGGCTCCGAGCAAATGCCGCGCGCCGAATTGCTCGCCTACCCGATGGCGCTGGGCCTTTTGTGTCTGGCGATCTTCCTGCTCACCGGCGAGGGCCGCATCGGGCTGATCGCCTTCCTCGCCTTCACCATCCTCGCCGCGCTGCTGGCTGCGGTGGTGTGGTTCCTGCTCGGCCGCTTGCGCAAGTTGCCGCTGAGCCGGCAGCTGGGATTCGCCTGGCGTCAGGGCCTGCGCGGCCTGGCAGCGCGTCCGGTCACCACCCTGCTGTCGACAGTCTCGCTGGGCCTGGCGCTGGCCGCGATCCTGCTGCTCGGCGTGGTGTCACGCGATCTCGTCGCACAGTGGCGAATCGGGCTGGGACCAGACACGCCGAATCGTTTCCTGCTCAACATCCAGCCCGATCAGACCGAGGCGCTGAGCGCGGCGCTCAAGGAACTGGGCGTGGCGAATCCGGACCTGCGCCCCTTCGCGGTCGGTCGCCTGAGCGCAATCAATGGCAAGACGCCCAATCCCGATGACTACGCCGATCCGCGCGCGGCGCGATTCATCGACCGCAACCAGAACATCTCATGGAGCCAAGAACTGCCGGCGGCCAATCGCATCATCGCCGGCCAGTGGTGGACTTCCGGTCCGGAAGTGTCGGTGGCCGAAAACTGGGCGCAGACCCTCGGCCTGAAGCTCGGCGACGAGCTCACCATCACCGTTGGCGATCGCGCGGTCAGCGCCCGCATCACCAGCATCCGCGCGGTTGACTGGGACTCCTTCCGGGTCAATTTCTTCCTGGTGTTCAAGCCGGAGACGGTGGGCTCGCTGGAGAGCACCTCAATCGCCAGCGTGCGGCTTGATCCCGCTTCCGCCCCGCGCCTCAACGAACTGGCACGCCAGTTTCCCAACGTCAGCATCATCGACATCGACTCCATCCTCAGCCGCGTACTGGCCATCGTCGAAGGTGTGATCCAGAGCCTGTCGGTGGTGTTCTGGTGCGCGCTCGCTGCCGCCGTGTGCGTGCTGTTGGCGGCGCTGGCGGTGAGCGCCGGCGCGCGGCGCTTCGAAGCCGCCTTGTGGCGCAGCTTCGGCGCCAGCCGCGCCACCGTGCGCGGCAGTCTGCTCGCGGAGTTGTCGGTGTGCGGCGCCCTCGGCGGCATTCTGGGCGGCACCGCGGCCCTGGTGACTGCCGCGCTCCTCGCCGCCCAAGTCTTCGAGATCGACTACCGCGCACCCTTCTGGCTGCTGCCCGCCGCCGCTGCACTCGGCGCCGCGCTGACGCTGGCAGCCGGCTGGTGGGTGCTGCGCGGCGTGTCCGGGCAAGCGCCGGCGGAGGTGCTCAAGGGCGGCTGAGCCCGCGGACGCGGCAACGTCGCCAACGCGGTGGTGAAGGATTGACTCAGTCCAGGGACTGGGACCTAGAGGCTGGAGCGTGCTGCCAGGGCCTTGCGAATTGGCGCGGTCCGCTTCAGGCCTCGCGCAGCGCATCCAGGGCTGCGCTGAGGTTGTCCACGCCGACGATTTCCAGCTCGCCCGTGCGCTCGCGCTTGGGCTTGTTGGCTTGCGGCACCAGGGCGCGCTTGAATCCGTGCTGCGCGGCTTCGCGCAGACGTTCTTCGCCATTGGGAATCGGTCGGATCTCGCCGGACAGTCCAACTTCGCCGAAGGCCACGGTATGAGCGCCGAAAGTGCGATTGCGGAAGCTGGAGTACACCGCCAGCACTACCGGCAGATCCGCCGCGGTTTCGCTGACCCGGATGCCGCCAACAATGTTGACGAACACATCCTGATCGTAGACCGCCACACCACCATGGCGGTGCAGGACCGCCAGCAGCAAGGCCAGTCGGTTGGCTTCGTAACCCACCGCCACGCGACGCGGATTGGCCAGCGGCGATTGGTCAACCAGGGCTTGCACTTCGACCAGCAAGGGCCGGGTGCCTTCGCGCGTGACCATCACCACACTGCCCGGACCCCGCTCACTCTGCGCCGACAGGAAGATCGCGGAGGGATTGGGAACCTCGCGCAAACCCTTGTCGGTCATCGCAAACACACCGAGCTCATTGACCGCGCCGAAGCGGTTCTTCAACGCACGCAGGATGCGGAAGCGACTGCCGGACTCGCCTTCGAAGTACAGCACCGCATCAACCATGTGCTCGAGCACACGCGGGCCGGCGATGCCGCCCTCCTTGGTCACGTGACCGATCAGGAACACGCTGACCCCGCGCTCCTTGGCAAAACGCACCAGCCGCGCTGCGCATTCGCGCACTTGCGAGACCGATCCAGGCGCCGACTGCAGCTCGGCCAGCCACAAGGTCTGGATCGAGTCGATCACCAGCACTTGCGGTCGATCCTGCTCGGCCAGCGCCAGGATGCGTTCGACCCCGGTTTCTGCCAGACAGCGCAGACCGGCGGGATCCACGCTCAGACGCAGGGCACGCTGGGCGATCTGCCCCAGCGACTCTTCGCCACTGACGTACAGCGCCTGGGCGCGGCCGCGCAGACTGGCGAGCACTTGCAGCAACAGGGTGGACTTGCCGATGCCAGGATCGCCGCCGACCAGCACCACCGAGCCTTCGACCAGCCCGCCACCCAGTACTCGATTCAGTTCGCCCAATCCCGTGTCCAGGCGCAATTCCTTCTGCACCGACACGGCAGCAAGATCGGTCACGCTGGGTGCGTTGACCACGCCGGCATAGCCAGCACGACGCGGGCGCTCGCCACTCGGCGCCACTTCCTCGACCAGGGAGTTCCACGCCGAACACTCCGAGCATTGCCCGGCCCATTTGGGATGGACTGCGCCGCACTCGGTGCAGACGTAACGCGTCTTGGCAGCCATCAGCGGCCCGGCAGGCGAGGCGGATTCAGAAGGCACTCGCGCAGACGCGCGGGCTCGGTCGGCTTGCCTACCCACCAGCCCTGCAGATAGCGCACGCCCATCGATGCCAGGATCGCTGCCTGCTCCACCGTCTCGACGCCCTCGGCCACAACGTCGGCGCCGAGCCGCAAGAGCATGGCCACGATGCCCTCGGTCAGGGCGCGCGCCTTGGCGTCGCTGAGCAGCGGCCGGACGAAAGCCTGGTCCACCTTGACCGCATCGAAATCCAGCCGGTGCAGGTGGCCCAACGAAGAGTAACCGGTGCCGAAATCGTCCAAGGCCACGCTGATGCCGCGTTCCCGGCAGTGTGCAATCAATTGCCGAACCTGATCGTAATTCAGCGCCAAGCTTTCGGTGATCTCGATCTTCAGCCGACTGGGACTGAGGCCGTGTTCGATGGCCGCTGCAGCGACCAGTTCTACAAAATCGACCACCGCTGACTGACGCCCGGACACATTCACACCGACCCAGGCGCCGCAGTCGCCACCGAACTCGCGGTCCAGGTCGGCCAGCACACGACAGCTGCGACGCAAGGCGTAATGGCCAACCGGCAGAATCAAGGAGGTTTCTTCAGCAAGTGCGATGAACTCGGCCGGCGAGACCGGGCCACGATCTGGATGTGACCAGCGGGTCAGCGATTCAAAGCCCGCCACCCGGCCTGTGCTCAGATCGAGGATCGGCTGGAACACCACGCTCAGTTCTTCGCGCTCCAATGCATCGAGCAACTGGCGCTCAAGTCGGATCTTGTCGGCGATGCGCCGGTTCTCCTGCCGAGGTGCGCTGTCTGGCTCCAATTCCACTTGCGGCGCCGGTTGCTCCCCGGCGGCCGCCGACAGTCCGCGTCGGTAACGAGCCAACAGACCGACCAGCAGGCCCCGCAGGATCGGGTCCGCTTCATCGAGGCGCTCGCGAATCTGATCGGGGCGGATCTCGGTGAGCACGCAGTCTTCGATGACCTCGGCAGTTGCCGATCGTGGCGCGCGGTCGATGACCGCCATTTCGCCGAGAATTTCACCGGCGCCAAGAAAGCTCAGGGTCAATCGGGTCCCACCCTGCTGGCGCCACACCTCGATCCTGCCACTTTCGATCAGGTACGCGACGTCAGGCGCATCGCCCTCAGCGAAGATTTGCTCGCCGACCGTCAGGTGGCGCTTGGAGGCACCATTCACGAGCTGAGACTCCGCATCAACGAGTGCTCCGGAAACGCCGAGGGCCGCTTGCGCGGCCCCCGGGAGTCTACTGCAATGCAACGCCTCGTCAGTTACAACTCGGCGAGACGAAGATGCTGCAGATGTCCACACCCTGGAAGGTGACGGTTGCCGTCGGCGAACCACCAACCGCCGAGAAGGTGCAGGTACCGCCACCCGCACCACCAGGCTGGTCGAGATTGATCGCCACGACGCGGGTCTGGGTTTCACCATTCGCATTGGTCACGCCAGGCGGTTCGATCAACTGAATCTGCGCCCCGCCAGTGGCGGTGCAGGTGCCGGTGATCAACACACCCGGGATCGGCTGGTTCAGGCCATTGATCAGGCGCAGGCGCACCGGACCACCATTACCGCCGAAGAACGCGGCCGGGAAGGCCTGCAAGATGGACTGACCCGGCGGCGTCACGCGCACATCCGCCGAACCGCCGACACCGAAGAAGGTGATGGTCGGAGCCTGCGCCTGATTGGCGATACCCGCCGTGACCACGGTCGCGGTGGTGCAGCCATCGCTTCCAGTCGGCAAGCGAACAGTGCCAGTCGGTCCGCTCTGACCATCGACAGTGGTCGTCGTCGACGGATTGGCAATGCGGAAGCCGATGAATACGCCCTGGATGCCGATTGAGGCAGCGTCCTCGACGCAGATCGTCACCACTTCGGTTGCGTTGCCGGCGATCTGCGCCGGGAAGGCACCCAGGCGACCCGGTGCGACGCCGGGGAAGCGGATGAATTCGGCGTCGGTCACGACCTCAGCGCTGGACGCGCCAGCCGGGATGTCACCCACGCCGCGAGCCCAGAGCACCGCGGCTCGACCCAGTTGCGTGACCGGATAGTTCATCGTGGTGCTGGCGACGCCAATGTTGTTGGTCACCACATTGGGAGTGATGTTGCCCACAGTGGCACGTCCAATCACGTACGGCAGCACCGCCCCGTTGTCGACCGACTGGCCGGTGTCGTCGTTCAGATTGAAGCGCGTCGTGACGCTTAGGC
>ERZ1066138.803-NODE-803-length-10195-cov-7.321795_pt1 | contig 10195 bp, 5 predicted proteins | sample MGYA00382785_ERZ1066138 | MGnify/ENA primary metagenome ERZ1066138 (study PRJEB33369, sample SAMEA5778368) | biofilm metagenome | biome: Industrial cooling water; feature: Water cooling tower basin; material: Biofilm | place: United Arab Emirates | collected...
TCGGCGGCAGGTTGACGCTGTGCGCCTCGGTGTCCTGGCTGCTGGCGAAGGCCTGGCTGTTCGGTTCGTAGATGGCGGTCAGGGTCTTCTGCCCAGGGCTGGTCGATGCCATCTGGCAGAAACCGCCGCCGGTGCTCAGCACGATGTTGCAACTGGCGCCGCTGCCATCACTGACGCCCACGGTGCCGGTGGGTGTCGCGAATCCCAGATTGGCCGCAACCGTCACCACCACCGTGTAGTTCTGGCCCACCAGTGAGGGATCTGGCGCGTCGCTGAGGATCGTGGTCGTGGTGCTGGCCGGCACCACCACATGCGACTCGGTGTCATTGCTGCTGGAGAAGTTCGGCGCACCACTGAAGGTGGCGCTGAGGATCTTGTTGCCCGCCGTGGTCGAGGTCAGCGCGCAACTGCCATCCCCCGAGTTCAGCGAGGCGATCTGGCAGGTCTGGCCGGTGCCATCGGAGACTGCTACGGTGCCTTGCGGAACGGCGGGATTGCCGTTCGTCGTGCGCACCTGCACCTGCACCTGGTAGGGCTGGCCCACTTCGCTGGGGTCGGGCTGATCGCCGGTGATGCTGAGCAGGGTGGTGGCCTGGGTGATCAGGTGCGGCTCGGTGTCCGAACTCGGCAGATGGAACAGCGAGCCCTGGTAGTTGGCGGTCAGCGTCTTGTTGCCGACGCTGGTCGACGGCATCTGACAGCTGCCGCTGCCGCCGCTCAACGTGGCCGTGCACTGCGCGCCGCTGCCATCACTGATCTGCACCTGGCCGCTGGGCGTGCCACTGGCGCCAGTGACTTGCACGCTGACCTGGTAGGGTTGGCCGAAGGCTGAGGGGTCGGGCGTGTCGGCGGTGATGGTCGTGGTGCTGGCGCTGGGTTCGATGAAGCACAGGCTGGACTCGCTGGTGTCGCCATTCGACAGGCGCGTGGCCACCGCAGTGAGCACGCCGCCGGTCGCGGTTCCCGGTACGGCGAGGTCGAAACCCACCACGCCGACCAGATTGGTGACGAACTGGGTGCCGACCAGATTCAGCATGTTGCCGCGACCGTTCGGGCAGTCCGGCGAGCGATAGATGTCGATGATGTACTGGCCGCTCTGCGTGGCCAGCGAGCCCGACACCTGGCGCGTGCCATCGGGATTGATCGTGGAGGCGTTGATGACCGGCTTGTTCTGGCCGTTGTTGGGACCGCCGTCGGCGTCGCCCGGGTCGTTGTCGAGCGGGCCGAGGTCGCCCAGATCAATGTTCAGCGCTTGGCTGTTCACCAGACCGTTGGCGAATATCCGGTTGGGCCGAATGGTGATGCCGCTGCCTGCGGTGGTGGTCAGATGGATGCCCGGACCTTCGCTGTTGGTGATCGTATTGGATGCGGCGCTGTTGAGAATGCCGCCAATCTGGTGATTGCCCGAGCCGCCGGTGATGACGATGCCGCTGGCGTTGCGAAAGGCCGGTGTGGGCACGCCGCTGGCTGCCGTGCCGAAGCGATTGCGTGCGATCTCGTAGCCGGTGGCAGTGGCGCCAGTGATTGAGAGCCCAGCCGAGTTCTGTGATGCGGCAATGACGTTGTCGAGGATGCGCACATCCGAGCTGGCGCTGGCGAAGATGCCGTTGCCGGTGATCGGCGAGGCGGCGAGGCCGCTGGCAGCGACGCCGATGTAGTTGTTCTGGATCGTGTGACCGCTGCTGGTACTGTCGAACAACACCAGGCCGGTGGTCGACTGGCCACCAAAGCTGTTGCGGTGTTCTGGTTCAGGCCCACCCACCGTCACATCTTGTGCGTTGTCTTCGATGCGCAGACCGAAACTGAAGGTCCCGAGATTGCTGTGCACACCGGGACCGGCACCGCCAAAGGCATTGCCCTGCACGATGTGATCGCTGCCGCCGCGCAGGCGTACGGCGCTGGTGGCGCTGCCGGCGATCGCATTGAAGGCGATGCCGCGCAGGGTGAGGCTGGCCGCGGCTGGCGCATTCGCTGGCACTTGCAGGTAGTGACTCAGGGTCGAGCCGAAGGCATGGCTCATCGCCACACAGATCAGCGCGTCGCTGCCCAGGGTTTGCGTGTTGGGTGATGCGCCCGGCTGGCTGTAGCCGTCGATCTCCAGCGTGTCGACGATGTCGGGCAAGGGGCTGTTGAGCGTGATCAGCGGCACATTGGCCAGCACCGAACAACTGCCGGGAATGTCGAAAATGATCTTCTGCGGACCCGGTGTGGCATTGGCCGAGGTGATCGCCGCGCGCAGGGAGCCGGCGCCGCTGTCATTCTCGTTGGTGACGGTGAGCACCGGCAGGTCGTTGATCGAGGACTCGTAGGCGCCCATGTCGTAGCGCGTGCCGATCAGGCGTCCGCCGGCAGGGCCATCCAGATCCTGCGCTGGCGGCGAAAAGTTGAGCTGGCTGGCTTCGATGCTGTTGAGGCCGGCGTTGATCGCAGCCGATACCGGCGCGGTTTCGCGCAGACGGAAGTCACCGCCACCCACGAAGCCTGGCGTCGTGCTGATGATGTTGCCGGTTGATCCGCCGGCCGGTAGCAGACCTTGCGGGAGTGATGGATAGAGGTTCTCGCGAAACAGCCAGGCCTTGGCATCGGAGAGATTGGGCACGATGACCGCCGTTACACAGCCGCTTGTAGCCACGATGTTGTGCACGAACAACGGGCTGCTGCGTTCGCTGTAAAGGCTGAGTGCCGGATCGCTGCCATTGCAGGACAGCGAAAAGGTATTGAAGGCGACTTCCGGGCGAGCATCGGCATTGGCATAGGTCAGGTCCACCGTCGCGTTGCCGCCGCTGGAGCCCTGGATGCCTGCCATCAGATTGTTGGAGACGTTGTAGATCTGGGCGTCGTTGGCGGCGATGGTCACCCGTAAGCCAGTAAGGAACTCGTTGTAGCGGACACGCAGGAAGTCGGTGTCCGGGCAGGACTGGCCGAAGGGGCAGATGTTTTCGAAGAGGAAGAACTGGCGGAAATTCTGGAAGCGGATGCCTTCGATGCGGAAGCTGCGCTGATTGCCGGTGAAGTTGAAGTCGGTTCCGTTGCTCTGTGCGCCGCCGGCAGTGAACACGGTGCCCGCAGAATTGATCGTGCGTGCGGTGCATCCGCTGTTCCAGCCGCCGGTCAGCGAGAACTCCTTGTCCTCGCCACTGTTGAAGCTGAGGTTGGTCGTGAAGGAATAAGAACCGGGTCGCACCCGGATGTCCTGCACCGTGCCGTTGGCATCGCTGTTGGCACTGGCGAAGGCGGACTGGATTTCGGCGGCGGTGTCGACGCAGTACACCGCCGCCTGCGCGTCGACGGCGATGGCGGTGGTGGCCATGAAGGCCCAAAGCAAGCGTTGCATGAATGACCCCTGCGGGTGGTTGGCTCAACAAGGGCAAACGCCCGTCGGGGCCAACACGAACAGCGCGAGCGCGCCCAGCGCATCAGTGCAGATCCCCGCGTGCGAGCGTTTCGTCGGATCCCCGCCCAGCGGAGCTCGCACCATGTTGTTCATGCTGATCGAGCGCTTCGAGCATCACGACATGCGTCGCGTCTACGCCCATCTGACACGGGCTGGCCGAGGCATGCCGGCCGGCCTTGACTATCTCGGCAGCTGGGTCGAGGTCGGCAGCGCGCGCTGCTTTCAGCTCATGCAATGTGATGACCTGGCCTTGCTGCAGCAATGGAGCCTGCACTGGCAGGGCAGCGGCATGCATTTCGAGTGCGTGCCGGTGCTGGAGGGCGCGCTGGCGGCACAGCTGATGGCGCGACATGGCGACAAGAACGACTTGCCTGCCGCGTCCTGAGCAGCCTGTGCGATTGCGCAGCATGCGCCGTTTCTGATCGATACAACGGGCTGGGGGCGGCCCGACTCCGCAAGTCCATGCGAGGTCCACGATGCCGCCCATTCCGCGATCTTTGCGCCGCCATCAACGTGCCTACACCGCGCTGGAGCTGCTTACCAGCGTCAGCATCCTCGCCATCGCCGCTGCGCTGGCGGTACCCAGCATCCTGAGCCTGCGCGAAAGCTCCGCACTCACCGGGCGCGCCAATGAGCTGCTTGCACAGTTGCAGAGCGCGCGCCAGTGGGCAGTGCAGTTGCAACGTCCGGTCCTCGTGCTGCCGGCGGGAGACTGGGATCAGGGCGCCATTGCCGTGGTCGATCAGAACGGCAATCAACAGGCCGATCCCGATGAACGTCGGCTGCGTGCCACCGGCCCGGTGGATACGGCAATCCGCACCCTGGCGCCTGATCTGGGCGCAAACAGCGGCCTGCGCTTCCGCATGGACGGCAGCTACGCCGGCAACGTCACGATCAATCTCTTGCTGTGTTCCAACCGCTACACACTGGATGGTGATGAAACCCAGTCACGGCGCGTGCGCCTGTCACCCTCCGGCCGCGCCGAAGTCCTGGCCGGCTCGGGCGCCTACGCCGGCCTGTGTCAGAGCTGAGGCCGCCATGCCACGCCAGGCCGGCTTCACCTTGATCGAATCCCTGATCGCGATTCTGGTCTTTGCCATCGGCGTGCTTGGCATCACCGCGCTGCTCAGCGTGTCCATCCGCAGCCAGCATCACGCTTATGCACGTGCCCAGGCCGAGTTTCTGTCTCGGGCCCTGGCCGATCGCATGCGCGCCAATCCTGCGGCGGTGATTGGCGGCGATTACAACGGTGCATTGCCCGATCCGGCGGAGGCCTTGCCCGCCTGTCCCTGCAATGCCGCCACGTTGGCCAAGCGCGATCTGATCAGCATTGCCAGGCAACTCGCCGCGGGCCTGCCCGAGGGTGGTGGCGAAGTCCTCTGCGAGGGTGGTCCGGCCTTGTCGGGCGGGCCGGTGCTGGCGCCCTTCGACGGCCAGTGTCAGATTGAGCTGCGCTGGCGAGAACGCAGTCAGGCCGGCCTGGCCGATGCCGGCGAGCGACGCTTCGAATGGGTGTTCCAGCCATGAGGCGGGCCGGGCTCGGATTCAGTCTGATCGAGCTGATGATCGGCTTGGCCGTTGGCATGTTGGTGATGCTGATGATCGGCTCCTTCTTCAACGCGCAGAGCGGGGCCAATCGTCGTCTGGCAGGTCATGCGCGGGCCCTGGAAAACGGGCGCTTCGCAATGGATCGTCTGACCGTTGAGCTGAAGCAGAGCGGGGCCCAGTACTGCAGCCACTACGCCAATCTCTTGCCCCAGCGCGGGATTACGCCGGTGCGGCCCTTGCTGATGGCTGTGGCGGCGCAGAACCTGCGGCCGGCGTGGATACCGCCGCCTCCGCCAGGCACTGCGCAGCGCTATCCGGTCGACCCGATGCGCTTGTTGCGGGCACACGACTGCGCCGTCGATGGCAGCTGCCTGCCTGAGCTGCCCGACTCCAGTACGGAAGTGAATCTGCTGCCGCCGGCCGGGGTGGCGGCGGGCATGCGCGCACCGGGCACTGATGTGCTGACCTTTCGCTACTTGCGCGGCGGTGGCCAATCGATTTTCGACATGGCCGCGGCCGATGCGCCCATCGAAGTCCCAGGCGATGCCAGCGCGGCACCACTCAGCTTCATCCCCGGCGATCTGGCCTTGATCGCCGACTGCGGCAGCGCCGAAATCGTTGCGGTCGTACCCGATGCCGGTGATCTGCGTCACGCCGCGACCGATGGCAATTTCAGTGGGCAGCTGAGTCGCGCCTATCGCCGCGAGCACGATGCCCGCGTGCATCACTTCGGGCGTGACTTCATCAGCGTGAGCTGGTTCGTCGCCTTCAAGGACGATGCAGGCGAAGCGGGTCGGCTGATTCCCGGTCTGTACCGCATGGTCAATGGCGGCGAGCCGGTGGAGATCGTCGAAGGTGTGGAGCGCTTCGATCTCAGTCTGGCCGTCGTCGACGGCGAGGGCATGACCCATTTGCTCAGCGCGGCCGAGATCGATGCCAACCCCGCTGGCCTGGCCTGCCCACCGGTCGCGCCGGGTCTGGTCCGCGATGTGCCGGGTTGTCTGTGGCGTGCCGTGATCGGTGTCGAAGTCAGCGCCTTGTTCAATTCGGTGCGCGATGCCGGTCAAGCCGCCGAGGTCTTTCACTACGGACCCGATGGACCAGCGCCGCAGGCACTGACGCCGGACCAACTCCTGCCCATCGGGATTCCGGCCGAACGCCTGCTGCGCCGCGAGTTCGTCAGCTTCGTCAACCTGCGCAACGCCAATCGCTGAGAGGTGTCCGATGCAAACTCACCGTTTCCATCATCGGCAGCAAGGTCTGGCCCTGGCCATGGTCATGCTGTTCCTGCTGGTGCTCAGCATGGTGGCAGTCACGGCAGCGCGCGACACCACTCAGCAGGAGCGCCTGAGCGGCGCGCTGCGCAATGCCACGCTGGCCGACAACGGCGCGGAGACCGCCCTGCGCGGCGCGGAGGTGGAGCTGTGGAACAGCTTCGTGCTCAGCGATGGGCGCGTGCTTCCTGCGCATACGCGGCGAGCGGCGTCGCTGGACGCGCTGGCCGAGCAGTTTCGGCATGCGCCTGACTGGGTGGAGCTCGGTGAAGCCTACGCTGGCGTCGACTACATGGGCCTGGCCTTGTGGCCAGGCACGGCGCAGCTCCCGCGTGCGCCGCGCTACCAGATCGAGAACCTCGGTCGCCAGAGCGGCCTGGGTGCCGAGTCGCATGGTGCCGACGCTGCCTTCTACGGCGGTGGCAGCGGCGGTGATCTGCAGTTCTTCCGGCTGACCGCGCGCTCCACCAGTGGCGACGATCGCCAGCTGCGCGTGCGTGAAAGCACTTTCGTCCTGAGCCGCTGAGGAGTCACGCCATGCGTCGTCTGCTGCTCGCCGCCGTGCTGCTGGCCGGCACCGCCTGGGCTCAGGATCCAACACTGGATCTGAGTCGCAGTCCGCTGTTCCTCAACGCCAACGTGGAACCCAACCTGACCGTGAGCCTGGACGATTCGTCCAGCATGAACTGGGGGTTTCTGCCCGATGAGATCCGCGGCGAGAACTGCGTCTGGCGGCATCCGCGCTACTACGCCGCCAACTACAACAGGAGCTATTACGACCCCGCCGTCGAGTACAAGCCGCCGATCAACCCGGGCAACGGCCAGCAGCTGCCGCAAGCCAGCTTTACCGCCGCGCGCGCCAACGGCTTCAATTTCGGCAACTCGCCGATCTTCAACCTGGGCACCCAGTACTACGTCACCTGGACCAACATCGAGCCGATCACGCCCACCTTCGGCACCACCATCCATCATCAGGACGGGGCCACCAGCATGGCACCGGGACAATGCCCTGGCGATCCGCGCACCTTCGCCTTTCCCAGCGGCGGTCCCAGCGCCTTCTATTGCAAGCTCAATCCCGGCGCCAATCCGATGCTGGCAGCGAGCTACCAATGCCAGGGCGTGACGGAGGCAGAGAAGCAGAACTTCGCCAATTGGTTCAGCTATCACCGGGTGCGCGGCCTCACGCTGAAGACCTCGTTGTCGCGCGCCTTCGCGCCGCTGGAAGACGACATCCGACTCAGCTGGCAGAACTTCATCGCCAATCCCATCGTCCCGGCAACCCAGTCACGGCGTTTCGCCGCGCTGACGCGGTCACAGTTCTTCGGCTGGTTGCAGGCTTCTCCATTCGGCGGCAGCACGCCCAGCCTTGAGGCCAGCGTGCGGGTGGGGGACTTCTATCGGCGCAGCGGCAATGTCGCGACCAATCCGTACTGGGATGTGGGTCTGCAGAAGGAGCTGAGCTGCCGACAGAACTTCCACTTGCTGGTGACCGACGGCTATTGGAACGAGAACAATCACCCGGTGGGCTCGGCTGCCGCAGGCGCGAGCATCACGCCACGCACACTGCCCGATGGCGTGGCCTACCAGCCTGACTCAGCGCTGGGTCGCATCTACGGCACCGAGACGCCCAGGCTGTCCAATTGCGTGGTGGGCGCCAACACGCCCAATGTCGTCTACAACAATTACTGCAACCCGAGTTTTGCCGACATTGCCTTCAATGACTGGGCCACTGATCTGCGCCCGGATCTGGCCAACAACGTGGTGCCCTACTTTGCCGACTTGAGCGTTGGAGTGCTGGGCCCCGCAGCCCCGATCACGCCCGGTGAGGCGATGTCCACGCCGGAGGTGTACTTCAATCCGCGCAACGATCCAGCCACCTGGCAGCACCTGGTGCAATACGTGATCGGCTTCGGCGTCAACGGACAATTGCCCTACTCGGAAGACACCTACCAGCAGCTGCGCCTGGGCCAGCTGACCTGGCCCGGCGCGGGAAACTTCCTGCCGCGTTCGATCGACGACATCTGGCGCGGCTCCATCGCTAGTCGCGGCAATTACTTCTCCGCCAGCAATCCCAACCAAGTGGCCGAAGCCCTGGAGTCGGTGCTGTCCTCCGTGATCCAGCGCAAGGGCAGCGTCACGCCGCTCTCGGTTTCGAGCGGCATCCTGACCGCGCAGACGCTCAGCTTTCAGACCCAGTTCGACAGCACCGATTGGTCAGGCACGGTACTGGCACGCAGCATCAATGCCGACTTCGAGCTGGGCGAGGTGATCTGGGATGCCAGCTGCCTGTTGACCGGCGGCGACTGCGAGAGCACGGGCGAGAACTCGCTGCCGGCGCTGGACTGGGACAGCGGGCGCCAGATCCTCAGCGCCAAGACACCTTCCGGTGACGGCATTCCGTTTCGCTGGAACCAGCTGTCCACCTGGCAGCAGGATCAATTGAAGCGCGTCTCGGCGGCCTCGCCCAACATGCTCAACAATGGCCATCTCAAGCTGCAGTTCCTGCGCGGTGATCGCAGCAAGGAGGCCGCCAACGGCGGCAGCTTCCGCAACCGCAAGAACCTGTTCGGCTCGGTGATCCACTCTGGCGTGGTGTATGTGGGGCCACCGGCTGCAGCCTTTGATCGCAGCTGGCCGGCTGGCTCTGCCGAGGCCGCGGCGGCAGCCGCCGGGCAGGGCTACGCCGAATTCAAGGCGCTGCATGCGCAGCGTCCGGCCACCCTCTATGTGGGCGCCAATGACGGCATGTTGCATGCCTTGGACGCCGGCAGTGGCAAGGAACGCTTTGCCTATGTGCCTTACGCCGCCTACCACCGGTTGATGGAACTGGCGCGGCCTTTCGTGGGTGCCGAGGTCTTTGTCGATCTCACGCCCACGGTGCGCGATGTGTACACCAATGGTGCCTGGCGCACGCTGCTGGTGGGTGGCTTGCGGCGTGGCGGGCAAGGTGTGTACGCCCTCGACGTAACCGATCCGGCCATCACCGAGAGCGCGGCCGCGAGCAAGGTGCTGTGGGAGTTCAACGATGCCAGCAGCGGTGGCGCTGACCTCGGCTACACCTATGCCCAGCCCTTCATCACGCGCCTCGCGCACGGTGGCTGGGTGGTGTTGCTGCCCGCGGCATACAACAGCGCCGAAGCGGACGCGGCACCCGGCAGCGGCAGCGGGGTGATGTTCGTGCTCGACGCCGGCACTGGCAGCGTGCTGCGCAAGTTCAATCTGGGCAGCGCCGGCGCTGGCCTGACCACGGCCATGGCCGCTGATCTGGACGGCAATGAGATCACCGAGTACGCCTACGCTGGCGATCTCGCCGGGCAGATCTGGCGTTTTGACCTCAGTGCGGATGTGCCGACCGCCTGGGATGTCGAGTTGTTCTTCGACCCGGCCACACCGGGCGCACGGCCGATCACCGCGCAACCGCGCTTGCTGCTCGATCCCGCCAGCGGACGGCCATGGGTGCTGGTCGGCACCGGCAAGTACCTGGAACCAACAGATCGCAGTCCGAACGTCCCGGTGCAGGCCTTCTACGGCATCCTCGACCAGGGCGCCCTGCCCATCGAAGAAGACGAGCTGGCGCAGCGCACGCTGCTGCTGGATGGCGAACAGCGCCGCGTTGAAGGCCCGGTCCCCGGCGCAGACGACCGTGGTTGGATGCTCAAGCTGGCCAGCATCACCGGCGAGCGCGTGATCAACGCGGCCAGTCTGCGTGTGGCGGCTGGGCGGGTGCTGTTCACCACGCTGATTCCGCAGAGCGAGGATCCCTGCATTCCGGGCGCCAGCGGTTATCTGCTGGCGCTGGATGCGCGTCGTGGCGGGCCTTCTGAGGATGGCGTGCCGCTGCTCGATGCCAATGGCGATGGCGAACTCAGTGACGCCGACGATCCCGAGGTGGTGGGCACCAAGATTGACAGCTTCGTCAGCGGGATCGCGGTGGTGGTGCCGCCAGGCGGTGGCGTGGATGCGGTGCTGTTGCCAGACA
>ERZ1066138.805-NODE-805-length-10181-cov-5.694450_pt1 | contig 10181 bp, 6 predicted proteins | sample MGYA00382785_ERZ1066138 | MGnify/ENA primary metagenome ERZ1066138 (study PRJEB33369, sample SAMEA5778368) | biofilm metagenome | biome: Industrial cooling water; feature: Water cooling tower basin; material: Biofilm | place: United Arab Emirates | collected...
GCCGACCTTCAGCTTGTTTTTTGGAGGCAGCGGCAGCGGCGGGGGATCCTTGGGATTGATGCCGCCGCCGACCAGCGTGTACGAACCATCGCTGAGCGTCGTTTTGAGATGGACGCGCATCGTCTGCGATTCGTTGATCCAGGTCACGTACATCAACTCCTTTTTTTCCTGGGGCCCCGTCGCGGCCTTGCCGTTGAGGGCTTTCTTCGCGTTGTCCTTCATCGCCTGTTCGATGGCCTGGCGCTTCGCGTCGCTGTCCTTGGCGTAGCGAGCCTTGACCTGCGTGATCACGTCGGCGACTTTGAGTGGATACTCCTTGGTGCCGTCGGGGATCTTGAAGTCGGTGCCGACGAAGCTGTCCCCCTCAGGGCTGCCGCGGCCGCCGTTGACTTCGATTTGCACCAGGGTGTACGGTTTCGTAATGCCCCAGAGCTGGACCGAGGGCGGATTGGCGAGGTTGAGCGCGTTGTAAATCGCCTTCTGGCCGCCCGGCAACGGGACTTGCAAGTTCGTGATCTGCGCGGGCCCTTGGGTCGGCACGTAGATCCACCGGTAGCTGTTGCCATCTGCGGAGAAAACGAGCTGGTCCGCTGGTCCGGAGCGCCCCTCGGTGCTGAGGATCGGCTGCCCGTCGGCGAGGAGGATGCCGATGATAGTTCCCTTGACCTCGGCCTGCTTGCGATTGGGGAAGAAGTTCTTGCGATCCTTGACTGTGTCTTGAGCCGACGCCGCGGCGAGCGTGCTGAACAGGACAACGCCGACGAAGAGAAGACGATTCATGGCAGATCCTCGAAACCGTGAGATGGATGACGATAGCCTACATGAATGCTTCGCTAATGCCAATCTCATTTGAGCGCCGCGTCCGGCAATACGACGCCCCACTTCTTGAGCTGTTCGCCGACGGCGCCGCTGTCGGGCCAGAAGGCGTGATAGACGTCCTCGGCCAGGAGCACTCGCTTCGCCCTGGTCGCGCGCTGCTTCGCCTGTTCGAGCACGCGGCGAACGGACTCCGAGATCGGCAGGTCGTCTGTGTCGATTCGTGCAGGTTGAGGCGGAACCATTCCTAGTACGCGCTGCTTGAGCGACTCGAGGTCAGGCTTCTGTTTGCGGAGCCAATCCCAGCGCGCGTCGACTCCCGAGCCGAGCAGGGCCGCGAAAAGGTGCGGCAAGCGCACGACCTCACTCCCCTGGAGCGCCGCCCAACGAGCGGCCCGCTCCATGAGGATCTCCAGTGGCTCATTGGCCGTGGCATCGAGTTCGCGCGTCGGTTGCTTCAACGCAGGATGCTCGAATGCCGCCGGCCCCATCGCTTTCAGTTCCGCGCCGGTCACGAGTCGCTCGTCGCTCATGGTCGCTCCTTCTGACTCGTCAAGAAAGCGATCAGGTCGATAAACTCGTCCGCGGTCAGTCGCAGTTCCAACCCCTCGGGCATCACGCTTGTCGGTAGCGGAAGCAGCTCATCGATCTCCTTCCGTGCCAGCACGTGCTTGTGCCCTTGATTATCCGCAATCGTCAAGCTCGCTTCCGATTCAAGGATCTTTACGCCGTTGAGGGTCTTGCCCGACTTGAGCGTGACCGCGAACGTGCCGAAACTGGGTGCGATGGCTCGACTCGGTTCAAGGATCGACTCAATCAGATGGATGCGTGAGAATCGGCTGCCGACGCCGGTCAGCTCCGGGCCGATGCGCTCGCCTTGATCTGCGAGCCGATGGCACTTGAGGCAGAGCGATTTCTCGGTATTGAGGAAGACATGTCGGCCGCGATCGGAATTGCCAGTACGCGAAAGGGCGAGCTGAGTGAGCTTCTCGTGTTCATCCTTCGAGCTTTTTCGCCGAAAACGCAAGTGGAAGTCAATCAGGTCCGTGTCGCCGAGGACGACTGCGATGCGATTCCTGCCCTTGTCAAGCATCCCAGTGAAGCGCTCGGAGTCGAGCTGAAACTTGCCCGGCTTTGCTCGGGTGTGGATCGCCTTGCCATTGAGATACACATCGAACAGACTGTTGCTGGAACCGAGGAACTCGACGGAGGTCGGGACGCCAACCTCGATCGGGGTGAGCGCGACATGCCAGGCCTTGGCGCCGCGCTGGAGTGTGAGCCGTGCTTCGGCGCCGATCGCGAGATGCGATGTTGAGGCGTCTACGGGCTGCGGGAACATCGCGAGGAGCTTCGCTACTCCATCGCGCGTGGCCGGCGGCGCGACATCCCAGCGCGTGAGCATGCCGGTGGCCCCCTGAATTTCGGCGATGGCGCGATAAAGAGCCGGGCGTTTGGCCGCGTTGACGTGGGCATGCCAGGCAGTCAAGGCGCGGACCGAAAGCGTCACCCCCTCAACGGATGGAGTGTGCCTTGCGAATTCGACCACCGCTTTCGTTTGTTCATAGCTCCCCAGCTCCGCCAGATACTCCAGAGCGACACGTTCCAGGCGCGGCTCCTTGAGCGCAGCGACTGCCAGCGGAATTGCTCGTGTCTCGCGTAATCGGCGCAGCGAGTCGAGGCAAGCGCGGCGCAGCTCCACGTCCGGCTCCGCCCCTAACTTCAACAACGGCTCGATTGCGCTCGTCATGTTCAACTTGCCCGCCGCGCTCGCGCCAGCGCGGCGCAGCCTCACGTCATTGGCGCTGAGCGCCGGCAACACCGCGTCACGCCCCAAGGGCGAACCAAGTTTGCCCAGCGCGTCGAGAGCAGCGGCGCGGACACCTGCGTCGGCGGATTGCAACTTTGAAGCGATCGTCTTGGCGCCGGGCTCGAAGCGAGGAAGCGATCCCAATCGGCGTAGCACGTCGGCAAGAACAATACCGTCCTCCAGCGTGTTCACGTACGATGCCAGGCGGGCCGGCACGTCCTCGCCTGAGTCGCTCAGCAACAGATCGAGGGCAGCGATCCGGTTCGTCGAAGTCTGATTCGCGTTTCGCACCAGCGATTCGAGACTGAGGCGCGTCTCGGCAAGAGGATAGTCGCGCAGTGCCGTCAAGATCGTCGCAACCGTGGTGGCTTGCGTTTCGACCTTGAGCCATTGGGTCAATGTTGGCAGTTGAACGGGCACTTTCTCGCGCCGCATGCGTTCGAGAATTCTGCCACGGTCGGCGTTTTTGCTGTTCGCGAGATAGTCATCGAGCGCCTTTACAATGGCATCGGTTCGCTCCCACGGCTCCGAGTTGGCGGGACGCGGACCGGGACGATAGCCCCAGTACTTCCATGGCCCCGGCTTCTTGTAGACGCGTGTTAACAGTTCCACCGCTTCGCGGCGATGCGATGGATCAGCCGCTTCCGTCGAACGTCTTAGCATTGCATCGACGACGTCCGTCTCATGGCGATCCGCGAGCGCCCGTACGGCCACTCGGCGGATTGGCGAGTCCATTGGTTCGTTGAGCAGGCGAAGGACCGCGGGCCAGTTGCGCAGGGCCCCCAGCGCCGCGTGTTGCCAGGTGTCGTCCGCATTCTCAAGCGTCTTCTTGAGCCAGTCCGCCGTATCCCTCCAGCGCAGTCGTCCGAGAACAATCGTGATCTCGCGCAGGAGCCGGGCATTTTGTGCGTTGGGTAGCGTCGCCAGATCCTTCGCGAGTTGTTCGTTGCCTCGACCCGCATCGAGCTTGTGCTTGACGAGGACCGGATCGCCGAGATCACCCAGGGCGCGCACGGCCTGAATGCGTACCGCGAGATCCGGATCGCTCCGCGCGATTTCCAGCAATTCGGGCATCGCTGCGGCGCCTTCGCTGTTCGCCAGCGCCCAAAGTCGATGCATACGGCCCAGCATGCCGAGCTTCTTCCTCGCAGCGGCGGCGAGGAGTTCACGGCGCTTGACTGGTGGTTGGTGCTCCACGAATCGTTGTGCCTCGCAGCGAGCGATGTAGCTCGGCGAATTGAGCCAATCGAAGGTATCGGCTGGCGGCGGCAGCTCCTTGGTGGATTGATCGCGTCCCACAAAGCGAACCTGATAGATCCGTCCCCGTCCGCGCTTGGGGCGCTGGCCGTCCGCGTAATCGGAGATCATCAACGTGCCGTCGCGCTGAACGATGATATCGGTCGGCTTGAAGGGATACGGATCCTTTGGATCGCCAGCGAGGAACTCAATCTCCTTGGTCGGCGCGAATCCGCTTGCCGCGGGAGTTAGCGGATAGCGCATAACCGATCGACCCCATTCGCAGAAGAACAGGTTGCCGCGATACTCCTTCGGCATGTGCGGCTCGAGGTAGCACACGCCTCCTGCAGAACTGCCCAGACCGCAGTCGCAGATCGGCTTCAACGCATGATCGGGGCGTTCTTCGTAGTCGTACGGATAACCGTGGTCCGCGCCGAAGAAGCTGTGATAGACACGGTTCATGTACGTGCCGCCGTCGTTCTCATTGTCGCGCGTGAAGACGTTGAGCTCGGCGTCGAGGGCGACGTCGTAAATATTGCGCAGCCCCGTGGCAAAGACATGCAGATCGCGGCCATCCGGACGGCATCGCAGGATGCCGCCGCCGTGCAGGACGAGCCGATCGCCCTCCGGTCGTGGCACGTCGATGCCGTTGTCGCCCTGCGCGAGGTAGAGCCAGCCGTCATGCTCGATGACGACGCCGTTGGCGCAATGGAGGCGCGACGCATTGTCCTCCGGTTTGAGACCAAGCCCCATCAGCAGATCGGTGCGTTTCCACCCATCGTCTTTTCGCAGGCGCGAAAGGAACGGCGCATGCATGACGTAGATCGTGCCATCTTGATACGCGAGGCCCTGAATCGAGTTGAAGCCCGTAGCGATGGGTGTCGCCTTGTCCGCATAGCCGTCGTCATCGGTGTCCTCGACGAGGCGGATCTCGCTTTTCACCTTGCCGTCGCTGCCGAGGCCCGTCATGTAGTCAACGGCCACAAAGATCTCGCCAGGCCTATCGCCGGCTGCGATGACAGACGGATACTCGATCAGCGGATCGCAGGCAAAGAGCTTGACCTTGAATCCCGGCGGCGCCTTCAGGGGCGGGAATCGTTTCTCCGTGGACGGGCCCGTCGTCGGCATGGATTGGGCGCGGACGAGGAAGAAAGCAGCCATGAGAGGAGTGCAAAGGGCAATGAGGAAAAGCGGTCGTTTCATCGGATGCTCGCAGGCAATATGGTGCAATCGTATTTCTGGAAGGTGGACTCAACTGGGAATTGCCAATTGGCGTTTATCCGTTGTTAATGCGTTTGATTGTGGTGCAGCCCCCCTCACCCCCGGCCCCTCTCCCCCGGTGGGGAGAGGGAAGAAATGCGAGGTTACTTGAAGCGTTTCAGCATCTCCTGGGCGACGAATTGCATGCCAGTGTCGTTCCAGTGGTTGCCGTCGTACGTCAGAATGCCGCTCCCCTTGTTTTCGGGGTTGTGTTGCTTCCAGTAAGCGACGAATGCTTTGCGCAGGTCGTTGTATGGCACCTTCTTGGCGCGGATGATTTGCCGTTGGATCTCGGCGAACTCTTCGAGCTTGGCGTCGTCCTTGTTGGTGCCGTCATGCTTTTCGCCGACGCTGGTGAGGGTGCACTGAACGACCTGGATGTTTTCTTTCTGAAGCCGATCGATCAGCTCTTCCAGGCTGCTCTTGAACGTTTCCTTCGGAATGCGGCGAGCATCGTTGCAGCCAATCTGAATGACGACGATGGTCGGCTTCCTGGAAAGCACGTCCTTGTCGAGTCGCTTGAGCAGGTCGGGAACGGTATGCCCACCAGTCGCGACCCACTCGACCTGAACGCCGAGGTTGGAATGTGTTTTGTCGAGCGTTTCCTGAACGATCTTGACGTAACCCTTGGCGACCTTCCCCTTGGGGCCGTCAATGCCGCCGTAGTAGGTCAAGGAATCGCCAAAGAAGAGGATGCGATCGCCTTTTTTGAGTTCAACTTGGCGATTCGGGATATCGCCCGCCAATGCAGTGAGATGAAGCATGATCGCCGTCAAGAGTCCGGTGAGCATCGTCGTTGTTTGCATACGCCCCCCCTAGTCAAAAGAACGTGATTCGTAACCACGCGGAGCCGTGTCGGCTGCGTAATTGCCCAATGCTACCAGATTACCGCGCTGGCCTCAACTGACATTGATTTTTTGGCGGACGGTCCTTATCGCGGAGTCGTTTCCATCGTTTCGTAAATCCGGTGCACAAGCGATGTCGCGAATGCAATGTCGAAAATGTCAAGTCTCGCTCACGACGCCCTCCTCCGCGGACATCGCGTTGTGTCCACGATGTACGGACGCGTCGTCGCTGACCGGCGCCTCGCGCTGGTATTTGATGCTCGATGAGCAAATGCACGGGCCGTATTCGTGGGCGCAATTGCTGATGCTGGCGGGGCAGGGAACGATCTCGCCGGACGACATGCTGTCACAGGAAGGGGCAGGGCATTGCGTGCGGGCGCGGGCGTTGCGCGGGCTGTTTGATCCGCCGCAGCGCGCGATTCCCGCGCAACCGAGCCCGATGGTAGACGAGAAGCCGAGCGAGCCGGTGATGGATTTGCCGATGGCGGAACTCTCGCAGCTCCTGGCTCAACTCGAGCGGCACGAGGAAAGCGTCAAGGCAAAGGTGAAGCCCGAGCCGGTACGGGAGAATCCAGCGCCACCGATGGTCACCCCCGAGCCCGAGCCGGTGTCGGCAATCACATCGGTGGTGACGAAGCCGGCTGCAGTGACGCACAAGCCTGAGCCTGCGGAACCGACTCCGCCATTGGCAGTATTAGCGCCGCCGCTTTCCGAGACGACGTCCGTTCCCCAACCGACCATAATCGTCACACCGCCAGCCGCCCGTCGCTTCCACCCGACGCGCAAGCAGATCATCGCCGGTGTGAGCGTGTTGGTGTCGCTCCTCTTGGCCATTCTGAGCTGGAGCGTGAAAGGCGGAAGTCGGCCCCACGAGGGGCAGAAGGGGTTCGTGCTGGAGGAGCAGGAGTCGCTCCGCGAGGACGCGATCAAGAAGCCGGCCTCAGCGCCCGTGCGGACGACGCCGGACCTGCTGTCGAATGCCGATCTGGTCTCGCGCATCGTGGAACGGCTCAATCGCCATCGCAAGGAAGCGGGGCTGACCGAGGTAATGCTTGATCCAGGCCTGAGCAAAGCCTGCGCGGAGCACGCGCGATATCTGGCCGTGAACATCGATCCGCGCCAGGCGACGCCGGTCAACGTCTACACACAGGACGCGAGCAAGCCCGAGCACACCGCAGAGGGCGCCAAGACGGCTCAAGCGGCCCTGGTCGCCTACGCCGAGCCGCTGCACGCCCTGGATCGCTGGATGGGCCGGCTGTTTAGCCGGGCGCGTTTGCTCGCGCCGGAGTTGGAGCGGGTCGGCGTCGGGTTCGATCGGACCGCGCAAGGGGACTGGATCTGTGTGCTCGACCCTGCCGGCGGACGCGATGAAGCAATCCGCCCATATCCGGTCACCAGCCAAGGCAACACTGGTGCGACCGTGCGAGCTGTCGTCTATCCGGCCGCAAACCAAAAGGGGGTTCCGTGCGAGGGATTCGATCGGCTCGACGCCAAGGAAGGGCCGATCAATGGGTTCCCGATCAGTGTTGCGTTTCCGCCCAATACCAAGCTGGAGCGGGTGCAGGTGAACATGACGGATGACGCGATCAAGGCGATCGACATTCGCGTGTCATCCCCCGAGCAGCCACTCAATGTGAAACTGCAGCAGGCACTGGTCGGGATCCATCCTGCACAGCCGCTCGAACCGGGGCGGACCTATCTGATGATCATGCGCGCGACGGCCAATGGCGCTGAATGGCGGCAGGTGTGGCGCTTCACCACCGGTAAATGACGCCGATCAACGTGCGCCCGCCGGCACGAATTTCGCGCCGACGCCGTCTTGCTGAATCGTCTCGGGCATGAGGGTGCGCGTGCCGGTGCGGATCAGCTCCGGCGTGATCAACACCATCACTTCCAGCTCGTCGGTCGATCCCTTCAGCAAACCGAAATGTCCTGGCCGCGATTGCGTTTGACAGTATGCCAATCCCGCGACGGCCAGGGTTTCGCCTTCGCTCAGTTCGACCGTGGATGAGAAGCTGCTGCCATGCAGGCCGATGATGGCGCCGTGAGCCGCTGACCCGTCACGAGTGCTCACGCTGGCGCGCACCTGGAGGCGAATGCGGTCGCGCTCGATGATGGTCGGCGTGAACGCGAGCTGGACGCCATAGGGAACCACCGCGAGACCGCCCGGCCCTCCCGCGGCAACGAGCTGACCTCCCGCGTCGAGTTTTGCCATCTGTCCGTCCAGCGTGACCACGTTCGGCTCCGCCAGCGTTCGCGCGCAGCGCAACTGATTCAAGGCGAACAGGTGACGGAGGTGCTCTCCTTGATCGATACAGGGACCTTTCCCAGGCATGGCGAGCTTGATTCCCGCGCGATGCGCGGCGGACCGATTGACCTCGGCAACATGGACCTTCAGCAGGACCTGCTTCGCGCCAGCGATTCCGAGTTGATTGATTACATTCGTTCCCGCGCCCGAGGCGCCAAGGGCGCGGACGATGTTCGCTGCTTCCGTCTGATGCGGCGCGCTCCCCGAAACGATGATCGCATCGCCCACCGACTGGAGCTGAACTCGGCTTTCGGGGAAGGCGCTGTTCAGTTGGTTCTCAAGGCTGCGCAACGAGTTCTTGACGGGATCGAAAGTGCTGGGTTCCGCGGCTGGCCGCTGCTCGACATGGGGTTTCATAGGGCCACTGGGCAAAGGAGCGGCTTTCTCGAATCCCGCAAGAGGCGGAGGCACGACCGGCGCAGGCATCGGCAGAGTCTCCGTCGTGACGGCCGGCGCAATCGGCAGTGAGGCCGGCGCAATCGGCTTCACGGGAGGAGGAGGCGCGATCGGAGTCACGGGTAACGGCGCCGCCGCGGGAAATCCCGGACTCGAAGGAAGCGGCGCCGGCGCGATCGGCTTGACGGGCGGCGGCATGGGCACGGATACCGGCGCGATCGGCGCTGTCGGCAGCGGAATCACGTCGCCACCAGGCGCCGCCGGCAAGCGCGACTTCGGCAGCGCGTCGATCGACGCCGGCTTGTTCGGCGTGGGCAGCGGCGGCAAAGACACCGCCGGCGGTTCGGGGAGCTTCGCGTTCTTCGGCGTTGAACTCGACGGCGCTGACCGTGTCTTGCCACCTGGCGTGAAGTCGCCGATTTCCACCTCCGGGATGTCGACCACGCCCCCTGGCTTGAATTGCGTCTGCTCTTCCGCCTCGTTCACGCGAGCAGAAGCAACTCCCGTGGCGCGCTTCACTTGTTGGGCGGCACGCGCGTCCGGTGCGCGCTGGCCGATGTTCCAGCCGAGGATCATCACGCCACAGAGTAGGGCTGGCGCCGCCAGACGCCACGCCATTGGCAACTTGGTGAAACGCTGCAGCCAACCGAATTGCGCCAGATTCATGCATCATCCTTGTCGCTTGCCCAGCCTCCGTAGGTTCTCGGCAAAAGGAGCCGGAAACTCTTCTGATAAGCTGGATTGTTCAAGCGGTATCGGTTGTAGGGCCCTGGAAACTTCAACGCCACCGCGCCAATCGATCCAGAATCGGCCAAGGTCGTCACAACCGATTCGTCTGGACGGGAGTCGCGACATCCTCCGCACGCCACGCCCGAAGCGTTGCCCCGATCAAGGTGAGTGCTGCCAGGAACTGGATTCCGCTGATCAGGAGATACCAGCGATGAATTGCGTAGAAGCGAGGCACGTCGATGACATGAAAACTGTCGCTGGAAAGCAGCTCGTCCATCGGGCCATGCAGCGCAATCAGCGCCGCGACGGTGCCGGCCAGGATAGCCGCCAGCGTAGCTCGAACGCGCCGCCGCACCGGGCCAGGGTCGCGCGCCGCCACGATATCCCATGCCCAGAGCACGAGTGCCACCACACCGGCGCCGTTGAGAAAATGCGTCGCTGCTCCCGTAACGTAACCCTGCTGAACATGGGACCCCAGGACCTCACGACCCGTCGGGACCACGATGGTGGCATGAAACGCGAATCCGCCCTGCCAAAACATGATTGCGACAAGAAGCAACAATCGACGAGCGAGCAACATGCTGTCCATGAAATGACCGGTGTGCCGCAGGGACCGACTCTATTCTATGACGCCCCCGGTTTCATGGTTACTTGATCGATCAGCGCAAGAGGTTTCCCCCTAGCGCGGCATCTTCTTTAATCCTTCACAATCCCAAGTGGGGAAATGCTAAAACAATGACATGTGGCGATCCAAGATCCTTTGGCGGTTGTCCAGCGTTTACGG
>ERZ1066138.806-NODE-806-length-10165-cov-7.850643_pt1 | contig 10165 bp, 6 predicted proteins | sample MGYA00382785_ERZ1066138 | MGnify/ENA primary metagenome ERZ1066138 (study PRJEB33369, sample SAMEA5778368) | biofilm metagenome | biome: Industrial cooling water; feature: Water cooling tower basin; material: Biofilm | place: United Arab Emirates | collected...
TACTCGACGAGGACCACCAGCAGCACTGGCAGGATCAGCAACAACCGCTCCAGTTTGCTGACCGGAACCAGCAAGGCCAGCATGCATAGCCCGAAGGCCGCCATTGAAACCTGTCTGATTGCGGCGTCATGCCGGAGGCCATGGATCACGCCGTCAAGCTGGTGCCGTCCGGCGTTGATGAGTCGGCGCATGCCGCCGGTTTTCCAATGGCGATGATCCGATTTGCTCATTGACTCCGACTCCGTGTTGCACTTCAGCGACGAAGTCTGCGCTCATTGCGTTTGGCAGGCTTTGCGCCGCCTCTGCGCAGCAACGTCGGATCCGCACCTGCGGTGCTTGATCCGACCTACGCCATGCCAGCCCTGCCCCCCAGCCCCCAGTCCCCAGTCCCCAGTCTGTATGAACCGGGCACATGGGTGACATTTCTGACCGGGCACATGGGTGACACTTTGTCGGCATTGGGTCATCGGGAGATGAGCGATGCCGTGGCGAGAGGTCACCACGATGGAAGAGCGTTTGCGGTTTGTTGAGACGTGGAAGGTGTGGACGGGGACGCTGGACGAGTTGGCCGATCTGTTCGGGATCAGCCGGAAGACGGCGTACAAGTGGATTGGTCGGTACCAGGCGGAGGGTGAGGCCGGCTTGGTGGATCGGCTGCGGTCGCGCAAGACGCAGGCGCACATGACGCCAGCGGCGATCCAGGAGCGCTTGCTGGCGCTCAAGCGGGATCGACCGTACTACGGGCCCAAGAAGGTGCTGGCGGTGCTGGCTCGGACGCAACCGGAGTTGGCGCTGCCGGCGGCCAGCACGGTGGGCTCACTGTTTGCTCGGCATGGTTTGGTGAAGCCGCGCCGGGCGGTCAGAGTGGTGTCAATGAGGCCCTCGCGTTGGCCGCTGCCGAGCGCGCCGAACGAGGAGTGGTCGGCGGACTTCAAGGGGCAGTGGCGTCTGGGTGAAGGGCAGATGTGCTTCCCGCTCACGGTGAGCGACACCCACTCGCGCTGCCTACTTGGCTGCCATGCGATGGCGGCGATCAGCATGGCCGAGACCGAGCAGGTCATGCTCGAACTGTTCCGGCGCTACGGCCTACCAGCGGCGATCCGGACCGACAACGGCATGCCTTTCGCGCAGCACGGGGCCTGCTTGGGGCTCACGCGGCTGGCCGCGCGATGGGTGCGGCTCGGCATCGTGCTGCACCGTACGAGGCCGGGCAAGCCCACCGACAACTCGCGGCATGAGCGCATGCATCGCACGCTCAAGGCCGAGACTTTGCTGCCGATACAGGCCGATCTGCGCAAGCAGCAACGCGTGTTCGATCACTTTCGCGAACGCTACAACCAGGAACGGCCCCACGAATCCATCGGTATGGCCACGCCCGCCAGCATCTACCAGCCTTCCTCACGGCCTTTCCCGCGCAAGCTGCCACCCATCGAATACCCCAGCCACTTCGAGACGCGACGCGTGCATCAACATGGCGACATCACCTGGCGCGGCCAGCGCTTCTTCGTCAGTCAGGCTCTGGCCGGCCAATGGCTGGGTCTGGAAGCCAAAGCGGATGGGTGGTGGGTCTACTACTGTCACCAACTCATCGCCAACCTGGATGAGGAGATGCAGCTGACATTCCTCAACTGACCACTCTCCAACCGAGGGTCCATTGAGAAAAACAACAGCAGAAGCTGCTAGCTTTTTGTCACCCATGTGCCCGGTTCGGTGTCACCCATGTGCCCGGCCCTACAGCCCCCAGTCCCGAGTCCCGAGTCCCGAGTCCCGAGTCCCGAGTCCCGAGTCCCGAGTCCCCAGTCCTCACCTCCGCCGCCCGCTGTACTCCGTGAAAATCACAAGGTTGCCTTCGCTGTCGGTGCTCACCACCTGCGCATAGCCGGGTTGGTGGTCGATGCCGGCGACCTCGTTGATGGCGGGGATGGTGGGGAAGCTGCGGCCTTGCTTGCGCAGATAGTCGTGGATCTCGCGCGCGGAACGGACCCAGAAACTCATGTAGCCGTTGGCACGCTGCGCTTGCGGCAGATCGTCTTCCTCGGGGTCCGCCTCGTAAAGGCCGAACACCGCGTGGCTGCTCCAGTAGCCATAGTAGGACTCGTCCGGATAGCCCTCACCCAAGTCCAGGGCCTGGGTGTAGAAGTGGCGCGCCGCGTCGAGGTTCTGCACCGGGTAGCCGGTGTAGTCGAGTTCGAGAACCGGCGCGCGCGAACGATTGTTGTCGACCACGAAGCCCTGCTGCACGCGCAGTTGCGTGTCGTAGACCAGGGTGACCCACGCCGAATCGAGAAACGGATGCGGACCGCGGCCATGCAGTTGGCGGTCATGGCTGAGGATCAGCCGCGACCCGAGTCGGCGCACCTGCACCTCGCTGGCCATCAGCCTGGCGGTCAAGCCCGCCTCACCTTGGTCGTAGAGCGGCCAGTAGACATCTTCCAGCGCTTGCGTGATGGATCGCGCGCCGCGCTCCAGACCGCGGTGTTTCAGCCGGGTGTCATCGAACCAGGTCGCGGCGGGCGCCAGCAGTCCCGCAAAGGCCTCGGAGTCCATGTCCATCCAGTGCTGAATGAGGCGCTGGGCCTGAGGTGCCGCCGCCGGGTTCTGCGGATAGCCAGCGACGACGGGCGCCGGCCAGGACCCGCTTTCGTAGTCCGTTTCGCGCAGCAGGAACAAGTTGCCGTCCACATCGAAGCCTGCCTGCACGGTGTCTGCGCCCACCGGCCAGGACGCACCCAGCTCGCCTGCCTCGGCGATCCGTGCGCCAGGCTCTGCGACATCGTCGACATGGAACACCGCGTAGCCATTGGGCAGCCCGGGCCGCACGCGTGCGTGACCGCCCCAGCGGGCGGTGTCGAGGATGAAGCGCGCGCCGCGCAGCTGGAACACAGCCTGGGTGGCGCTGCGCAACTCCGGCGGACCCAACAGCGGCGTGTAGAAGCGCACCGCACGATCCAGATCGAGCACCGGATAGGCAAAGTCGTAGCGCAGTGCATCGTCCTCGCCGGGCACGCCCTTGGCGGCGTCGTAGTCCAAGGACCATGCGTCGGTCTGATGCACGATTTGCCAACCACCGTCCTGCTGCTGCCAGGCCTGGAAGACTAGGCCCACGTCACTGTATTCCCAGCGCGCACCACCTTCGATGGCGAGCCAGTAGACCGTCGTGGCGGCATCACTCTCGATCTCGAACTCCGCCCGCGTCACGCGCATGCGTTCGGCGATGCGCTGCTCAGGCCGCTCGAAGGCCTGCCACTCCAAGGCCATCCCCGCCGCGATCGCATCGCGGCCCGCCTGGCGAGCCGGCGCACGCGCGCTCAGCCGAATCGCATCCACCGCATAGCGCTCGGCATAGCCCTTGGCATCCATGCGCAGATAGGCCTGCCAATGCGCCACGATGGCCTCACGCAACGCCGCAGCCGCGCCCGCATCGCCCCGCAATTGCGGCGCCACGGCAAACTCGAAGCCACTGGCGGGACGAGTCTGGCCAGGCCGCTCAGCAGCCAGCACCGTGGTGCAAGCCAGGCACAGGATCATCCAGAGGCTCACCCGGATCTGCGTTCGCATGTGCATGAGGCCTCCCTTTGGTGGCGACTTGCTTCGTCGCACCGATGATGCCCCCGCGCGGCGTCAAGCTGCGTGGCTCGGCTAAGGCGACCTCGGGCAGGTCGGCCTCGTGTAGGTCGGCCTCGCGTAGGTCGGATCAAGCACCGACAGGTGCGGATCCGACGTGAGCGGCAACGTCGTCTCCGCTGCTACGCAGCTTGAGACGACCTACGCGCCGCGCGGCTCGGTCGGGCAGGGACTGCTTCAGCATGGAACCGCCGATGTCGCCGAACCGATTGACTGAAGCACCGTGTTGACAATGCGTGTGCTCACCCGCGCGCGGTTGAACAATAGATCGGCCAGCAGCAGCGCCACAGCGGCCAGATAGACGATGTAGGCGAGTCCAACATACTCGCCGAACACGATCGTATGCAGCCAATTCTGGCCGAAGAGATAGAGGCTGCTGGTGAGAGCCACGGCGCCAGTCAGCACAACCGCGGGAACGATCAATTGCAGGGCAGCTCCGCGCCGGACGATTGCAATCAAGCCGAGCAGGATGAAGGCCATCGCGTTCGACACGGTAAAGATCCGGAACTCTCGCATCAGGTTCTGAGTAACAGAGGCGTAGGTTGACTCGATAAGGCCAGTCAGTCTTTCTCTGATATGGACCAGTGCAGAGTACTGCTCGATCTCGCCTTGGCGCACTTGATCCAGCAAGCGCTGGCGGCACTCGCAGTCCGGGTCGAGCATGTTGGTCATCACTGTGGCGACCTTCCCTGACAAATCCTGATGGATTGCTTGCCGCGTCTGCTCGATGTCAAGCTCGGTTTGCATCAGCACGCTTTGGGCGATTCCAGTGATTTTGCTGTTCGATAGGTTATCGATCGTCGCCCCGATCCTGCGCTGAACTTCGATCCGCACGATTTCACGGACGGCCTGTTCAATGAGCAAGGGCTTCGAGAAAGACAGCGCAAACGCCCCGCTGAACAGCAGGCTGCCGCACAGACCAAGGCAGAGCACGAGCAGTCGCAAGGGTGGGTATTCACCAGGTGCTCGGACCTGTGTTCGCTCAAGGATCATGTCTGCTTGTCCCTTGTCCATGGGGTTTCCTGATCATCGCGCAGATTCACGGCTTGCAGGGTTGCAGTCCAGACGGACGCTCGGGCAAAGACTGTGCATTCGCGCTGCTTGACGCCCTGAGCCCGCGGCCTACACTGGCGCGGCGGCGCAGTCAGTCGGTCCCGGGTCAAGCCGCACGCAGCTGCGCATCTCTAGTGTGGTGTTCCGTAATTAAGTTGAACTAAATTTCCGATGGATTTTGCCCCGATGCTGTTTTGCTCGTCGTCGCCATAGTGCTGGCTATGACCTTCGGTCCCGGCCCGCAACCAGTTGCGGGCGACTGAATCGAGGCCCGATCCCCATGACTCATCAACGTACCTCCAATCGCCATGCACGATCTGCTGCGCTGATCGTCGCGCTGAGTGCCAGCTTGGTGGTGATACCAGCCACATCGCATGAGGCAATTCCTGCGCACGAGGCAGCGGCGGCGCAGCGACTCAAGGCCGATGGCCCGACCGAGACGATTGGTATCGACAAGCTGACGCAGCTGGGCCAGGTCCCGCTGGCGGGCGAGATTCCGGGCGCGGATGGCAAGGTGCTGCGCGCGCGTGAGTTCGTCCTGGCGCCAGGCGCCACCATCGCCGTGCATGAGCACCAACAGCGGCCCGGGCTGGCCTACATCCTCGAAGGTGAGCTGGTCGAACACCGCAACGACCAGCAAGGGCCCATCGTGCGCGGCGTGGGCGCGGTCGCCTTCGAACGTAACGGCGTGGTGCATTACTGGAAGAACGAGTCGGGCCGACCGGCGCGTGCGCTGGTGGTCGACATCGTTGACGCGGAGTCGCCGTGATCGACGGGCAGCGGCGCAGGCAGTGCGAGTCATCCTTGCTCGGCTCAGGTCAGTCGCTGCCGCTACGGATTTTCGAAGCCATTGCGGAACAACTGCGCTGACGGTGGTTGCATGAAGGGGCCGTAGGCGACCGGGAAGGCGTCGACGGCGACGTTGGTGATGAGCGAGTTGTTGGCGGCATCGATGATGTCGACGCGACTGCCGTTGTTGGAGACCTGCAGCACGCGGCTGTCGTCGGCGCTGACCGCGATCCCGAAGGGCACTGCACCCACGTTGATGGTGGCGATCACGGTGTTCTGCGTGGTGTCGATCACCGAGGTGCTCGCACTACCGAAGTTGGCCACATACAGGCGCGTGCCGGCGCCGTTGATGGCGGCGCAGATCGAGGAGTTGCCCACCGCGATCGAGGTGGGCGTCAAGGTGTTGGTCGCAGTGTCGATGATGCCGATGGTGGAGACCGCGGCGCGCCGTACCACATAGATGCGACTGCCATCCGGATGCGCCACCAGGGCACGCGGAGCGGTCACCGGGATCGTGGCAATGACGCTGGCACTGGCGGTGTCGATCACCGAGACCGTGTTCTCGCCAGTCGCGATGTTGCTGACGTAAAGCCGAGTCCCGGAGGGATTCAGCACCATCCCTTCCGGCTCATTGCCCACCGCGATCGGTGCGCCGATCAGCTGGTTGGTGGTGAGATCGATCACCGACACTGAATCCACCGCAAAGTTGGCGGTGTAGGCGCGGGTGCCGGCGGCATTGACCGCCACGGTGCGCGCGTTGCCGGGGAGGTTGATGGTGGCGCTGACTTGTTGCGTTGCCGTGTCGATGACTGCCAGTTGGGCGGTGGTTGACTTGACCACATACACGCGCGTGCCATTGGCATTGACGGCGATGCCGTAGGGATTGCCACCGACGGCGATGGTGCCGACCACCGATTGCGTGGCCACATCCACCACCCGCACCGTGCCGTTGCTGGTGTTGTGTCCGATGTAGGCCAGCGGCGCGGCCGAGGCTGCCCCACAAAGCGCCAGCGAGAGCACTTGCGCCCAGCGCGCCACACGACTGGCAATTCCGCAGAACTGCGTTCGCTTCGAGCCCATGTGCATGCACTCCACTGTGGTTGTGCCCATTGAGGCGCAAGAAGGCGCTGAGATGTCGCATGTGCGGCGATGGATAGCTCCGGTGTGCCCACGCCTGGCTGGAACAGGCCACCCGCGCTACGAAACTGCGAAGCGGTCGAGAGGCTTGTCGCACACGTGTGGGATGCTTGACGGGGCAAGCACGCCGCCTACACTGCGCCGCGCAGCTCGCGGCTTTGCTGATCCACCGTCGAAAGGGGCGCTCTGGTGCATCGGGCTTGGGGACAGACTGCAGCAACTCGGCCGATGCGCCTGTTGCCCCGCATGGGTTGGCATGGGCCGTGCGCTGCACCATCGAGAAGGCGCGCCTGCGCCCATGCTGAGGAGCTTCGCGATGCTTGAGCGGCGCGAGCAGCTTGCGCGCCTGCTGGCGCTGGCAGAGGCGGAGCGCGAACAGGCGCTTGCGGCCATCGATGATGTCGCGCTGCGCGAGGAACTCAGGGCACTGATCGCGGCGGAAGAGATAGCCGGCACCAAGCCGAACACCGCTGCCAAGCCCCAGGCCGAGTCGCCCATGTTGGTCACCAGCGTCAACCCTGAGCAGCCGCTCAAGCCGCTGCCGCGCTGGGATGTGCACCCCTTGGCTTTGCAGGGGCGACAGATTGGGCCCTACACGCTGGACGCCTGGGTCGGCCATGGCGGCTCGGCCTCGGTGTTTCGAGCCCATCGGATGGTCGAAGGCGTGCGCCAGACGGTGGCGATCAAGTTGCTCAACCGCGGCATGCAGGCGCCCGAGGCGCGGCAGCAGTTCGATCGCGAACGCCGCGTGTTGTCGGTACTGGAACATGCATCGATTGCGCGATGGATCGATGGCGGCGTCACCGAGGACGGCGCGGCCTACCTCGTCCTGGAGTTCGTCGACGGGCAGAGCATCACGAGTTACGCCAGAGCGAAGAAGCTCTCGCTGCGCGCACGCATCGGGCTGATGATCGAAGTCGCGATCGCCGTGGATGCCGCACACCGTGCCTTGATCGTGCACCGCGACTTGAAGCCGGGGAACTTGCTGGTCACCGAAACAGGGCAGATCAAGCTGCTCGATTTCGGCATTGCCAAGTTGCTCGAAGCCGACGCCGAAAACCAAACCCAGGTGCACATGTACACGCCGGCCTATGCCGCGCCCGAGCAACGCAGTGGCGGCGTCATCACCACCGCCACCGATGTCTACGCGATGGGCGTGATCCTGGGCGAATTGCTCACCGGCAAGCGCTTCAACAGCGAGATCACCACCACGCCTTCGCTGCAGATCGATGACGAGGCCACCGAGGAAGGCGTGCTGCCGGCGCCGCCGGCGCGGCTGCGGCAGCTCATCAAGGGCGATATCGACAACATCCTGCTCAAGGCCTTGGCCGAAGATCCCAACAAGCGCTACAGCTCGGCCGCTGCCTTTGCCGATGACTTGCGCTGCGCGCTCGACGGGCGACCGGTCGCCGCCCATCCGCCCTCGCACTGGTATCGCGTCCGCAAGTTCGTCAGCCGCCACAAGATCAGTGTCGGATTGGTGAGCGCACTGAGCCTCGGCATCATCGCCACCAGCATCATCTCGGTGTGGTTCGCCATCAGTGCCGAGCGCGCCCGCGAACGCGCCGAGCTGAGCTTCAGCGCCTCCGTCCAGGCAGTCAATGACCTCACCCAGGACCTGGCAAAGAACCTGCGTGAAGCGCGCGGCGTGCGTGCCGAGACCGTGGCCAGCGTGCTGCAGAAGGCGCAGAACCTGGTCAGCGACATCGAACGCACCGATCCCGGCAACATCGCGCTGGAACACGCCCGCATCGGCATGCTGATTGGTTTTTCCGGCACCTACCGCAGCGTCGCGCGTTCGGTGGAGGCCGATGTCGCGCTCGATGATGCGTGGACTCGCTTGCAAGCCCTGCAGCAGCAAGCGGTGCAGACGCCGGCACCGCTGCTGGTCGATGCGCTGCTGGCGCGCTCGGAAGCGCGCTACTACACGATGGACTGGAAGGAATCGGCGGATGCTGCGCGGCAGGCATTGGCGCTGACCGAGGGTGATCCCACACGCACCTGGCGGGCGCGCACGCAGCTGGCCAGCGCGCTGTTCTTTGCGGGGGATCTCAAGTCCGTGCGCGCGCTCGGCAGCGCTGAGCTGGCGATCGAGCGCACGCTGGCGGGCCAGTCACTCGACGCCGACGGGCTCGCCCATGCACTGGATTTCTACACCACGCTCGCATCGGCGCTGGCGCAACTGGGCGATCACCAAGACGCCGAGGCGCTGCGCTTGCATGCATGGGCCGCGACCCAGGAAGCCCTGCAGCGGCATCCCAACTCGGTCGACTTGCTGCTCACTTCCATGCGTCTCACGAATCTGGAGGCCAATCACCTGCTGCGCCTGGAGCGCCTCGATGAAGCCTTCGCTCTGGCTGAAGCCGGGCTGCTGCAGGTGCGCGATGCCATTGCCGCCAACCCAAACTCCACTGCCTTCCGGCTGGTCGCCAAGTCGCTCTACAACGCACGTGCCCGGGTCTACCAGAGACGCGGTCAATTCGATCTCGAGCTCGACGACTTTCGCGCCATCCGCACGCTGCTCAAGGAGCTGTCCGACCGTGATCTGGGCAACGGCTTCCTGCGTGCCGAGCTGTCCTTCGCCGAGCGCCGCGTCGCCGTCGCCACCTACCAGCAGAACCGGGGCAAGCCGGAGGCGCTGGGCGAGTCAGAAAGCACCACGCTGGCCGCGCTCAAGATCGATCGCGAGTTGCTGCAGCGCTCGCCGTCGCGGCCCTTCGCGCGCCGCTACCTGGCCGCAACCCTGGAGCAGCTGGGCGATCTGCGCAGGGCGCAGAAGCGCTTCGATGACGCCGACGCCGCGTATCGGGAGAGCTTGCAGCTGCGGCTGGCGCTGGCGCAGGAGTTTCCCGACGAGCCGATCTGGCGTCGCTTGCTGGTCGCCAGCCATCAGACGCTGCGTGATCTGGCCGCCGCGCGTGGCGACCCGGTCGCTGCGACGCGCGCCCAGCGTGAAGCCGTCGCTATCCTGGCTGCGTTGCGCGTCGAGGTGGCAGATCCGAATACTGAGCTGGCCTGGTTCGACGGCCAGCTCTCGCTGGTCGAATTGCTCCTGCTGCAAAGCGACAAGGCGGCGCTCGCGGCCGAGGCACGGCAGTTGCTCGACGTCCTGCAGAATGTCGCGCAAGATCGTGCAAACCTGCTGGGAACCCGGCCTGATCTCGTCCAGGAGCTCGACCGGCTGCAAACACTCGCCTCAGCTGGCGCAGCCAAGAGGGCACGCTAATGTTCATGTTTCGAGTCCTTGCATGGTGCAGCCTGTCGTTCGCGCTGTCGCTGCTTGCCAGCGCTGCCGCGCAGGCGCAGACCATCGGCCTCAATCAGACGGTCGCTGCCGAGTTCAACAGCAGCGCCGAGTTCCAGACCCTCGCCAATGCCGGTTGGATCTTCCGCGCCGGAGATGGCGTCGGTACACAGAGCTGCGCGACGCCGGGCAACAGCACGTGCGGCTTCGGCTTCTTCCAGGACGGGGCCGTCGGTACGGCGCGCGGCGTGGCGGCGGGCAACACGCAAGGGCGCTGGATCATCACGCCGCCGATCATCTTCGGCGCCAGCGGCAATG
>ERZ1066138.807-NODE-807-length-10154-cov-8.553421_pt1 | contig 10154 bp, 9 predicted proteins | sample MGYA00382785_ERZ1066138 | MGnify/ENA primary metagenome ERZ1066138 (study PRJEB33369, sample SAMEA5778368) | biofilm metagenome | biome: Industrial cooling water; feature: Water cooling tower basin; material: Biofilm | place: United Arab Emirates | collected...
CGATCAGCACCTCCGCCAACGCAGCGGCATCACGCAGGGCGAGGTTGAGACCCTGGCCGGCGATGGGATGAACTCCATGCGCTGCGTCGCCAACTAGCGCGAATCTATCGGCGACGTATGATCGCGCCAAATGCATAGATAGCGGCCAAGATTGGCGACCGGTCACCATGGTGATCTCACCGAGGCGGCCACCGAAACGCTTGTCAACCTCAGCCATGAAGGCGGACTCATCGAGGGCCAGTATCCGGCGCGCCTCTCCGGCATCTTCGCTCCATGTGATGCATGATTGGTTGCCGATCAGCGGGAGAATCGCAAATGGACCTGCGGGTAGAAAATGCTGGACTGCCGTTGCTTCGTGCGGGCGCTCATGCGCCACCCACGTCACGATCCCCGTCTGGTCGTACGGCCAGCCTATAATTTTGATGCCGGCTTTTTCGCGCAAGGATGATTGACGACCTTCGGCGGAAACGAGAAGACGTGTGCGCACTTGGCGGCCATCGGCGAGCGTCAGCATCAGGCCGGACGTTTCGCCCGCAAAAGACGTGACTTCGCTGGGCATGAGGCGTTCGATGGCCAGAAAGTCCGCCACTCGGGCGGCCAGTGCAGAGACGATCTCGGATCCGGGGACGATGTGGGTCGCGGGTTCGCCATCGACCTCGTTGTCGTAGGTCAAGACGACAGGCCGGATCCCATCATCCAGGCGGCTATCGGTTATTTCGATGCGGCGCACGGGCTGAGCATGCGGTGCCGCGCTTTTCCAAGCACCTAAAGCGTCCATCATGTGGCGGGATGCGGCCGAGAACGCATAAGCGCGGACATCGTTGCGAACGGCGGACGGCGGCCAAGTTCGATCAACGAGCCCGATACGCAGTTCGCCTTCGCTGGCCTTGGCCAAGGCCAGGGACAGGGACAGCCCGGCCGCGCTCGCGCCCGAGATCACAACATCGTAAGAGGAGACAGGTGAGGACATCCCGCCTGCGTTGCTTGACACGTTGCCGACCCCGTTCGCCAATGGGCTTATCAAGTCCTCATTAGCACCGGCCAATCTCAGCGTCATGCCCGATACCGATCCCATGCCATCTGCGCTTCAATCGCTGCTTTGGATTCTCGACTTGGAGACCCTGGAGCAGAACCTCTTCCGAGGGCGCAGTCCGACGGATGGTTGGCAGCGCGTATTTGGGGGCCAGGTGCTCGGTCAGGCGCTCGTCGCGGCGTCGAGAACAGTGGAGGAGGGGCGGGTCGCCCATTCTCTTCATGGGTACTTTCTTCTGGCCGGCGATCCCAAACATCCATTGATTTATGAAGTTGAGCGGACCCGGGACGGCGGCAGCTTCTCTACGCGGCGTGTGAAGGCGATCCAGCATGGCCGGGTCATCTTTACCATGAGCGTGTCGTTTCACGGCGCCGAGACGGGTTTCGAGCATTCCATCCAAATGCCGGATGTACCTCCACCCGAGGCGCTGGCGAACGCGCAAGAGCTAATCGCGCAGTTCGTGGACAAGCTGCCAGACAATATGCGCAGCTACTGGAGGCGCGAGCGGCCCATCGAGATGAAGCCGGTCGACGTGCGGCGGTATCTCAGTAACAAGCCGGCAGAGCCGCAGCAGGCGATCTGGATCCGAGCCGCCGGTGTATTGCCGAACGATCTAGCGCTGCATCAGTGCGTGCTCGCTTATGCCTCGGATTTTACACTGCTCGATACGGCGCTCATTGCGCACGGGAAGGTTCTTTTCGATCCCGAAATCCAGCTCGCCAGCCTTGATCATGCCCTGTGGCTGCATCGGCCGTTCCGTGCAGATGATTGGCTTCTTTATGCACAGGACAGCCCCAGTACCCACGCAGCGCGAGGCTTCTGCCGTGGCTCTTTCTTTGACAGGCAGGGCCAACTCATCGCGTCAGTGGCCCAGGAGGGTTTGATCCGTCGCCGAACCACGATGTTCGTGGTTAAATAACAAGCTTATGACATTTCGTGCCTATAATTTAGGCATAAATGCCCTGTCATGTTATCCTGCTTATCGACGCGCCTTTAATAAAACTAATCAATTTCAGCCGCTTATTCCGTTGCGACTGATCTGGCACAGGACTTGACTCCTTTGTAGGCGGCTTCAGGGTTTTCGGCCCAGACGCGTACAAGGCCATGCCCAAATCTAAAGACGCTGGCGGGCCATCAAGATCTAAAGGGGGTGCTCAGATGAAACTTATCACTGCCATCATCAAACCATTCAAGCTGGAGGAGGTCCGCGCCGCACTAACCGAGCTTGGCCTGCAGGGTATGACCGTGACCGAGGTGAAGGGTTACGGCCGTCAGAAGGGCCATACGGAAATCTATCGCGGCGCCGAATACGCCGTCAGCTTCCTGCCAAAGGTGAAGATTGAAACGGTGGTGCCGTCCGCTCTGGCCCCAAAGGCTATTGAGGCCATCACCAAAGCCGCCAAGACCGGCCAAATCGGCGACGGCAAGATCTTTGTCTCTCCGATCGAGAACACCGTCCGCATCCGCACTGGGGAAGCAGACGACGAAGCGCTCTGATCTCCAACTGCGACCACATCCACAAACTGGGGAGTTACCAAATGACGTTTGCCCTACCACGCAGCACCGGCCGCCTCGTGGGCGCCGCGGCCGCGCTTGCCATGCTGGCGGTACCCGCCCTGGCTCAAGACGCGGCCCCGCCGACACCCGACAAAGGCGATATGACCTTCATGTATATCGCAACGATCCTCGTGCTTCTCATGACGGTTCCGGGACTCGCTCTGTTCTACGGCGGCCTCGTTCGGACCAAGAACATGCTCTCGATGTGCATGCAGGTTTTCGCCACCATGTGCCTCGTCATGCTGCTCTGGGTTACCTACGGTTACTCGATGGCGTTCACCAATGGTGGGGCCCTCAACGACTTCGTGGGCGGTTTTGGGAAGGCATTCCTTTCGGGCGTCGATTCTTCATCGCTTGCGGCCACCTTCTCCAACGGCGTCTACATACCTGAGTACCTCTACATCTGCTTCCAAATGACCTTCGCGGCCATCACGCCCGCGCTGATCCTGGGCGCCGTTGCAGAGCGCATCAAGTTCTCCGCCGTGCTTCTCTTCATGGCACTGTGGGTGACCCTCATTTATTTCCCAATGGCTCACATGGTTTGGTACTGGGCCGGTCCGGATGCCGTCGGAAACGCGGCGAAGGCTGTTGCAGAAGCTGCCGAAGGTGACGCCAAAATTGCCGCGCAGGCTGCACTCGACGCTGTAAACAGCGACGCCGGGTTGCTCTTCAAGTGGGGCGCCTTCGACTTCGCCGGTGGCACTGTCGTTCATATCAACGCCGGTATTGCTGGCCTTGTCGCATGCCTCGTTCTTGGCAAGCGCGTGGGTTATGGCAAGGAAGCCATGCCTCCGCACTCGCTCGTGATGTGCATGATCGGCGCTGCGCTGCTCTGGGTCGGCTGGTTCGGCTTCAACGTCGGTTCGAACCTCGAAGCCAATGCATGGATCGGCGTCGTCACCATCAACACGTTCGTCGCGACCGCTGCTGCGGGCCTTTCGTGGCTGATCGTGGAATGGCTCGCCAAGGGTAAGCCCTCCCTGCTCGGCCTCGTCTCGGGTGTGATCGCGGGTCTCGTTGCCATTACGCCGGCTTGCGGTTTCGCAGGCGTCTTCGGCTCGATTATCCTTGGTCTCGTGGCTGGTATCGTCTGCTTCATCTTCTGCACGGCGATCAAGCATGCGTTCGGCTACGATGACAGTCTCGACGTGTTCGGTATTCACGGCGTCGGCGGCATTGTCGGAGCTCTTGCGACGGGCCTTCTCATCAACCCCGATTTCGGTGGCTCGGGCATCCCCGACTACATCTCGAAGCCGGGCGAGCTGACGACGGCTCCCTACGACATGGTCTTCCAGATGACGGCACAGGCGAAGGCCGTCGGCTTCACGGTCCTGTTCTCAGGATTGGGGACGCTGATCATCCTGCTGCTGGTCAAGATGGTCGTCGGTCTGCGCCTCTCCGAGGATAAGGAGCGTGAGGGCCTCGATATCTCCGATCACGGCGAACGCGCCTACAATTACTAGGTTTGGCGGCGCCCGCAGGCCTCCTACTCGCGGGCGCCACTCACGCTTCTCCCGAGCACGGACTTCCCCTAGACGTGCTCCTCCCTGGCCCCGGTCGCTTCGGCGTTCCGGGGCCATTTTTTGTTTGGGAGATCGTTCAAGGGATATGGACCCGCGCGCCGCGACGCAGATGGGCGAGCAGGCGCAGCAGGTCGGGGCGGCGGAGTGCGATGCAGCCTTCCGTCGGCGTAAGGCCCGGACGTGCGAGGTGGATGAATATGGCGCTACCGCGCCCGCGCACGAGCGGCTTGCGATTGCAGTCGAGCACGACGATAAGATCGTAGAGACCGTCTTGGCGCCACATCTTCTCGGCGGAGGCTGCATAAGGGTGGCGAATGCGTCGATTGTAGTTGCGATCCGTGGGTTCATCACACCAGCCGTCCGTCGGCGTGAGGACCTGCAACGGCAGGCCGGTTGGCGGGCGGAGGCCTCGGTCGCGGCGGTAAAACACTGCCTCAAGAGCATAGGTCCCGCTGGGTGTGGCGCCATCGCCTTCCCGCTTAATGACGCGTCGACCGCTCCTACCCAAGGCACACGGCAGCGGGCGGCCCCCAGCCAGGAGCACGCCGCGGGTCGCTGCCCTGGACAGCGCCCTCACAAACAGTTGACCTCGCGGCTGAATTCTCATCATTTTCCTGGTCGCAATAACTTGCCATTGCTCGCCCCACCGGGGCCAAGTCAAATTACCGCCACTTCCGGTACGGCGCCGGAGGGCGGGATTGGGCTCGGTGGTCTCATGGACACGCACTTCGACACGGAGAGGACCCCAGAATGACCGCACGCCGTATCCTGCTCGTCGACGACGACGAGGATCTGCGCGGCTCGCTTAAGGATCAACTGTCGCTTTACGACGAGTTCGATGTGTTCGACGCCAACACGGCGACGAAAGGGTTGGAGCGCGCCCGCGCCGACCAGCCTGACCTGCTCGTATTCGACGTCAATCTGCCCGATATGGATGGACGGGAAGCAGTAAAGCAATTGCGCAAGGGCGGCTTCAAGTCCCCCATCATCATGCTCACTGCCAATGACTCGGATGCGGACCAGATCCTTGGCCTCGACTCCGGTGCCAACGACTATATCACCAAGCCATTCAAGTTCGCGGTGCTGCTGGCAAGGATCCGGGCGCAGCTGCGACAGCATGAGCAAAGCGAAGACGCCGTTTTCACGATCGGGCCCTATACTTTCAAGCCGGCCGCAAAAATTCTGCTCGACGAGAAGGGCAGCAAAGTGCGCCTCACTGAGAAAGAAACGTCGATCCTGAAGTTCCTTTATCGTGCCGGAGACAAGGTCGTCCCTCGCGATACGCTTCTCCTTGAAGTGTGGGGTTACAATGCCGGGGTCACCACGCATACGCTTGAGACGCACATTTATCGGCTTCGCCAAAAGATTGAGAAAGACCCATCAAACTCGGAGATCCTGATCACGGAAAGTGGCGGATACCGTCTCGCGCCTTAGCTGTGTTGTCCGGTTATTCCCAGCTTATCCACAAGGGCCTAGACCCCGCCTCTCGAATCAGCCGACCGTTGTTCCGTTCAAGTTCGGCATGACCGTCTTCGACGGCCAGCCCAATGATCGGGACCGCAGAGATGGCTATCGATTCGTTCGTGCAACCGATGTTGAAGCTGGAAATCTTCCAGGGTTTGCGCCCGCTGCAAATTACGGAAATCGCCCGCCGTGCATACCGCGTCGTGTACAAGCCCGGTGACTTCATCATGCGCGAAGATGAAGAGGGCGATGCGGCTATCGTGATCGTGTCGGGTGAGGCTGTGCGGATTGCCGGGCCTGGTCTTTCAGACACCGCAGAGAGTGTTCCGACCGGCTCGTTGCTGGGTGAGATGGCGATGCTTGTCGAAACCCGGCACTCGTCAACCATTGTTGCGCGGACAGCTGTTCGGGCCCTGCGCATTACGCGCGAAGAGCTTCAAGCCCAGATGGCGGAGGACGCGACGGTAGCAGAGCATTTCGTGGCTCGCATCAACGCCCGGCTGTCCTCTATCTTGGAGACCTTGAAGGCCATCGATTCGGTCATGGCAGGAACGTCGATCGTGCCCGCGACGGGCGCGCGTCCGACATTGCACCAGAGCCACGTCCACTAAACCAAAACCAGGTGCAGAAACGAGAAGCGCCCAACTCCGGGGGGTGAAGTTGGGCGCTGCGCTCTCGCGCTAGGCACCGGGAGGGAAGCCGGCGCCTCAGGCGTGTCGTCGGGTAGACGGGGGGGAGCTACCGATGGAAGACGACGTCGCCTGTCTGTTAGTTAGTTAAGCGCAGGTTGCCCATTTTCAATAGGCCCCCTCAGGCCCGATCACAAAAAGTTGAACGAAATTGGTTTGGTTATCCCCAGGCAGGACTTGCCCGGTACCCATCTGCCACATATTCGCGCAACGCGTTAATGTGGCAACTGGAGCGGATTGTTGTTCACGCCTTGTATCTTGAAGGCCTCGGAGTCGACCTTTCCGTCTCGGGCCACGCCAGCGATCTCTACCCGGGTTTCAATACCCTGAGCGTCGGTGGTGACCCACTCCTTCAGTTCTATGGAGGGCTTGGTAGACAGAAAGACCTTGATCCGGCCTGGTGTGTCAGGACTTTTGTCCTGCAACGCGACGACCACTAGATCTTCAGCCTGCTGAACCTCCATGATTTTTGCGTCACGGGCGAGGTCAACGTCTTTGCGCAAGAGCAGGCGAAACGGCGTCTGGTCAAGGGCCACACGATCCTCATTCCTGAGGTCGAGATCCTGTATGGCCAAGTATTCGCCGTCCGAAATGATTATTTGCTTAGAGGGTAGCGCATAGTCGAACCTGAACTTCCCCGGCCGGAGCAGCGAGAACTTGCCCTTCATCTTCTTCTGGTCGGATGTAGTCTGGACAAAGCTACCTTTTAACGAGGTTAGCCCATTGAAGTAGTCGCTGACTGTCTTGACGACCTTCATCTGGGCTTCGTCGAGGGCAATGCCCTGGTTACCTGCTGCCACTTCGGCGCTCCAAGAGGATCCGGCGGCAGACTGCCCCGCCGGAGACGGAGTTGGTGCGGCACCGGGGGCTGGAGCGGGAGCAGCGGCTGCGGGAGCTTGCGCGGGAGCGGGTTTCGTATCTTCAGCCCAAGAAGGCGCGCCGAAGCTCAGTGATGTCGCAACCAGCAAGCCCAGCCCGGAAGCCTTAGCAGTCCACATTCTTATCATCCCCCCGAAACGTCCGTTCGCCAGCCTTTTGCGGTTCCTGAGCGAAATGTCGGAACAATGCGACGAACTGAGGGCCGAAACCCCCGCTATCGGGCCTTTACTAGCGGGTTTGCGCAAAGCCGCAACGGGGTAGGTGGGCGCGGAGGCAGGGTCAAGCCGCAGGCTTCAGAACCTCGCGACGGCCGGTGCTGCTGGCGGGGGTAATAAGACCTTCCCGCTCCATTCGATCGATGATGTCCGCGGCTCGGTTATAGCCGATCGACAGACGGCGCTGGATGTAGCTCGTCGAGACTTTTCGCTCGCTCAGCACAATTGTTCGCGCACGCTCGTAGAGGTCGTCGCCGCCGGAACGATGGTCCGACCCTTCAATAGCAGCGGCGCCATCAGCGCCGGCGGTGACGTCATTAACATAGTCGGGCGGGCCGTGGTTCTTAAGGTACGTGGCAACGGCTTCGACTTCCTCATCGGACACGAATGGACCGTGCACGCGCGTCATCGTACCGGCGCCGCTCGAGAAGAGCATGTCGCCCTGGCCCAGGAGCTGCTCGGCACCCTGCTCATTGAGAATGGTGCGGCTGTCGATCTTGGACGTGACCTTGAAGCTGATCCGGGTGGGGAAGTTGGCTTTGATCGTACCGGTGATAATGTCGACTGAGGGGCGCTGCGTTGCCATGATTAAGTGGATGCCAGCCGCGCGCGCCATCTGCGCGAGACGCTGGACCGCCTGCTCGATGTCCTTGCCGGCAACAATCATCAGATCAGCGAATTCGTCGACGACGATGACGATGTAGGGCATCGGCTTGGCGTCGATGACCTGGGTCTCGTAGCGTGGCTCGCCGGTGGCTCGATCGAAGCCGGTTTGTACGGTCCGTGCCAGGGTTTCGCCCCGTTCGGCGGCCATGCGAACGCGCTGATTGAAGGCCTCTATATTTCGAACCGAAAGCGCGGCCATGCGCTTGTAGCGTTCTTCCATCTCGGTAACGGCCCAGCCGAGTGCGGCGACCGCCTTGTGCGGATCGGTCACGACGGGCGTCAGCAGATGGGGAATGCCGTTATACACCGATAGCTCGAGCATTTTCGGATCAATCATGATCATCCGGCACTGATCCGGCGAAAGCCGATAGAGCAGCGATAAGATCATGGCGTTGACGCCGACCGATTTGCCTGAGCCCGTGGTTCCGGCAACCAGCAAATGAGGCATGCGGGCGAGGTCGGCGATGACGGGTTCGCCGCCAATCGATCTGCCCAGCGCAAGAGGAAGAATGGCCTTCGATGCGCGGAACGACTCGCTTTCCAGCATTTCGCGCAGAACGACGGCTTCTCGCTTGACGTTCGGGAGCTCGAGGCCAATGGCGTTGCGGCCGGGAACCACGGCGGCGCGAACGCTGGTGACGCTCATCGAGCGGGCGATATCGTCGGCAAGTGCGATGACGCGAGCGGATTTGGTGCCCCGCGTCGGTTCGAATTCGTAGAGCGTGACGACGGGGCCGGGTTTGATGTCCCGCATCTCGCCCTTGACGCCGTAGTCGGCCAGCACATCGAGCAGCTGCTGACCTGTCGCGCGAGCGGCGGCTTGAGATACGGCAGGGGCAAGTCCCTGCTGGGCCGGACGCTTGAGGAGGTCGAGCGGCGGCCGCATCAGGACAGCGGCAGACGGGCTGCGTCGCGAGCGCTGCGGGCGCGATTGAGGATGAGGCGCAGACAATTCTGGTTCGACAGGCCCAGCCGGCAATGGCCTCAGATGAGCCGGGGCGAACCGCTCCGCGATGCGGCGGCTTTGGGTATCCTCGTCGTCGTCGAACTCATCCATTGCGGAATCCGCGACTGAGGATTCGCGCGACCCAGGCACGAGATCATGCAGATTTCCAAAGTGGGAAGCGAAGCGTTCGGCAACGCCCGTATCGCCCACGTCAGTAACGGGTCCTGTCGGATTTAGTTGATGGGCAGGCAACGGTCTGGTTTGCAAGTGGCTGGGCGAAAAAGTGTCCTTCAGGCGCTGCCACATATGAGGCACGGAGCTTGTTTCGGTCTCAGAAGGTGGTGCGGGCTGAGGGATGTCGGCACTTGGGGAATTTGCAAAGGACGGCTCGATGTGATTAGCGGCCGCCGGCGCACTGCTCCGGTCGTTGCGCATCAAGTCATGCCACCGCTCGACGGAGGGGCCATTGCGCAAATATTTCCACGCAGCCTCAGCAGTTTCCTTTGCGTCGGCGCCAGTGCTTTCGGCAGCTGCGGCAAGGCCGGCGGCCAGCAGCGCGAAACCGGCCACCACAGAGGCAAAATCGGGTGATGTGAAGTTGCCAATGAAGGACCGTGCAAAGCTCGCGACAAGATCACCGAGAATCCCGCCCATCGCATAGTGCAGTGGCCAGCTGGGAAGGACGGGTAGCGTTGCCAAGGCGCCGGCGAGGAAGATTATCGAAAGCGGGTAAAAGGTCCCTTTGGCTCGGAAGTAAAAGACGCGCTCCTGCCGGATCAATTCGATAGCCCAAAGCATGGGGGCGAACAGGCAGACAACGGCACCGAAGCCCAGCATCTGCAAAAGTATATCAGATAGAACGGCGCCAACCGGACCGCCTGCGTTTCCCGTTGCAGCATTACCAGAGATCGTCAGGCTGGGATCGTTGGCCGACCAGGTGAGCAGGCTCATCCATACGAACGAGAGGAGTGCCAGCAGAACGAAGCCACCCGTGCGCGCGCTGAGCCCCAGTAAGCGCGCTTCCACGCTCTCAGGCAGCAGGGCGTCGTACTTTTCTTCACGAAAACCAGGCATCGACACGAACGCTTCTTTACGCAGACAATTGAACGATTCGTTCGAGCGCCTCCCTCACCACTGCCGCCGGCTGAACCAGCGCCACCCTGACGTAATTCTCGCCCGGAT
>ERZ1066138.808-NODE-808-length-10151-cov-8.553487_pt1 | contig 10151 bp, 11 predicted proteins | sample MGYA00382785_ERZ1066138 | MGnify/ENA primary metagenome ERZ1066138 (study PRJEB33369, sample SAMEA5778368) | biofilm metagenome | biome: Industrial cooling water; feature: Water cooling tower basin; material: Biofilm | place: United Arab Emirates | collected...
AAGTCAAGCGATTTCTCTGCATGAGGTTTTCAGTCAAAGTCGAGCGATTTTTCGGAGACATGATCCAGAAATACCAGTAGATGCAGATTATAGGCAGCAAGCAATAAACCTCAGAGAAAATTTAGATTATAATCAGCAAGAACTGAAATCAGCTTTAATTAGAGATGAGATAAGAATAAAATTCAAAGCAGAAAATGATATACAAACAACAGAAAAAAAAGGAAGAGAAGAAACTTATAGATTGGTCATTCAATTTTATTTAAATTTAGAAAACTATCCTTTTAGTTCAAGTACCCTCAACAAGTTAAAACAGTTTCAACAAGAACTCAAAATGGGAAAAGATGAGATTGAGGCAGTAGAGAAATCATAAATAACTACAAAATCTTTTTATCAAAAAAATGTGAATAAATATAAAGAAGAATTTACACAGCGTATCAATCAAGAAGGCTATCCTCTCAGCTCTATAAGTAATGCTGAACTGAAAAAACTCCAAGAATCGCTAGGGTTAAGAAATCCGGATATAATGTCTGTCGAGGAATCAATTATAGAATCTTTTTATGAAAAAAATCTGAATAAGTATAAAGAATATTTTGAAAGATTGATGAATAAAGATTTTAATGATTTAACAGAAGAATCTATCGCTAACTTGAGAAATCAGAAAGATCGGTTAGGTCTTAAAAGTGAAGATGTCAAAGCTATTGAGCAAGAAATTATTAAAAAATATTATCAAACCAGCCTGGATAAATACGAAGAAGAATTTACAAAATTAATAAACAAAGAAGGCTATCCTCTAAATATTGAAATTATTGCTACATTGAAACAAAGGCAAGAATTGCTAGGGTTAAGAAATCCGGATATAATGTCTGTCGAGGAATCAATTATAAAACCTTTTTATGAAAAAAATCTGGATAAATACGAAGAAGAATTTATAAAATTAATAAACAAAGAAGGCTATCCTCTAAATATTGAAATTATTGCTACATTGAAACAAAGGCAAGAATTGCTAGGGTTAAGAAATCCGGATATAATGTCTGTCGAGGAATCAATCATAAAAGATTTTTATCAAGACAATATGAATAAGTATAAAAAATATTTTGAAAGATTGATGAATAAAGATTTTAATGATTTAACAGAAAAATCTATCGCTAACTTGAGGAATCAGAAAGATTGGTTAGGTCTTAAAAGTGAAGATGTCAAAGCTATTGAGCAAGAAATTATTAAAAAATATTATCAAACCAGCCTGGATAAATACGAAGAAGAATTTACAAAATTAATAAACAAAGAAGGCTATCCTCTAAATATTAAAATTATTGCTACATTGAAACAAAGGCAAGAATTTTTAGGCGTTAAATTGCTGGGTTTCAACCGTGAAGACATAGTAATTGTTAAACAGATAATTAATACCAGTAAAGAAAAAAGCAAAGCGATTGATTACTTATCGAGTGATGCATTTGAAAAAGATTACCAAAAACTACAAAATTTGTTAGCTTCAAAGCAATGGAAAGAAGCAAACGAAGAAACTAAAAATATATTATACACATTCATATTAGCAATTAATGAAATGCCGATGCAGCCGATGGTAATGATTGAATTTAGATGGCAAATAAGGATAATTGATATTCTGTGGGATGTCTATAGTAAAGGTAGGTTTGGGTTCCATAAACAAAGAGATATTTTTGTCAGTTCAGATAGACAATACAAAACTTTTAGCGAAAATATAGGATGGAAAAAAAGAGTGTGTTTTTTCTCTCTTGATTATTCGGTTTTTCCTCCTGATTTTTCGGGTTGGAAGTCAAAAGAAGAGATAATGTTTAGTATAGATGCTCCTGAAGGACATTTACCTTTTTGGAGGGATTACATGAACGATCGCGAACATATTTTCATAAACTTGATTGATTCAGAATTTAATTAGGGCTTGCTGAATCAGGTCTTTGGTTTATTTGTAGCTGTATTAACTAATCGAGTTCCATATCAGAAAAGCGATCGCAAGCCCCTTTCTCCAATCCCATAAGATGCCCGATAATTGGAAAGAGTTTCTCAAAGTGCGCGACATCTTCTGCCGTGAGTTGCGAAGTCTCTACTGATTCCCATTCCCCATCCACATACGCTGCTCTCATCAACTGTATCCCGTCACTATGGCGAACTAGCACCAATTGAAGCTGTTCCCAATAAGCAGAATAATGGTTACCCCTCATCCGGGTGCAATTCAAACTAGCCAAATAAGCAGCTACGATGGGCGCTACTATTTGGGTGCGCTGCTGCTGAACTTCAAACTCGTCGCCATCATCTGTAGATATGTCTGCGTTATCAGTCTCTGTAGTTGTTAATTGCAACGCAACTATGTCTAGTTCTGGTTCAAAATGGATTCCCCGATATTTTTGCAATCCTGGTAAAGAATAAGCTCGTCCTAACTTGTAGCCAGGAAATCTAATTCCTTCTAACTCAAAAGTTAGTCCTTGTATCATCCCAGTCTGACTAATTTTGGGTAAGACCTCAACCCCAGAGTTTCTCAGTCTTTTCACCAGTTGAGTTAAACTAGGCCGATCCGCGCTTTCCTCATCAATTACATGTTGTATCCGCCGATTTACGGGTTCAATTGGAGGTAGCAAACGCCAGCCTTGTTCGTATCGCACTTGTTCCTTCATCATCCGTCGCATTTGTCCAGTGCTGGGTGCAGCGCGTTCTATTTCCCAACTACTCGCCACCGGGTCTAAGTGATAAGCAATTTCTAATTGGCGCAGTACTTTTTGAGCGCGATAGTAGTTCCAAGAGCTATTAACAACACTACCATCTAATTTCAGACTACAGGCAACAATATGACAGTGGTCGTGCTGCCTATCCCCGTGACGTACTAGCACATATTGATTGTCGTCAAACCCCATACCCAGTAGGTAATCGGCACTGATAGATTGCCAAGTATTGTCAGAAAGCTTTTGTCCGGTTGGCACGCTCAAAGAAGCGTGATAAACCATTTTTTTGGTAGTTCTTTTACCTTCTTTGGCTTTAAGTCGGTGGTGCTGTTGAATGGACAATTGAAATTCTTCGACTAATTCTGCTGGCGTTTCACCTTCCATATTGCCACCAATCAACATGGCATCCTGTTTGGAGAGTACGTAATTGAGGCAAGGGTAGAATTGGTCGCCAATGGTTTGTTTGGCAATCATAATTAAGTGCTAACAATCTGTGCTACCTGCGTCGGGAATCGCGATTTTTTTTCTAAGTTGTTTCACCTGTGTATGGAGTGAGGTTAGGACTTGGCAATTCAAATCCTTGGGGATATTGCGTCCTTCTTGAAGCGCCTGCCTAATATCTGCTTGGAGTGCTTGAAGATATGAAGCAATTTCCGACAGCTTTCGATATGCTTGGATGTCCAGTTGGGATCTGGCTAAGCGAATGTGTCGTGAGAGCGATGTTTCTCGCACGTAATCGCTCACTGACAGTCCTGCTTGCGAGGCTTTGACTAGCAGTAAGGTGTATTCCTCATCTTCAAACCTGACAGTAATTCGGTTGTTCTTCATAATTTGAGCATTTGGGGAGGAGCGGAAACAGCAGCGCGATCGCACTAGCCGCGCAAGAAAAGCGCGATCGCATCCTGCTAATCCTTCTATATCGTCGCCTCCCCCAATTTGAGTAAAGGACGAATATTCCTCACGCTGAAGGAATTTAAAGCCGCTGGTTGTGAGGTCGGTTACTTATAAATAGTATAAATTATTTGGTCATGAATTCACTAAAATTGAGCGCCGATTTCTTAAAGTACATCTAAAAAATTACGCCTAATTTTGATAATTATGGCGGCTATTTTTAAAGAGTTTGGTTGTCTGACATTAGCATGGCTTGCTCCCAGACTAAACGCGCGATCGCCAGTATCATATACCTTTTGATATAACCGACTGCGAAATCTATTTGTGCCACGTAGTTCAATCGACAGTAAAAATTTACATCATTTGATAGCTTGTCAAGCCAAAGATAAAAGCGCAAACTTAAAAATACCTGCAACAGGCACTCGATCTGGAGGGTGTAACAGGGGTGCAACAGGGGTCTATTTCCCCAGAAATTGCTCGCATTCATCAGTCAAAACCTTGAATTTTTGGTGAGTTTAACCCCAACTAAACCCCAAAAACTCCCCCAATACACCCCTATTTATACCACTTTGGTATATTGCCCTTTGGTGTTGTCTTCATTATGCCGAACAAAGAGGTGTTTGAGTTACCAAGAATCAGACGTGCTGGGAGTACACCAGAAGGGAAACTCCTCAAGTACGTGCTGGATCATCCGTCAGGAGCGATCGCAACCGATGTGGTAATCAGAGCAGTCAGTGCCTTTTGGATGCCACTAGCTTTGAAGGCAGCAGGGATAAGCGAGGAGCGATTAAAGGAGGCGGTATTAGTAGCCGTTGGGGAATTAGAAAGTCAAGCCTTATTGCTGAAGCGATTGTGCGGAATAGAAATGTTATATCCACCTGTTCCAACTGTCAGTTCTGCTGTAGCAATGGGTGAGTCTTCTTTCCAACCTGTGGAGGAAGTGGGGAACAAGCGATCGCTAATTAACCAGATTGAGCCAGAAACAGATAACAACGGTTTCCCGCAAGCACCTATCAGCAATGAAGTGGCTCAACGGATCGATGCGTTGGGCTGGAATGCTTTTGAATAGGAGGTTTTTCTATGTCAAGCGACCAACTTACACAAAAACCAAAACCACCTCAACTGCTTAACTTCACTCTAGAGTTATTGGTTGCGATCGCAATAGGAGTTTTGTTAACTATCAGCGTTTCTCTGGGTTTGGTACATGTGGCTAAGCAGTTGAAATGTTCTCCAGCGCCGGAATTATTGCCAATCAAACTACCGCTTAAGGATGTACCGACAATTGACTAAAAAATTACCCCTCTTTTTAGAGGGGATTTCTGAGGGTTTAGAAGGGAATGCTCGCCTTCATGATGTAGGTTTGCTCAAAAATAGCGGAACTGATGATCGCTCTTTTCCAACAATCATCTAGTACTTTAGCTAAGTTGTACCAGAGTTGAAGTTCTTCGGGTGTGGTCTTCATTAACAACTCGTATTGTTGGAGATTTTCTGGTTTGAGAGATTCAAATTCTTGCAGAGTCATGGGAAATATGATCGCAAACAATTTCACCAATACTTCCGCGTCAGCGGCTGACCATGATGTCAAATACACAGGAGTAAAAGATGCCAAAACCCGTTCAAATTCCACCACCTGACTTAGTATTAGCGATTGATTTAGGTGCGAGTAAAACCAAAGCGATCGCGCAATCTTACGCCAAAAAGGACGAACCGCTACTGCTGTGCATGGAACCCGAAGTAGCGGATGTATCTTATGATTCTCTCAAAGACTACGAAGCAACCAAAACCGGGCAAACAGATCCAGAAAACACTTGTTGGGTAGGCATTGGCGACGAGTATCACGCCATCGGCTTTTTGGCACAGCACAAATATGGTGGCAATTCACTACTCAAAGAACTTAAATATGCTTGTGCCATCCCCAAAATTTGCGGGGCGCTATGGGTGCTTAAACAGAAGTTGAAGTTGGAAAGCAAATTTTCTTTGGCACTTACTGTTTTGTTACCACCTAGCGAATATCAAGATAAAGAAGCTTTGGAGAGCAAATTAAAAGCAGCGACTAGCAATTTTATGACTCCCACCGGCGAGATGAAGGTGAAGATATTGCTGTTTGAAGCTAAACCCGAAGGTGCTGGTATGTATTTGCACAGACTGGCGGTGTTGGGGGCGGAAATTAAACAGCGGACGATAGCGATCGCTATGATAGGATACCGCAATGCGTCGGTACTGCTTTCGGTGCGAGGGGCAGTAAGTCCGGGTTTATCGAGCAATTTTGGCCTATCTTGGATGGTGGATGCTTTCGTGCGGCGCGTTTCGGGACTGGCAAAAGAAGACCCTCGTTTAGTACCAGCAATTGTGGAGGCGGGACCAGCTTGCTGTGAAGAACCACTAACTCGCTTGGTGAGAAAAAAGTCTGCTTTGGAGATTCAAGCTGAAGCAACAAAGATGGCTCTTGCTTTAAAATTATCTCGCGATGATTACGTTCGTGCGTTGGTGCGGTGGCTAAGTCAGCAGCTTCCCCCTGAAACCGATGAAATTATTTTCTGTGGCGGTACGGCGGAGTATTTGCAACCAGAATTGTTGCATGATTACAGCCATCTGTGCGTTATTTGGAACGCAGGAATTGAGATTTCACCCCAGCTTGATACCGCTGGAATGGGGTCAAGAATTGCCGACGTGCTGGCGTTGTATAAAGCATTTTCACTGATAGTGAATTGCTTGGTTATTAAAAAAGATGGGTCACCCACCAATCAAAATGTAACAGCAATACCTCGCTCCCTCGTGACTGCCGCTGCCCAAACCAATGGATGCAACGACGACCAGAAAAAACCCAAAGGATTTGCAGAAATGCCCGATAAGTTGTAAGGCAAATTGACAAATTAAAAAATGGATTATGGCAAGAAAAAACAAATCAGAGGAAACAACAATGGAAACTTCTGTAGTTGCTTCAGAAGTAGACAAGCGGGTAGTAATAATCACTGGAGACAAGGGAGGCGTTGGCAAGAGTACCTTTGCGAGGGGATTGCTGCAACTCTACATCAATCGAGGATTAAATTGTCTCGCCTACGATTCGGATAAATCCAATTCCCAGTTATATCGACACTATAATTCCGCAGGTTTGGGAGTGAATTTAATCGATATTTTTACCCGTGGTGGAGCGGACGACTTGATGATAGACTTGGACTCCAAGCGTCCCCGTTTGGCATTGGTAGACTTACCAGCCCAAGCCCGAACTTTTTTTGAAGATTTTGAGAAAGATTTGGGTGTCTTTGATGCAGTCAAGAGTTTGGGTTACCAAATTACAATGGTCAGCGTCGTGAGTCGAGTCAAAGATTCAGTTAACGTCTTGCGATTGCTGTTTGACTACTGCGGTCATCAAACCAATTACGTGGTAGTGAAAAATTTATTTCATACCGCTGGAGATGAAACTAAATTTGAATGCTACGACGATTCCGAAACAAGAAAATCGGTTCTGGAATTTGGAGGCGTAGAAATTTTGATGCCGGATTTATTCTATAAAGCCTATGACTTTATCGACCGCAAAAACATGAGCTTTGGTGAAGTCTTAACCACCAACGATCCGGAAGTCAACATTGCAATTCGTTCTCGCATCGCAGCTTGGATGAAAACCTTTGAAGAAAATGCTTTGTTAGCATCAGCTTTGTTAGGATTAGAAACCAATGCAGGAACGCAAGCTGCCTAAGCGACTGATGATTACCGCTGGAGATGCTAGGGTAGGTAAGTCAACGATTTCTAGATTGTTGTTGGAACTGTATTGTGAGTTAAACCTCAAGTGTCTTGCCTACTACAATGGTTCCCGAAATAAGCTTGCTGCTTACGAGTTACTTGTACCAGTGGGTGAATTAACGCTCGATAGAGGTGGAGCAGATCGATTGCTAATAGATTTAGAGCGTTGCTTTGATATCGATGTGGTTATCACCGACTTACCAGGGCAAATTTTAAATAGATTCAAGGAGTTTACCAGAGAAACGTTGTTGTTTGACGCCGTCAAAACTTTGGGATATCGGATTACTTTTCTTCATCCCATATCCCACCGAAAAGACTGTGCTGATTATCTGCAATCCTTGATTGATTTTTGTCAAAATCAAGCTGACTATCTGATAGTTAAGAACCATTATTTTCGCGAGAATTTTCCTTACTACGATAATACCCAAATTTCAAAGCAAATCCACGCGATAGGTGGCATAGAGGTTTGTTTGGGTAGCTTGTGGACAACCACTTATGAATCAGCCGAAGCCTCTGGTTTACCCTATAGCGAAGTTATCTCTAACCCCAAAGTGAATCTGATTGAACGTTCTCAAATTTTTAATTGGATGGAACAGTTTAAGCAGCAGCTTTACGAGTCGGGTGCAGCCGCACTTTTAGGATTGTCACGAGATACAATCGTTAGCAATTTTTCAACAGGAGATTTCTAAAATGAATGCAGTCGTAACAGGTTCCGAGCAATTCAAAGCAATTGTTTCAGAGTTGATACAGCAGTCCGGTATTAATCCCAAAGACCCGATGTTTCAGGTTTTCAAAGCTTTAGGAGAAATTGAGGAGGGATTAAAGGCACTTCCAACGCAATTGGGGACGGTGGTAGAAAGCTGGACGGTGGAAATTGACCGACATCTGGATAAGGCAGCAGATGTGGCTATTGTGCAGCAAAAGAGTGCGATCGCAAAAGCTGCTCAAACCCTATTTACACAAGCAAATCGCCAAAATACAAAGTTTGGCTTGGGTGCTTTGATTCCGGCTGGGCTAGTCTTATCTGGTGTTCTCATTGGCATTTTAGCAACGGTGATGATTCCTATATGGCGAGGCGGTGGTTTAACCGAACCAACCCGGCTGACATTAGAAGAAAAAAATGCTTTAAATTGGGTACTTTCTAATGAAGGAAAGCAAGCGCGAAATTTATGGGAATGGAATCGGTTTGAATTGTTTGTTTGTCAAGCGAATTCTGACCGTCTTAAAGGGCGTTGCGCCATTTGGATTGTTCCTTATAACCAACGTCAGAAATATGTGGATCGCTTAAATCCGTAAACGGTTTAAGCCAGCCTGCTTTAGTGGCTTTGACAGCGGCTTGATAGCGATTGGAAACTTCTAATTTCTCTATAATTCTGTGGACGTGAGTTCTCACGGTTCCAACGGCAATATGTAAACGTTCGGCAATGATTATGTTTTGTTCGCCTTGAGCAATGAGTTCTAAAATTTGGATTTCTCTGTCTGTCAGTGAAATGGGATGAGTTTGACAATCAATTGACTTTTCTATTTTGGTTTTTTGAGGGAGTTTGCCGTTGGTATTGAGCAAGCCAATCACTGTTTTTCCAATGCCAGGATCGATCCAGACCTCACCTTGAATAGTACTGTAGATTGCTTCAACCAGCTTGTCTTTTTTACAGCTTTTGACGCAATAGGCATCCGCACCAAATTTGAAGGCATTAATGACAGATTCTTCGTGGCTTTGAGCGCTGAGAATAACAATCTTTATTGGGGGATGTTCTCGCCTCAGTTTTTGGATGAGTTCGAGGCCATTGAGATCGGGTAAGATCAGATCGACAATGGCAACATCTGGTTTCAACGTTTTTACAAGTTTCAAGCCTGCTAATGCTGTGTCTGCTTCCCCAATTAGATTGATATTTCTTTGCGTTTTAATGGTTTCGCCGATACCGAATCGCATGAGTTCGTGATCTTCTATCACTACCAACTTGATGGGATTCATGGCTGTTGTAAATTTGGTTGATATTTTCTTAGTATAGTGCGTGAAAAATTCGCCCAAATTTCCTTACCCAACTCTTTAAAAAACTTAAAAAACAATTTGATTGAATATTACTGGATAGCGCCATTCACAAATGAGAAAATCCTTGATTGATTCAAATAAATGGAATAGGCGTGCGAAATAGCCAGGTTTAATAGCCTAAATTCAGTAGATTTATCAATTTTTGGATTTGGCAACCAATCAGAACCGAGAAATGGCTGTTCGCCGTTTCCCGAAAAAATTCGTTAAGCTGATAGCAAATCCAGAATAAAAGACATAAATGAAACAGCCGCGTCACACTGTTAAGGCATCGCTACAGACTCATTTATCTCCCTCAAAAAGTGTACAATCTATCCCCAATTTGGGACAAATTTTACTAGCAGATGATTCCCCGGATAGCCGTTTTTTGCTAGAGATGATGTTAACCAAAGCCGGATATAGAGTGACTTGTACCTCGTCTGGGTTAGAGGCGTTAGCGCAAATTGAGAAAAACTGCTTCGATTTAGTGCTTCTGGAGGCAATAATGCCAGATCTGGATGGATATGAGGTAACGGCACAAGTGCGTCAAAATCAGAAGTTATCTTTTATGCCCATTGTACTGATGACGGATTGCGATACTCCCAACTTAGTTTATCGGCTAGATTGTGGCGCAGATGATTTTATTTGCAAGCCAATTAAACAGAAATATCTGCTGGCAAAGATTCGGGCATTTTTGCGGTTGAAGTCTGCGATTGATGAACGCGATCGCACAATTGCCAATACTCACAAAATCGCATTGCAGCGAGAGGATTTTGTTCGACAACTGACTCATGACTTGC
>ERZ1066138.809-NODE-809-length-10149-cov-4.896473_pt1 | contig 10149 bp, 7 predicted proteins | sample MGYA00382785_ERZ1066138 | MGnify/ENA primary metagenome ERZ1066138 (study PRJEB33369, sample SAMEA5778368) | biofilm metagenome | biome: Industrial cooling water; feature: Water cooling tower basin; material: Biofilm | place: United Arab Emirates | collected...
CGCCAGTAGGGCGTATTCCAGAGGAGCGACATCCATGGTTCACCTTCGTTGCCGAGGTCCCGTTTCGCTCAGGGTATTGGAGATGCGCTGATGCGCGTTGTCAACCACTTTTCCAGCGGCGCGACTCCATGTATGTTTCAGAATTCTCTCGAAGTGCCGCGCCCATCCGTTTATAATCTCGCCATCGAAGGTGCCTTGGCATCGCATCTGATTGGAACGAGGATTAACCAATGTCCCCAGCGAATGACGAGAAGCCCATTCTGAAACTTGCAAACGTTCCATCTGTCCTCCCCGCCCCGAGCCGCAAGGAATTCTCGATCTCGTGCCTGCGCGTTAGTTTACAAAACACTTCCATGGCTGCCCCTACCGCGAAGCGGTTCGATCCACAAGCCCAGGGTCGCGACAGCGCACCCTGGGGAAACGCGATGCCAAGACGCATTTACTCTGCAGGAGTTCCATACACTCCTATGGAACCCCTGCGGGGTAATTACCTATCGCTCGCCGGTATCCCAGGGTGCGCTGTCGCGACCCTGGGCTTGTGGATGGAACCGCTTCGCGGTAGTGCGTTTTGCCTTGGAAGTGTCGATGTGGAACCGCGCAGGCAGGAAGCGCCAAGGACAACAGAATCGTGGATTATGATGCTGGGGACGACAAATCATTTTGACGAACCAACCTCGCAATTCGCATTTGCACCATGTTACAATCGGCTCGTGGATCCCCGCGCCGCATCGGGATGCCAAGGTCCCGATCGCATTGCTCCGGACGATTAAGTGCTTGGCGGCGGCGCGGAGTTTTTTTCTTCCTTCCCTTGCGCTTTGCGCTTCGCGAAGGCATCTTCGTAGGTCAGGCTTTCCAGCCTGACCTGGCGAAGAACGTCAGGCTGGAAAGCCTGACCTACGCCTGGGACGCATTCCTGGCGATCTTTGCGTCGCCGAACGTTCCGGGTCTAGCGGTGCGCGCACATCGATCTCCGCGGCGATCTTCGATCGCCGGTTAAACTGGATGTGTTCCTATTCTTTTGCGCAAGTCCTTATTTTGCAATGCGCAATCCTCGCGCCGGCGCGGATTCTTTGAATCCGGGGGGTGTGGGGGCGATCGATTCTATGAATCCTTCACGGCCCAGCGCTACTTCTCCTCCCGCGCGAATTGATAGATCGCTCGGCCCGAGACGTTGGTGGTCATGAAGTAGACCTCGCCTTGCTCGTCTTCGCCGAAGGAGAGGATGGCGACGTTGGGGTCGCGGATCGGGCGGTTGGCGGTGACGCGCTTCTTTTGCTCGTCGTATTGCAGCGCCCAGATCTTCGTCGTGATGTAGTCGCCGTAGAGATAATAGCCATCGAGCTCGGGGAGGCGCTTGCCGCGATAGACGTGGCCGCCGGTGATGGACTTGCCGACGTTGTGGTGATACTCCCAGATGGGCTCGACGAGGTCTTTGCTCGGGCCGACGCCTTGCTTGCTGAAGGGGTGCAGGCTTTCGCGGATGGCCCAGCCGTAATTCCCGCCTTTTTCGATGATGTTAATCTCTTCATAGAGGTTCTGCCCGACCTCGCCGGCCCAGAGCTTGCCGGTCTTGCGATCGAACGCCATGCGCCAGACGTTGCGCAGGCCGTAGGCCCAGATCTCCGGGGCGGCGCCGGGCTTGTTGGCGAATGGGTTGTCCTTCGGGATGGCGTATTGCTTGCCCTCATCTTTGCGATCGACGTCGAGGCGCAGGATGCTGCCGAGGATCGTGGACAGGTTCTGGCCATGCTTGAACGGATCATCCGCGGCCCCGCCGTCGCCGAGCGCGAGATAGAGATAGCCATCGGGGCCGAAGCAGATCGTGCCGCCGTCATGATTCCAGAAGGGGCGCTTCACGCGCAGCAGGATCTCCTCAGTGGCGGCATGCCCGGCGTCGGGATCGTTGTCGGCGACCTTGAAGCGCGACAGCACGTTGACGGTCTTGTCCTTGCGCTGCGTGTAGAAGACGAAGAACTCGCGGTTCTCCTTGTACTTCGGATGGAACGCGAGGCCCAGGAGGCCCTGCTCGTTTTCCTTGTCGTCGTAGAAGACCTGTTTCTGGATGTCGAGGAAGACCTTCGTGCGTTCGACTTTCGGATCGTTCGGGAAGACATGGATGATGCCTTCCTGAATGCCGACGAAGATGCGATTCGAGCCATCGCCGGCATGCGTGAGCAGCACGGGGCGCAGCGGCTTCAGCTTGCCCTTGTCGTCGATGCCTTCCCAGCCGGTCCACTTGAGATTGGGGAACGCGATCTCGCTCTTGAGCTTCATCGGCGACTCATCGACCTCCCAGCCGGGGATGCTCGTCGGCAGCGCGACAAGCGTGCCGGCCTTCATGTCGGGGATCAGGATCGACTTGCCATCCCGGCTCAGGCACAGGTCGGCGGCGGATTGAAAGCCCGCGGCGATCTGCACCGGCTTCTCGCCGGGCCGCGGAATGCCCCAGACCTTGCCTTGCTTCCAACTCGAGATGTAGAGACGCCCGTAATAGTCCCACGCCAGCCCGTCGCCGCCGTCGAAGCCGTCGGCGATTTTCGTCGAGCTGCCGTCGCTGAGCTTGATGCGCAGCAGCTCGCCGGAACCGAAGTCGAGCATCAAGAGATGCTCGCGTCCATCGTTGACGAGGCCGTTGGGCACTTTGAGCGCGGGGTTCTTCTTGCCATCGACGACGAGGAAGACCTTACCCTTCTCGGTGATGCCGTAGATCGCGCCGCCGTTGCCTTTGAGATCGCCGGAATCGGAGACGTAGAGGATCTTCTTTTCGATGTCGAAGCAGACGTCGTTCAAAAAGAGCGGCTCCTTCGGGAACGCCTTCGTATCGACGAAGACGGTCGCCTTCTGCGTCTTGACGTCGATGCGCCAGATGCGCTTGTTGTCGGCGACGTAGAGGAAGTTGAGCCAGGCGGCGATGCCCTTGGGGTCATCGAGCCCGGTCGCGAAGGGGACCGCCTTGCCGCTCTTGTCGAGGACGAGCACGCGGCCATCGCCGTCCTTGCCGAACTCGCCGATCTCGGTGATGTAGGTTCGCCCGTCGATGCCGATGGCGACCGACTCGGGGCTCTTGATGCCCGTCACGATTGGCGTTGGCAGCTTGTCCTGAGCGAACGCGGGGATGGCAAACGCGAGAACGACGGCGAGGCTGAGAAAACGCATCACGGGAGCGTCCTTTCGCAACGAGGAGGTTGGCTTCCTGGCTACGATAAGACGCTCCCCTGCGTTTGGCAATCGGGGAAGCCCGTCAGCGCGACGGCGCCGGATACGACGCGCGCACGCTTTCGAGCTGCTTGGCGTATCCGTCCGTCATCGGCACGAACTGCTCGAACTTCGCGAGGGTCATCAGGCTGCGGCCCAGGAAGTTCGTGTGGACCTTGAGCATCCCCTCCCGGACGTGCTTGACGGTCGCCTCATCGACGCGGCCTTCTTTGTAGACGATGATCGGATGCGGGAAAGCCTCGGACTGCTTGAGGACGCGGAGGTGCTTATCGAACACGGGGCCACGGACGTCCTTGTAGAACTCGAGCATGTAACCATCGACGAGGACCGCGTCGCACTTCTGTCGGCACACGGCGTCCAGGCCCGCGGCGGGGGATTCGGATTTCTCCATCGCGCTGAAGTGCATCGCCGGCACGCTGCGAGCGTTGTCGGCGCAGAGCCGATCGAGGAACACCCGGCAATACGCCTTGCTGCCCGCGGGGATGTCGATCTTCTTGCCGCGCAGGTCCGCGATGCTTGTGGCGGCGCAGTCCTTGTGCACGACGAGGTAGACCTCTTCAGCAGGATTTTTGCCCTGCGCAACGACGACCGGCTTGAGATCGGGGTTGTCCTTCTGAAGCCAGGCGAACTCATGGCCATGTAGAAGCGCGAAGTCGAGCTCTTTGCGATCGAGCTTCTTGGTGATGGTGACGGCGTCATGCTTGCAATCGAGATCGCCGTCGAGCTCCAGCGCCTTCTTCAAGACGAGCTTGAACTCGGCGGTGAAGACGGCCGTGAACGCGGCTGGCATGTCGCTGAAGAAGGACTCCGACATGCCGATCTGTAAGACTTTCTTCTTATCCTGGGCGCCTGCGGGGCCGCCGGGGATCAGGATGAGGAAAGAGCCGAGAAAAACGAGGAAGAGGGCGGTTCGGCCGATCCGTGAATTTCGTAGTTGAACTGGCATTGGCAGGCTCCCTTCTCTGTTTCGCGCCGGGACAAGAAACCCGCCGCGAATAGGGAGCATTTCGCATGCCGAGATGGGTGCCGCAACCATCGCGTAGGACGGACATTCTTGTCCGTCCAATGTTCGGTCTAACGGACGGACAAGAGTGTCCGTCCTACGGGCCTTGACGATTTGAATCTCAATGAACGCCGGCAAAGGACGCGTGCCGGGCGGTTCGTCGCTCGTGCGCGCTCTTGATGACATCAATGACGCGCTCGAGATCGTCCTCGGTCATTGCGGAGCCGCTCGGCAGGCACAGGCCGCGCGCGAACAGATCTTCCGCCACCGCGCCGCCGCGACACGCGCTGCCGGCGAAGACGGGCTGCAGATGGAGCGGCTTCCAGACGGGACGCGCCTCGATGTTGGCGGCATCGAACGCACGCAAGAGATCGGCGGGCGTCGCGCCGAAGTCTTCTTCGTCGATCGTGATGCACGTCAGCCAGCCGTTCGGCTCGCCGTAACTCGCGATCGGCATGAACGCCAGGCCGGGGATGTCACTCAGCGCGCTCCGATAGCATTCGTGGATGAACCGCCGCGCCCGCACGCGCTCGGGGAGCACGCGGAGCTGCCCGCGGCCAATCGCCGCGAGCACGTTGCTGAGGCGATAATTGTAGCCAATGTTGGAATGTTGATAATGCGGGGCGGGGTCGCGCGCCTGCGTCGCGAGAAAGCGGGCGCGCTCGATGAGCCGGGCGTCGCGCGAGACGAGCATGCCGCCGCCGGAGGTCGTGATGATCTTGTTGCCATTGAAGGAGAACGCTGCCGCCGCGCCGAAGCTGCCGGCGGGCTTGCCGCGATAGGTCGCGCCGAGCGCTTCCGCCGCGTCTTCGAGCAATGGGACGTCGTAGCGGGCGCACGCCTCGACGATGGCGTCGTAATCCGCGCATTGGCCATAAAGATCGACGCACACGACGGCTTTCGGCAAGCGATTGCGCTCGGCCCGATCGCGCAGTTCGTCGCGCAGCCGCTCGGGATCCATGTTCCAGGTGGCCGGGTCCGCGTCGATGAACGCCGGGGTGGCGCCTACATAGACGATCGGATTGGCGCTGGCGCAGAACGTCAGCGTCGAGCACAGCACCTCATCGCCTGGCCCGACGCCGAGCAGCTTCAGCGCCAGATGAATCGCCGCGGTCCCCGACGAGAGTGCTGCGGCGTGGGGCACCTGCACGAACGCCGCGAACTCGCGCTCGAAGGCATCCACGTGCGGCCCCAAAGGCGCGATCCAGTTCGACGCGAACGCTTCCTTGACCAGCTCGAATTCGTCCGGCCCCAGATGCGGCGGCGACAGATAGATGCGCTTCATGCCGATTGCTCCTCCGCTGGCGCCGGCGGCGTGCAGCGATAGGCGGGGAAGTAGCCGTCCTGTGGCTGAGCGCCCGCGTAGTGGTCCGACCAACCCTTCGTCAAAGCTTGATAGGCGTCCGCATCGTGAATGCGGCGATAGGTGCTGAACGCAGCTCGCAAGGGAGAGAGGCTCGCCTTGAATCGGAATATGCCGTCATTGGGCTGATAACCGCCTCCCAGAATCAAGCGTTGCTTTCCGCGCGCCAGCAAGCTGACGATCACGTCATAGAGATACACATTCACGGGACGCACGCTCGAATAGGTCAGATCCGCGGCCGACATATCCCAGAAAACGTCGCGGTCATCCTCGAAAAATAAGCCTCCCGCGACAACGCGATTGTCGTATTCGGCGACGTAGACAAACGCATTGTCGGGCATCTGTTGCAGAACACCCTGGAAGAATCCCGGCGGATAATAGTAACGACTCAGCGCGTTGCGCCGGTTCATGGTTTCGGTGTGGATCTGGTGAAACGCGTCAATATCCGCAGAGGTCTCGGCGCGCCGCGCACGAACCCCTGCACGCTGACCTTGAGCGTATTTCCGTCGCGATTCCGGATGCAAGGATTTCGTCCAGACCTCGTCCTGAGTCGCCGTGAGGTCGACGTACACGATCTCACGGTTCTTCTCGATGTAGTTTGAATCAACCCACTGCTCTCCTCCGCACCAGGGATTCAGGTGCGCAAATTCCGCGATGATCCCATGATCCCCACAGTAGCGCTGAAAATGGGCCACGAATGCATCTCGGTCCGCAGTCGCATTTCCCAGCGGCAGAGGGCCCGTGTAGCCGGGAGTCAGCGTGTCCCAGGCAGCCCGGTGGCTGTGGGGGAATGGCAAGTCGCTCACGGAACGCAGACAAAATGGATACGCGAGCACAGGCTCCGGAGCACAAAGCACGAACAGACGAGCCGAATAACCGAATTGCTTCTCGCAGATCTTTGCATACTCGACACTTCCCAGGACACTGCGCCGGGCAGGCAAGATGGCGCGCCACTCGGCTTCCTGAGAGGAGTCGAGCACATAATACCGCGTCTCGGCGATGGGCATGGAAGTTTCCCGAGGGGAAGGGAATGGGTCGGTCAAACCGGCAATCATGGGCGAGCCGGTTTCAACCAGAGAGGCCGACAGTATTGCCATACCAGATTCCTTCGTTCATGACACTAAAAATCAAACGCAAAGTTGGTCTTTCCAAACCATAGCATATTCTCGCGGCCGGGGATTCGAGGTCCTGATCGGCGCGTCGATTTGAACCCCTTGGGCGTGGGGCAATCCATCGTATTGCTCATTGTGAATACGACTCGAAGGAACTCGCAACCGGCGGCGCCATTCGAAAACTGGCGTGCGGGCCCGCGAGCTTGGTCTCGGGTTGCGGGGCTACCAACTCGTGCGACTCGACGACGGTTTCGCTCCAGTGCCGAAGAATGATCCTGGGGTGAATCGTAGGCTGGTGGAGAGGCTCGCCCAGGAGGAGGTATCGCAGCGCGATCTCGACCTCATTGAAACCGGCGTGCATGCGCAGGGGCGTCGTGCCTGAATAGCGACCGTTGATCTCGAAGACCTTCGCCTTGTCGCCATCCAGCCGAAATTGGAAGTTGGCGGGCCCGAAGGCTTGCAGGGCGAGCGCCATTCGTTGCACGATTTCGTTCAGTTCGGGATAGACCTCGACGAAGCCGCGATAAGTATTCCCATCGCGCAGATCGCGGCGCATGACGATCGAGGCACAGTCGCTGCCGAACGTCATGGTTCCCGCAGTGTATTCCGTCTCGGGAGTGCCGACGCATTCCTGGATGACGGCGTTCGGCACGGCGGCGATCGCTCTGCGCAATGTCTCGCGGTCGCGCACCATCTGCAGGCCGATGGATCGGGCGCCGACGCGCGGCTTGACGATCAGCGGATAGCCCACCTCGTCGATCAGACGCTCCTCATCGCCAGGTAGACAGGATCGCGGATGGTCGAAGCCGTGATCGCGCATGAACTCGAAGGTGCGCCATTTGTCATTGGCGATCTCGATCACGCGCGGATTGCTGACGACGATGAAGGTCTCGTGCTCGTCTTCCAGCGCATCGGCATGAGCGGACAGGATAGGAAGCTCGACGTCCGTGCCGACGAGGACGGCGTCGGGACGCTCGCGCTCGAGGATGCGCCGCAACGCAGGGAGATAGTTCGGGGCGTTTGCCATCGGCACGAGGTGCGCCCGGTCGGCCCAGTAGAGCCCGGCCGCGAGCGGGCTGGGATCCACGGCGATGATCTCTGCGGATAGCGTCGACGCACGCAAAGCACGAATGATGCCTTGGCCGAGAAGCGCTCCGGCGCCGGTTACGAGGACTTTCATGCCTTCAACTCCATGTGTGCCAGGAGCGTATCCCGACAACGCCCCATGTCCTCGACGCGATGCACATCGGAGCCGACCGACACGTAGGGATTGATCTCGGCGCAGAGCCCCAAAAAGGCGGGCATGTCGCGCAGGTATGAACTGTTGATCTCGATGGCGATGCCACGCTCGAGCGTGGCGACCATGAGTCGGCGAAACATTTCGAGGGGAAACGATCCATGATGACGCAACGTCATTCCCCCTGGATGGCTCAGGACGTCGATCGGCGCTCGGCGCACCAAGCTGAGGGCGAGGCTGAATTCTCGCTCCGCACATTCATGCACATCCATGCGCGCGAAGTCCAGCAGCCCCCCCTTGCCGTCCGGAAAGCGATGGACGCTGCCGAGGACAATATCGCACTCGGCAAGTATGGCCTCCGACGCATCGAGCCCGCCATCGGTGTCGAGCGCCTTCGCCTCGCAGCCGACGTGGACACGCAGCTCGGGAAAGTCGACCGCGGTCCGGCGGATGGCGCGGGCGAAGTCGCCGAACCAGGGCGTGTCGCGCCGCACGTGCTCCGTGAAAGCAATTGCCGACAGGCCGCGCTGCCTCGATAAGTGCAGCAGTTCCGCGATGGTTCCCTTGCCGTCGGTTTGCGTCGTGTGGACCTGGAAGTCCACGTTGATCGCATCCCGGTCGAGGTCGCGGAAGCGTCGGAATCGCACAGGTGTGCGAGGCATCACGTTCTCCTCAACGTTTTGACGTCGGATGGACGACGGCGTCCCTGGCTTCAGGATGCGCAAGCGGAGCGGGCCTGCCGCTCCTCGTCGAGATACGGCACGACCAGCGTCGTATCCACTTGCACATTGTCCCGCTTGAGCACTTTCACGAAGGTCAGCAGCAAGATCTTGACATCGAGCCAGAAGCTCACGTTCTCCGCGTAGTAGGCGTCGCATTCGAGCCGGGCGTCCCACGGGAGATCGTTGCGCCCATTGATCTGCGCCCAGCCCGTCAGCCCCGGCAATAGCTCGAAACGAAGGTTCTCGCGCTCCGAGTAATACGCGTCATATCGCGGCAGCAGGGGGCGCGGGCCGACCAGGCTCATCTCCCCCTTGAGGATGTTGAACAGCTCCGGCAACTCGTCAAGGCTCGTCGCCCGGAGAAACTTGCCGAACCGCGTCAGACGATGCGAGTCGGGGAGCAACTGGCCGTGCTCGTTGCGCGCGTCGGTCATGGTGCGGAACTTCAGGATCGTGAACGGCTGCTTGCCAAACCCCGTGCGATGCTGACGAAACAGGATCGGGCCGCCCAGGAAGATGCGCACGAGCAGCGCCAGGATCGCCAGCAGCGGCGCCAGCAGCACGAGCGCGATGAGCGCGAGCGTCAGATCAAGCCAGCGTTTTCCATGGCGGGCGTAGAACGTATCACGCACGGGCAATCTCCACATCAGAATCAAATGAGTGCAAGTTCAGTATTTCGAACCGAAGGCTTCACCAGTTCCAGGGCCTCGTCGTACAGCCGATCGTGCATGTCAACGATGTTGCGCAGATCATAGGCAGCGATCGCCTGTCGGCCGCGCTCGCCCAGAGCGCGAGCTTCGTGGGGATGATCAACAATCCACGCCATGGCGTTGGCGATGCCAGTGACGTCGCCCACGGGGACCAGCTTGCCACGGTCGTTGTCGAGCAGATCGGTCATGCCGCGAATTCGGCTGCCGATCACGGGGACGCCCTGCGCCATCGCTTCCATCACGCTGCGCGGGAGCCCTTCCTGTTCGGAAGGCAAAAGCATCGCCGTCGATGCCTGGATCAGCGCCGGCACGTCCTTGCGAAAGCCGAGGAAGCGCACGCGGTCCGCGATACCCAGCTGCGTGGCGAGACGCTGCATCGATTCCATCAACGGTCCGACGCCCGCGAAAGCGAGGCAAATGTCATGCCGAGCCAGACGAGCGAGCGCATGGATTGCGTCAACATGATGCTTCCGGGCGATGAACTCGGCGAGCATCAAAACCATCTTCTGGCCGGGCGCCAGCTTCAGGTCCTGCCGAACCCGCTCGAGATCCGTCGAAGGGACAGCGTTGGCGTTGAATCGCGCCGTATCGACGCCGATGCCTGGCATGAAGCGAACGCGGTCGGGCGGGACGATGCGATAGCGCTGTGCCGCCTGCTCGTCCTCGCGATTGATGACGACGAGGTAATCGGTCCACGCGCCAGCCCATTGCTCGAGCTTGCGGAAAATCGCCCCCTGGATGCGCGGGCCGCCTTCATAAAAGTGAAACCCGTGAGCCGTATAGATG
>ERZ1066138.810-NODE-810-length-10136-cov-5.070926_pt1 | contig 10136 bp, 4 predicted proteins | sample MGYA00382785_ERZ1066138 | MGnify/ENA primary metagenome ERZ1066138 (study PRJEB33369, sample SAMEA5778368) | biofilm metagenome | biome: Industrial cooling water; feature: Water cooling tower basin; material: Biofilm | place: United Arab Emirates | collected...
TCTTCCACGAGGACTCGCCGGCCTTCATCAAGGAGTACGAGGTCGGCTACATCATCGGCACCGGCGACTACATCGCGCCCGAGCAGATCGTCGATAGCCGGGTGGACATCCGGGCTGACATTTACAGCCTCGGCGGATCGCTCTACTATTTGCTGACAGGCAAAAGTCCCTTCCAGGAAGGAACGAACGCCCAGAAGATCATCTGGCATCAAGTGCGGCATCCGAAATCGTTGCGGCTCTTGCGGCCTGACGTGCCGGAGGAAATGGTCGCCGTCTTCGAGAGAATCGTCGCGAAGGAGCCTGGGCGCCGATACCAGACACCGATTGAATTGGCCGAGGCCCTCACGCCGTTCGTACAGACGCCGGTGCCCTTGCCCAGCGGGGAAGAGATGCCGGCGTCGGTGCTGAATTCGTGCCAGCGTCCGCTCAGCCAATCGATGCAAGCCACCTCCCAGGTGACGCCCGGCACGAAGCGCGAGGAAGGCGTGATCCTGCCGAGCGCCGCGCTGTCGCGTCCGGGCATGACGCCCCCCATCCGCAAAAATCCCCCCTCGCGCGGCTAATTTCATATCGATCAACTCGCTTTGCGCTTCCCCGGCGACCGCTTGCGTTTCTCCGGCCTTGTCTTGAGGCTCTTGCGCAGCGCATCCATGAGGTTGATGATGCGCGCCCCCTTCTCGCGCTGCGGCGACGCGACCGTCTTGCCAGCGAGCTTGGCGTCGATCGTTTGTCGCACGCGCTCGGTGTATTCGTCCTTGAAGTGGGCGAAGTCGATCTTTTCCGTGGTCGATTCGTCAACCAGTGTTCCCGCCAGCTTCAATTCTTGCGCGGTCAGCTTGCTCTGGCCGAGCTCGGCCTCGTAGGGCGCAATGGCCTTGATCTGCACCGCGAAGTGGAGGACCGTCATCACGAGCAGCTTCTCAGCCGGACGGATGACAGCCATCTCTTCCTGCCCCGAGAGCACGAGGCTCGCCAGCGCACATCGGTTCTTCTCGCGCATCACCTGGTGCAACAGTGCATACGGTTTCTGTCCCGCCTGACCGTCCGGCGTGAGAAAGTACGTCCGGCCCGAATAGTAAATCGGATCGAGCACATCGGGAGGAATGAACGTGTGTATGTTGAGCGTCTTGTCCTTCTGGGCCTTGAGCTTCGCGACCTCGCCGGGAGCAAGCTCCAGGTACTGATCTTTCTCGTACTGATAGCCCTGAATGATCTCCTCCTTCGTCACCTCGCCATGGATCGGGCAGACCTTCTGATAGCGAATTCTTTGACCGCAGTTCTTGTGCAGTTGATGAAAGTGAATCTCGCCGCCGCCCGCGACGACCACGTTGAACGCGCGGACGGGGACGGAAATCAAACTCAGCTTCAGGAATCCGTCCCAGCTCGAACGCAGTGCCATGGTGCATCTCCTCCCGTAGGGCAATCACAAGGCGCCGGGGTCGGCGTCGGATGGGCCGGGGGAGTATAAACGAATCTCGTGCCATGCCGTGCAGCTGACGATGAATGCCTACAGCTGACGCGTAAGTGTGAAACCGATTTCCGTCGCGATGTCACTTCCCTGCACAGCCGCTCTGCTGCCATTCTTAATCGATGCGCGACTTTTCACGGAACGTGAGCGACGGGAAGAGTGCGCCTTCGAGCCCGGGCCACCTGGCGTGTATTGCTGGTGAAATGCGGTTTCAGTTCCCTTCGACTTCATCTACAATCGATATGATTGACCCGATTTACCGTTTAGGAATCCGTCATGCGCGCGACGAAGATTTTCAACGATTACGGGCTCGCGATCGGCCTTCTGGCGTTGTGTGTGCCTGTCGCACGTAGCCAGACGATCGAGTTCAATCGCGACGTGCGTCCGATTCTGTCCGATGCTTGCTTTCAATGTCATGGCCCGGACAAGGTCAAGCGCAAGGCGGCGCTCCACTTCGATGTGAAGGAAGGAGCCGGCGACGCGATCGTCCCAGGCAAGCCGGAGTCGAGCGAGTTTATCCAGCGAATCATCACGACCGATCCGAAGAAACGCATGCCCCCACCCTCCGCGGCACACGCGCTCACGGCTAAGCAGGTCGCTATCTTGCGCGAGTGGATCAAGCAAGGCGCTCATTGGCAACCGCACTGGGCGTTCCTCGCACCAAAGCGACCGGCGCTCCCCGCGGTCAAGAACAAGGCGTGGCCGCGCAACGGCATCGATTTCTTCGTGCTGGCTCGACTTGAAGCGGAGGGGCTGGCGCCGTCGCCGGAAGCGGATCCCGTGACGCTGATTCGACGCATGTCGCTCGATCTGACGGGGCTGCCGCCGACGCCGGACGAGGTCGATGCGTTTGTGAAGGCGTACGCGAGCGCTAAGCCGCAAGCGGCCATCGAGGCGCTCGCCGATCGGCTGCTGGCGTCGCCGCGCTATGGCGAGCGCATGGCACAGCGCTGGCTCGACAACGCGCGCTACGCCGACACGAATGGCTATCAGACCGACGGCGAGCGCGTCATGTGGCGCTGGCGCGACTGGGTCATCGAGGCATTCAACCGCAACATGCCGTTCGATCAGTTCACCGTCGAGCAAATCGCCGGCGACATGCTGCCCAGCGCGACGCTCGATCAGAAGATTGCGACCGGGTTCAATCGCAATCACCGCGGCAACTCCGAGGGAGGCGTCATCCCGGAAGAGTACGCCGTCGAGTACGTCGTCGATCGAGTCGACACGACAGCAACCGTCTGGCTCGGCCTGACCGCGGGCTGCGCTCGCTGCCACGATCACAAGTATGATCCAATCAGCCAGAAAGAGTTCTACCAGCTCTTCGCCTACTTCAACAACGTGCCCGAGCGCGGCAAGGCGATCAAGTACGGCAATTCGCCGCCTTATATCAAGTCGCCGACGCGCGAGCAGGCGAAGAAGCTCGCCGAGCTCCAGGCGGCCGCACGAGCGAAGGAAGCCGCGGTTCGGAAACTCGACGGCGAACGCATTGCCGGGCAGAAAGCGTGGGAGGCGAAGTTCGAGGATCCCGTTCGGTGGATCGACTGGGAATACCAGCGTGGCTTGAAGGCGCACCTGCCGCTCCTGGATGGCGCTGCCGAGTTCGCGAACGTCACCGTCGCCGGCCCGCTGCGCGGGGATAGCGGTCGCCAGGTTCGCTATTTCAACGGCGAGAAATTCTATGACGCCGGCGATATCGGCGACTTCGGCTTCTTCGACAAGTTCACCATCGCCGCCTGGATTCACCCCGACAAGCCCCGGGATGAGCGCAGCGATTCCCGAGGGTTAAATGGCGGCACGATCGTCTCGCGCATGGTCGATACCGATCGCGCCGATGGCTACAGCCTCGTGCTCGAGAACGGCAAGCTGCACGTCAACCTCGTCAAGCGCTGGCTTGACGACGCCATCCGCGTCGAGACCGTCGAATCGCTCAAGCCTGCCCAATGGCACCACGTCGCGTTCAGCTACGACGGCTCGCGCGTTGCCGACGGCATTCAGGTTTACATCGATGGCAAGCCAGCGAAGCTCAAGGTCAATCTCGACGACCTCAATCAATCCTTCAAGACCAAGGAGCCTTTCCGCGTCGGTGGCGGCGGAGGCAAGGATCGTCGCTTCCATGGCAGCATCACGCATGTGCGCATCTACGATCGTGTCGTTGCCCGTGACGATCTCGCCGGCCTCGCGACGCCTGATCCGATCGAGCGCATCGTGTTCATCCCCGCCGCCAAGCGCACGCCGGGGCAGGCGCACAAGCTGGCGTCGTACTTCCTCGCGGAACTCGCGCCCGTCCACATGCGCCGCGCGCATCAAGAAATGCTGACGGCCCGAGATGAGCTGGCGCGGTTCGATGAAAGCCTGCCGACGACGATGGTGATGCAGGAGATGCCGACGCCCAGACCGACGCATCTGCTCTTGCGTGGCGAGTACGACAAGAAGGGGATTCAGGTGTTCCCCGCCGTCCCTGCCGCGCTGCCGACGTTGCCCAGGGGCGCGCCGAACAATCGCCTCGGCTTCGCCCAGTGGCTCGTCGCGAAGGAGAACCCGCTGACCGCACGCGTCGCCGTCAATCGTCACTGGCAGATGCTGTTCGGCAACGGCATCGTCAAGACCGTCGAAGATTTCGGCGCGCAAGGCGAATGGCCGACGCATCCCGAACTGCTCGACTGGCTAGCGGTGGAGTTTTCCTCCCCTCTCCCTCTGGGAGAGGGGTTGGGGGTGAGGGCAGAACTTTCCCCGACAAAATACATCGTCGAGGGCGCTTCGGCCCTCACCCCCGGCCCCTCTCCCAGAGGGAGAGGGGAGCCGAAAGCTTGGGATGTCAAACGGCTCCTCAAGCTCATTGTCACGAGCGCCACGTATCGCCAGGCATCGCGCGTCACGCCAGCACTTTTGCAGCGCGATCCCGACAATCGCCTTCTGGCGCGCGGGCCGCGATTCCGACTCTCCGCGGACGTGATTCGCGATCAGGCGCTCTTCGCCAGCGGCCTTCTGATCGAACAGCTCGGAGGCCCCTCGGTGCGGCCGTATCAGCCGGCGGGCCTCGAGAAGGAGCTGCATGGCACGGAGGAGTACCAGCAGGATCATGGACCGAACCTGTATCGCCGTAGCTTGTACACATTCTGGAAGAGGACGGTCGCGCCGCCGACGATGATGAACTTCGACGCCGCCAATCGGGAGACGTGCGTGGTGCGGGAGACGCGGACGAACACCCCGCTGCAGGCGCTGAATCTGATGAACGACGTGACCTTCGTCGAGGCCGCCCGCGTCCTGGCCGAACGCGTGATGAAGACGCAGAAGATGCCCGATGAACGTCTAGCGCTCGCGTGGCGGCTCGTCACGTCCCGATCGCCGCGTCCCGCGGAGCTGACGATCCTGCGCGACGCCTATGCCGCACACCTTGCGCATTACCGCAAGCATCCGGACGCCGCCCGCCAACTCGTCGGCGCCGGCGAGCACCTGCGCGATGCATCGCTCGACCTCGCCGAGCACGCCGCGTATTCGGCAATATGCAACATGATCCTCAATCTTGACGAGGTCATCACGAAGGAGTGAGCGCATCGCCGCTCGCGGCTTGGCACCTTTTGCTAAGCCGCAAGCGGCCGAATCGTTAGCTCCGATCCCACGGCGCACGGTTCTCGCGGCTGCGCAGGCGGTTGGCCTCGGCGTTGTCGACGAACTCCTCGCGAGCCGGGTCCCAGCGCAGGTTGCGGCGCAGCCAGTAGCCGATGTTGCCGAGCTGACAAACCTGGGCCGAGCGAGCGCCGATCTCCACGTCGGCGACGGGGCGGCGCCGCGATCGAATGCAGTCGAGCCAGTTCTGCCGATGGTTGTTCCCGACATCCGGCAAGCGGAAGTCGCGATCCGTCAGCGGCTGCATCAGGATGTTCGCGGGCGTCGAGCGGATGACGCCGCGATCGACGTAGATCGTCCCCTCGGTCCCTTCGAAGGTGCAGCCCGACGGTCCGCCGTGGAACATCTCGACGCCATTGGCATAGACGAAACGCAGGCCAGTCTCGGCGCGCTCGGGCGGGAGGATCTGTGTCGGACCGCTGTTGTCCATGTCAAGGGCCCACTGGGCGATGTCGAAGTGATGCGCGCCCATGTCGGCGAGTCCACCGCCGGCGTATTCCTTGTAGTTGCGAAACGCCGGGAAGTGCGTGTGAATGTTGCGCGGGCAGAGCACCTCGTGAAAGCCGCGCTCGGGGGACGGGCCGTTCCAGAGATTCCAATCAACGCCGTCGGGCGTGTCCTGATTGGGTAGATCGCACGTCCGCGCCGGTCCGCCGACGCCGACCCGGACGGTTCGCATGCGACCGATGCGGCCCGAGCGGACGTACTCGACGGCCTGGCGAAAGCGTCCGCCGAACTCGGTGCGCTGCTGGCTGCCGGTCTGAAAGACGATGTTGTGCTGCCGCGCCGCCTGCACCATCTGGCGCGACTCGGCAATCGTCAGCGACAACGGTTTTTCGCAATACACGTCCTTCCGCGCCCGGCACGCCAGGATCGCCGGAATCGCGTGCCAGTGGTCCGGCGTCGAGATGACGACCGCGTCGATGTCGCGCCGCCCTATCAATTCGCGGAAGTCCACGTACGACGCACAGCCGCGATAGGTCCCCGCCTTGCGTTCCTGCGCGTAGGCGCGGTGCACGCGCTCGACGGCATCCTCGCGGCGAATGCGGTGCACATCGCAGACGGCGACGACCTGCACGCTACGATTCCCCAGGAACCCGCCGAGATGCCCGCGCCCCATCATGCCGATGCCGATGAAGCCGAGGTTGATGCGGTTGTTCGGACCCTGTCCGCGCTGCTCCTGCGCGCGGATAGCGGAGCCGAGAATGAACGGCGTCGCGATGGCGGACGCGAGAAAATGCCGACGATGCATGGTGCGTGCCCTCGTAGTGGGTGTTGGTGATAACGAGCTTACGAGGCAGTCATGAAGCGGTCAACCAAAAACGCGCGTGGCGCTCAGGTTCGCATTGCCTTGGCGGCGCGGCCTGTGATACGATTCGGCGATTCACGGAGGAATCCATGCGCGTTGCCTTTCTGTCTCACAATGCGCGCTCGCAGGACGCGGTGGGAAATCAGATTGCCGAGAAGGTGCGCTTCTTTCTGGAGCGCGGCGCCGAGGTGCGTGTCTTCGTCGAGGACGCGCGTCGAATGCATGCCGAGTTACAGAGCATCTGCACCGCGGCCCAGAGCATTGAAGACACCGGCCCCGTCTGGGATTACCTTCGACAAGCCGATCTCGTCATTGCCGTCTATTCACGAGATTACGCGCTGCTGCAGATCTTGCCCCGCTTGGTCGGTGTGGGGCCGCGCATTCTTTTCGATTACCATGGCGTGACGCCTCCCGCCCTTGCATTACCCGCCCAGCGTCCGCTGCTAGAACGCAGCGAACGGCATCGCGGCCTGGCCTGGTGTGCCGATCATGTCCTCGCGACCAGCAAGTACATGGCGCGCGAGCTCGCCCTGGTGACACGCTTCCCGGGCGAGGCAACGACGGTGCTGCCACTTCCCGTCGATGTTGCACGCTTCCAGGGACCGCGCGATCGCTGGCTGCACGATCGGCTCGGCATCCAGGGACGCATCCTCCTCTACGTTGGCCGATTGGCGGCGAACAAGCGCGTTTCGACGTTGATCGACGCGCTGGCCCGCATGAACGATCCCAGGCTGCACGCGGTAATCGTCGGCGATGCCAGCGATGTCTACGCGGAGGAGGCCACTCGGTGCACGACGCTGGCTGCCGAGTGGGGAGTGGCGGAGCGCGTGCATTGGTTTGGTCAGGTCTCGGAAGAAGATTTGCCACGCGTGTATCGCAGCGCGGACGTGTTCGTGATGCCCTCCTTGCACGAGGGCTTCTGTGTGCCGGTTGTCGAGGCGATGGCGAGCGGCATCCCTGTCGTCGCAGCACGGCGCGCCGCCTTGCCCGAGACGCTCGGCGACGCCGGTCTGACCTTCGCGCCGGACGATGCCGACGATCTCGCAATGGTGTTGCGCCGCGTGTTGGCGCCGCCGCCGGGCCGAGCCATGGCGCCGCGGAAACGCGTCGCGATCGTCAGCTATCGCTATGGCGCCGACATCATCGGCGGCGCAGAGACCTCATTGCGATCCATGGCCGCCGCGCTTCATGACGTGGGCTATCAGGTCGAGGTATTCAGCACCTGCACGAGATCGGAAAACGCCGGGACCAACGACATCGCCGCGGGCACGACGTTCGACGCGGGCATTGCCGTTCATCGGTTTGCCGTTGACACCCACGACCCCGAGGCAAAGGCCGACGCGTTTCGCGCGATCATCGCAAACGATGGCCAGGTCACGCCTGAGATCGAGCAAAGTTACCTTGCGCACGGCGTCCGCTCCGCCGCGCTTCTCGATGCGCTGCGCCGTCGCGAGCACGAATTCGACGCGATTCTCGTCGGACCGTACCTGACCGGTTTGACCGTCGATGTCGTTCAAGCGTTCGGACCCAGGGCAGTGCTGGTCCCCTGTTATCACGATGAGCCGATCGCGCGCCTTGCGATGTGGCCCCGTCTTTACCGCGATGCGGCGGGTGTGCTCTATCACAGCCCCGAGGAGCGTGAGTTCGCACAGTCGACGCTTGGCATCAATCATCCGAACTGCTGTGAGGTCGGTGCGCGCGTTGCTGCGGGAACGCCGAACGCTGGGCAAGATGAGCGCTACGTCGTGTACTGCGGAAGGTATTCCGAACAAAAGAATGTGCCGCTCCTGATCGAGTGGATGCAGCGCTATCACGAGAAGCATCCGGGTGAGTTGACATTGGTCATGATGGGGCAAGGGAGCATGCCATTGCCGGATGTGCCGTGGCTGCGCAATCTGGGTCGCGTCGACGAGGCGACGAAACGCCGCGTCCTGCGCAGTGCGTCCGCCCTGGTGCAACTTTCGACCTGCGAATCGCTGTCACTGGTGGTTCTGGAGGCGTGGTCTGAGGGAACGCCGGTCATCGTACACGATGAATGTGCCGTGCTCTGTGGGCAGATCGAGCGATCCCGGGGAGGCGTGAGTGTCGGAAGCGCGGATTCGTTCATCGCGGCGCTTGCGGATTTGACGCAAAACGGCCAATCCTGGCATGAATGCGGTTTGCGCGGACACCGTTATGTCATGGAGGAATATGCGTCTCCGCAAGCTTACGTCGAGCGCATTGTTGGCGTCATCGACCGCGTGGGACGCCCTCTTGTGGAATTGCTGCACGAGCGTGGATTGCAGCGCGCCCAGCAACTGAATCGCGCGGGCTGGCAGGCGCGTTTTGCCGAACTCATCGATCGTGTCCTCACGCAGCCAGCGCGCCGGGTGTGCGACGAGCTCATGATCGAGCCGACGCACGACGCTTACCGTGTTGCGCAGGGAACACGCTCGTTTCTGATATCCGTGCGCGTGCGCAATCAGGGAACGCACGCCGCGGCTGCCGAGGGGCCAGGACGCACCGAGCTTGGTGCCCAGGTGCTGGATGCCCGTGGCGCCCTAATCACGGGGCAGGAGTGGACGCTGCCGGCCTTGTTGATGCCGGGAGAGGCGCGCGTTGCCGTGCTTCCCGTCGCCATACCGGACCGGGCGGGCGTTTACGTCTTGCGACTTCACGCGCGGCGCATCGGTGGTAAAGCATCGCAAGCGGTGCAGCGTGATTTGCACGTTGAGGACATCGGGGCCAGCGTCGTCCCAACCTGTTCGTCAGCGTTCCTGGACGATGTCGCTCGTGCCCTCCCCGATGCGCATCGCTTGCAGCAGCTTCCCACCGACTACGTCGACGTAACCGAAGGATTCCTCGCCCGCCTCAAGCGCAAGCTCAAGCGAAAGATTCTCCACAATTTCAAGCATGCCTACGTCGACGTGCTTTCCAGTCAACAATCGCAATTGAACAGGCACGTCGTGCAAATGATCCAGCAACTTGCCGATTGCTGTGCCACCCTGGATCACGCAGTAAAAGGTCTGCATCAGCGTCTCGATGGCCTGGAAGAAAAGCTCGAACAACTGTGCCACGCGGATCCGCAGGAACGAAAGCCGACCAATGCACAGGGGACGCGAACATGAAATGCCTCGTCACTGGCTCGGCGGGATTCATCGGCTCCCACCTGTGTGAACGCCTCGTGCGCGATGGGCACACCGTCGTGGGCATTGACGCGTTCATTCCGTATTATCCGCGCTCGCTCAAAGAGGCGAACCTTGCCTCGCTACGCACCCATCCCGCGTACACGCATCTGGAGCTCGACCTTCGCAGCGACCCACTCGATGAGGCCGTGGAAGGCGTGCAAGCCGTGTTCCACCTCGCTGCCATGCCGGGACTGACCAAAAGTTGGAGCGATTTTGACCTCTATCAAAGCTGCAATCTGACGGCGACCCAGCGCCTCGTTGAAGCCGTGCGTAAGGTGACGCTGCGCCGCTTCGTGGTTGCCTCGACTTCCTCGGTTTATGGCCGATTCTCGACCGGCGACGAGTCCATGCCGACGCGGCCAATCTCGCCTTACGGGCTGACCAAGCTGGCCGCGGAAAATCTTTGCCGCGCCTATGAAGAATTCGACCTGCCGCTGGTCGTGCTGCGTTACTTTTCGGTCTATGGTCCTCGCCAGCGTCCCGACATGGGTTATCACCGCTTCATCTCGGCCATGCTGGCGCGCAGGCCAATCACGGTGCATGGCGATGGCGAGCAGGTTCGCAG
>ERZ1066138.811-NODE-811-length-10134-cov-6.096835_pt1 | contig 10134 bp, 9 predicted proteins | sample MGYA00382785_ERZ1066138 | MGnify/ENA primary metagenome ERZ1066138 (study PRJEB33369, sample SAMEA5778368) | biofilm metagenome | biome: Industrial cooling water; feature: Water cooling tower basin; material: Biofilm | place: United Arab Emirates | collected...
CGTTGCGGAATAAAGCGTGCCGTTTATCTCGATCTGCGGCTTTTGGCCGCAAGAGAAATTGAGGTCGCTTACATTCTCTGAAACGAGCAGCATCTGCTCGATAATGGGTGCTATATCCAGCAAACTCATTTGAAAGGGTTACTCCTGAAGAGATCCGGGAAAGGCAGGGGATGTGCCGGGAAGATCTTGCGGGTCGTTTGCAGACCGCGAAACGCCACAAACATTATTACCCGATTCGGCGTCCGTGTGCAAGCATTATTTAATGTTGTTGAACATTATTTTGCTCCGGAAGGCTGGGAGCCATTCGCCGCAGTTTTGAGCAAAGCAAGATTTTTGGCGATATTCTCGCCCCCGGCAACCGCAGAACTGATGACAGCGGCGGAATCCGCACCGGCTTCTATCACGGCGGTGATGTTTTCCGCGTTGATCCCGCCGATGGCTACGAGCGGGATATTCGGCAGTGCGTTTCGTATCTCGGCTAACTGCCCAAGACCAACCACGGGTTCGGTATCCGGTTTTGTATCGGTCCGGAAGATCGGCCCGAACGCGACGTAATCGACCGGTTCCCTTGCGGCCGCTGTTGCTTCGGTAATACTGTGCGTCGAAAGGCCGATGATCGCGTCCCGGCCGAGCAATTGGCGAGCAGCGGCCGGCGGAAGGTCGTCCCGGCCAAGGTGTACACCATCGGCACCGGTCATCTTTGCAATATCGACACGGTCATTGATAAGCAGAATGACGCCGGCCTCGCGGGCCGCGGCGACGGCATTCACCGCCTCTGCATAGAACTGGTCAGCGGGCAGGTGTTTTTCGCGAAGCTGGATGAGGGCTGCTCCAGCCGCGGCAAGCCGCCGCACCTGCTCGGCATGAGAAAGGCCCGAAAGCTTGCGGTCCGTAATGGGATAGACCCGCGGTAATTCAAGTCGAGAATTCATCGGGGCTCAGATCAGCGATTTGGTCATCAGGTAGCCGTCCTCGCCGTTGCTGTAATAGTTTTTGAGCAGTTGGACGGACGCATAGCCGCGGCGTTTGTAAAGTTCCTGAGCGACGAGATTGCTGAGGCGGACCTCGAGGACCACGGTCGAGACGCCCTTTGCCCGGAGAGCATCCTCCATATGGGCAAGCAGCCGGGAGGCGAGGTCGCGGCGGCGATGCTCGGGGGCGACCCCGATGGTCGTGATATGTGCGGCCCCGTCCGGGTTCATCATCGCGAAGATGAAACCGGTCATTTCGCCTGAGGGAGTAACGGCCCGATAGCTGAGCGTTTCGGGGTTATCAAGTAAGTAAGTGAAGGTGTGGCGGCTGTAATTTTCACCGCGAGCAAAGCAGCGGAGATTAAGCTTTGCGACCTCGCGGAGTTGTTTCTTTGTCAGCGGCCGGATCTCATAAACGGTCGGCGGAGCAGTGATAACCTCCGCCCGACGCGGATCGGCGGCGATGAAAAGGTCACGCAAAGACTGGAGAACTGCCATACCCTGAAACGCTAGAGGATCAGCATACAATCGCCATAACTATAGAAACGGTAACCCGCCAAGACCGCATGCCGATAAGCCTTCATTATAAGTTCGTGCCCGCCAAATGTGGAAACGAGCACCAAAAGCGAACTCTTCGGTAAATGGAAATTCGTCAAAAGTCCGTCAATGGCTTTAAATTGGTGGCCGGGAAGGATAGTTAATTCTGCTTTGCCGTTCGCGGGCCGAAACTCGCCGAACTCGGCCATCATGTTCTCAAGGGTTCGGGTGGTCGTCGTCCCGACGGCGATTATCCTTCGCCCCTCACGTTTTGCAGCGGCAAGCATTTCGGCGGCGTGTTCACTGACCTCATACCGTTCGGGAAGCACAGAGTGGCCGGCAAGGTCCTCGCCACGGACCGGTTCAAATGTGCCGTACCCGACGTGCAGCGTTATTTCGCAGGTCTGAACGCCAGCGTTGCGAAGCCTCTGGAGCACATCTTCGGTAAAGTGGAGTCCGGCGGTCGGTGCGGCGATCGCTCCGCGTTTCTCCGCATAGACGGTCTGGTATCGCTCGCGGTCTTCGTCGGGCGATGCGAGGTCGCGTTTGATATAAGGCGGCAGCGGTGTCCGGCCAACGCGGTCGAAATGCTCGAACAGGTCGCCTTCGGCGTTAAATCGCACCCTAACCATTCCGCCCTCACCGCGGTCGATCAACTCCGCGAAGAGTTCCGGGTCGAAAACGATCTGCTTACCGGGCTTCAGTCTCCGGGCAGGACGGGCGAGAGCTCGCCATTCACTGTTCCCGAGGTCATTTTCCAAAAGAAGCTCGACCGTCGCTCCCGTTTCGGTCCTGCCGATCAGGCGGGCAGGAAAAACACGCGTGTTGTTGACGACCAAAAGGTCACCCGGACGCAAGAAATCCGGCAACCTTTCAAATTGGCTGTCATCAAAACTCTGCGCGTGCCGGTCAACGGCCAACATCCGAGAGGCCGAGCGCACCTCTGCCGGCCGCTCTGCGATCTGGTCTTCGGGCAAATTGAAGTCGTAGTCCGAGAGATTCTTCATCAATAATTCAATTGTATTGAAATTCGAATTGAAATATAATCGCAGGCGCAGAAACAACGAATTTCACCCGCCGGACGTGTTGGCATAAGGTGTTTGAGCTGAAAGCAGTATCGCTGCGCACGGCCCAACAGCGATAAACGGCTCCGGCTAGCGATTCGAACTTAGGGGGAACCTATGATAAAAAGAAATACAATTTCGATCTTTGTGATCGGCCTCGTGGCCGGTCTTTTCGCGGCCTTTACAGCCACCGATGTGAACGGCCAGGGGCGATACGTCGGCCAATATTCGAGAGAGCGGGTCGATTCGATCATCCGCGAAATGGAAGTTGCGGCCGATGAGTTTCGTCGGGATTTCCGCAATGAACTGGACCGCAGCAATTTGAGCGGCGGCCAGAAGCGCACCTACCGAAACCAGGTCGACAACTTTGAGAACGAGACCGACCGGCTGAGAAGCAATTTTGACCGGGACAATAATTGGTGGCGGAGCAGGAATCAGGTCCAGCGGGTCGTCAATGCCGCAGCCCCGCTTAACAATACGATGAACTCGATCGCCTTCCGCAGGAATATCGAGCGGCAGTGGAATCGGCTCCGGCGTGAAGTTAACCAAGTTGCTGACACTTACGACCTTCCCGGCATCGCCGGCGGCGGTTGGCAAGGCGGTGGCGGCGGAGGAGGAGGCTGGGGCGGTGGCCAGACCGTTAACCCGCCGAACTGGGCCGACGGCACCTTCTACGGAACAGGGCCGCGTGGCGAGCAGATCACACTGACCATCAACCCGAACGGAAATGTGACCGCGAACATCAACGGTTCGGTATCATATGGGCGATTTACTCGCGGCAACTACATCAATATCAATGGTGCGGTCGCACGGGTAACCCGCCAGGGCAATGGAATTCTGACCCAGCGTACGGATACGGGAGAGCGTATTGCTTATACCCGGACCGGCGGCGGCGGTTGGGGCGGCGGCAACCAAGCATCTCCGCCTTCATGGGCTCGCGGCACGTTCTACGGAACCGGCCCGGGTGGTGAGCGGATCACGCTTACGATCCAGAACAACGGCTCGATCACTGCCAACATCGGCGGCGGTATGTCATACGGTTACTGGATGAACGGCAATATGATCAACATCGACGGTGCCATTGCTTCGGTCTCGAGGCTCCGAAACGGCATCAGCACCCGCCGAAACGACACAGGCGAGGTCATCAACTATCGCCGATAACGGATAGTTGAAAGCAAATAAAAAAAGCGGCGTCCGGATCGGGCGTCGCTCTTTTTTTGATTCTGGTGCCGGAGGTCGGACTCGAACCGACATGGGATTGCTCCCGCCAGATTTTGAGTCTGGTGCGTATACCAATTTCGCCACTCCGGCGTGGAAACATTAAATATACGTGCCGCCCTCGGCGGGGTCAAGCAATGCGGGCGGCTACTTGGCTGCACCGGGAATCAACTTCCGGCGGGCCTCGACGATCAGCCCCGCCCGCTTCGAGGTGATGCTGACGGTTCGCGTCCCGGTGCGTTCGGCAAAGGGGACCCGCGGCGTGTATGTAAGCAGATAGCTCGAGCCGATGGTCTGACCGACGAGTCGTGCCTTTTCGAGCATTTCGTCGAGCGTATCGGGAATGATGATCGTCCCGTTGGTATCTTCGGCAAGCGTTAGCAGGTCGTCTTCTGCGACCTCAAGCTCTTTCTTTCGCTCGCGCATCAGGCGAAGATGTTTGCGGTCAACGATGATGGTCGGGCCGATCTTCGGAGCCTGCGCAACGTCCCGTGCACCGGGCGGAAGCTGGGCCGCGATCTCGTCGGGAAGAGCCTTCGGCGGCGGCGATTTCGAAATGCCGCTTGCCCTCGGTGCGATGTCCATCGTCTCCATTCGCGTATAGCTGATTATGTGGACGCTGATGTCCGTGCCGAGTATCTTCCGCATCGTCTCGCGGATCTTATCTCCGCGGGCAAAGCTATCGGTGCCGTCGGTGATCAGTACGAGGTGCCGATTCTCGATGCCCTCCTGCATCATGAATTCGCGGGCGAGGTCAAGCGCTTTGGTAAACGACGAGCGGCGGCCAAACTTTGTCCGTCCGACGGCGGCAAGGCTCTCGTCCTTCTTGTCTGTCCACTCAGAGACGATCTCCGCCTTGTCGCTGTATTGCATCAAGGCGACCTGATCTTCGGTCCGAAGTGAGTTGATGACGGCAGCGGCGGTCTTGCGGGTTTGGTCGAGCGTTTTTACGGAGCGGAGTTCGCCGCCGGTATCCATAACGATCAGGACGTATGCCGGTAGCCGGCGGACACTCGTTGCCTGATGCAGACGGTCGTTCTCGAGAATGACAAGGTCTTCGGCCTTGACGTCGGGTACAAAGCGTCCTGCCTCATCGCGAGCAAGAAAGCTGACCTTGACCTCTTCGGTGATAACTCTGACCGGTTCTTCTTCGGGCGTTGGCGTCGGCTTTACGCGGCCGCTCTGAGCAAAACCTCCTGCAGCGAGCAAGAGAAATGCGGCGGCAAGTGCGGCAAACTTTGAAGTTCCGGCAAACATAAACCTTGAGATGCCCGGCATCGGCAAAACTTTGCACACGCGGAGCTAAAGCAGCGGATGCCGGCGGACAAAGTCGATCAACCGGCCGACGTAGTCCGCAAAGCCCGGGCAGCGAACACCGTGCGGTCCGAGCAGCTCATTAGCGGCCGAGGTGTCATACTCCTGCGTCACAAAAAAATAAGGAACGCCGGCATGGGGCAGCCCGGTAAGGGTCGGCGTTATCGGCAGGTATAAGCTCCACTCGCTCAATGATTTTGGCGGCGTCCAGATCGACGCCTTTCCGGTCAGCGAACGGGCGATCGCATCAAAGAGCCCGGCGGTCGTCAGCGGCCGCGGGTCGGCGAGGGCGATGGTCCGCCCAACGGCGGCCTCGTCATAACAAAGCGCCGCGATCCCATCGACGACGAAATCGACCGGGACCAGATTTAGCGTAACCGCATTATTGCCAACGTTGACCATCCGCAGGATCGAAGGAGCCCGGAGTAAATATTTTATGAGGTAATAAATGCCGTCGTACTTCACCGTCTCGCCCGTTTCGGAATCGCCGACCACGACCGAGGGCCGAAAGATCGTCACGGGCAGATCCGCCTTGAGCCGCTCGACCTCCATTTCGGCGAGGTACTTCGTCTCCTCGTAAAAATTACGAAAGCCCGCATTGTGTTCGAGTTCATCCTCGCGAATGCGGCCCTCGCGTTTTCCGGAGACGTAACAGGTCGAGACATAGTTGTAGCGCCGCAGGCTCGGCAAGGAGCGGCAAAGCGCGTTGACGTTCTTGGTGCCATCGACATTGACGGCAAATGCCGGCTCGCGTTCGATCGCAAGGTCGTAAATAGCGGCCAGATGATGAACGTCGGTCGTCTCGCTCCGGACAGCTTCGAGGTCATCGGCAGACATCCCAAGATAGGGCTTCGTGATGTCGCCCTCGATCAGGGCAAAGTTCTCGGCCGGGACGGCTGTATCGGCGGCGATCTTCTCAGCAAGCCGAGCGGCTGTCTCAACAAATTGAGGCTGAACGAGCAGGAAGAACTGGACATCCGGACGGGCCAACGCAGCGACCAAACGGCCGGCGATGAAGCCCGGGAAGCCGGTAATTAAAATGGTCCGCGAAAAAGCCATCCAAGTCTCGAAGAAAAGTTTTCCACATGTGGAAAACGTGTGCTAAATTTGCCTTATATCCGATGAACGCACCGGAACCCGCAAATAACGGCCACGCGCCCGAGTCAGAGCTGCTCTCGCCAATCTGGGCGGTCATTTCGTTTGACCGGCTCGAGGGCTCGGGCCTGACCTACGCCGACGCAGCCGAATTGCTCGAACGGCTTGACGGAGAAGGCGTCGCCGGGCTCTGCGTCGTAACGGACGACGTCGGAAGCCGTGTCAAAAGCTTAGTATAACCTTACCAATATTTTTGTTCGATTCGACCCGCTCGTGAGCCTCACGAACAGACTCGACGGGAAAGACCGTGTCGATGATCGGCGTGTACTCACGGCCGAGCCCGGGAAGCACGTCGCTAGCGAATGCCGCCATTGCCTCGCCCTTCTCCTCAACGCTTCGCGAGCGGAGAACTGTTCCCTTGATCGTAAGTCGCTTAGCGAGGGCCAGTCCCATGTCAAACTCAGCTTTGCGGCCGGCGGTCAGCCCGACCAGGATCATCCGCCCCTTCGAAGCGAGGCTCTTCAGATTCTCGGGAAAGTATGCACCACCGACGAGGTCGAGCACGACATCAACTCCTCGGCCCTCGGTCAGTTCCATCACTTGTTCGGCAAAAATGGGCCCTGATTCCGGAATGATCGTGTGGTCGTAGAAGGCACTAAGTTCATCCAGTTTTTCCGCGGTTCGCGAGGTTGCGTTGACCTTTGCCCCGCGAGCTTTGGCGATCTGGCATGCCGCTAATCCGACGCCCGATGCCGCCGCGTGGATCAACACGCTTTCGCCCTCGCTTAAGCCCGCCTGCGTGACAAGCGCATCGTGGGCGGTGACATAGGCTTCGGGCACAGCGGCCGCTATTTCGAGCGAGATGCCTTCGGGAACAACGGCAGCAAGCCTTTCATCAACGACGACGAACTCCGCCTGTGCCTCGCCGGAGGTTATGCCGAAAACACGATTACCGGTATTGAAACGCGACACGCCCGCGCCGCATTCCGCGACGACGCCGGCAAATTCAAGCCCCGGCCGATGCGGGTCGTAGCCCTCAGGCCCGGGATATAGGCCACGTCGCTGAAGAATATCTGCCCGGTTGACTCCGGCATGCGAAACACGGACTTTGATCTTTCCCTGAGCGACCGAAGGCTCGGGTATCTCGCGGATCTCAAGGCTCTCGGGCCCGCCGAATTCGGTGATATAAACTGCCCGCATTTCTACTTTCTCAGCATCGTCACGACGTCGTTATCCTTAAGCGCGTTGCCGGTCGCACGTTGTAGGTCGGCGAGGGCCTTGTTCAGTTCGGTCTGGGCACGAAGCTCGGCGCTACGTGCGTTGGTCAGTGCCGTTTGCCGTTCAAGTACGTTGTAAATATCTGACTGGCCGGCATCGAGCTTACGCTGTTCGGATTCATATTGCCGGACCGAGTTTTCGCGGGCGATCGCGGCAGAGCGAAGCCTGGCTTCGGCGGTGCGGACCGCCTGAAGGGCATTTCGAACCTCAACCTGAATGACCTGCTCGATCTGCTCGCGTTGAGCCGAGATCTTTTCGCCCTCGACCAGCGAACGGCCATATTGGGCTCGCGACGTACGGTCACCGAACAGAGGCAGGTTGATCGTCACACCGACGCGATAGGTCGGGTAGCGGTTCGCGAAGATGTCCGAGTACGCCGAGCCGGAGCTTCCGAGCGAGCCGAGAAGCGATTCGAGCTGTGCCCGCTGCTGAGCCTGGCGGGCAAGGCATGCGTCATAGCCCGGATCGTTGGGGTTACAGGGGATGTCGAACGGGCTGCTAAAGTTCGGGTTCTGTGTCCCGCCGATGCCGCTTGAGGAGTAGCCGGCAACGAGGTCGATCTGCGGCCGGCTCTGGTCGCGATAGTAGCGTCGATCTATTTCATTGATCGCCTTCTGGACGTTATTGAGCTCAAGCTCCGGTCGGTTCTCCATCGCCGCTGTTATCGCGTCATTGAGCGTCGTGCCGGGGACGCGAAGTTCGACGGAATCTGTCGGGACTATCGCCTCGTTCCAAACGGCGTTGTAGCGGTTCGGCGAGATCAGGTTCTTGAGTGCATTCTCAGCCTGTGTCACAACATTGAGCGCGTCGTAAACTGCCTGCTCGAAGTTCGCGACCTGCGTTTCGGCCGCGACGATATCGATCGGTGCAAGCTGGCCTTCCTGTACCAGGCGGCGATTGTGTTCGAGCTGGTCTTTTGCATCGCGAACGGCATCGCGTTGAACCTGCAGGTTCCTGAGTGCAAAGGTCAGGTCCCAATAGGCACGCTGGACGTTCGTAATGATCTCGATCGACCGCTGCCGAAACTGGGCATCGCTGAGCGAGAGGTTCCGCTTTGCGATCTCGATCGTCCGCCGCGGCTGGTCCATCGAGCGTCCGCGAAGAAGCGGCTGCGTTAGCGTGATGCCAAAGTTCGCATTGACCTGCGGGCTGAGGATCGAGATCGGGTTGTTTGTCGTTACCCTCTGGTTGTTCAGCGTCGCCGCAAAGATAGTCCCGTAGTTCGGGAGCGGGATCCGAACATCCGCATTCCCGACAAGTGCACCCTGGGTCGTTTCGCGGTTATTGCTGAAGATGCTGACGTTCGGCGTCGTCGCCCTCTCATAGAAGGTCTGTGCGACGAACCGCGGTTCGTAGAAACCTCGGGCGGCTTTGAGGTCGGACTCAGCGATCTGCACGTTCTTGCGCGTCACCTCGATGTCGCGGTTGTTCTCAAGAGCAAGAGCTATCGCCTCGCGGACGGACATCGGCCGCTGCGAGGTCATTTCAACGCCGACACGTCCTAGGTCCGGAAGGTCGCGGCCCTCGGCTTCAAATCCCGGAGCGATCGGCGGGATCGGAGCGATCTTGTCCGGTGAAACGCCTTGCTTGTCCGTGGCGAACGGCGTCGGCGACGGCGTCGGGTCCTGTCCGAGGGCCGAACCGAAGGTGGCCGCGAGTGTAACTATGATCGCAGGTATTACACGAGATCTCATATCGAATCTCCGCGGCAATCGCCGCAAATATAAATGCAGGGCCATTACTGTTTGCCCACTATTGAACTTGTTGCACCGGCCAGGCGGCGGCGAAATCCGCCGAAAAGCCATTCAGAGAACCGCCCGATGCGTTGGAAAATTCGCAATTCGGAAAGGTCGTCGAATATCGAATAGAAGACCGGAACGGCAAGCAGCGTAAGCAGCAGACAAAGCGTCTGTCCGCCAACGACGAGCACGCCGATCGAGCGGTTCGTTCCCGAACCGGCACCGGTCGAAAGTACAAGCGGGATCATGCCCGCAACGAGCGCAAGGGTCGTCATAAGGATCGGCCGCAACCGGTCACGGTTCGCCTGAATGATCGCGTCATAACGGCTCATTCCCTCGGCACGCAGGTTGTTGGTGTGATCGATCTGGAGTATCGCGTTCTTCTTCACAACACCAAAAAGAAGCAGCAAGCCGAGGCCTGAAAAAATGTTGACCGTTTGGCCGGCGACCAGCAGGCTGACGATCCCGAACGGGACCGAAAGCGGCAGCGTAAGCAGGATCGTCACCGGGTGGATGAACGACTCAAACTGTGCCGCCAGCACGATGTACATAAAGATGAACGAAAGCGCAAAGGCGAGAAGGAAGTAGAATCCGGCCTTGCCCATTTCTTTCGATTGGCCGACGTAGCCGGTGGTATAGCCGGCCGGCAGCTTGAGCTCGCGGACGTATTGATCGATCGCCGACGTAATGCTGGTCGCGGAGCCGCCCGGCCGCGTATTCGCAAGCAAGGTCACCTGCCGCTGGCGGTTCGTGCGTTCGATGGAACTCGGGCCAGTACCCTCTCGAGGCGTGACGAGCCGGTCGAGTGTGACCCAACCAACCGTCGCTGAGGGCACGACCATTCGCGAGAGGCCCTCGTAATCTGTCCGGTATTTCTGGACCGCACGAACGACGACATCATATTGGTCCGTTCCGATG
>ERZ1066138.814-NODE-814-length-10127-cov-8.277105_pt1 | contig 10127 bp, 6 predicted proteins | sample MGYA00382785_ERZ1066138 | MGnify/ENA primary metagenome ERZ1066138 (study PRJEB33369, sample SAMEA5778368) | biofilm metagenome | biome: Industrial cooling water; feature: Water cooling tower basin; material: Biofilm | place: United Arab Emirates | collected...
TGTTATCGAGGTTTTCATGGTGGATGGTCGCTCGGGGCGGAATCGAGCGAATGATATCCTCGATTTCAGCAAGCAATTGATCGTCAGTCATCACTTAACCGCCTCCGCAGCAACAAAGCGCCCACCTTTCGGCGAGCGCCTTTGAGTGACCGGCCGTCGCGGCCTCCCCTACTCCGCAGCTTCCATGCGCACGCTGCCTGTCGGTGAGGTTTCGGCCAGCATGCCCAGCGCGTGCAGGTAGACTTCGAGGATGCCTTCCTCTTCTTCGCGCTCCTGCTGGCTCTTTTTGCGCATGCTCACGATCTTGCGCAGGGCCTTGACGTCGAAGCCAACGCCTTTGGCCTCCAGATATTTGTCGCGGATGTCGGCGGCCAGCGCCTTCTTTTCTTCTTCGAGCCGTTCGATCTGCTCGACGAACTGGCGCAGCTGATTTTGCGCGGCGGCCTGCAACGTGGTCATCGCCTACCTCATCTTTCGGGAATGGACATGAGAACTGGCGCGGATACGCACGCGCGTGATGGGATGAGGCTATCGGCGCGTCCGCTCCCCTTCAAGGCAACGACTTTTTGTTCCAGAGGTTTTTGTGCCACGTTTTTGGGTTGCGCCTTCCGACTCCCCTGCGGGGAGCCGGCCGGAAGGCGCGTATTTGGTGGCGCCTTCCGACAGCATTCCGTGACCAACACTCGGCAGGCCGGTGTTGGGTTGCCGGGAGCCGGCACGCTGCGCAAGCGCCTGCGCTGCGAGCCGGAAGGCGCGTTGGGAGGACGCGGCTTTCGTGTTGCAGTCCCCCCTCCCCGTTCTTCGCGGGGTGAGGGGGATAGCGGGCACCGACCCAGCCCCCGGGGCCGCAAAAGGGCCGCGAAGCCGGGGTTTGTGGGGCGAAAATCGAGGAGTCGTGTGGGCAGGTGAGATCTGTGTTGAGACCAATTTTTGCGGCTGTTTTCGGGTTGCTGATGCTTGCCGGCGCCGCGCAGGCCGACGACCGGCCGCCGTTTGCGGATTTCATCGCGGGGTTGTGGCCCGAGGCGCAGGCCGCCGGGGTGTCGCGCGCCACCTTCGACCGGGCGTTCGCGGGGCTGCAGCCGAACCTGAAACTGCCCGATCTCGATTTGCCGGGGAAGCCGAGCGACGGTTCGAAGGGACAGGCGGAGTTCACGCGCGCGCCGAAGGATTATCTGGACGGGGCCTATCTGGAGCGGCTGGCGGCGACGGGGCGGCAGCTCGCCACGAAGCACAAGGCGGAGCTGGAAAAGATCGAGCGGGACATCGGTGTCGACCGCTATTCGATATTGGCCATCTGGGGCCGCGAGACCGCATTTGGCAATCACAAGCTGCCGCATGATGCCATCGAGGTGCTAGCGACGCTCGCCTGGACCGGGCGGCGCAAGGACATGTTCCGTATCGAACTGATCGAGGCGCTGAAAATGTTGCAGTCGGGCGTGGCGCGATCCGACATGCGGGCGTCGTGGGCCGGCGCCGTGGGGCTGACGCAGTTCATGCCGTCGGAATATTTCACGCATGCGCGCGATCTCAACGGCGACGGGAAGAAGGACATTTTCCGCAATGTCGGCGATGCGCTGGCGTCCGGTGCGGCGCAGCTGGCGGGCAAGGGATGGGTGCGCGGACAGACGTGGGGCTATGAGGTCATCATTCCGGCGTCGTCGGATTGCGGCTTTGAAGGCCCGACGCAGGCGCGGCCAATCGCGGAATGGCAGACGTTGGGCTACCGGCGCGCGGATGGTCAGCCTTGGGGCGACAAATATCAATCCGTCGAAGCCTATCTCATGAGCCCTGCCGGAGCTTATGGGCCGTCGTTCCTCGTGTTTGAAAACTTCAAAGTCATCCGCCGCTATAACATGTCGGACCTCTACGCGGTTTTCGTCGGGCACCTGGCCGATCGCATCGCGGGCAAAGGTGATTTCGTCCATGCGTTCGGCGGCACGGGCGCGCAGAAGACAAAGGTGATCGAGGAGATCCAGACGCGGCTCGGCAAAGCCGGGTTCGACGTGGAGAAAGTCGACGGCAAAATCGGGTCGAACACGCGCAAGGTGATCGGCTTGTACCAGCGTGCGAACGGGCTCAAAGTCGATTGCTGGCCGTCGGACGCGGTGTTGTCCCACATTCGCAGCACCGCTGCGGTGCGTTGAGGCTTGTGCCGATGCGGCGAAGCACCGAAAATGCCGGCTTCTCACGATGGACGCTGACCACGATGCTCCGCCGCCTGCTGATCGCCGCCGCCATATTGCTCGTCGCCCCGGTGTCGATGACGGCGCCTGCCGCCGCGCAGGAGGACGGGTCGACGAGCTTCCTGCCGCCGTTTCCCAAGGGCGATGTGTACGCGATTGCCGCAATTGGCGACGACATGGCGGAAGGCCTGTTCTACGGATTGCAGGAGACATTCGCGGCCGATGCCCGCGTGCAGGTGCGGCCGAAGCCGATCTCTCTCAACGGCCTGATGCGGCCCGATCACGATGAGAAAGCGGTCGCACTGGAGGAAGACCTGAAGCGCGATCCGCCGGTGGTGGCCGCGCTGATGCTCGGCGCATGGGATCGCGTTTCGCTGCGGACGTCGTCGGGCAAGCGCTTTCCCGTCGGCTCGCCGGAGTGGCGGCAGGAGTATTCGCAGCGCGCCGACCGTCTGTTGAAAATGATGAAGCGGCTCAACATTGCCGTTTATCTTTTCGGTTTGCCGAACGTGCGCAAGTGGGATGCCAACGAAGACGTGCAGATGATGAACGAGGTGTTGCGCGAGCGCGCGTATCTCAACGGCATGAAGTTCATCGACACGTATGCCGGTTTCCTCGACGAGAACGGCGGGTTCAGCGGCTGGGGCCCGGATCTCACCGGCAAGATCGTGAAGCTCAGAGACGGCGATGGCGTTTACTTCACGATGGCAGGCAACCGGAAGCTTGCACACTTCCTGGAACGCGATCTGAGGCGCGATCTGAAGCAAGCGCAAGCGGCGCGCAGCGTGCCGCTTTTGGGCGGAGAAGACGAGCAGGCGAAGATCAATCCCGGTAAGGCCGTGGTGAAGACCGACGACGAGGGCGCGGGCGGTGCTTCGGCCAATGCCGCAGGGGGCGGTTCGACCACCGCGGCGGCTGTCGCGGGAACGCCGTCGCAGGGCGATCAGGCGGCGGACAACGGCCGCATCAGCTTGAAGACGGTGACGGCCGGCGGGCGCGAAGACGTGGTGACGCTCGATATCGTGCGGCCGGCGATCCCGGCTTCCGTCGTTGCCCTCGTCACGCGCAAGGAAAGCCCGGATCGCGCCTCGCAACTGGGTGACGTGCTGGTGGACAGGATCGCCTCCGGCATCAACGTGATGAGCACCTTTACGCCACCGTCGTCGGCGGCTTCCGGCGGGACCGGGAGGGGGCGGCTGTCGCCGACACAGTCGGCTTACTATCGCGTGCTCGTGAAGGGCGAGCGGCTGGCGCCGCGGCCGGGACGGGCCGACGATTTCGTCTGGCCACGGCCGGAACCGCAGCCAATCGAGATCAAGCCGGCGTTTGACCCGCTGGAGACGGGAAGCGCGGAGCCGCCGCCGGCGGAAGAGCCTCCACCGGCGAAGAAGCGGCGTCCCTAATCATAATCGTTCTTCGTATTTATTCTTCGTCGCGCATGGCCGGAGCAGGACGGCGGCGGCCGCGTTCGGCCTTGGCGCTGCCCTTGATGCGTTCCGCGATCTCGTCGAGGCGGCGCTTGGCGGCGTCGAACGCATCGCGCAAGGCAATCTGCAAGTCCTCCTGCGCATCACCGACTGCGCTTTCGTGGGAGAGGATCAACGGCGCATGATCAGGTATGCCGATGTCGATCTTGATCTCGTAGGACTTGCCCTTGTGGTGGTGCTTGTTGGGGGCCGCCACCACCACGCGGCAGTGGGTCATCCGGTCGAACACCTTCTCGAGCTTGGCCGTCTTTTCCTGGATCTTCGCTTCGATGGCGGCGCTTCTATCGAGTCCCTTGAAGGTGATTTCGAGCGGGGTGTTCATGGGCGATGCCTTTCGCTTCTCGGCTCATCCGTGACGGGTGTCACACAACTGATATTAGGCGCGTTGGGGGCGGGAGCAAGGAGAAGAGAGTATCAGTCAGCGATGGCGCACTGCGAATAGCGCGATTATAATGAAATCCATATAGAACCAGGGACGATTTGATGAACGACCGCATCAAGCAGCTCACAAAAGAGGCCCTCAAGCTTGAACTTGTGGACCGCGTCGAACTGGTGGACCTCATTCTGGAGAGCGTTCAGGCCGCGCCAAGCGAGGTTCAACGCGCCTGGGCGGATGAGGTTCGCGAACGGGTCATGGCCTACGGACGAGGTGAGTTCGAACTTTCCGACGAGGACGATGTTCTGGCTCTGGCGCGTTCCGAACTCAAACGGTGAGGATACGCTTCATTCCGCCGGCCCGGCGCGAACTGCTGGTCGAAGCAAAATACTATGATGCGGAACTTCGCGGCCTCGGAGATGCGTTTCTTGACGAGATTGCCCGGGCGCTGAAACTCATCAAAGCCCATCCGGAAGCTTGGCCGCTCGACCATGTCACGGGGACACGCCGCATTCGGCTAGCGCGATTTCCATTTGCAATCATCTATCTGGTCGATGGGTCCGATGCCATCATCGTTGCCGTCGCCCATGCGAAACGGCGGCCGGGATATTGGCGCACACGTTCACGCGGTTCGGGGGACGAAATTGACTGACCTTACGCGCACCGCGAATTACCGCGGCAGGGTGGTTGTGCCCATCAGAGCCTTGTCGATGGCGTGCGCGGCCTGGCGGCCTTCGCGGATTGCCCAGACGACGAGGCTCTGGCCACGGCGCACGTCGCCGGCCGCGTAGAGTTTGTTGTCGCCGGGCAGTTTGTAGTCGCGCTCGCTGGCGTCGAGGCCTTTGAAGCGGCCGCGCGGCACAACGGAGAGGCCGAGTTCTTTCACCACGTCGTTCTCGATCGGGCCGGAAAAGCCCATCGCGAGCAGTACGAGATCGGCATCGAGCGTACCTTCGCTGCCGGCCACCGGCTGCATCTTGTCGTCAACGCGCGTGTAGTGGAGTTTGCGGACAACGCCGTTCTCGCCTTCGAAACCGGTTGTCGAAATCGAGAATTCGGTATTGGCGCCTTCGGCCTGCGAGGACGAGACGCGCAGCTTCATCGGCCAGTGCGGCCAGGACAGCGCCTTGTTCTCCTTCACCGGAGGCTTCGGCATGATTTCGAGTTGCGTGACGCTTTTGGCGCCTTGCCGGAACGACGTGCCGATGCAGTCGGAACCGGTGTCGCCGCCACCGATGACGATGACGTGCTTGTCGCGCGCGGAGATTTCGCGCGTACCCGAGCGTTGATTTTCGCCGGCGACTCGGCGGTTCTGCTGGGGCAGGAAGTCCATGGCGTAGTGAATGCCGTCGAGCGCGCGGCCCGACGACTTTGCGAAGAAGTCGAAGGGATGCTCGGAGCCCATGGCGAGGAGCACGGCATCGTATTTCTTTTCGAGGTCATGCGCGGTGACGTCTTTTCCGACCTGCACGTTGCAGTGGAAGGTCACGCCCTCGGCCTCCATCTGCTGCACGCGGCGGGCGATGATGTCCTTTTCCATCTTGAAATCGGGGATTCCGTAGACGAGCAGTCCGCCGGGTCGGCTGTTCTTCTCGTAAACGTGCACGTCGTGGCCGGCGCGGGCGAGTTGCTGGGCGGCGGCAAGACCCGCGGGGCCAGACCCGATGACGCCGACTTTCTTGCCGGTCTTTTTTTCCGGCGGCTCGGGCACGACCCAGCCTTCCTTCCACGCGCGGTCGGCAATGGCGCCTTCGATCGACTTGATGGTGACGGGGACATCGTCGATGTTCAGCGTACAGGCGGCTTCGCAAGGTGCGGGGCAGATGCGGCCCGTCACTTCGGGGAAATTGTTGGTGGAATGAAGATTGAGTGCCGCCCGCTTCCAGTCGCCGCGATAGACGAGATCGTTCCAGTCGGGGATCTGGTTGTTGACCGGGCAGCCGTTGTGACAGAACGGAATGCCGCAATCCATGCAGCGCGACGCCTGCGTCTTCAATTCGTCTTCGGCCAGCGGCACCACAAATTCGTGCCAATGCTTCACGCGCGCTTCGACCGGCTCGTATTTGCGGTCGGCGCGTTCGAATTCCAGAAACCCTGTCGGCTTACCCATCGTCTTTCAGTCTTTCTTTCGCGTCGTGCGGACGGATGCTTCAGGTTCGGTACGTCATGCCTGAGGGCGGGATTTCTCGCCGCCCACGTCGGCGGACTTGGCAATCTCGGCCAGCGCGCGGCGGTATTCAACGGGCATGACCTTGCGGAACTTCGGCAGGTAGGCCGAGAACTCCGCCAGAATCGTCTTGGCCGTCTTCGAATTGGTGTAGTGGGCGTGGCGAACGAGCAGCGCGTGGATACGCTCCACGTCCTGCACGCGCATGTCGCCCATGACCGATTTCAGCGCGACGGCCACCTCGCCACCTTGCTTGGCCAATGCTTCGAGCGAACCCGGATCGGCGGTGAACTGTTCCAGCTCCACCATTTCCTTGTTGAGGCGGCTTTCGAAGGTTCCGTCTTCATCGAGGACATAGGCGACACCGCCGGACATGCCGGCGGCAAAGTTGCGGCCGGTGGGTCCGATGACAAGGACGCAGCCGCCGGTCATATATTCGCAGCCGTGGTCGCCTGTGCCTTCGACGACGGCCGAGGCGCCGGAGTTGCGAACCGCGAAGCGCTCACCCGCGATGCCGCGGAAGTAGCATTCGCCTTCGATCGCGCCGTAGAGAACCGTGTTGCCGACGATCATGCTCTCTTCGGGTACGACGCCGCTATCTGGCGCGGGCCGGACAATGATCTTGGCGCCGGACAATCCCTTGCCGACGTAGTCATTGCCTTCGCCGACGAGATCCAGCGTGAGGCCGCGCGCACCCCAGGCGCCGAAGGCCTGGCCCGCAGTACCGTTCAACGTCAGCCAAATCGAATCCTCCGGCAGGCCGGAGTGACCGAAGCGTTTGGCGATCTCACCGGAGAGCATCGCGCCGGTCGAGCGGTCGACGTTTCTGATGGCCGTTTCGGCCTTCACCCGCGTCTTTTTCTCAAGCGCGGGCCTCGCCAGTTCGATCAGCTTGTTGTCGAGGACTTTTTCCAGGCCGTGGTTCTGGCGCTCGCAGTGGTAGATCCTAACGCTGTCGGGGACGGCGGGTTTGAAGAAGAGATTGGTGAAATCCAGTCCGCGCGCCTTCCAGTGTTCGATGGCGCGCTCCTTGTCGAGGATTTCCGTCTGGCCAACCAGTTCGTTGAACTTCCGGAACCCGAGCGAGGCCATGATCTCGCGAACTTCCTCAGCAACGAAGAAGAAGTAGTTGATGACGTGCTCCGGCTTGCCGGTGAACCGCGCGCGCAGGACCGGGTCTTGCGTGGCGACGCCGACCGGGCATGTGTTCAAGTGGCACTTGCGCATCATGATGCAGCCGGCCGCAATGAGGGGTGCGGTGGCGAAACCGAACTCGTCCGCACCGAGCAGCGCGCCGACGATGACGTCGCGGCCTGTGCGCAGGCCGCCATCGACCTGGACCGCGATGCGCGAACGCAAGCGGTTGATGACGAGCGTTTGCTGGGTTTCAGCTAGGCCAATTTCCCAAGGCGAACCGGCATGCTTGATAGAGGTCAGCGGAGACGCGCCAGTGCCGCCTTCGTAACCGGAAATCGTAACGTGGTCGGCACGCGCCTTCGCGACGCCTGCGGCGACCGTGCCGACGCCGACTTCGGAGACGAGCTTCACGGAGACGTCGCCGGCTGGGTTCACGTTTTTCAAATCGAAGATCAACTGGGCGAGGTCTTCGATCGAGTAGATGTCATGGTGCGGCGGCGGCGAGATGAGGCCGACGCCCGGAGTCGAGTGGCGGACCTTGGCGATGTTGGCATCGACCTTGTGGCCCGGAAGCTGACCGCCTTCGCCGGGCTTGGCGCCCTGGGCCATCTTGATCTGCATCATGTCCGAGTTGACCAGGTACTCGGTGGTGACGCCGAAGCGGCCGGATGCGATCTGCTTGATGGCCGAGCGCATGCTGTCGCCGTTGGGCAGAGGCACAAACCGGTCGGCTTCCTCGCCGCCTTCACCGGTATTCGACTTCGCGCCGATGCGGTTCATGGCGATGGCCAGCGTGGTGTGCGCTTCGCGGCTGATCGAGCCGAAGCTCATGGCGCCGGTGGCGAAGCGCTTGACGATATCCTTGGCCGGTTCGACCTCCTCGATGGGCACCGGCTTGCGGCCCAACTCTTCCGCAGCGCGAATGCGGAACAGGCCGCGCAGCGTATAGAGCTGTTCGGACTGGTCGTTGATGGCCTTTGAGAAATCGCGATACTTTTGCGGAATGCGGCCGGCGGTGGCGTCATCCACGGCGGTGGCGCGAACGGCATGCTGGAGATCGGCGACGGTCTGCGGACGCCAGACGTGGGCTTCGCCGCGGATGCGGTAGGCGTAGTCGCCGCCGACTTCGAGCGCGTTTTCCAGAACGGGCACATCGCCGAATGCGAGGTTGTGGCGATCGACCGTTTCGCGCGCGATCTCGCGCAAACCGATGCCTTCAACCTGCGTGTGCGTGCCGGTGAAGTAGCGTTCGACGAATGACTGGCGCAGACCGACGGCATCGAAAATCTGCGCGCCGCAATAGGACTGGTAGGTGGAGATGCCCATCTTGGCCATGACCTTGAGCATCGCCTTGCCCACGGCCTTGATATATTTTTTCTTCACATCTTCGGCGGTGAGATTGGCGCCGAGATCGGGCAGCATTTGCTCGAGGGTTTCGAAGGCGAGATAGGGATTGATGGCCTCGGCCCCATAGCCGGCGAGCGTGCAGAACTGGTGCACCTCGTGGGCTTCACCCGTCTCCACGACAAGACCGACCGACGTGCGCAGGCCCTGCTTGATCAAATGATGATGGACGGCCGACGTCGCGAGCAGCGAAGGGATGGCGATGCGATCGGGACCCAACGCGCGGTCGGACAGGATGATGATGTTATAGTCCTTGGAGCGCACGGCTTCCTCGGCCTCCGCGCACACGACATCGAGCGCGGGCCCCATGCCGCTGACGCCCTTTTCGACAGGATAGGTGATGTCGAGCGTGATCGAGTTGAAATGATTGTCCTTCACTTCGCCGATAGCGCGGATGCGCTCCAGATCCTCGTTGGTCAGGATCGGCTGCGTCACTTCCAGGCGCTTGACCTTGGAGGTGCCTTCGAGGTCGAGAATGTTCGGGCGGGGGCCGATGAACGACACGAGACTCATGACGAGTTCTTCGCGGATCGAGTCGATCGGCGGGTTCGTCACCTGCGCGAAGTTCTGCTTGAAGTAGGTGTGCAACAGCTTCGATTTCGATGACAGCGCGGAAATCGGCGCGTCGTTGCCCATCGAGCCGACGGCTTCCTCGCCGCGCGCGCCCATCGGGGTCATGAGGAATTTCAGGCTTTCTTCCGTGTAGCCGAACGCCTGCTGCAGATCGAGCAGGTTGACGTTGGTTTTCTTCGCGGCTTTCTTGGTCGGCAGTGGCAAATCCGAGACCATGATCTGGGTCCGCTTCACCCAGGTCTCATAGGGATACTTTTGTGCGATCTCGGCCTTCAGTTCTTCGTCGGCGACGATGCGGCCTTTTTCCAGATCGATGAGCAGCATCTTGCCGGGCTGAAGACGCCACTTCTTGACGATGTCGGCTTCGGCGACGGGCAGCACGCCAGACTCCGAAGACATGAGGACCACATCGTCCTTGGTGACGAGGTAGCGCGCGGGCCGCAGGCCGTTGCGGTCGAGCGTGGCGCCGATCTGGCGGCCGTCGGTGAAGGCCATGGCCGCCGGGCCGTCCCACGGCTCCATGAGGCAGGCGTGATACTCGTAGAACCCGCGGCGCTTGGCATCCATCTGCGGATTACCGGCCCAGGCTTCGGGGATCAGCATCATGGCGGCGTGCGCGAGCCGGTAACCGCCGAGGTAGAGGAACTCGAGCGCGTTGTCGAAGCAGGCGGTATCGGACTGGCCTTCGTAAGAAATGGGCCAGAGTTTTGAGATGTCGTCGCCGAACAACGGAGACGAAACGGAGGCCTGCCGCGCCGCCATCCGCGCCGGCTCGCACGCCTTCCACATGGCGTCGC
>ERZ1066138.815-NODE-815-length-10126-cov-7.519015_pt1 | contig 10126 bp, 7 predicted proteins | sample MGYA00382785_ERZ1066138 | MGnify/ENA primary metagenome ERZ1066138 (study PRJEB33369, sample SAMEA5778368) | biofilm metagenome | biome: Industrial cooling water; feature: Water cooling tower basin; material: Biofilm | place: United Arab Emirates | collected...
TCGCGACCTCAACCTTGGCAAGGTTGCGCTCTACCAACTGAGCTATTCCCGCAGGCGCGCAATCGAACGCGACATTCTAGGAAAGCACCCGGAGGTGTCAAGTTCCGCGGTTTCCGCGCAATTCCGGGCCTGCCGCGACCAGGTAGGCGATCATCGACCAGAGCGTCAGCACCGCCGCGGCGATCGTCAGCGTGAGGCCGATCTGGTAGATCGGCAGCCCGAACAGGTCCTCGCGGAACAGCATCATCGACAGACCGACGATCTGCACGATGGTCTTGAATTTCGCGACCCCGGATACCTGCATCTTGTGGTGCGCGCCGATCTGCGCCATCCATTCGCGCAGCGCCGAGATCCCGATCTCGCGGCCGATGATCACGGCCGCCGTCAGCGTGACGTACCAGGCGGGGTCCTTGCTGACGATGAGCACGAGCGCGGTGGCCACGATCAGCTTGTCGGCCACGGGATCGAGGAAGGCGCCGAGCGGCGACACCTGGCCGAGCTTGCGGGCCAGGTAACCGTCGAAGGCGTCGGTGATCCCGACCACCGCGAACAGGAGCCCGCTCGCCATGTCGGACCAGTGGTACGGCAGGTAGAAGAGCACGACGATGACCGGGATCAGGCCGATGCGCAGCCCCGTCAGCAGGTTCGGAATCGTGTAGGGCCCGCTCATTCCGCTCCCGGGTGCAGGTGTTCGTAGATCCCCTGCGCCAGAGACGGCCCTATGCCGGGTGCCCGGGCGAGGTCCTCGATGCCGGCGCGCAGCACGCCCTGCAGGCCGCCGAAGTGCCGGAGCAGTGCGCGGCGGCGCGCCGGGCCGAGGCCCGCGACGGCTTCCAGCATCGAAGTCTGCCGAGATCGCGCGCGCTGCCTGCGGTGGCCGCTGACGGCGAACCGGTGGGCCTCGTCGCGCACGCGCTGTATCAGGTGCAAGGCCTTCGAATCCTGCGGGAGTATAGAGGCGCCCCTTCGGCCCGCCAAGAAAATGCGCTCCTGTCCGGCGCGGCGGTCGGCGCCCTTCGCGACGCCGGCGACGGCCGGGATCCCGATCGCGAGACTCGCGAGCACGCCGGTCGCTTCCGCGAGCTGCGATTCGCCGCCGTCGATCAGCAGCACGTCGGGCAGCGGAGCGCCTTCCTGCTTGCGGCGGCGGTAGCGACGCTCGAGCGCCTGCCGCAGCGCGCCGTAGTCGTCGCCGCGGGACACGCCCTCGATGCTGAATCGCCGGTATTCGGCCTTGACCGGGCCCTCGGGGCCGAACACGACGCAGGAGGCGCTGGTCGACTCGCCCTGGGTATGGCTCACGTCGAAGCACTCGATCCGTCCGATCGGCGATGCGAGCCCCAGGAAACGCCCGAGTTCCGCGAACTGCTCGGCAAGGCCGGCGGTGGTCGCGGCGCGCATGCGCAGCGCGTTCGCCGCGTTCTGGCTCGCGAGCCGTACCCAGCGTTGCGTCAGGCCGCGCCGTGCGACGCCGATGCGGATCCGGCGGCCGGCGCGCTCCGAGAGGGAGGCCTCGAGCAGGTCGCCGTCCTCGATGGCGTGCGACAGGCTGATCCTCGGCGGCGGTTCGCGTTCGAGGTAGTGCCGCGCGACGAAGGCGCCGAGCACCTCGGGCGCCTCGCTGATCGGAGCGCGCGGGTGAAAGGTCGAGGTGCCGAGCACCTGGCCGCCGCGCACGAACATGAGCGCGACGCAGAACTCGCCGCCCGCCTCCGCCACCGCGATCACGTCGGTGTCCGCGCCGCCGCGCGCGCGGGACACGACCTGGCGCGACTGGATGTCCGTGAGCGCCGCGAGCTGGTCGCGCAGCAGGGCCGCGCGCTCGAAGTCGAGCCGCTCGGCCGCCCGTTCCATGTCGGCGCCGAGCCGCGCCGTGACGTCCTGCGCCCGGCCTTCGAGCACCATGACGGCCGACTCGACGTCGCGGGCATAGGCCGCTGCGTCGATCAGGCCGGTGCAGGGGGCGGAGCAGCGGCCGATCTGGTACTCGAGGCAGGGGCGCGAGCGGTTGGCGAAGAAGCTGTCCTTGCAGCCGCGCAGGCGGAACAGCTTGTGCAGCTGGTTCAGCGCCTCGTGCACCGCGCTCGCGGACGGGTACGGACCGAACAGGCGCCCGGGCAGCTTGCGCGAGCCGCGGTAGAACGACAGGCGCGGAAACTCGTGTGCCGACAGGTGCACGTAGGGGAAGCTCTTGTCGTCGCGCAGGGTGACGTTGAAGCGGGGCCGGTGGCTCTTGATCAGGTTGTGCTCGAGAAGGAGCGCCTCGACGTCCGAGTTCGTGACCGTGACCTCGATGCCCGCGACGGCGCGCACCAGCGCCTGCACCTTCGGCTGCACCTGGTCCGCCCGAAAGTAGCTGCCGACGCGCGAGCGCAGGCTCCGCGCCTTGCCGACGTAGATGACCTTCCCGCCCGCGTCGAGCATGCGGTATACGCCCGGCCGGTTCGGCAGGCGCCTGGCGAAGGCCCTCGCGTCGAAATGGCTCACGGGGCCATGGTGTGGCGCTGTTCAGGTCCCGATCAAGTGGCGGGCGCGCGCGAAGACCCGCCGGAACATGGCGGGCGTCAGGCGGCCGGTGTTCGTATTCAGCCTGCTGCAGTGGTAGGAGTCGAGCAGGCGGATGCCTCCCGGCAGCCGGTGCTCCGCCCCGTGGGCGAAACGGAACCGCGACGTCGGCAGTCCGGCGGCTTGCAGCACGGCCCCGTGGGCGATCGTGCCGAGCGCGACGATGACGGCGCCGGCCGGCAGCCGGGAGAGCTCGCGCACGAGGTAGTCATTGCAGCGCCGGACCTCGTCCGGCCGGGGCTTGTTCCCGGGCGGCAGGCATTTCACCGCGTTGGTGATCCGGCAATCGAAGAGGCGCAGCCCGTCGTCGCGGCCGACCGATTCGGCCGCGCTCGCGAAGCCCTGGCCGTGCAGCGTGCGGTACAGGAGGATGCCGGCATGGTCGCCGGTGAACGGCCGCCCGGTCCGGTTGGCGCCGTGCAGCCCCGGCGCAAGCCCGACGACCAATAGCCGGTGGCGCACGGTGCCGAACGGCGCCACGGGCCGGCAGTGATATCCCGGCTGCGCCGCGCGGACCGCGTCGAGGTGGCGCGCGAGGCGCGGGCAGCGCCGGCACTGCAGATCGAAGCGGGCGCCGGCACGCCCTGCCCCGCTCACCGCGCCTTGAACTGCGCCTCCTCGGTGGACCCGCGCATCGCCGTGATCGACGAGTTGCCGCCGGTCACGGTCTGCGTCACGTCGTCGAAGTAACCGGCGCCGACCTCGCGCTGGTGCTTGGTCGCCGTGTAGCCGTTCGCCTCCGCCGCGAACTCCGCCTGCTGCAGGGCGACGTAGGCGGTCATCTGCGCCTCCCGGTAGCCGCGTGCGAGCTCGAACATGGAAAAGTTGAGCGCGTGGAAGCCCGCCAGCGTGATGAACTGGAACTTGTAGCCCATCGCGCCGAGCTCGCGCTGGAACTTCGCGATCGTCGCGTCGTCGAGCTTCTTCTTCCAGTTGAACGACGGCGAACAGTTGTAGGCCAGCAGCTTGCCGGGGTACTCGCGGTGGATGCCTTCCGCGAACTCCTTCGCCTCGTGCAGGTCCGGCGTGCCCGTCTCGCACCACACGAGGTCCGCATAGGGGGCGTAGGCAAGACCGCGCGCGATGGCCTGCGGAATGCCGGCCTTGACCGGGAAGAAGCCCTCCGCCGTGCGCTCCTTCGCGGCGATGAACGCGTGGTCGCGCTCATCCACGTCCGAGGTCAGCAGCGTCGCGGACTCCGCGTCGGTGCGCGCGACGAGCACCGTCGGCACGCCGCAGACGTCGGCCGCGAGCCGCGCCGCGACCAGCTTGCTGATCGCCTCCTGCGTCGGCACCAGCACCTTGCCGCCCATGTGCCCGCACTTCTTGGCGCTCGAGAGCTGGTCCTCGAAGTGCACGCCGGCGGCGCCCGCGTCGATCATCGCCTTCATGAGCTCGAAGGCGTTGAGCACGCCGCCGAAGCCCGCCTCCGCGTCCGCCACGATCGGCTGCAGCCAGTCGATCCTGTCATTGCCCTCGGCGTGGCAGATCTGGTCCGCGCGCAGGAGCGTGTTGTTGATCCTGCGCACGACCGCCGGCACGGAATCGGCCGGGTACAGCGACTGGTCGGGGTACATCTCCCCGGCGTTGTTGGCGTCGCCCGCCACCTGCCACCCGGACAGGTAGATCGCCTTCAGCCCCGCGCGCACCTGCTGCATGGCCTGGTTGCCCGTCAGGGCGCCGAGCGCGTTCACGAACGGCAGCTCGTGCAGGTAGCGCCAGAGCTTCTCCGCGCCGAGGCGCGCGAGCGAGTGCTCGACGTGCACGCTGCCGCGCAGCCGCACGACGTCGGCGGCGCCGTAGCCGCGTGTGACGCCTTTCCAGCGCGGGCTGTCCTTCCAGTGGCTCTCGATCTGTGCGGCGGACTGCAGTGTCATGAATGCTCCAGGTTCAGTCGATGTCTTCGTAAGCGTTGAGGGTCAGGAACGGCTCGAACTCCCGCGCGGCCGTGAGCCGGTCGAGATGCTGCAGCGCGCGCTCGTAATTTCCGCTCCGGAAAGCTGCGTCGCCGGTCTCGCGCCGGATCTGCCCCAGCACGGACTGTGCCTCGTCACGGACCCGGGCGAGCGTGACGGTGGTCCCATCCTCGAGCGCGGCGTTATGTCGCACCCACTGCCAGAGCTGCGCCCGCGAGATCTCCGCGGTCGCGGCGTCCTCCATCAGGTGGTGGATCGGCACGCAGCCGTTGCCGCCCAGCCAGGCCGCGAGATAGCGGATGCCCACGTCGATGTTGTTCACAAGCCCGGCGCGCGTGACCCGACCCTCCGGCACCTTCAGCAGGTCGGCGGCGGTCACGGAAACGTCCTCGCGCAGCCTGCCGAGATTGTTCGGACCGGGCATGAGGCGGTCGAAGATCTCGCGGGCGACGGGCACGAGCCCGGGGTGCGCCACCCAGGTGCCGTCGTGGCCGTCGCCCGCCTCGCGTTCCTTGTCGGCGCGCACGCGCGCGAGCGCCCGGTCGTTGGCGTCCGGGTCATTCTTGATCGGGATCTGCGCGGCCATGCCGCCCATCGCGAACGCGCCGCGCAGGTGGCAACGCTGGATCACGAGCTGGGAATAGGAACGCAGGAAGTGCGAGGACATCGTCACGGAGCCGCGGTCCGGCAGCACGAACTCCGGGCGATGGCCGAGTTTCTTGATGAAGCTGAAGATGTAGTCCCAGCGCCCGCAGTTGAGGCCGACGATCCAGTCGCGCAGCTCCCAGAGGATCTCGTCGATCTCGAACGCGGCCGTGATCGTCTCGATCAGCACCGTGACCTTGACCGTTCCGCGCTGCAGGCCGAGCGCCTCCTCGGCGTGCGCGATGACGGCCGCCCACAGGCGGGCCTCGAAGCGGCTCTCGAGCTTCGGCAGGTAGAAATAAGGGCCGCTGCCGCGCCGCAGGAGCTCGGCCGCGTTGTGAAAGAGGAACAGGCCGAAATCCATGAACGCGCCGGCGATGGGCTCATCGCCGCTCAGCCAGTGCTTCTCGGGCAGGTGCCAGCCGCGCGGCCGCACGATGAGCACGGCGGTCTTCGCGTTGAGACGGTACTGCTTGCCCTCCGGGGAAGTGTGCTCGAGCGAACGTCGCACCGCCGCCATCAGGTTCACCTGGCCGTCGATGAGATTGGCCCAGGTGGGACACAGCGAATCCTCGAAGTCCGCCATGAACACGCTGGCGCCGGAATTGAGCGCGTTGATCACCATCTTGCGTTCGGGCGGGCCGGTGATCTCCACGCGCCGGTCGAGCAGGTCCTGCGGGATCGGCGCCACCCGCCAGTCCGCCGCCCGCAGCTCGCGCGTCTCGGCCGGGAAGTCCGGGAGCTCGCCGGCATCGAAGCGCCGCTGGCGGGCGATGCGCGCCGCGAGCAGCGCGTCGCGCTCGGCGGAGAACCGCTCGGCCAGGTCGTTGACGAAGGCGATCGCCCCGGGCGTCAGGATTTCGCGCGACGACGGCGGCGCCCCCGCCCCCTGCCGCGGGCCCGCCGTCATCGCTGCAGCCGCTGGCGGCCGATGAGCATGGCCAGTTCCAGCGCCTGCTCGTAGTTGAGCCGCGGGTCGACGGTCGTGTGGTAGGCACGCGCGAGATCGGTATCGGTCAGGCCGCGGGCGCCGCCGGTGCACTCGGTGACGTCGTCGCCGGTCAGCTCGAAGTGCACGCCGCCCAGGATCGAGCCCGCCTCTTCGTGGATGCGGAAGGCGGCCTCGACCTCGGCAAGGATGTTCTCGAAGCGGCGGGTCTTGACGCCCTGGGGCGTCGTCTCGGTGTTGCCGTGCATCGGGTCGCAGACCCAGAGCACCTGGCGCCCGCTCTCCCGCACCGCGCGAATCATGGCGGGCAGCGCGGCCTCGATGCGCCGGGCTCCGAACCGGTGGATCAGCGTGAGGCGCCCGGGTTCGTCGTCGGGATTCAGGGTCTGGATCAGCTCGCGCAGCGCGTCGGCGTCCATGCCCTCGCCCAGCTTGACGGCCACCGGATTGGCGATGCCGCGGAAATACTCGACGTGCGCGCCGCCCGGGCGGGCCGTGCGCATGCCGATCCACGGCATGTGCGTCGAGAGGTTGTACCAGCGTTGCCGCCGCTTCAGGTAGCGGGTCTGCGCCTGCTCGTACAGGAGGTGCAGCCCTTCGTGGCTTGCATAGAAGCGTGCCTGGGTCGCCTCGTGGACCGGCGAGCCCGAGATCGCGGCATAGAAGTCGAGCGAGTCGGAGATCGAATCGACGATCCGCCGGTAGGCGTCGCGCAGCTTGGCGTGCTGCATGAAGCCGAGGTCCCAGTACTCGGGATGGTGCATGTCGGCGAATCCGCCGTCGACCAGCGCGCGCACGAAATTGAGCGTGAGCGCGGCCCGCTCGTAGCCGCGCAGCAGCAGCTCGGGATCCGGCTCGCGGTCCGTCGCGGTGAAGGCAGCCCGGTTGACCAGGTCGCCGCGATAGGTCGGCAGCGTGACGCCGCCCTGCGTTTCGGTGTCCGCCGAACGCGGCTTGGCGAATTGCCCGGCGATCCGGCCGACGCGAATGACCGGCTTCTTGAGGCCGTGCAGCAGCACGACGCTCATCTGCAGCAGGATCTTGAGCTTGCGGGCGATCGTGTCGGAGTCGCAGTCGGCGAAGCCCTCGGCGCAGTCGCCGCCCTGGAGCAGGAAGCGCTCGCCGCGCTGCGCCGCCGCCAGTTCCTCCTTCAGCTGGTCCACTTCCCAGGAGACGACGATGGGCGGCAGGCGCGCCAGCTCGCCGAGCACGCGCGCGAGGTGTGCCGGGTCCTTGTAGACGGGCTGCTGCAGCGCGGGCAGCCGCTGCCAGCTGTCAGGCGTCCAGCCGCCGGTTTCGACCGCTACGTTCATCCTGCAGGCATCGTACACGGATTCATTGCACTGCAAAAATTCCGCCGTCCGGGGGTGGTTAACGCACCCCGGAATGGGCAGAATGCGCCACCCATTTTCAGGTGAATTTCCGATGCATCGCGTACTCGTTCTCGGCGCCGGGAAGATAGGCGCGCTGATCTCGGGACTGCTGGCCGATGCCGGCGGTTACGAGGTCGAACTGGCGGACGTCCATGCCGAAACGGCGAGGGCCGTCGCGCGCGCGCACGGTCGCAAGAACCTCGTCGCCCACGGGCTGGATGCCGCCGACCCGGCCGCCCTGGCCCGCCACGTGGCCGGGCACCCCGTCGATGCGGTCATTTCTTCGCTGCCCTATTACTGCAACCCCGGCGTCGCCGGGGTCGCGCGCGAGGCGGGCCTGCACTATTTCGACCTCACGGAAGACGTCGAGGTCACGCGCGCGGTGCGCGCGACCGCCGAAGGCGCCGACCGCGCGTTCGTGCCGCAGTGCGGTCTCGCCCCGGGCTTCATCTCGATCGCCGCCAACGAGCTCATCAGCCATTTCGACGAGCTGCGCAGCATCCGGATGCGGGTCGGCGCCCTGCCGCAGCACCCGAACAACGTCCTCAAGTACTCGCTGACCTGGTCGACCGAAGGGCTCATCAACGAGTACGGCAATCCCTGCTTCGCCATCGCCGACCGGCGCCTGGTCGAGGCGGCCCCGCTCGAGGGCCTCGAGGAGATCGAGATCGACGGCACGCTGTACGAGGCCTTCAACACCTCCGGCGGGCTCGGGTCGCTCGGCGAGACCTACGGCGACCGCTGTGAGCAGATGAACTACAAGACGATCCGCTACCCGGGTCATTGCCAGCAGATGCGCCTGCTCATGAACGACCTCAAGCTGAACCAGGACCGCGCGACGCTCAAGAAGATCCTCGAGAACGCCGTGCCGCAGACGCTGCAGGACGTCGTGATCGTCTACGTGGCGGTCAGCGGCCGCCAGGACGGGGAACTGCGCGAGGAGAATTACGTCAACAAGATCTACCCGCAGGAGATCCTCGGGCGGCTGTGGTCGGCCATCCAGGTGACCACGGCGGCCGGCATCACGGCGGTCGTGGACCTGGTGCTCGAGAAGCCGGAGCGGTACCGCGGGTTCGTGCGCCAGGAGCAGTTCCGCCTCCCGGAGGTGCTCGCGAACCGCTTCGGCGCGTGGTACAGCCACGGCGCGGACAAGTCGGTTTCCGGCCGTATCGTGGTCGAGGGCAAGGCAGGGCGGCAGCGCAGCCGCGCAGGAGGCATGCGATGAGCACGGAGAGAAAACCCATGCAGGACCAGCTCGCGGGCGAGACCGCGCGGATTCTCGCGGGCCTCGGCATTGCCGCCGTCAATCCGGGCGCGTTTTCCGGCACGGACTGGCATGCGCCGGCCGACGCCCCGCTCATCGACTCGGTCAACCCGGCGACCGGCGAGGTCATCGCCCGGGTCCGGGCCGCGGGCCCCGAAGACTACGAGCGCGTCATGAAGAGTGCCGCCGCCGCCTTTGCGGCCTGGCGCGAAGTCCCGGCGCCGCGTCGCGGCGAGGCGGTGCGCCTCGTGGGCGAGGCGCTGCGCGCGAAGAAGGACCTCCTCGGCAGCCTGGTCAGCCTCGAAATGGGCAAGATCAAGGCCGAGGGGGACGGCGAGGTGCAGGAAATGATCGACATCGCCGACTTCGCGGTCGGCCAGTCGCGCATGCTGTACGGCCTCTCGATGCATTCGGAACGGCCGCGCCACCGGATGTACGAGCAATGGCACCCGCTCGGCGTGGTCGGCATCATCTCGGCGTTCAACTTCCCGGTCGCCGTCTGGTCCTGGAACGCGTTCATCGCCGCGGTCTGCGGCGACATCAGCGTCTGGAAGCCGTCGCACCACACGCCTCTCTGCGCGATCGCGGTGCAGAAGATCTGCAACGAGGTGGTCGCGAATCTCGGACTGCCGCCGATCTTCCAGCTCTTCATCCCGGCGGACAACGCGCTCGCGGGCCGGTTCGTCGAGGACCGGCGGGTCGCGCTGGTGAGCTTCACGGGCTCGACCGCCGTCGGCCGGCACGTCGGCGAGCGCGTCGCGGCGCGCCTCGGACGCAGCCTCCTCGAGCTCGGCGGCAACAACGCGATCATCGTCGACGAGCACGCGAACCTGGACCTGGTGATTCCCGCGGTGCTGTTCGGCGCGGTCGGCACGGCCGGCCAGCGTTGCACGACGACGCGCCGCCTGCTGGTGCACGCGAAGCACGTCGATGAAGTCGAGCGCCGCCTGGTCGCTGCGTACCGCCAGGTGCGCATCGGCAACCCGCTCGAACCGAAGACCCTCATGGGCCCGCTGGTGGGCGCTGCGGCGGTCCGCCAGTACGAAGCCGCCCTTGACGACGCCCGCAAGCAGGGCGGCGAGGTCCTCTGCGGCGGCCGCACGCTGCCGGGTCCGGGCTTTTTCGTCGAACCGACGATCGTCCGCGCCCGCCACGACATGGCCGTCGTGAAGCACGAGACCTTCGCGCCGATCCTGTACGTGATTCCCTACCGGACGCTCGACGAAGCGATCGCGATGCACAACGACACGGACTACGGCCTCTCGTCCGCGATCTTCACGGACCGCCTGCAGCACGCCGAGCGGTTTCTCTCCGCGGCGGGCAGCGACTGCGGCATCGCCAACGTCAACATCGGCACCTCGGGCGCCGAGATCGGCGGCGCGTTCGGCGGCGAGAAGGACACCGGCGGCGGCCG
>ERZ1066138.818-NODE-818-length-10121-cov-6.943672_pt1 | contig 10121 bp, 9 predicted proteins | sample MGYA00382785_ERZ1066138 | MGnify/ENA primary metagenome ERZ1066138 (study PRJEB33369, sample SAMEA5778368) | biofilm metagenome | biome: Industrial cooling water; feature: Water cooling tower basin; material: Biofilm | place: United Arab Emirates | collected...
GTAGAAACCATCGGCGTTGGCCGGGACAAGGTCAGAGCGAGCACGAGTCATGGCGTTAGCATGCGCACTGATGACAGGCCGCGCCTGGGTTGGCGATCCTCCTGGGTTGGCGGTGGAAAAATCTGAATTGTGCGTGTCCTGGGTTGGCGGTCGAAAGCCAACGCCTCCAGGCGCCAGCGGCGCCAAGGTTTCCGGTCGTCGCCGCTCAGGGCTGCAGCGAGCGGGCGATGCTGAGGCCGCGTAGCCAGCGTTGGCCGATGGCGGCGAGGGCGGCTTCGCTGCCGATGGCTCGGTAGAAGCCGGCTTTGGGTCTGACGGCGCGGACGTGGTCGATCCAGCGGTCTGGGGCGATGCCGAGTCGGCCTAGGACAGCTGGCGGCGGCCCGCTGATGCGGCCGCGCTTTCCGCTACTTTCTTCTCTAGCTGGGACATGGGTGTCCTGGGCTCGGTAGTTGGGAAACCCGCCAAGCGTCCAGCCAGATCGTTCAGACGCGGGCCCAAGGTCGAGTTCGAAGAGGGGCGGTGTCAACACATCGACCGTCGTGCGAAGGAAACCTGGCAGCTTGTCCCACGGTTTGCCTTGCACTACCGGAGCGCAGGTCAACCACGCAGCCTGCATGAAACGGAGCCTTCGCCAACAACCTCGTGGTCGGCGACAGTAACGGCGTCGCCGATGTGTTCGTCCGTGATCGCCAGCTTGCGATCACGACAAGCGTCAATCTGGGCCCTGGCGGAGTCCAGGTCAACCAGGGCCCTGGTGGTTTCGCGCCCGACATCTCCGCCGACGGTCGCTACGTCGTGATCCGGGGGACGCAACCGGCCGGCCATGAGGCGCCTCTCGTGTGCCGGCGATGGTCAACCCGAGACGCGCTCGGACGTTAGGGCAATGATCCTTGGCTCAGGATCGCCCCGATGTCTGCCAGCTTGACGCCCGCAATCTGGGCCCGGCTGGTCGCTTCCTACTTGTGGCTGGCCAGCGCGCAAGTTCAAGCGGCCACGCATCCAGAACCAGGGGCTGCGGCGACGCCATTGCGGTCGATCTCCAGCGAGACCGATCGCAAGATCGATCCACACGGCCGCGCCGTGCAGCTCGGCGACCCGTTTAACGAACTCGCACGCGCCACTGACGATACTCACGACTTCGACCGGGTGAGCGACGGGCACATCGTTCTTGGTTCCGGACCGTTGGACGAACCTGGCCTTATTCGGTTCCCGCTGCCAGTGCCAAATCCGCCTCATGCGAGCTGTCCCGGAGGTTTTTTTGCCGCCATTGTCGACGACGGTCCGGGCACGGGTCTGTCTGCTGGCAGTTTTGGTATGGAGCTGCTGCTGGATGAGCCGGGCAGCCGCGAGTTGTCCGGCGGTCTCAACTTCGGTGGCCTGATCGACGCCAGTCAGCCCGGTTTTGCTGCGTTCAATATCGCCAATGCGGCGAACGACATGCAGCGCGTGAGCCTTTCTCTCACGGGCAGTCCTGCCAGCAGTGCGGGCGCCAGTTATCCGGTGCGCGTGCAAATCACACGGCGCACCGGCAGTTCGAACGATGTGGTGTACGAACGAACTCAGACGATTTCACTGGCCGCGCCCTTCGATGCCAGCTTCAACCTCCCGCCCGGGTTCTATGTGGCCACGGTGGCGCCAGTCGATGGCACCGCAGGGGGCGCACCCGATGGACAGTTCTTCTTCAGCCTCAGCACCAGCCTCCTCGATCGACCGGGTGGCGGCTTTCAAGGCGGCGCGGTGGTGGGTGGCTATCACGCGATCCATCCCTTTGGCGGAGTCAGTGGTTTTGCGGCCTTTTGTCTGGGGACCCCTCACAGCAGCACCTTGCGGGTGTTGGCCCAACCCAGCTACGGCCCGACGGGGGCGAGTGACCTGCGGTTGCGTGTGCAGGACTCGCAGCGACGGGACATCGCCATCGAACCGGAACCGGCCTTCGCCATCGCCGATGTGGCCATCGAGCGGAACGACCCGGCTCGCAGTGGGCGTGAAGTGGGGGCGCGGGTGTTTGCGCCGGTCGGCGCGTCTGGAACCCGCAAGTTGGTGCTGATCAGCCACGGCGGGCTGGGCACCCTTCCTGCCAACCCGGGCGTCGAACTGAGTAACTTCACCCACATCGCCGAACCGCTGGCCCAGGCGGGTTTCGTCGCGGTCGTCGTCGGTCATCGCAACTCCGGCACGCTGGAGCAACATCGCCTGGACCGACCTCGCGACGTCAGCTTCCTCATCGATCAGATCGCCCTCGGTTCAGTGCCGATGCCACCAGGCTTTCAGGCCCAGATCGACACGGCGCGGGTCGGCCACACGGGGCATTCGGCGGGCGCCTACACGAGCATGGCGCTGGCCGGCGCCGTTTACCCCTACGGCAGCTTTCGCGATCCACGCATCGTGGCGATCGCACCAATCTCGCCGCAAGGCGTGGGGGAAGAGTTCCTCGCTTATGACAACGGGCCCGCCGACAACACCTGGGCCGGCGTCCAGGTGCCGACTTTCGTCCTAGTCGGTCGCGACGAACTCGACAGCAGCGGAACTGGAGCCTTCATCAGCCCAGGCTGGCGTTTGCAGCCTTTTGGTCGAATGACCCCTACCCAGGATCGGATTCAGGTGATCATCGATCAGCAGGATCACCTGGAGATGGGCGGAAGCCCGACTCTCGGTACGCCCAGCGTTCGCCAATTCATCGGTGAGAACATTGCCCGATTCTTCTCGGTGTACTTGGCAGGACGCGCAGGCAGTTGTGAGTTGGGGCGACTGGCCTTGCCGGATAGCATTCCCAGCACCCGGGAATTCAAGCGGGCGCAGGACGGCCGCCTATTGGCGTGCCCCGCATGACCGGGTGATCCAATCCGGGCGTATCAGCGCCGGAACGGCGCGATGCACTGGCCCAGGAAGTCGCTGGGCATCGGGCCATCGATGCCGATGTCCTGCGGCGGACGCCGGGAGGGCAGATACCAGGTGCCGAACACCCAATCCCAGATCACCAGATTCTCGCCGTAGTTGCGGTTGCCTTCTTCGACCCGACGCGAGTGGTGCCAGCGATGCAGTTCGGGGGTGTTGAAGACCCAATTGAAGGGGCCACAGCGCACGTCCAGATTAGCGTGGGTCAGAATCCCGACGAAAGCCGTCACCGCGCTGATCCACTGCAGGACCTCAGCGGGTGCCCCGGCCATCCACAGCAGCGGCAAACTGGCGGACACCCGCGCCAGCGTATCCACCGCATGGAAGCGACCGGTATTCCAGAACCACAAGCGACTGACGCTGTGATGCACGGCGTGGAAGCGCCACAAGGGCGGCCATTCGTGGGCCAGACGGTGCGCGGCATAAAGACCCAGCTCGGCGACCACCAGCGCCATCGCCACCTGCACCAGCATCGGCCAATGCGAGGGCCACCAGGGCGCCGCGATCACGGCATCACTCAAACCCATGACCAGACTGACCAGCACCAGCACTTGCACCAGGCCTTTGGTCAGCAAGGTGTGCAGCAGGTCAGGGAGCATCTGACCATCGTCCCTGAGCCAGCGCGGTTCATGCGGCCAGCGCCGTTCCAGCGCCCACAGCGCCAGCGCGATCACGAGGTAGCTGAGGTTGAATCCGAGCAGCGGCTGCTGCCAGGCCATCCCGATACCAGTGCCTGCCAGACCCGCCACCAACAGCGCCGGCCACAGCAGGGCGCGGCGTAGCCGCGTGGCGAGGGCAAGCATGTGCATGCGTGGGACGCTCTCCGAATGCTCCTGCCGGCCGAGTATGCGCAGTTGCAATGTCAGCGGTCTTACGGGCGCATGGCGAAGGTGACCTCCGGACGACAGTCAAATGAACTTCAAGGCGAGACGGCAGAACGCGCGGCCCCAGTGCTTCCTGGAATGCGCTGAAACTGGGGACCGCCTGGGCTTCCTATCTCACACAAACTCGCTCAAGGCATTGTTGAATGAGATCTGCATGATCTGCGGGGAAAGAGTTATCGATGGCGAAGCGGCAGGCGTATAGCCGAAATACGTCGGAGCGCGCACATTCAATAGTGCGTCCGCGCTTGCGCTTCAGACGGGTGCCGTTTGCACTTCAAGGCGCGGCGGGCCGCCTTGAGCCACAGCCGATACCGCCATGATCATTCCCAGTGCGCCTGCTCGACGACCGGCGCTTTCCCGCCAAACCCAGCTTGCCAGCGCTCAGATACTCGTCCCGCCAGCGATACAGCGACTGCGCGCTGACCCACTTGGCGACACGCCAACTGCGGCACCAACTCCTCCCGCCGCAGCATCGCGATCACCGCTCCTGACCGGCACCGAGGATCACCCGGCGCGCGCCCTTCTGGGCGCGAGCGGGCTGTCTTGATGGGCTCAGAAGTGGTAGCGCAGACTCGCTGCAACACTGACGGCTTCGACCTGGATCATCTCCGCCGGCACGCCGACGGGTTGCAGGCTGACGCTCAGGTCATCGCTCTTCAGATAACGCGCGTCCAGCGCCAAGGACCACTGGCTGTCCAAGGGCACACTGAAGCCGATCAGTGCCTGCCATGCGAGGGCATCGTCGTCACCGTTGATGTCAAAAAAGGCGGTCCCGATGCGATCCACATCGACTGAGGCTAGACCCAGGCCCGCACCCAGATAGGGCACCAGCGAGGTCGAATCCAGCCGTAGGTCGAACACGGCGTTCACCATCAGGCTTTGCCATTCGAGCGCACCACGCAGATCCGGGATGTCCAGTGCTCGCAGTTCCAGAGGATCGGTCTCTCGCGATGCGAACTCCAGTTCCAGACGCAAGGGCGACGCCACTTTGAAGCCAGCGGCCAGTCCGTAACCCCAACTCTGGTCCAGACTGATGTCGCCTAGGATCGGCCCCGCATCAATGGCCAAATCCTGATAGTCGTCGTGCAGGACTAAGCCGGAGAGGTAAAAGCCCCGGTCACTCGCGTCCACCGTATTCGGCCCAGCCAAAAAGAGCAGGATGGCGCCAGCGCAAATCTTGTGCTGCATCGGCATGGACATTCTCCGGCCTCGAATCAAGCGAAACGTCGCGAGTCGGCCGCCACGCGCAGCGTGCGGTCGACAGTGGCGGTGTAGTCACGACTGAACACGTTGTTGACCAGGATCCACTGGGCTTCAACTCGTTCGCGCGTGATATCGAGAAGGACGAAGCCTCGCCGCCCGGTTTCCGCGTACACCAACTGATCCACGCGAGCCGGTCCGGGCGCGGTATTGCTTTCCACGGCGACCGCCGCCAGCGCGCTGGCAGGTAAATCTGGCAGTGCTTCCTCGAAGCCCGGCGAGGAGACCGATGGCGTTGCCAGCTCCACGCCCACGTTCGCCAGTCCACTCGCAGTTGGCAGGCGCAAGTTGGCAGCCCACGAATTGTGGCTGTCACCGGTCAGCACCAGCGGATTGCGCGCGGCTTGCAACAGCGTCCCGAGGAAGCGGGTACGTGCGGTGGGATAAGCAGCCCAACTGTCCGCCACGAAGTCATACAGCGGCAACCCGGCACGGGCGAGTTGGGTGTACTGGGCCAGCCCGACGGGACCGCCCAGGAATTGTTGGATGCCGGCCAGAATCTGGTCACGCACTGGCGGAGGCAGCAAGCGGGTATCGGCAAAATTGGGCGCCGACTGGAAGTGCAGCAGCGTCTGGTTACCGATGATTTGCCAAGGTTGTGCGCTGGTCGCCAGCTGGGTCTGGATAAAGCTTTCCTGCGCCGCACTTATCATCCGCCGGGGTGTGTTCGTGCCCGGCACCACATCGGCCGGGAAGGTACCGTCGGGGCGCGCGCTCAAGTAGAACGACAGGAACTGGTCCTGTGTGACGGCGTATTGATCACGGCCTTCGATGCGCGTGTCGATCATTACCAGTCTGGCCAGATTCCCAAAATCGAAGGCGCGCGAAATCCGCAGCAGATTGCCATCACTGGCGGTGCGGATCGGCATCCATTCGTTGTACGCCCGCGCGGAGGCCTGCAAGCGCACTTCCCAGGGTCCTTCCGTCGCTGGCTGATGGTTTTCGGCGCCATTGCGCCAACTGTCGTTGGTCGACTCGTGGTCATCCCACACCGTGATCCAAGCGTTCTTGCGATGCAGTTCCTGCAAGTCCGGATCGCTGCGATACAAGGCGAAGCGGGCCCGATAGTCGGTCAGCGATACGATCTCGTTACGCGGACTCAATTGATCAATGCGTGGTTGGGTGACAGTCTGGCCCAGGCTGTTGCGCCCGAGGCGCAGGCCCAGCGTCTCGTAGCCGGTGGGGCCGTATTCGTACAAGTAATCGCCCAAATGCAACACGGCATTGAGGTCATCCCGCCGCGCCGCTTCGCGGTACACGTTGAAGAAGCCCTTGGGATGGTTGGAGCAAGAGAAGAAGGCCAGCTTGATGTTGCTCACGTCTCCGACCGGTAGGGTGCGGGTGATGCCAACGGGTGAACGACGGTCGCGATATACGAACTGGTAGTAGTACAAACGTCCGGGTTGCAGGCCGCTGGCATCGACCTTACAGCACCAGTCGTTGTCAGCGCTGGCCCGCAACAGCCCCCCAGTGATCGGCCGTCGCATATCGGCCTGCTCGGACACCGACCAGTACAAGAAGAAATCGCCGGCACCTTCTGCCGCCACCGCACGCGTCCACAGGATGACGCGGTCCGCAAGGGGATCGCCGCTGGCCACACCGTGGGTGAAACTGACGTTCAAGGCTCGCGCGAGGGCCTCGGTTCCCGGTGTGGCAGATGCAATGGCTGACACGCTTGCGGCAAGCGCGCCACGCAGGACTTTGCGACGGGATTCAGAATGATCAGTCATGGCCTGGTCCGGAGCTAGACAAGGACGCGAAGGCTGCGTGTGGGTCGTGACCTTCGGATGACTTCACCGCGTCAGCAAGATTGCGCAGACGCAGGCGTGAAGGCGCCAGCGCGCAAGCTCAACTGATCAGGCTCTTGCGGGCGAGTTCGATGCCCCGGTAACTGGCAGACGCAAAGCCTCATCGCGTGGACTCAAAGCTGTCTGCGGTGCGGCGCAGGTCGGCGCCCACCAAACCGCTCGCATCGCCCAGCGCCTGCCGCCGCCGTCGCCGTACACTGCACCCACCGCGCCCACCGAAAACCGACGGTCCGCTGATCCGGCCACGTTTTCCGGGATGCCAGTCGCGGACGGCAAGGTCGACCAGTTCGATGGACTCGCGCGACGAGCGCGGAACTTGGGAGCACTGGCCAGATCAACGCCAAACAGCGCGACCTCCCGCAGCAACTGAAACTGCCAGTTCCGGCGACTGAAGCCGTTCTGTAGTGCCGATTCCGCGATCCGGATGTAGGCGGATCATCAACGTAAGGAGTCGAACTGCGGAACGTGGGTGGCAGATCTCATCAGGGTGGCAGATCTCATCACCGCGCAAGGCCTTCGGATTCACGACCCAGGGTCTCATCACCGCGGAAGCCCTTCGGAGAGGACCCAGGGTGATCGCGCCCGTCATGGATGATCACGACGGGCGCTCCAGCTTTGCCTGGAAGGCTCAGGGGCAGCTGCGCTGGGTCAAGGGTCTTTGGTGCCATTGCATGGGCACGGCCATTGGCGCCGCCAAGAGCCAGTCGCCCTTCCTCAAGCGAGGCTGGAACGGACGGAAGACCGGAGTAGCCCATTGTGCTGGCCCCAGCTCGACCCAGCCCGAGGAGGGGCGCGTCCACGAGCAGCTGAAGTGCTTGAGCGTGCTACTGCGGGCGTGTACCTCGTCGTGCGCAAAGCGCCCACGGCCCAACCACAGGCTGCCGATGGCGAGGTCGTTGATGCCATCCGGGCGCAGGTTCAGCCCTGAGTGGTAGGTGCGATCGATCGTGTAGGGATCATGCGGAAGCGTGGATTCGATGCGCGCCCGGTGATTGCCTTGCCGGTCAATCGACTCCACCGCGGCACTGGTGGAGACCAAAGGGGCCGGCGAGTTCGTGCGCGAGAGCGAGGCCACCACGCCGCCATCACCGCCGCGGACAATGGCATGGATCTGGCGCCGGTCCCAGCGTTCGCGTGCCAGCGTCCGGCGCCACTGCAAGTGGCCGCTATCGGCGACCATTGCCAGATCCCATTGTTGCCCGAATTCATCGCCTTCCTCGGTCGATGTGAGCACCACCGCCTGCGAACGATCTGAATGTGGCGCCAGCATGCTGGCGGCGAGGTCGCGTCGATACGGCGTGCTGCTGATCACTTCGTAGCGGGCTCGCCAGGCGCTGCGCAACTGCCGGTCCGGATGCGCATATCGCGCAGCGAAGGCGTAAGTGGACTGGCCGTGGCGATCGAATGATGCGACCCATGGATCGCTTAGGTGGAAGTAGCCGAATCCGCCGACGAGCACCTCGCCGTAGGCGTCCACCCGCAACGAGGTGACCTGGAACAGAAGGCGGCTGCTGAACTCGGGAAAGCCGGGGCTGGCGGGCCACCAGATGTCGGTGTGTTCCAGACGCAGCGAATCGATGATCTGCCCGTTCAGCACGTCGATCCGGCTGAGCACGCTCTCCGCGCGCACGCTGCGCGGGTCCCCCAGAATCGCGCCGGGCTCGGCGATCACCGTCGCCAAATAGGCATCGGGATCCCCGGGCCGATGGTCCAGGTCGACCACTTTTGCTTGGCCATTCCCTGCCGGATGCAACGCCTGACTCCAGCGCACCGATCCGTCGTCATCCATCCTGAAGATCCACGCGCGGCAAGCGCAGGCGCCGTTGGTCGACTGCGAACCCACGCTGGCGGCGACTAAAACTCCGCCGTCCACCGCCTTCAGTCGGTGGACGCGCGCCGTGTTGAAGGCCTCGCCATGCGTCGCTGGGGCCGGTATGCCCTGGCCAAAGCACTGATAGTTCACTTTGTTGCTGCCAGGAAACACGCGCCCGACGCAGGCCTGCGCGATGTTCTGCGTGCCGTGTCCGACGTAACTGTGCTTGCTCAACCAGGCGCCGCCGTCAGGCGCCGGTACCGTGATGTCCACCCAGTCGCCACGGATCTCATAGTCGGCATGTGCCGCCGCACCTGGCCAGAGTACTGCCAGGAAAGCTGTCCCCACAGCCCCGCGCATCCAATCCCCAAAGTTCATCTGCTGTTGCCCCCGATCGCGCCCGACATGGGCTCGCTGTGACGACAAACGCAAGAACAGCTGGAATCCGTGCAGCAGCGTCGTGTGGGCTGCTCAGTCGCCCCAGCAACAAGCAGGACCGACGAGGAGATGCAGCGATATGTGGAGCGTGACGGCGGAGAGCAGTCGCTGAGGTCATTGAAGGCAGTGGCGCATCGAGCGTCAACCAAGTCGTCGCGGCGACGCTCTGCCTTATCCGCAGGCAGCCGGCCAGGCGCATCAAATCGCCAGTGCACGACGTCGACATGGCCTGCGCGGGCCTGCTGGGACTGCGGTCTTGTCTCCACGGTCACAAGGCGGCGGCCATCCTTCGCCGCTGTTCACGCGGCGCGTCGGCGCCGCCTGTTTCTCCCCGCCAAGGAGTTGTGTCCATGTTGAAGAATCAAAAGCTCTCGCGTGTCCTGATCGTGCTGCTGATGCTGGCTTGTACCGCTTGCGGCGAGCAGGTCCAGCAGGCCAAGGAGGAGGCCAAGCAGCGCCTCGATGAGTCGGTCGGCAAACTCAGTGAGTCGGTCGGCAATGTCGGCGAGACGGTCAACCAGGCGCTCGATGAGGCGCGCGACAAACTCCAGAACGAGAACTTCGCCCTGGGTGGCGGCGATCAGTTGCCCAAGGCGGAGGTGACGCCGCAGGGTGAGTTGTTGATCAACGGCGTCGCGGTGCCGCTCAGCGAGGCACAGCGCTCAGCCATGCTGGACTATCGCGCGCAGCTGCTGGCGCTTGCCGATGCCGGCGTGGATATCGGTGCCGGCGGTGCGCAGCTGGCCGGGCAGGCGGTGTCGCAGTTGAGCGGCTTGCTGGATGGCAAGGTCGAGGACGTGCAGGCCAGGCTCGAGGCCGAAGGTCAGCGGATGGCTGCCGCCGGGTTGAAGCTCTGCGAGCAGGTGCAGGGTCTGGAAACCGCGCAGAAGCAGCTCGCAACGCTGGTTCCGGAGTTTGCGCCCTACGTCGGCGCCATCCAGATTAACACCGAGTGTGACACCGCCGCTCTGGCGCTGGACGACAAGGCGGCGGCGGATCCAGCCCCTGCGGAAAGCGAGG
>ERZ1066138.819-NODE-819-length-10117-cov-8.441463_pt1 | contig 10117 bp, 9 predicted proteins | sample MGYA00382785_ERZ1066138 | MGnify/ENA primary metagenome ERZ1066138 (study PRJEB33369, sample SAMEA5778368) | biofilm metagenome | biome: Industrial cooling water; feature: Water cooling tower basin; material: Biofilm | place: United Arab Emirates | collected...
GGCAGCCATTTCCGGTTCGTGCTCGACGAACGCGCAGGCAGCCTGCGTACGCGCCAGCTCGAGGACCGCTTCCTGCAGGCGTTGCGCCAGCTGGTCGGCGCGGACGCAACCGTCGAGATCGAGACCGGCAGCGCGGGCGACACCCCGGCGCGGCGCGACGAACAGGCGCGCGACGAGCGTCTCGAGGCGGCCCGCGCGGCGCTCGAGCGCGATCCCGCGGTGCTGTCGCTGCGCGAGCGGTTCGGCGCCGTGCTGCAGCCGGATTCAGTCAAGCCGGTGGGGTAGAATGCCGGCATGAAGCCGAATCTCGGACAGCTCATGCGCCAGGCGCAGCAGCTCCAGGCCAACATGCAGAAGGCCCAGGAACAGCTCGGCTCGATCGAGGTCACGGGCGAGGCGGGCGGCGGCATGGTCAAGGTCGTCATGAACGGACGCCACGAAGTGCGGCGCGTGGAGATCGACCCCGCGGTCGCGGCCTCGGACCGGGAGATGCTCGAGGACCTCGTCGCCGCGGCCTGCAACGACGCGACGCGGCGCGTGGGCGAAGCGGTGCAGCAGCACATGGCGGGCGCAATGGGCGGCATGCAGTTGCCGCCGGGCATGAAACTTCCGTTCTGACGGCCGCGATGAAGTACTCCCCAGGTCTCGCCCGCCTCATCGAGGCCCTGCGCGTGCTGCCGGGCGTCGGGCCGAAATCCGCGCAGCGGATGGCATTCCACCTGCTCGAGCGCAACCGCGAAGGGGGGCGGGCGCTGGCGCGCGCGCTCGAGGAGGCGGCGACGGGCGTCGTGCACTGCCGGCGCTGCCGCATGCTGACCGACGGCGACCTCTGCGAGATCTGCTCGGCGCCGCGCCGCGACGCGACCGTTCTCTGCATCGTGGAATCACCGGCCGACGTCGTCGCCGTCGAGCAATCCGGCGGCTACGCCGGCCGGTACTTCGTGCTCATGGGGCACCTGTCGCCGCTCGACGGGATCGGTCCCGACCAGCTCGGCTTCGACCGGCTGGAAGCCCAGCTCGACGAGGGCGAGATCCGCGAGGTGATCCTCGCGACCAACCCAACGGTCGAGGGCGAAGCGACCGCCCACTACATCGGCGAACTGGTCGCGCGCCGCGGCATCCGCGCATCGCGCATTGCCCATGGCGTGCCGGTCGGCGGGGAACTCGAATTCGTGGACGGCGGCACGCTGGCCCACGCACTGGCCGGCCGGCAGGTCATCGCCTGAGACGCGACGCCATTTCCTCGGCCAGCGCCAGCAGTTTCCAGTAGCTCTCGAGCCGTCGCGCGGAGACGTCCGCACCGGCGGCGGCGGCCACCCGGCAACCGGGCTCGCGCCGGTGCAGGCAGTCCCGGAATCGGCAATCCGCGGCGAGCGCGGCGATCTCGCGGAACCCGCCGGCGACGTCGCGCGGCGCGGGCAGGGGCGGCGAAAAGTCGCGCACGCCCGGAGAGTCGATCAGCTCCCCGCCCGATGGCAGGGTGTAGAGCGACGACGTCGTGGTCGTGTGGCGGCCGCTCTCGCTGGCCCGCGACACCTCGTCGACCGCCGCCTCCACGCCGGGCACCAGCGCATTGATGAGCGAGCTCTTTCCGACCCCCGACTGCCCGACCAGCACGCTCGTGCCGCCGGCGAGCCGCTCCCGCAACGCGTCGACGCCGCCCGTGGTCCGTTTGCTCGTGTGCAGCACCGGATGGCCGATCCGCGCATAGTCCGCGAGCGGCTCCGCGAGGGCGCCGGCGGGATCCCCGAGGTCGCACTTGTTCGCGACCACGCAGGCGGCGAGGCCGTTCCACTCGGCAGCGGCGAGGTACCGGTCGCAGAGGCCGAAGTCGGGTGCCGGGATCGGGGCGACGACGGCGACGAGCTGGGTGAGGTTGGCCGCCACGGGCTCGGTGGCGCCGCGCGACGAGATGCGCGCCAGCAGGTTCGCGCGCGGCAGGACCTCGACGATCACCCCGGCGCCTCCTTCCGTGCGGCCGGCGACCCAGCGCACGCGGTCGCCGCAGACGACGGCGAGGCGCCGGCCCTGCAGGCGGCAGTGGACGCGGGTGCCGTCCGCGGCGAGCACGGTCGCATCGCGGCCATGGCTCGCCACGACGCGGCCCCGGAGCGCCGTCGCGTCAGGGCTGCGGCCGCTCACGAGCGGCGTTCCGTCACGGGGAGGGTGGAGTGCATGGCGCGCGGGCGGCGCCACTCTAGCCTCTGATAGGATCACCGGCAACATGGCGCAGGACGAGCGGCTTATCTGGATCGACCTCGAGATGACCGGGCTCGTCCCCGAGCGGGACCGCATCATCGAGATCGCGACGGTCGTGACCGACGCGGATCTCGGCGTCGTCGAGGAAGGGCCGGTCATCGCCGTGCGCCAGTCCGAGGCGACCCTCGCGGCCATGGACGAGTGGAACACGCGGACCCATGGTGCGAGCGGGCTTTGCGCGCGGGTGCTGGCGAGCGCGGCGGACGAGGCGGCGGCGGAGCGCGCGACGCTCGATTTCCTGGCACGGCACGTCGGCCCCGGACGCTCGCCCATGTGCGGCAACAGCGTCTGCCAGGACCGGCGCTTCCTCGCGCGGTGGATGCCGGACCTCGAGCGCTACTTCCACTACCGCAACCTCGACGTCAGCACCCTCAAGGAGCTGGCGCGGCGCTGGGCGCCCGAAGCGGCTGCGGGCGTCGAGAAGGAATCGCGCCACACGGCGCTCGCCGACGTGCACGAGTCGATCGCCGAGCTGCGCCACTACCGCGCCACGCTGTTCGCCGCGCCGTGGAACGCGCCGCGGACCTGAACCCGGCCGGCCCGCGCTGGCACGCGGGCTCCTGCCATTGCGGCCGGGTGCGGTTCGAGGTCCGCATGGCGCCTGACGCCGTGCTCCTCGACTGCAACTGCTCGATGTGCCACCGCTCGGCGTACCTGCACCTGATCGTCGGCGTCGCGGATTTCCGCCTCCGGGCCGGTGCGGACGACCTCGTCGAGTACACATTCGGCACCGGCGTCGCGAAGCACCGCTTCTGCCGTCGCTGCGGCGTGAAATCCTTCTACGTCCCGCGCTCCCACCCCGACGGGTACTCCGTCAACGCCCGCTGCCTCGATCCGTCCGTCGTCGTCTCGATGACGATCCGCCCTTACGACGGCCGCAACTGGGAATCGGCTCGCGAGGACCTGGACTCGCGCTAGCGCCGGCCGGGTCCCCGAGCGAGCGAATGTCCGCTCTTCTGAGCGAGCGAGGGTCCCCGGCCGGCGCTTCAGTGCGAGTCCGGAGCCTTTGAGCCGTTGGCCAGGTACAGCCAGGTCTCGACGACGGTATCGGGATTGAGCGACAGCGAGTCGATGCCCTGGTCGACCAGCCAGCGGGCCAGGTCAGGATGATCGGACGGGCCCTGCCCGCAGATCCCGATGTACTTGCCGGCCTCCTTGCAGGCCTTGATGGCCATCGACAGCAGCGCCTTCACGGCCGGGTCGCGCTCGTCGAAGAGGGAGGCGATGATCGCCGAGTCGCGGTCGAGCCCGAGCGTGAGCTGCGTCATGTCGTTCGAGCCGATCGACATGCCGTCGAAGTGCTCGAGGAACTCGCGCGCGAGCAGCGCGTTGGTCGGCAGCTCGCACATCATGATGACCTTCAGGCCGTCCTTGCCCCGCTCGAGCCCGTGACGGGCGAGCAGCTCGACGACGCGCCGCCCTTCGTCGACGGTGCGCACGAACGGGACCATGACCTGGACGTTCGCCAGTCCCATCTCGCCGCGCACGCGCCGGATCGCGCGGCATTCGAGCTCGAAGCAGTGCCCGAACGCGGGGTCGGTGTAGCGCGACGCGCCGCGGAACCCGAGCATCGGGTTCTCCTCGTGCGGCTCGTACTGGCGCCCGCCGATCAGGTTGGCGTATTCGTTCGACTTGAAGTCGGACAGCCTGACGATCACGGGCTGCGGCGCGAAAGCGGCGGCGATGCTGGAGACGCCCTCGGCCAGCTTCTCGACGAAGAAACCCACCGGGTCGTCGTAGCCGGCCATCTGCCGCCGGACCTGGTCCGCCACGCCGGGCTCGAGCGTCGCGAACTCGAGCAGCGCCCGCGGATGCACGCCGATCATGCGGTTGATGATGAACTCGAGCCGGGCGAGGCCGACGCCGTGATTCGGGATCGACGCGAAATCGAACGCGCGGTCGGGATTGCCGACGTTCATCATGATCCGCACCGGCGGCTCCGGCAGCGCGTCGAGCTCGATGCGCTGCTGCTCGAAGTCCAGGCGCCCCTCGTAGACGAACCCGGTGTCGCCCTCCGCGCAGGACACCGTGACCGGCTCGCCATCGCGCAGCCGGGTCGTCGCGTCGCCGCAGCCGACGACCGCCGGTATGCCGAGTTCACGCGCGATGATCGCCGCGTGGCAGGTGCGTCCGCCGCGATTCGTGACGATCGCCGCGGCGCGCTTCATGACCGGCTCCCAGTCCGGGTCGGTCATGTCGGACACCAGCACGTCGCCCGGCTGCACGCGGGACATTTCGCGCGCGCCGGACACGACCCGCGCCGGACCCGCGCCGATGCGCTGGCCGATCGCCCGGCCGCGAACCAGCGCGCGCGAGCGCTGCTTGAGCGTGAAGCGCTGGATCGAGCGGCCGGCGCGGCTCTGCACCGTCTCCGGGCGCGCCTGCAGGACGTAGATCTCGCCGGTCTCGCCGTCCTTGCCCCACTCGATGTCCATCGGGCAGCCGTAGTGGTCCTCGATGACGAGCGCCTGGCGCGCGAGCTCGTGCACGTCGGCCTCGCCGATGCAGAAGCGCGCGCGATCGGCGGCGGGCACGTCCTCGGTCTCGACCCACCGGCCGGGACCCGGGTCGGCCGCGTACACCATGCGCGTGGCCTTGGAGCCGAGGTTCCGGCGGATCACGGCGGGCCTGCCCGCGCGCAGCGCGGGCTTGTACACGTAGAACTCGTCGGGATTCACGGCGCCCTGGACCACCAGTTCGCCGAGTCCCCAGGAGGCGGTGATGAACACGGCGTCGCGGAACCCGGACTCGGTGTCGAGGGTGAACATGACGCCGCTCGCGCCGACGTCGCTGCGCACCATGTGCTGGACGCCGACGGAGATCGCGACCTGGGCATGGTCGAATCCCTGGTGCACGCGATAGGAGATGGCCCGGTCGTTGTAGAGCGAGGCGTAGACCTGGTGCATCGCGGCGAGCACGGCCTGCGGGCCGCGGACATTCAGGATGGTTTCCTGCTGGCCCGCGAAGGAGGCGCCGGGCAGGTCCTCGGCGGTCGCCGACGAGCGCACGGCGACCGCGGAGGCTCCGCCGCCGAGAGCGGCCGTCGCAGCGAGGACTTCCCGTTCGAGCGCCTCCGGGAACGGCGTCGCGAGTATCCAGCCGCGGATCCGGCTGCCCGTCGCGGCGAGCCTTCCGACGTCGTCCACGTCGAGCCCGGCGAGCTCGGCGGCGATCCGGGTTCCGAGTCCGTCACGGGCGAGGAAGTCGCGGTACGCCTGCGCCGTGGTCGCGAAGCCGGCCGGGACCCGGACGCCGGCGCCGGACAGGCGCCCGATCATTTCGCCCAGCGAGGCGTTCTTGCCGCCGACCGACTCGACGTCGGTCATGCGCAGCTTCTCCAGCGGGATCGTGTAGCCGGTCACGCGCGATCCTTGCCCGTTCTGCACCTGTTACGATCAGCCGCGCGCGCAGCCCAGGTAAACGCGCCAGCCAACGGATGATCCGCCATGAAGCAGCGACGCACCGTCTTCTTCGTGTCCGACCAGACCGGCGTCACCGCCGAAACGATGGGACACAGCCTGCTGACGCAGTTCGACGGCATGGATTTCAGGCCGGTCACTTTGCCATTCATATCCACGGTTGACAAGGCGCGCGAGGCCGCGGCGAAGATCGACCAGGCCGGGCGCGACGAGGGCGAACGGCCGATCGTGTTCGCGACGCTGGTCAACAGCGAGGTCCGCGACGCGTTGCGGGAGGCGCACTGCCTGTTCCTCGATTTCTTCGACGCATTTCTCGGTCCGCTCGAGCGGGAGCTCGGGCAGACGTCGGCGCACGTGCTCGGGCGCGCCCACGGCATGGCGGACCTGACCGCCTACACGATGCGCATCAATGCGACGAACTTCGCACTTGCCAACGACGACGGGGCGCAGACGCGCGACTACGAGCGGGCCGATGTGATCCTGATCGGGGTTTCACGCTCCGGGAAGACGCCGACCTGCGTCTACATGGCGCTGCAGTACGGGGCTTTCGCGGCCAATTACCCGCTGACCGAGGACGATCTCGACGGCGGCCGGCTGCCCGCCGTCGTCGAGCCGTACCGCAGGAAGCTCTTCGGGCTCACCATCGATCCGGTGCGCCTGCAGCAGATACGCCAGGAGCGCCGGCCCGACAGCCGCTATGCGTCCGCCCAGCAGTGTGCATTCGAGGTGCGCGCCGCGGAGCAGCTCTTCGAGCGCCACGGCATCCCGTACCTTGAGACGACCGACACGTCCATCGAGGAGATCGCGAGCCGCGTGCTCGAGCGCCTCGCGATCCCGCGCCGCGTGAGACCGTGACGGATTCGTGAACGGGCGCACGGATCGCGCGGGATTTGGCCTGATTTTCCTGTGATATAGTCAAATCCATGTTGTCGGACGACGTCTGCACGATCACCTGGCGCGCGCGGCCGCGGTCGTTCGTGAGCCTGATGACGCTCTACGAGAGCAACTTCATCCGGCTCGGATGGCTGGTGCCGGAACTGCGCCGCCTGCGCGGGTCGCTCACCTCGGAGGTCGCGGGCGAGCCGCTGCTCGAGCTTTCCGTCGTCGAGCAGTGCCGTTACACGACGTCGTTCCAGATGACGTACCTGTTCGGCGAGGGCGGCGCGCGCTCGCGGGAGCCCCAGCTCGACGTGCGCGTCTACCACGACGCGCGCCTCGCGGAGGCGTGCGGCACCGGGCACGCGCCGGCGCACCCCCGCTTGCGCAGGCTCGCGGCGGAGGTCATCCCGGGCCGCGGCGAGCGCTGGTCCTGCAACATGCTGCTCAACAAGTGGCTCGAGTACTGCGTCGAGAGCGGCCACCGCTTCGCGGTGCCGGCCGCCTGAGCCGGGCTTATGGCCGTCATGCTCCCTGACAAATGGTCGCAGCTGAAGCTGCCGACGATCGGAAAGGCGGCGGATCCCGCCGAACAGGAACGGCTGCTGAAGCTGTTCTGGAACCGCGCCGAGCTGAAGAAGGAGCTGCAGGACCTCGACGACCAGCTCCACAACCTGCGCAACAAGCTCAAGCAGCAGGAGAACGCGAATTCGCGGCTGCAGCAGCAGCTCGAGCAGCTGGAAGTGCTGCTCGGCAGCCCGGAGCGCGGCCTCGACGCGCTGGTGCATTTCGGGCTCAAGGCGCTCTGGCGCGGCTGCCGCGAGCAGCTCGAGAAGTTCTCCGCCGACCTGAAGCGCGAACGGCAGGACGCGGAGCGCAAGCAGCAGCTCGCCGAATTCCAGGCGGACCGTAACGACCGGCTGAAAGTCGCCGACGAGAGGCTCCGGCAGGCCCAGGAAGTGGCCGACGCCGAGCGCGAGCGGCAGCGGGAGTTCGAGGCCCGCATGGCGCGCCTGCAGCGGTTCTGGCACTACTTCAGGCGGCGCGCGCTGGCGACCGAGATCCTGGCGCAGCGGGAGCGCTGCGTCGCGGCCGAGCGGCACCTCGACGACATGCGCGAATCGCACCGCACGATCGAAAAGGAGCCCTGGCCTGAGTTCCCGGGCATCTCGATCGCAGGCCGCCGGCTCGTCAACCTGGCGGTGATCGCCTACGCGCAGCACCTGTTCGCACGGCTGGCGCCGTCGGGCCTCGCGATGGACGCGCGCCTTGCCAACAATCGCAGCGTGGAGGGTGCCCGGCACGGCAATCTCGAGGCCTGCCTCGCCCGGCTGCGCGAGATCGGCCAGGCCCTGGCCATGGTCAAGGCGCAGGACGGGCTCGCCGCGGAGATCCGCAAGCGCGGCGAGAAGCTCGCGCCGTCGGCGACCTGGCGAAACGCGAACGAAACCGTTCCGCAGCCCGCGTCGCTGCCGCCGGCCGCGACCGGCGGGGTGCCGGACGCCAATATCCTGGTCGACGACTACTGGGACGTCTACAAGGTCCTGCTGCGCTGAAGCGGCAGCGACAAAAGGGGACGCACCCCTTTTTCGCGCCTGCCGTCATTCAAGCTTGCGGTCAAGCGCCCGGGAAAAGGGGTGCGTCCCCTTTTGTCGCTGCGGCACCGCCGCGCGAATGCAGCTTCACGCGCTGGCGCCAGATGTTCATGTCGTCCAGCCAAACGTAGAACAGCGGCACGAAGAACAGCGATGTCACGGAGCCGAACAGCAGCCCCGAAATCAACGCGCGCGCCATCGGGTAGTAGGACGGGCCGTCACCGCCGATCTGGATGTCGCCGGCGGCCAGCGGGAGCATCGCCAGCAGCGTCACGACGGTGGTCATCAGGATCGGCCGCAGGCGGTGGCGCGCCGCCTCGATGATGGCCTGGTGCCGGCCCATGCCCTCCTTGCGCAGGTCGATGACGTGCGCAACCAGCACGATGCCGATGTTCACGATCACGCCGATCAGGATCATGATCCCGAGCATCGCCATGAACGACATCGGCGTGGCGGTGAGCGCGAAGCCCCAGAAAACGCCGACGATCGCGAAGATGATCGACGTTATGATCGAGATCGGGTACAGCAGCGATTCGAACAGCGAAGCCATGACCAGGAAGATCAGGGCGATCGCCAGCAGGATGTTCGTCTGCATGGTCCTGGCGGTATCGTCGCTGTCCTCGACGCTGCGCCCGTACTGCCAGCCTACTCCGGGCGGCAGCGGGAACTCCTCCATGACCGCCTCGACGCCTTTCTTGACCTCGTCGAGCGACGAATCTTCGGCCACGATGCCCTCGATGGCGACCGAGGTCAGCCGGTCCACGCGCTCGATCGTGCGTGCGGTCTGGTCGATGCGGAAGCTCGCCACCGCGCCGAGCGTGCTGCGCGTGCCGTCCGGCAGGTAGAGCGGGGTCGCGGCGAGGTCCTCCAGCGTCTGGCGATTGTCGGCGCGGAAGGCGAGCCGCATCTGGATCTCGCGGTCGTCGGCGCGGAACTCCTTGAGCGGGTCGCCGCGCATCGCGACGGCGACCGTCTGGGCGACGGCCTGGGGCGACAGGCCGAGCAGTGCGGCGCGCTGCCGGTCGACCAGGATCTGTACCTCGTGCTCGCCCGCCTTGGCGGCACTGCGCACGGAGTCGAGGCCCTGCACGTCGCGCAGCCGCTGCACCACGGTTCGCGACAGCGCCACCAGCTCCTCGGTCGATTCGCCCGTCAGGCGCATGCTGAAGGCGCCGGTCTGCCCCTGGTCCTCGTCGAAGCGGAAGCTGGGTTTGCCGATGATGATCTCGGGCATGCCTTTCTCGATTTCCTTCATCAGCTCGCGCGGCTCCATCGGCAGCTCGTCGCGCGGCTTGAGCCGGATCACGCTGGAAGCCTCGTCGGGCGTGTAGTAGCTGTACACGAGGTCGATGCCGAAGCGTTCCTTGTTGGCGTCCAGGTACTGCTCGACGCGCGTCACGGCCTCCTCGGTGCGCGCCAGCGGGTAGGTTCCCTCGATGTGGAAGGGCAGGTACAGCCGGTCCGACGCGTCCTGGGGGAACATGTCCATCTTCACCAGGCCGGTGGCGAACAGCGGCACCGGCGACAGCACGGTCAGCAGCACGAACAGCGCGCCCCACCACTTGTGCGCGAACAGCCACTCGAGGCGGCGCAGGTACCAGTCCTGGACGCGGCCGTAGAACGATCCCGCCCGGATCGGCGGCGGGGGAGGGAAGCGCGCCGTCAGCGTCGGGATGATCGTCTGCGCGACCAGCAGCGAGGCCAGCATCGCGACCACGATCGGCACCGCCACGTGCACCATGAAGATCGAGATCTCGCTCTCCTCGCCGAAGATGATCGGCAGGAAGACGATCACCGTCGACAGGGTGCCGGCCAGCACGGCGACGCCCACCTCGGTGACGCCCGTCAGCGTCGACTCGATCGGGTCCGCGCCCTTGGTCTGCCGGTGGCGGAAGATGCTCTCCGTAACGACCACCGCGTTGTCGACCAGGAGGCCGATCGCCAGCAGCATGCCCATCATCGTCAGGA
>ERZ1066138.820-NODE-820-length-10114-cov-8.718759_pt1 | contig 10114 bp, 4 predicted proteins | sample MGYA00382785_ERZ1066138 | MGnify/ENA primary metagenome ERZ1066138 (study PRJEB33369, sample SAMEA5778368) | biofilm metagenome | biome: Industrial cooling water; feature: Water cooling tower basin; material: Biofilm | place: United Arab Emirates | collected...
GCGCCCGCGGTGATGGAGCTCGGGCCGGCGCTGCTTGCGTATCACTGGCGGCTGGAGTCCGCGGCCGATGCCGCCGGCCAGGTCATCGCGTCGCTGTTCCCGGGCCCGGGGAACATCCTCGGCCTCGAGTTCCGCGAGGGCCAGCTCGGCGTCACGGGCGGCTGCAATCGCATCGGCGCCGGCTATCAGCTGGTCGAGGGGTCGAAGCTGCAGCTCGGCCCGGCGCGCTCGACGATGATGGCCTGCCCGCCCCCGCTCGCCGACGCCGATGCGGCGATCGGGAGCTTCCTCAGCGGCACGCTGCAGGCCGAGCTCAGCGGCGACAGCGCCGCGCCGGCGCTGCGCCTCGCCGCGGCCGATGGCCGCGTCCTGGATTTCAGGGGCACGCCGACGCCGGAAACCCGCTTCGGCGGCCCCGGCACGCGCGCCTTCCTCGAGGTTTCCCCGGAACCCTGCGACGCGCCGCACGACGTGACGGCCGGCTGCCTGAAGGTGCGCGACCGGCACTTCGACGAACAGGGACTGCGGGTCGGCGAGCCGGGCGCATGGCGCGCGCTGCCCGCCGGCATCGAGGACTACACGCCCTCGCCCGGCCAGCAGCAGGTGGTGCGCGTCAAGCGCTTCGAGACGCCGGCGGCCGCGGGCGGCGAGCCGACGGTGCATTTCGTGTTCGACATGGTCGTCGAGTCGCGCACGGTCCAGTAGCCGGGCCGCCCGGGCTGCGGGCCGCCGGCGTCAGGCGCGGCGCCGGTCCTCGACGTGGGCATCCACCATGCGGGCCAGCACGACCATCGGCACGCCGCCGCCGGTCACCACCGCGTCATTGAACTGCCGGAGGTCGAATTCCGCCGCGAGTTCCTGCTGCGCCCTGGCACGCAGCCGGTTGATCTCGCTGTGGCCGACCTTGTAGCCGCAGGCCTGGCCGGGCCAGGCGCAGTAGCGGTCCACTTCGCTGGTCACTTCCGCGAGCCCCGAGCCATTCGTCTCGGCGAACCAGCGGATCGCCTCCTCGCGCGTCCAGCGCTTGGCGTGCAGGCCGGTGTCGACGACCAGCCGGCAGGCGCGGAAGGCAATGGACTGCAGGTAGCCGAGGCGGCCCCAGGGATCGCCCTCGTACACGCCGAGCTCGTCGGCGAGCTGCTCGGCGTACAGCGCCCAGCCCTCCGAGTAGGCGTTGAAGGCGTGCAGCGAGCGCACGAGCGGGAGCTTGAGCGCGAACTCGCCCTGCCAGACGTGGCCGGGCAGCGACTCGTGGTAGGTCAGCGTCGGCAGGCTGAAGGTGCGCCAGAGGTCCGTGGTGCGCAGGTTGATCCAGAACTTGCCCGGCACCTTGCCGTCGATGCTGCCCGGGCCGCCGTAGGCGCCGGGCGCGCCCGGCTCGACTTCCGGCGCCATGCGCTTGACTTCGAAGTGGCCCGGCACGAGCGTCGCGAAGGCACGCGGCAGCCGCGTGCGGATGTCGGCAACGACTCTCTCGATCAGGGCCATGACCTGTGCGCGGCCCGTGTCGTCGTCCGGGAACATGAAGCGCGGGTCCTTGCCGAGCGCGGTCATGCGCGCGCCCACCGAGCCTTGGGTGAGGCCCTGCGCCTTCAGGATCGTGTCCATCTCCGCCTGCAGCGCGGCGAGTTCCTCCCGGCCGCGCGCGTGGATCTCGTCCGGCGTCATGCGCGTGGTCGTCGCGGCCCGCAGCGCCCAGGCGTAATACGCATCGCCCTGCGGCAGCTTCCAGACGCCCGCGTCGGAAGTCGCCCTGGCGCGATGCGCCTTGAGCTCGGCGAGCTGGGCCTCGAGGGCCGGGCGGATGCGGTCTGCCGCGATCTTCGCGGCCTGTCCGGCGAAGTCGCCCGGCAGGCCCTGCGTCTTGCGCGCGAAGGAGGCGATCATCGACCAGGCGGCGACGTCGCCGCCGCGGGCGAGCTCGAGCTGCGCGAGCGTCTTGTCGAGGACGAAGTCCGGCGCGATCACGCCCTGCGCCGCCGCGGACGCCAGGCGCGCGGTCTCGCCATGAAGCTGGCCGGCGTAGGCTTCGAGCCGCGCGAGATAGGCCTCGGCGTCCTCGGCGTTCGCCACCGTGTGCTGTTCTTCGAGCAGGCCCGGGATCTCGAGGAAGGCGCCGGTGTTCTGCGCGACCACGTACGGGGCGTTGCGCCATGACCAGTTCTGGTTGAGGAGCGCCACGTCGCCGTACGGAAACCCAAAGCCCTCGGCCGCCGTCTCGTGCGCCGTGCGCACGACGTCGAGGTCGATGCGCGGGCCGGTCTCGAGCGTGCCTTCGTCCACCGCGGCAAAGGCGGCGAGCCGCGCCGACACGCGCTTTGCGATCGCTTCCTGCCCGGCCGGCGAGCGGTCGGACAGGCTCGCCTTGAGCGCGGCACGGACGCCGGTGTCGATGCCTAGCGCCGTGGCGTTCTCCGGGTAGTCGACGAGCATGTCCTCGGCGACCTGCGCGAGCTGGTCGGCGACGCTCGCGCCGGCTTGCGGCTCGGCGCCGCGCCGGGCGCAGGCGGAAAGGCCCGAGAAGGCCGCCAGGACGGCCCCGGTTCCGGCGATGAATTCACGTCGGGTAGCAACCATGTCGTCGTGCCTCGCAGCGATCAGTCAGGCGCGGCAGTGTACGACAGTTCAGCCGGCGGGCACCCCGCCGGCCGCACCCGTCAGGTCCGGTAGCGGCTTCCGACAGTCTGTTTGCGATGCATTTGCGTACTATGCCCGTCGCCCGCCTCACGATAGAGTGCCGACCGATGTCCTCTCGCCACGCCCTCCCCGCCCTGGCGCTGGCCGTCGCGACGCTGGCGACGGGCTGCGCCGGGCAGACGCGTGGCGAATCGGCGTCGACGGCAGAGGGTGCCGAGCTTTACCGACTGCATTGCGCAGGTTGTCACGGACCGGCCGGGCGCGGCGACGGTCCCGTGGCGCCGCTCATGGCGGTCGCGGTGCCCGACCTGACGCGCATCGCCGCGCGGCGCGGCGGGCGCTTTCCGGAGGACGAGGTCGCCCGCATCATCGACGGGCTTTCGCCCCTGGCCGCCCACGGCACCCGGCACATGCCGGTGTGGGGTTACGAGTTCTACAGTCCGGATGCGGACGACGAGACCGCGCAGCGACAGGCCGCTGAGCGGGTCGAGCAACTGACGCGGTTCCTCGGCTCGATCCAGCAGGCTGGTGGAGTGCAGGACTGAGACGTTCGCGCGCCGACAGTCACGCGCGTGCCCCGCCCCGGCGCGCTGCAGCTTCTGACCGCCTGACCCCCGATTGGACAGCCGGAGCCGATCACCAGTATCGTGCGCCGGGCGGACGTCGAGCCGTCCAGGGGGGTACCGTTTGAGCGTCGAAGAGCATTCCATGCGGGGCGCCGCGTGAGCCCCGGCGCGGTCGCGCTTCTCGCCCATTCCGCCCTCGACGAGGATGCCTGGGAAGACCTCCTGAGCTTCATCGAGGAGCGGCGCGTCATACCGATCATCGGGCCTGAGCTGCTCCAGGTCGATACCGAGCAGGGCCCTCGCCTCCTCCATGACTGGCTCGCCGAGAAGCTGGCACGCCGGCTCAATGTCGACACCTCGCAGCTCCCGCAGCCCTACACCCTGAACGACGTCGTGTGCTGGTTCCTGGGCGCGCGCGGCCGGCGCGAGGAAGCCTACGTGCGCCTGCGCGGCATCATCAAGGACGCCGCCTTCGAACCGCCGCTCGCGCTGCGGCAGCTGGCCGCGATCCCCGAGTTCGACCTGTTCGTCACGACCACCTTCGACCCGCTGCTCGAGAACGCGATCAACCTGGAGCGCTTCGGCGGCGCAACGAGCACCGAGGTGCTCGCCTACTCGCCCAACCGCGTCGCCGACCTGCCGGCCGAACGCGACCGCCTGCAGCGGCCGGTCGTGTACCACCTGTTCGGGCGCCTGTCGGCTTCGCCGACCTACGTGATCTCCGACGAGGACCTGCTGGAGTTCATCTGCGCGCTGCAGAGCGAGCACCTCGCGCCCGAAAAGCTGTTCCACGAACTCGAGCACAACCACCTGCTGTTCATCGGCAGCAACTTCACCAACTGGCTGGCGCGGCTGTTCCTGCGCATGGCCAAGCGCCAGCGCCTGTCGGATCCGCGCGACGTCGGCGAGATCCTCGCCGACAGCCACACGAGCGAGGACGAGCGCCTGGTCTCCTTCCTGCAGCAGGTGAGCGTGCGCACGCGCATCTACACCGGCGCGGAGCGATTCGTGCAGGAGCTGCACGACCGGCTCGCCGCGCGGCGCAGGCCTGCGGCGGGCACCGGCGGCGAGAGCGGCGTCGTGCGCATCCTGCCGCCGGCGCGCGAGATGCCGGACAACGCGGTGTTCATCAGCTATGCGCGCGAGGACCTCGCGGCCGTGCAGCGCCTCAAGGTCGGCCTCGAGGCCGCGGGCATCACGACATGGTTCGACATGGAGCGGCTGGAGAGCGGCGACGACTACGACCGCAAGATCCAGCGCAACATCGGACGCTGCGCCTACTTCATCCCGGTGGTGTCGGCGGCGACCGAGCGCAGGCACGAGGCGTATTTCCGCCGCGAGTGGAGCTACGCGCTCGACCGCGCGCGCAACATGGCCGACGGCGCGCTGTTCATCCTGCCGGTGGCGATCGACGACACCGATGCCGGCCAGGCGCTCGTGCCGGACCGCTTCAAGGCGCTGCATTTCACGCGCCTGCGGGACGGCGAGGTGACGCCGGAGTTCGCGGCGCGCCTGAAAGACGTCACGCGGGCACGGCAGCCATGAACGCGGAGCCGAAGATTCCCGAGGCGGTCGACGCCCGCCATCCCTGGCTCGGGCTCGCCTCGTTCACTGAGGACACGCGCCGCTACTTCTTCGGCCGCGACGAGGAAGTCGCCGAACTCGCGCGACGCGTGCAGCGGAAGCTCCTGACCGTGCTGTTCGGGCAGTCAGGGCTCGGCAAGACGTCGATCCTGCGTGCCGGCCTCGTGCCGCGGCTGCGCGGCCAGGGCTACTGCCCGATCTACGTGCGCATCGCCTACTCCGCCGACGCCCCCGAACCCGGCGAGCAGATCAAGCAGGCCATCCTCGCGACCGCCCGACACTCCGGCCAGTGGACCCAGTCCGGCGTCGCCGCCGAGGGCGAGTCGCTCTGGGAGTTCCTGCACCACCGCGACGACGTGCTGCGCGACGAATCCGGCAAGACGCTGATTCCGCTGCTGATCTTCGACCAGTTCGAGGAGATCTTCACGCTCGCCCAGTCGGACGAAGCCGGCCGGGCACGCGCGGCGCGCTTCATCGAGGACCTCGCGGACCTGGTCGAGAACCGCCCGCCGCGGGCGCTGGAGGCCAAGCTCGAGGCGGACGACTCGACGGCGGAGCGCTTCGATTTCGCGCGCGGCGACTACCGGGTGCTGATCTCGCTGCGCGAGGATTACCTGGCGCCGCTCGAGAGCCTCAAGGCGCAGATGCCGAGCATCACGCAGAACCGCCTGCGGCTCGCGCCGATGACCGGCCGGCAGGGGCTCGAGGCGGTCCTCGGCCCGGGCAAGGGGCTGGTGTCGCAGGAAGTCGCCGAGGCGATCGTGCGCTTCGTCGCCGGCGGCTCGGAGATCGCGAACGCCGAGGTCGAGCCTTCACTGCTCAGCCTCGTGTGCCGCGAATTGAACGACACGCGCATCGCCCAGGGTCGGGACGAGATCTCGCTGGATCTCCTCGCAGGCTCGCACGACACGATCCTGAGCAACTTCTACGAGCGCGCACTCGCCGACCAGCCGGCGGCCGTCCGCCGCATCATCGAGGACGAGCTGCTGACCGAGTCGGGCTTCCGCGAGAACGTCGCGGAGGAAACGCTGCGTGCGCACCTGACCGCCGCGGGCGCCGCCCCGGACACGCTCGCGACGCTGGTCAACCGGCGCCTGCTGCGCATCGAGGACCGGCTCGACATGCGGCGCGTGGAGCTCACCCACGACGTCCTGTGCGGCGTGGTCAAGGCGAGCCGCGACGTGCGGCACGAGCGCGAGGCGCGCGAAACGACCGAGCGGATGCTGGCCGAACAGCGCGAACGGGCCGCGGCCACGCGCCGCGCACTCATCCGTGCCCGACAGGTCGCCGCGGTTTGCATCGTGCTGGCCGTCGGCGCCGTCGCCGCGGCGGTCTTCGCCTACTGGAGCTCGCAACGCGCGAAGCGCGCCGAGGATGTTGCGCAGCAGGCACGCGTGCAGGCGGAGACGCTGCTCGGCTACCTGACCGCCGGGTTCGCACGCGAGCTCGAGAGCTCGGGCCGGCTCGACGTGATTGCGGCCCTCGCCAAGCGCGAGATCGACTACTTCCACGGCCTGCCGGAGGAGATGAAGGGGCCGGACACCCAGCGCACGGCGGCGGATGCGCTGGTGCAGTACGCGAGGGCGACGCGACGCCTCGGCGACCTGGACGCTGCTACCGGCGCGGCCAATGAAGCCGTCGCAATACTGGAAGCGCTGCGCGAGGGCGGCGACGACACCGAAGCGACCATCGTGGGCCTCGCGCGCGCCTTCGACATCAAGGCCAGCATCCTCAACAATCGACAGGACCCGGATTCGCTGGCGACGGTCCTGCGCGGCGTGGAAATCCTCAGCCCGCTGTCGGAACGGCCGGACGCCTCGGTCGCGGTGCGCGAGACCGAGATCGACCTCCTGAACCAGGTCGGCTTCCAGTACGTGAACATCAACGACCCGAGGGCGATCGAAGCGCTTGAGCGCTCGATGGCAATCGGCCGCGAACTCGGCGCACGCGAACTGACGGACACATACGTATCCGGGCTCTATGCCGAGGCTGCTGCCTGGCTGATTCCGGCGCTCATCACCGCCGGCCGCGTCGACGACGCAAGAGCGGTCGGCGCGGACGCGGCGGCCGTCGCGGACGGTGTCCTTGCCCAGAAACCCGGTGACCGGCAGGCGCTCTTCGCGCAGGGTCTCATCCAGAGCTCGCTCGGCGACGCGGCCTCGAGCAGCCTGCAGCCCCACGAGGCGATTCCGTATCACCTGCGCGCGGTGGTGGTCCAGCAGACGCTGGTCGATTTCGACCCAGGCAACAAGATCAACCACAACAACCTTGCCTCGGTGTTGTGGACCCTGTCGGGGACCTACTACGCGATCGGCGCGATCGAAGACGCGCTTGCGACGCTCGACTCGGCCAATGCGTCGCTGGCCATTGCGGGCGAAGGCGGCGCGGGCCTGAAGCTCAGCCAGAACCGGCTCCTGTCGTCGACGGTCGACGCGCTCGTGGAGGCCGGCCAGCTCGACCGGGCGCGCGCCCGCGCGGGCGAGATGGAGAAGCTGGTCGAGGAGTTGCGTGCCAGCGAACCCGAGGGCAGCCTCATCCCGCTGCGGGCCGAGGCCAGGCTGCGCATGTCGCAGGCGCGAATCGCGCTGGCCGAGGGCGACTCACGGCGCGCCGGCGCCCTGAGCGGCGAAGCCACCTCGATCGCGCAGAACATCGAAGTTCCGGGGGGCCAGGACACGGTCTGGCGATCTGCCCTGCGCTACGAGTCCAATCGCCAGAAAGCCGAGTTCGAACTCAGGCGCGGCGACTACGCGGCCGCCGAGCAGAGCGCCCGCGCCGCCAAGGCCGCCCGGGAGGGTTTCTCCATCGAACCGGTCTCGGACGGCCGCCAGAAGTCCGATTTGTCGACGTTCCTCGCGCTCGCGCTCGCCGGCCAGGGCCGCGCCGCCGATGCGAAAGCCGTCATCGATCCGGCGGTGAAGTTCAGCCGCGAGCTCGCCGCCCGCAACCGCGGCGACGAGCTGCAGACCATGGAGCTCGCATTCGCACTCTACGCGCAGGCGCTGACCGACCCGGCGCGGCGCGGCGCACTGCTCGCGGAGTCGCGCGCGCTGCTCGCGGGACTGCCGGCGCCGATGAAGTCGCTGGAAAGCGTGCGATTCTGGTCGGAGCGCGTGCGCCAGGCGACCGGCTGAGACGAGGACGCGCGCTCCCGTGTCATTCGGGGCCATGAGGCTGTTGATTTTCCTCGTCGCCATGGCGCTCGCCGCCTGCGCGGCCCCGACCCGCGCCGCGGAGACCGACCTTGCACGCTGGGAGAAGCAGGCGCGGGCCGTGACGATCACACGCGACGACTGGGGCATCCCCCATGTTCGCGGCCGCACCGACGCGGATGCCGTGTTCGGCGTCGTCTACGCGCAGGCCGAGGACGACTTCAACCGCATCGAGACGAATTACCTGACCGCGATCGGCCGCCTGGCGGAGGCCGAGGGCGAGAGCGCGCTCTACAGCGACCTGCGCGCCCGCCTGTACGTCGATCCCGCCGAGATGCAGCGGCGATACGCGGCGAGCCCGTCCTGGCTCAAGGCGCTCATGGAGGCCTGGGCCGACGGGCTGAACTACTACCTGCACGAGCATCCGCAGGTGAAGCCGCGCGTCATCACTCGCTTCGAGCCTTGGATGCCGCTCAGCTTCAGCGAAGGCAGCATCGGCGGCGACATCGAGCACATCTCCCTCGACGGGCTGCGCGCGTTCTACGGCGGCGAAGGGCTGCCGGCGCCGGTGGACCCGGGTGCGGCGCTCGAGCCGGACGGATCGAACGGCATCGCCATCGCCCCGGCGCGCAGCGCAAGCGGTCACGCGCTGCTCTGGATCAACCCGCACACCTCGTTCTTCTTCCGCGCCGAGGCGCAGGTCACGAGCGACGAGGGCCTGAACGCCTACGGCGCCATGACCTGGGGGCAGTTCTTCGTCTACCAGGGGTTCAACGAGCGGCTCGGCTGGATGCACACCTCGAGCAACGTCGACAACATCGACGAGTACCTCGAGACCGTCCGGCGCCGCGACGGCGGCTACGTCTATCGCTACGGCGCGCACGAGCGTCCGCTCGCGGCGAGGGAGATCGCGCTGTCCTACCGTACCGCCGGCGGCATGGCGCAGCGCAGGTTCACCGTCTTTCGTTCGCATCACGGGCCCATCGTCCGCGCGGTCGACGGGGGCTGGGTGAGCGTGCGGCTCATGGACGAGCCCGTGAAGGCGCTGATGCAGTCGTGGCTGCGCACGAAGGCAAGGGATCTCGCCTCATTTCGCGAAGTGCTGGCGCTGCACACGAACTCGTCGAACAACACCGTGTATGCGGACGCCGACGGCAACATCGGCTACTTCCACGCCAACTTCGTCCCGCGCCGCAACCCGCGCTTCGACTGGAGCCGCCCGGTCGACGGCAGCGACCCGGCAACCGAGTGGCAGGGCGTGCACGGCTTCGACGAGAGCCCGAATACCATCAATCCGCCGGGCGGCTGGGTCTTCAACACGAACAACTGGCCGTACACGGCGGCAGGCCTGGGCACGCTGGACAAGGCCGACTACCCGCCCTACATGGATACGGGCGGCGAGAACCCGCGCGGGATCCACGCCCTGCGCGTGCTGGAAGGCGCCCCGCCCTTCACGCTCGATACGCTGCGCGACGCCGCGTTCGACCCCTGGCTCCCCGCCTTCGCCGATCTGGTACCCGCGCTCGTCGACGCCTGGGACCGCGCGCCGCCCGGAGACCCGCTCGCAGCGCGCCTCGCGCAGCCGATCGCGCTGCTGCGCGCGTGGGACCACCGCTGGTCGGCGTCGTCAGTTCCGACGACGCTGGCGGTGTACTGGGGCGAGACCCTGTGGCTCGCGCTCCGCACCGATCCCGACAGCGAGGATGCAGCGGCCTACCTCGCGCTCATCGCCGGCTCCACGCCGCAGCAGAAACTCGCGGCGCTCGCCGCCGCCTGCGACCGGCTCACCGCGGATTTCGGGACCTGGTCCGTGCCCTGGGGCGACGTGAATCGCTTCCAGCGCCTCACGGGCGACATCGTCCAGCGCTTCGACGATTCGGCACCGAGCATCCCCGTGCCGTTCACGTCATCGCGCTGGGGATCGCTCGCCTCCTTCGGCTACGGCGACCGCGCCTTCCGCAACACGAGGAAGTACTACGGCACGAGCGGTAACAGCTTCGTCGCCGCCGTCGAGTTCGGCGAGCGCGTGCGTGCGAAGGCGATTTCGGCCGGCGGGCAGAGCGGCGACCCCGCCTCGCCCCACTTCAACGACCAGGCCAGCCGCTATGCGAGCGGGGCGCTGCGCGACGTGTACTTCCATCGCGACGAGCTCGCGGGACACGTCGAACGCGAGTA
>ERZ1066138.821-NODE-821-length-10111-cov-8.190931_pt1 | contig 10111 bp, 7 predicted proteins | sample MGYA00382785_ERZ1066138 | MGnify/ENA primary metagenome ERZ1066138 (study PRJEB33369, sample SAMEA5778368) | biofilm metagenome | biome: Industrial cooling water; feature: Water cooling tower basin; material: Biofilm | place: United Arab Emirates | collected...
CCGCCAGCGCACCGCGGTCGCGGCCGAGCCAGCCCAAGATCAGCGCGAGCGTCAGTGTTGCAAAGACGGCGGCCATCATGGACGCGTGCACTCCAGGGTGCGGACTGAACATTCTACTTCTCGGAGATGCCGTAAGGCAAGACGAAGGCCGGCACGCTTATCCAGCCTTGTTTGCCCGTTCTGCATCGCAGGATTTCACGCGAACCAGATCCGGCATTTCCAAAATCCGGTCAGCGGAGACGCACGGTTCGAGACCGGATCGCCGTGCGCCGTTGACAAACAAGCCTGCCTCTTTTTCCGGAAAACCGCCCGACTCGCTCAGGTATTGCTCGGCGGTCCATGCCGGATCGGTCAATCGCACTTTTGCGGCCGCGCCTTGCGCCTCTGCCGTACGGCCAGAGTATGCATAAGCTATTGCCAGAAAGGCATGGTCGATGGCAGCGGGCGATTTCACAAGCAAACGATGTTGGATCGACCGTGCGAATTGTTCGCCGAAAAGAAAAACGTAGCTGAGGCCTTGATTGTACCAATCAGGGTAATGCGGGTTGAGGGCCAGCGCGCGATCCGCCAATTCGACTGCCCGCTGCGATTGACCGAGGCCCGGGAGCGACCAGGCGATGGAGAGAAGCATGTCGGCGTCGGAGGGCGCCAGCGCCTCGGCGCGCGCGAACTCCGTGGCGGCTTGTTCTGGTTTCCTTTGGTAGAGAGACGCCAGACCCATCGCATAGTGAGTTTTGCCGTCATTGGTGTCGAGCGAGACGGCCTTCTCGGCGGCGTGCTTCATCTTTTCGATTGTCGCTTCGACGGATGAAGCCAGGCTGAGATCGATTTGATAAAAGTAGGTGTCAACGAGCGCGACGTATGCTCTCGCGAACTGGCGATCGAGCTCAATCGCTTTCAGAAAAAGCTGCTCAGCTCTGGCCAGGCTTTCGCCAGTGACTTCGTGTTTCGCCTCTAGCCCCAAAAGGTACGTCTCGAACGCCGAGAGCGTGGCGGGTGGTTTGCGGCGGATGATCCGACGTTCGGCTTCGGCCACCGCTCCCTCATATCCCCCCAGGGTGGCGGCAATTCTTTGCGTCACCTCGCTTTGAACAGCGAAGATATCCGCCAGCGGCCGGTCATAGCGTTCCGACCACACATGGGTGCCTGCGTCTGTTTCGATGAGCTGCGCGGTGACACGTACGCGATCACCAATGGGTTGAATGCTGCCCTCCAGAACGTATTTGACGCCAAGCTCCCGCCCGACTTGCCGGGCATCGACCGGTTTTGACCGGTAAACCTCTGTTGAATTGCGGGCGATGACGACAAGGTCCTTGGAGTGGGATAGGTCAGTGATGGCATCCTCGGTGATGCCGTCCGATAGACGAGTCCACTTGGGATCGTCGCCGATGTTGTCGAACGGCAGGACGGCAATGGATGGTTTGGCGTGGGACAGAGCGGTGTTGGGCCGTCCAAGGAACCAGCCGGCCACGGCGATGGCCAACAGGACCAGTACAGCGGGAGCCCATACGCGCGTGAGATCGGAGCGCGAAACTTGCGATGAGTGTGCCGCGGCGATGATGACTGGCGCCGCGTCTGGGTTTTCGGCGGCAGCCGTGTCGCCGCTTGCGGGTATGTCGCTGAGTTGAGCGTCGCGAGCCTCGATCTGGGGCGCATAGCTGCCCTTCGGCAACGCAATGCTAATCGGGTCGTGGCGCCCTTCGCTCGCATAGTATTCGCGAAGTTTATCTCGGAGCCGCCCCGCTTCAATTCGTACGAGCGGGTCCACCGCAGCGTCGAAAGTTGCCGGCCGGTCGAAGACCTCAAGGGCGATGGTGTAGGCCTTCAGGCGGTCGCCGCGGCCGGCCAGAGTTTCATGGACCAGGTAGGATAGAAACTTCTGACGGCGCTGCGAGGTGCGAAACACGGAGCTGCTGTTGATGCGGCCGACCTGCCGGCGAACGGCATCGACGAAACCTGGATCGGAGTGATGAAGCTGAGCAAGCGCCAATGGCCGAGCCTCCGAAAAAGCAATAAGTTATCAGCGGTCTAACCCTCATGCACCCCGAGTTCGATACCGTTGCATACTAGGCTTGCATGCAGCCGGCTGGCACGTTCGTGACGCGGCGGGTTCAGCTATGCATCGCTTAGCGTGGCCCCCCCAAAGTCTATCAGGGAGAGGCGTCATGAAACAGATTTTGATCCTCAGCGTGGCTGCAGCCGTCGTCGTGACAGGGCCCAGCTTGGGAGTTGCCGGCGAGAAAATCGAGGATGCCGGTGTGATCGTCTGCGTGAACGACAAGTGGGACGAAAAGGAAATTGCGAAAGGGCACAAGGTGGTCGACTACGCCGGTCGCTGCGTTAAAGTTCCTGACGATGCCAACGCCCCGAAGATGACCGAAGACTGCAAGGGGCAATACGAGTATCTGCCGGACGAGAGCTGGAAGGCCAAAGGCGTTTGTACAGGCACCTTAAAAGGGGGTGACACCGTTACGACCACCTGGGAAGAAGGCTCGCACCTGACGGCCAATCCGTACACGACGACTGGCGGCACGGGCCGGTACAAAGGCGTTAGCGGCGGCGGGACTTACGCTTACGACCAATTAACGGAAACGCTGTTCGGCGGGCGCTACAGCGGGGCGTACCAGTTGCCCTGACGCCTGCGAGGCGGCCGAACGAGTAGCCTTGGGGGGTGGTACCGCCTCCCTGGCTTGAACAGGGGACCTCTAGATCCACAATCTAGCGCTCTAACCAACTGAGCTAAGGCGGCACTGGGGGAAAGGCGCGCACGTCCAGCGCGCGGACCCCGTAAGAACCGCTCCAGGCCCCGTCCGTCAAGCAAAAACTGGCCAGCGTGGCAGGCTTTAGAATTGCCTTTGCGCTGTGGGTTTGGCGGGCAACCAGCCGGCTTTTTTGGCCGCCACGCCGGTGCGGGCCGACGTCGGAAAAACGCAGTTATGGGGCGCTTTTTCGGGGGAGGAGCCTAGCCAACCCAAGGCCGGCTTCACCGGTTCGGCGAGGTGATGCGCCCAACTCTGCGCAGTTGTGATATTTTTTCGCGTCATGCCGCCGTCCGAACGTCATCCTGATGACCGGCCGGCCGCACCTGCCGTCAGCGATGCGGTGCGTGCGGGCCTGGACGCGTGGCCGCACGCAGCATTTGTCATCGATCCGCAGACGGCGACGCTCCTCGCGGCCAATGGGCCGGGCCGGGATATGTATCCGGGACTTCCCGTTACCTTCGACGGTGCGATGCCGGCGATGCGCGCGTTGCGGGCCATAGCGCGGACCGGCGGGGTTTCCAAAGGGGCGGTGCCGCTTGTTTTCTGGACGGCAAACGGGATCGAGGCGCTGGCCTGCGAAATCGCCACCGTGGCGGACGCCGCGCCTCTGCTTGCCGTGCGGGCGGTGGCGGCGCGCCGGACGCGCGTGACGTTGCCGGAGGCGAAACCGCGCGAGCCCATGAGCGACGCGGAGGCCTTGCACGACATCGCACGGCGAATCCGGGACGGCCAGGCGCGGGTCAAGGCGCCCGATCCGGCGCCGGCCAACGAGGATCTGGAACCGGCGAAGCCAGTATCGGAATTGCCGGCGGACGTTGCCGTGCGAGGGATCGATCTGGCCAAGCTCGCGCATGAACTCAAAACACCCCTCAGTGCCATCACTGCCGCTTCGGAAATCATGAAGGAGGGACGTTTCGGAGAGATCGGCAACGACCGGTATGCTGGATACATCGCCGATATTCATGCCAGCGCGCGTCATGCGCTCGAACTCATCCAGAGGATGCTCGACCGGCCCGCGGCTGCCGATCCGCCGCGTGCGAGGGACTACACATTCGAGAAGATCGAACTGGACGCTTTTGTGGAGGCGTGCCTTTCGACGGTTCGGCCTTTGGCCGCCGCGAAAGGACTTTCGCTTGTGGCGCGGCGATCGAAGGCCCCAGCAAAGGCTGTAGCGGACGCGACGGCGTTGAAGCAAATCGTCCTCAATCTCGTCACCAATGCCATCAAGTTCACGCCTGCCGGCGGACGGATCACGGTCTCGACGGCCGCAAGCCGGCGTGGGGCGGAGCTGACAGTGGAGGATACGGGTTGCGGCATGACAGCGGTCGCCATCGCGGAAGCACTGCGGCCGGTCCCGCGCGACGTTCCCGCGATCCGCGAAGGCGGGGGACTTGGTTTGGGATTGCCGATGTCGCGCGCGCTGGCCGAGGAGATGGGCGCCACGCTTTCAATCGACAGCGCGCCGGGTCGCGGAACACGCGTGAAGATTGCCTTTCCCGGTGGTGCGATGGTGGTCATATGAAGCGCTGCCCAAATGCCCCTCGACCTGCGCTAACACATTGGAATTAGACCATTTCTAAAGTGCAATATGACAACTCTATTTGTTTGACCGGGTGGGGTGCTGCTGGTGTATTCGAGCGGCACGCGCGATTGCCGCGCGTTGTCTGAAACCGATGCCGGGAACTTGTCTTCCGGAAATTGGAGCCCATCGATGCGCACAATTCTTCCGGCACGCGCGGCGTGCCGCCTTCTTGCCGTTTTGTCGACCGCTGCTTTCGCGGCTCCCGCACTGGCTGACGAAGTCAACGTCTACTCCTATCGCGAGCCCGATCTGATCAAGCCGCTCTTGGAGGATTTCACCAAGACGACCGGCGTGAAGGTCAACTTCATTTATGCAAAGGACGGCCTGATCGAACGCATGCAGGCGGAGGGCGCCAACAGCCCCGCAGACGTGCTGCTGACCCCGGAGTTCGGGCTGCTCACGCGTGCCAAGGATGCAGGCGTGACGGCGGCCAATAATTCGGCGGATCTGGCCGCCGCCATCCCGGCGACCCTGCGCGATCCCGAGGGTCACTGGTTCGCCCTCACGCGGCGCGCGCGGGTGTTCTACGTCTCGAAGGATCGCGTCAAAGAGACGGCGTTGACCTATGAAGAAATTGCCGATCCCAAGTGGAAGGGCAAGGTGTGCACGCGGTCGGGGCAGCACACGTATTCCGTAGCCTTGATTGCATCGATGATTGCGCACCACGGCAAGGAAAAGGCCGAACAGTGGCTGCAGGGTCTGAAGGCGAACCTCGCGCGCAAGCCTGCCGGCGGCGACCGCGAGTCGGTGCGCGACGTTCAGGCCGGGTTGTGCGACGTGGCCATCGGCAACACCTATTACATGGCCGCGATGCTCAAGAATCCGGAACAGAAGGCTTGGGCAGAATCCGTCAGGATCGTCTTTCCGAATGCTGCCGATCGCGGCACGCACGTCAACATTTCGGGCATGGCGCTCGCCGCCAACGCTCCGAACAAGGCAGCCGCTGAAAAGCTGATGGCGTACCTCGTCTTGCCGGCGGCGCAGAAGATCTACGCGGAAGGCAACAGCGAGTATCCGGTCGTGCCCGGCGTCGATGCAACGGAACTCGTGACGAGCTGGGGCGAGTTGAAGCCCGACCGCCTTGCGCTGACCGAAATTGCGCGGTTGCGCAAGGAAGCCTCCGAACTCGTCGATAAGGTGCAATTCGATGCCGGGCCGGGTTCCTGAGGTTGGGACGCGCCATGGTTCATTCGGATAATGCAAGGCCGGAAGGGTTTGCGGCAGGACGCCCGGACTTTCGCGTGATGCAAATGGTCGGCAGGTCGTTCCGGTGCGGGATCCTTGCCCGCCGCGAGGCCGCGGGGCTTTCATGGTCGTATGCCTGGCAGGAGATTGCCGGGGTGGCCGGGGCAGCCTCCGCGGACAGCCTGGTCACCGTGTTGGGGGCATTCGTCGAGAGCGTCGATCGCGCCGCGGCGCGGCGCATCGAAGTTCTGCCCAAGGGATGCCCAGGACTGTGCCGTGACGAATGTCTCGCGGTTTCGATCGTTGCCGCTTCGCAGCTCGGCGCTTGTCCGGCGCTGAAGGCGTGCGTGTTCGCGCTGATCGATTGCGGCAATGTCGACGGCTGCATCCGTGCGGCCGGTCAGTTCAGCGCCGCGCTTCGGGATGCCGGGCAGACGCTGCCGCCGGACGCTGTGTGCAATGCGCTGGCGTTGCTGCCGCATCAAGCCGGACGGTTCCCTTGCAATGCCTGAGGCGTCCCTGAGCGCGCACGGAGCGAACGGCGCGCCAGGCCCCTGGGCCGACAAACCCTCCGGCCGCTGGCGGCACGCCATCGCGCGCTGGCGCACATCCGCGCTGGAACAGCCGTATTGGACCGCCATTGCGCTTTTGCTCGCGGCCCTGATCGTTCTGCCGGTCGCGGCCATCGTGCTGTTGGCGGTGTCGTCAACCAACAACGAGTGGCCGCATCTGGTCTCGTCTGTTCTGCCGGTCACGGCGTGGTCGACGCTTCTCCTCGTGACGGGCACCGCTGCGGTGACACTGACCATCGGTACGGCGACCGCATGGCTCGTCACCATGTACCGGTTTCCCGGACGAACGCTGCTCGATCGGCTGCTCGTCCTGCCGCTGGCGATCCCGACCTACATCGTTGCGTACTGCTATGTCGAAATCCTCGACTACGGGGGGCCCGTGCAATCCGCAGTGCGGGCCGCCGGTGGTTATGCGGGCCCGCGGGACTACTGGTTTCCCGACATCCGTTCGCCGGGCGGCGCCATCGCGGTCCTGTCAGCGGTGCTTTACCCTTACGTCTACCTGACGGCTCGAGCGAGTTTCGTGCAGCAGTCGATGTGCGTTCTGGAGGTTGCGCGGACGCTCGGGCAGACCTCGCTGGGTGCATTCTGGCGGGTCGCGCTGCCGTTGGCACGTCCGGCACTGGCCGCAGGCGGCGCACTGGTCGCAATGGAGGTGCTGAACGACCTCGGCGCGGTGCAGTACCTCGGTGTCGAGACGCTCTCCGTCAGCATCTACGTCACGTGGCTACAGCGCGCGAACCTTGCGGGAGCCACGCAGATCGCCCTCCTCGGTCTCTTCGCGGTGGCGCTCGTCTTGATCATCGAACATGCAGCGCGCGGCGACAGCCGGTTTCATCATACGACGGGACGATACCGCGCGATCCCGTTCCAGGATATCGAAGGGGTGTGGGGGTATGTTGCCGCGTTTGCGTGCGCATTGCCGGTGGTGATGGGGTTCTTCTTGCCGGTGGCCGTGCTGTTGCGGCATGCATTCGCTCATTCCGGCAGCGCCTTCGACGACGGGTTTGTGATGGCGGCCTTGAACAGCGTGCTCGTCGCCAGCGTGGTGGCCGCAGTCGCAGTGGCGCTTGCACTCATGCTGGCCTATGCCGCGCGGGTAACAGGGCGTGGGGCCGTAACGGCGGCCAATCGCGTCGCGGGCATGGGCTATGCGTTGCCGGGAACGGTCTTGGCCATCGGCGTGCTCATTCCGTTCGCGGCTTTCGACAACTGGGTCGATGCGATCGCGCGCGACCGGTTCAGCGTCAGCACGGGCCTCATCTTGTCCGGCACGCTCGTCGCGCTGGTGTTTGCGCTGACGACCAGATTTCTGACCGTTGCACTCGGCAACATCGAGGCCGGATTTCAGAAGGTGTCGCCGAACCTGGATGCGGCGGCACGAACGTTGGGTGAAACGCCGTTCCGCGTCCTCCACCGGGTTCATCTGCCGCTTCTCGTACCGGCGATGGGGGCGGCGGGGCTCTTGGTCTTCGTCGATACGATGAAGGAGCTGCCGGCGACCCTGCTGCTCAGGCCGTTCAATTTCGACACCCTGGCCACGCACGTTTACGGCCTGACGGCGCTGGAGCAGTTCGAGCGCGCCGCATTGGGCGCACTCGCTATCGTCGCGGCGGGTCTGGTTCCGGTTCTGGTGCTGCACCGGACCGTGGCCGGGAGCCGTCCCGGTTCAGGCAGCGGTTAGCGCACGGCGACGTCCGCCCCGCGAGTGGCCTACCAGGACCGGCGGGGGCCGGTGTCGATGTGGAAGAGGCCGCCGCCATAGTGTTTGACGCCGCCGAGCGAGCCGTGGCTGCGCAGGAACGCGTATAAGCCCCGCGTGTTGCCGCGAACGCGGAAGTCGACCGCGTTGCCCGTCAGGTGATGCGATTTCGACGCGCCGCCGACCTTGCGGTTGTGCGACTTGCTGCGGCAGGTGGAATTGACGGTCACCGATCCGTAGTTGGCGGCGACCTGAGCAACGACCGAGCGCAGGGTGCCGTTGAGGCAGGAGGACGATGCGACCCAGCGGATGCCGCCGCCGCCGGCAATGCTCTTGGACGGAGTGGTGTCGATCATGGCGCCGGTGTCGAGCGCGGCATAGCGCTTCTTTTTCCCAGCCGACGCCTGCTTTTTCGGCTTGCTGCCGTATGAGGCTCCGTAGGCCTTGAACGCTTTGGACTTCGCTCTGGCGGCTTTGTTACGCGACGACTTCGGACGGGCAACGTAGCCGCTGTCACCGTAGCCGGCCCATGCGGACGGGCCCGCCTTGCGGATTTCGCTCTCGCTCTGCCAGCCGGTCGGCTTGGCTTCTGCCGTCAGGCTGGTGGTGCCCGCCATCGCGGCGACAGCGAACGCCGCGGTCAAAACTCGTGCAAGGGCGATGAATCGACGACGCATTACGGTAGCTCCCCTCGACAGCGGCTCCAATGCCGGCTGGTTAACGCTTGATAAACTCAGTAGGCCGAGGGCGTGCCTACACGCGGATGAAATCCATCCAGAGCTTAAATTTTGTTTATGGTTAATATCAAGTATTCGCGTGCGACAATTCGGCGTCCGAATCCGATCTATGTTTCCGTTTTACATGATGCCTAAGTAATAATCCCGCTGGAATGCGCGGAATCGCTGCGGTGCGATGTAGCATCTCAATATTGATACTTCTCGACCGATCACTTTCCTACCGTCTTGCTTGCGCGGTCAGGGCGTGCCGAAGATTTGCCCAAGACTATCGGAGGCTGCCAAGTTGTCGCAGCATGTCGAGGGAGCGTTCAGAGCATTGCAGCGATCGCGGCGCCGGAGCGATCGTCTTTGGCCATGTGCAGTCCGGCCTTCGTGCGGCGCCAGAGGATGTCCTCCGGCGTGACGGCCCACTCGTTGGCGGCCAGATAGCGGACCTCGCGTTCCGAAAGTCCGGATGGAAAGAGCGCGCCCATATCCGCCAGGCGGCGTGCGTCGCCGATGACATCGCGGACGTGCGTGCCATGGCGGCGGGCGAGCGCCGTCAACATGGGTTCGGGCAGCCACGCGTAGAGGCGTGCCAGACCTTCCAGATAAAGACCGAGGTCGCCGGCGGGGATGTCGCCGCCGGGCAGGGCTTCGCCGGAGGTCCAGCGCGGTCCCATCCCGGGGAACAGCGGCGCGAGGCGTTCCAACACGGCTTCGGCAAGACAGCGGTAGGTCGTGATCTTGCCGCCGAGGATGGTGAGCAGCGCGCTGCCAAACGCATGACCGGAAAGTTCGATCTGGTAGTCGCGGCTGAGGGCGGACGGGTTCGTTTCGGTCTCGCCGGCCTGGAGTGGGCGGACACCGGCGAATCGCCAGACGATGTCGTTGCGGGTCAGCGGCTGGGCCAGGAACCGGTTTGCGGCGGCGACGAGGTAGTCTTGCTCTTCCGGCGTGCAGGCTGGGGCGACTGGCGTGGTGCCCACGGGGACTTCGGTGGTGCCTATGAGGGTGAAATCCCGCTCGAACGGTAGAACGAAAACCACGCGGCCGTCGGTATTCTGGAACAGATACGCATCCTCGGCACCGTCGATACGCGGCACTACGATGTGGCTGCCCTTTACGAGCCGAAGCTTGATCTCATCGGGCAACGCATTGGCACGGGCGAGCGCGGCCACGTTTCCTGCCCAAGGGCCGGCCGCGTTGACGACGACCCTGGCGCGGCAGTCCTCGCGATGGCCGGCGGCATCGAGGGAAACCGTCCATGTGTCGTCGCCACGATGGAGCGCCGTGACTCGCGTGCGCGTGCGGATCGCGGCACCTTTGGCGGCGGCAAGCCGTGCATTGAGGACAACCAAACGGGCATCATCCACCCAGCAATCCCAGTAGGAAAATCCGTGACGAAAGCCGGCGCGAAGTGCCCGGCCGGCAGCGTCGGAGGTGAGGTCGATGGCATTCGAGGCGGGTATCCTGCGGCGGGCCGCCAAGTGATCGTAGAGAAATAGACCCGCCCGTAGCCGCAGCCGCGATCGCAGGCCATCTGCGATTGGGAGCACAAAGCGGAGCGGCCATACGATATGGGGCGCGCG
>ERZ1066138.822-NODE-822-length-10106-cov-9.331708_pt1 | contig 10106 bp, 8 predicted proteins | sample MGYA00382785_ERZ1066138 | MGnify/ENA primary metagenome ERZ1066138 (study PRJEB33369, sample SAMEA5778368) | biofilm metagenome | biome: Industrial cooling water; feature: Water cooling tower basin; material: Biofilm | place: United Arab Emirates | collected...
CGGCCGGGCCGGTCCACGCCTTCGAGGCGCCCGCGTCGGCGCGCGCGCCCGGCGAGATCGCGGCGCGCCGGGCGCTGACCGAGCGCCCGACCCCCGACGCCCTCCTCGCCCTCTCCGACCCGCTCGCCCTGGGAGCGCTCGACGCCGCCGCGCACCTCGGGCTCCGCGTGCCGGGTGACGTCTCGGTGGCGGGCGTCGACGACCTCCCGGGGTCCGATGCCGCCGGGCTCACGACGGTCTTCGTCCCCTACCGGCCGATGGGCGACCTGGCCGGGACGCTGCTGGCGGCGGCCATGGAGGCGGGCGCGCCGCCGCCCTCGCCGCCGCCCCTTCCCACGACACTCGCCATCCGGGCGACGACCGGGCGGTCGTAGAGGGCCTCACCCCGCCTCGTAGGCCGCCCACACCGCCGCGCGCAGGTCCTCGGCGGCGCGGCGGGGGTCGTCGGCGAAGATGATCGACCGGCTGGCGGCCACGATGGCCCCGGCGGCCCGGCCGCCGAAGGCGGGACCCAGGTCCTCGGGGCGGCCGCCCTGTGCGCCGACGCCCGGCATCAGGAACGGCTGGGCCGGCATCAGCGCGCGCAGCGCGGCGACCCGCTCCGGCACCGTGGCGCCCACCACGGCTCCGACCGCGGAGAGGCCGGAGCCGTCGACGAGCCCCTCTCCCCACGACGCCACCCTGCGGGCCAGCGCCTCGTGCCAGCGGCCGCCGCCGGCCAGCTCCAGGTCCTGCAGCTCCGCCGCGCCCGGGTTGGAGGTCCGCACCAGCAGGAACAGGCCGCGCCCGCCCTCCGCCGCCGCCTCCACGAAGGGGGCCACCGCGTCGCCGCCCAGCATGGGGTTGACCGTGAGCGCGTCGACCGGAGGCCGCAGGAACGCCTCGGCGTAGGCGCGGCTGGTGACGCCGACGTCGCCGCGCTTGGCATCGGCGATCACCAGCAGGCCCGCGTCGGCGGCGGCCTCTGCCACGCGCTCGAACGCCTCCCAGCCGGGTGCGCCGAAGCGCTCGAACGAGGCGAGCTGGAGCTTGGCCGCCACGCAGGCGGGCCCCGCCGCGGCGATGGCCCGGCGGCAGAAGGCCCGGGCGCCCTCGGCGCCGCCCGGCACGCGGGCCGGGTCGGGGTCGAGCCCGAGCGCCACCTGGCTGCCGCGCTCGGCCACCGCCGCCGCCAGCCGCGCCCCGAAGCCGGTCACAGCAGCACCGCCCGCACCGCGGGCAGGGTGGCGGTGCAGAGCAGCGTGGTCACCACCACGCAGCCCGCCACGACGTCGGCCCGCAGGCCCGATCGGGCGCCGATCACGAGCGACATCATGGCGGTCGGCATGGCCGCCATGATGACGACGGTGTTCAGCACGTCCCCGTCGAGGCCGAGCGCCCGGCCGATCGCCAGGCCCAGCAGCGCCGCCAGCCCCAGCCGCACAACCACCGCGTAGGCCACCTCGCCCCACAGCCGCCCGAGGCCGCGGACGTCGATCATCAGCCCGGCGTAGAGCATCGTCAGCGGCAGCACGGCGGCGCCCATCAGCTCGAGCGGCCGCTCGACCAGGAGCGGCAGGTCGCCGCCGTAGGCCAGGTTGACGGCGATGCCCGCGACCAGCGCCCAGTTGGGCGGCAGCAGCAGCGCCCGGCCGAGGTCGCCCAGCGACACCCGCGGCCCCTCGTCGGCGCGCCCGTAGGCCGTGGACACCGCGACCGTCGAGGTCCAGGTGATGAGCCCGGTGGCCAGGGCGTCGTACATCACGGCGGCGGGGAGCGAGAAACCCTCGCCGGACGCCGCGATCAGCGGCAGGCCGAAGAACCCGGTGTTCCCCACCGCGGTGGCCACGATCAGCGCGCCCGCCCGGGGCCGCTCCATCCCCCAGACGCGCACCGAGGCCCAGGCGAGCCCCAGCAGCGCGAGGTGGATCAGCCACCCGGCCACCGGCACCAGCAGCAGCGTGCCGCGCAGGTCGGCGCGCACCAGGATCAGGAAGATCAGGGGCGGGAGCGCGAGGTAGATGACCACGCGCACCAGCATCGGCCCGTCCTCGGGCCGGATCAGCCGGTAATGCCGCGCGGCCGCGCCGGCCAGGATGATGAGGAGGGCCCCGAAGGCGGTCTGGGTCAGGGGCCCCCTCCGCTGGTCACGGGCGCGAGGCTACCAGGGGCGTCCGCGACCGCCCGCCTCACCCAGGCGGGACGAGCGCGGCGCAGAGGACGGGGAGCCGGCGGCCGCCGTGGCGACACGCGGAATCGGTGCTGGGTCGCCCCCCACCGGTCGAGCCGGCGGCACACGAGGTCGAGCGACCCCGTGGCCGCGGCGACGCGGCGTGGGGACGCGGCGGGCACGCCCCCATCATGCCCGCGGGCGGCCGCTCCGGTTCAGACCGGCGGGGTGACCTCCCGCCAGTAGTAGGTCTCCCAGGAGCCCTCCAGGATCGGGTAGAAGGGCGGCCGCAGCCGCTGGAGGGTCTCGTCGTAGCGGTACTCGCGGGCGTCGAACATCGACGCGTAGCCGCCCTGCGCGGTGGTCTGGGAGCCGATGTAGAGCATCGAGCTGTGCCGGCCGGTCGCGCTGCCGCGGTTGGTGCGCCACTGGCCGGCCTGGGCCAGCGAGGCGGCGCGCCAGGTGAGGTTCGACGGCGTGTACTCGGTGATGATCACCTCGTTGGCCGAGATGAGCCCGAGAACGTCGTCGCCGTCGGTCTGGTACGTGATGTTGCCGCCGATGTAGACGTTGCCCTTCGTGGCCACGGTGACGCGGCCGTTCACCACCGACGGCCGCGGGCCCGCGGTGGCGCCGCACGAGTCGACCCTCGTGCTGCCGTCCGAGACGATGACGGACTGCTCGAAGTACATCGCCCCGTTGGCCGGGACCGGGACCGTGATCGGGCAGCGCAGCGTGCCGACGGCGGCGCCCATGTTGAGCGTGTTGGTCACACCCCAGATCCGGACGCGCCCGTCCGCGAGGAACTGGATCATCCAGCCGTTGACCGTGGGGTCGTTGAACTCGTAGCCGGCGGCGGCGGCGGCGTCCTTGATGTCGAGCCGCGACTGGGTGAACTGGTTGAAGTTGATCGGTGTCGGAAACTTGTCGCGGAACGACGGCGTGGTGGTGGAGTCGTATGCGCCGGCCTGGAAGATCGACGACGGCGTGTACGACGAGGAGCAGGAGAAGCCGCCGTTCGAGCAGACGAGCCGCTGGGCGTAGACCGGGGCGCGGGCGCGGCCCTGGTGGTTCACGTCCTCCGCCGAGTAGAGCTTGCCGGTGGTGGTGGCCGCCGACCCGTACTTGATGGTCGCGTTCGAGATCATCTGGAAGTCGGCGATCGACGTCGGGTAGATCTGGCTCTGCACCGAGCGCGTCAGCGGCCGGCGGCTCTCCTGGCTCACCTGGGCCGTGGACTGGACCGTGACGAGGTCCGACCCCGGCGCCGGCGGAGTGATCCGCAGGCTGTAGGAGGCTCGCCCGAAGCGCTCGTCCTGGAGCGGCACCCACGTCTGCGGCGGGCCCGCGTAGGTCCACGGGGTCCCCGGCGTCCACGGGCTGCCGGGCGCGTGGACGACGCCGCGCGGGTCGATGCGCGGGTCCTCGGCCGGGTCGACGAAGTGGTCCCAGTAGCGCGGGTCCTCGACCAGGCGGGAGATGTACTGGTTGACGCCGGCGTCGGCGACCTGCAGGGCGATGTCGCCTCGCCCCTCCCGGGCCGCCTGCGAGGTGCTGCTGCGCGCGTACGAGAGGCTCACGGCCACCAGCAGCGCCAGGATGCCGGTGAGGGCGATGGTCGCGATGAGCGTCGAGCCGCGCTGCCCCCGGCGGGGGGGCCTGCGCTCGCGGCTAGAGCCGGACGGCGTTGCGGAGGGCGACATCGGTGGCGAGCTCCAGGGTCGTTCGCGCCGCCCCGGTCCTCTGGGCGACGCGCAGGCGGATCGACACGGAGGCGACGTCGCGGGCCTGGGGCCCGCTGACCGAGGCGGGGAGCGCGACGCCCTCGCGGGTCATCGCGCGGAAGACGGGGACGGCGCCGTTGGTCACGCCGTCCACCAGCACCTCGCGGGCCCCGTAGGGCCCGTACGTGAAGGGCGGGGCGGCGCCGGCCGGGAGCGACCGCTCGCGGATGAGCTGCGTCCCCACCAGCGCGTAGCGCACGCGCTGGGGTCGCGGCGACGTGCTCCCCAGGTCGCGGCGCCCGTCGACGTAGACCTCGGCGGCGGACGCGCTGACGGACGCCACCGGCGGGGTGAGGCCGTCGTCGGGGCTGATCGCCTGGCGCACGTCGCGCGAGAAGCGCTCCAGGGCCGTGCGGGCGGCCGACTGGGCCCGCGCCTGCGACTCGTTGCTGCGGGCGGCGTCGAGCCCGGCGAAGAAGAAGCCGTAGAGCGCCCCGGCGAAGATCGCGGCGAGGACGATGCCCATGATCAGCTCCACGAAGGTGAAGCCGGCCTGGGCCGCGCGGCGGCGGGCGGGGAGGCGGCTCACGGCACCGTGTAGCTCAGGAGCCGGCCGGCCCGGGCGCGCACGACCTTGCCGGAGCTCCAGGTGGGCTCGCCGCCCGCGAAGCCGGTGGCGATGTAGGCCATGTAGTCGCCCGCGGCGAGCCCGGTGAAGTCGGCGCGCCCGAACTGGTTGGTGATCTGCGAGGCGTCGTAGGTGCCGCGCAGCGCCTGCAGGCGCACCAGCCGGTTGGCGGCGCCCGCCACGAGCCGGACCGTCCCGGTGGCCGAGGGCACGAGCGACATGACGATCGACGTCGTCTCGCCCTGCCGCACGACGGCCAGCAGCGACCCGGCGCCGTATCCGGGGGCCGCGGCCGACACCACGTAGTTCACCGACCCCGAGGGCTCGATGCAGAACCGCACGAAGCCGGAGGCGTCCACCGAGCGCACGCGCGGGCGGATGTTGCTCTGGCCGCCCGAGACCTGCACGTCGGCGGTGGGGATGGCGGCGCCCGTGCTGGCGTCGCGCACGAAGACCTGCAGGTCGCCGCTGACGATCCGCCGCAGCGCGAAGTCGAACACCTCGGTGGTCGACGTCGGGTACCCGGTGGGGACCGGGCGCGAGATCGAGGCGGGCAGGTAGCAGTCGGCCAGCGCGTCGACGCGGAAGTTCGAGAGGCTGGGCTGGATCGGCGTGCCGTTGATGCGGTCCCAGGTGAACGCGCCCTCGGTGCCGGCCTGCACGTCGCTCAGCACGTCCGGCCCCGGGGTGCTGGCCACCACCTGCGCGTACTCGGTGATGAGCTGGCCGGTCGCGGCGTCGCGCAGGTTGGCGACGATGGTCGCCTGCTTGAAGACGCGGATCGTCACCTGCCACGTCTGCGCCGCGGCCAGGTGCTGCTGGGCCCGGTCGGGCGAGTCGTCGGGGTGCGTCACCCACGGGGCGCCGAGGTTCACCGAGACCCGGTACTTGTACCTCGGGTCGGTCGGGTTCAGCGCGCTCGGCTCGAGGCCGGCGAACACGACCTTGCCGTCGTCGCCGGTCGCCCGCGTCTGCGTGGGCGAGGTGCTCCGGTCCACGGTCACCGGGGCGCCCGTGATCGGCTGGTCGGTGAGGGCGTCGATGACCGTGACGATGATCGTCGCCTTCCCCGCGATCGCCCCGATCGCCGGCGGTGCGACGATGGTCGTCTGGGTGTAGGGGCTCCCGCCGTCGGTGCGCGGGGTCACGGTGATCGTGACCTTCTTGTAGTTCACGTACGTCCGCGGCTGCCCGAGCGCGGGGTCGTCGACGTACTCGACGTCGGTGGCGACCTCGTAGTCGATGCCCTCGACGCGCTCCACGACCAGGGCCGGGATGTCGCCGGGGGGGCTGCCGCCCTGGAGCCCCAGGTCCTCGTAGGGCATCCGGTGGGCCTGGTCGGCCTTCGCGGCCGCGATCTTGGTCGCGGTGCTCTGCACCTTGGAGGCGCCCAGCGACCCGCTGGTCGATGCGAGCCCCTGGGCCAGCCCGCCCGCCACGAGGGCGAGCACGGCGATGCCGATCAGGACCTCCATGTACGAGAAGCCCGCCTGCCGGGCCCTCCTGCGTGCGGTCACGCGGCCCCCCTCACATGCATGTCGAGCGCTTCACAGACGTCCGGCGACCCCGCCCACGGCGGGCACAGGGGAGGCACGCCTTCCATCGGCCCGTGGGCGGAGAAGCTTGACGCCCTCCGGAGGGTGGGCCAGATTCGCGCCGATGGACGGCGACCCGCGACCCGCCGCCGAGCCCCGGACGGCGCCGTCCGTGCGCGAGCCGGGCTGGGGCCCACCCGCCGAGCCCCGGTACACGCCGATCGAGGGCTACGGGCTGGTGGGCGACCTGCGCACCGCCGCGCTGGTCGGGCGCGACGGCTCGATCGACTGGTTCTGCCCCGGGCGCTTCGACGCCCCGAGCATCTTCGCCCGCATCCTCGACGCCGACCGCGGGGGATCGTGGCGGATCGCGCCCGCGCGCCCGTGCCCGACCAAGCAGATGTACCTGCCCGACACCGCGGTGCTGCTCACCCGCTTCTACACCGAGTCGGGCGTCGGCGAGGTGACCGACCTCATGCCCGTGGCCGAGGACCCGTGCGCCCTGGTGCGACGGGTCGACGTGGTGCGGGGTGTGCTCGACCTGCGACTGCGCTGCCGTCCGGCCTTCGACTACGGGCGCGAGGCGCACCGGGTGGAGGCGACCGCCCGCGGCGTCCGGTTCGTCTCCCCGACGCGCGCCACCGAGCTCACGGCCGGCCTGCCGCTGGCCCCCGCGGGCGGCGCGGCCGAGTGCCGGTTCACGCTGAGCGCCGGTCGGTCGGCCTGGTTCGTGCTGCACCCGCCGGGGGCGTCGGCGCGCTGGGACGCGGCGGCCGTGGAGGCGGCGATCGAGTCCACGCGGGCGTTCTGGCGCCGGTGGCTCGCCCGCTGCGTCTACCGGGGGCGCTGGAGGGAGATGGTGCAGCGCTCGGCCATCACCCTGAAGCTCTGCACCTACGAGCCGACCGGGGCGATGGTGGCGGCCCCCACGACCAGCCTGCCCGAGGCGATCGGCGGCGCCCGCAACTGGGACTACCGCTACGCGTGGCTGCGCGACTCGGCGTTCACGGCCTTCGCGTTCCTGCGGCTGGGGTTCGAGCGGGAGGCCGCCCGCTTCGCGGACTGGCTCGAAGCGCGGTGCCGGGACGCCGACCCCGACGACCCGCAGCTGCAGATCGTGTACGCGGTCGACGGCGCTCGCGAGCTGCCCGAGCACGAGCTGCCCCACCTGGAGGGCTACCGCGGCTCCCGTCCGGTGCGCATCGGCAACGGCGCCCACGACCAGCTCCAGCTCGACGTCTACGGGGAGCTGATGGACGCGGTGTACCTGCTCGACAAGGAGGAGCCGATCAGCTGGGAGCTGTGGCGCAGCCTGCGCCGGCTGCTCGAGTGGCTGGGCGACAACTGGGGCCGCGCCGACCAGGGCATCTGGGAGGTGCGCGGCGGGCCCCGCCACTTCGTCTACTCGCGGCTCATGTGCTGGGTGGCCTTCGAGCGGGCCATGCGCATGCAGGCCAGGCGCGGCCTGCCCGGCGACACCATCGCCTGGCGCACCCATCGCGACCGGATCTATGAGGAGATCATGGAGCGCGGCTGGAGCGAGCGGCGGGGCGCGTTCGTCCAGTACTACGGCGGCGAGGTGCTCGACGCGAGCAACCTGCTGATGCCGCTGGTCAAGTTCATCGGGCCGCGCGACCCGCGGATGCTCTCCACCCTCGACGCGGTGCAGCGGGACCTGGTGTCGGACAGCCTCGTGTACCGCTACGACCCGCGGTCGGCGTCGGACGACGGCCAGGGCGGGGCGGCGGAGGGCTCGTTCTCGCTCTGCTCCTTCTGGCTGGTGGAGTGCCTGACGCGGGCCGGCCGGCTCGACGAGGCGCGGCTCGCCTTCGAGAAGATGCTCACCTACGCCAGCCGGCTCGGCCTGTTCGCCGAGCAGGTCGGCGACACCGGCGAGGCCCTGGGGAACCACCCCCAGGCGTTCACCCACCTGGGCCTGATCTCGGCGGCCTGGGACCTCGACCGGGCGCTCGGCGAGGAGCGCTGAGCGCCCGGCGGCGACGGCCGGCCGCGGGCCGGGCGCTTGCGCGCTTCGCGTTCACAACTGTATAGTTGTGATCTGTGTTTAGTGGAACCAACCGGCGGAGGTGCCCGTGGGCATGCCCCATCCCCTTCCCGAGGCGCTGGCGGAGGTCATCGCCGAGCGCTTCCGGGTCCTGGCCGAGCCGACCAGGATCAGGATCCTCGACCGCCTGCGGGAGGGCCCGGCGACGGTCCAGGAGCTGACCGGCGCCGTCGGCTCGTCCCAGCAGAACGTGTCGAAGCACCTCGGCGTGCTGCACCGCGCCGGGATCGTCGGCCGCGCCCGCGAGGGGGTCTCGGTGCGCTATGAGATCGCCGACGAGACCGTGTTCGCCCTCTGCGAGCAGGTCTGCGGCGGGCTGCGCCGCCAGCTCGACGAGCTGGGCGACCTGCTGTCGGGGGCCGGGCGATGAGCCCGGTGCGCTGGCCCCTCGAGCGGGCGCTCTTCGCGATCGCGGGGACCGCGGTGCTCGCGAGCGTCCTTCTGGCGGTCCTGGTCTCGCCGTGGTTCCTGCTGCTGACGGCGTTCGTCGGCGTGAACCAGTGGCTCTACGTCGTCGCCGGCGACTGCCCCATGTCACTGCTCCTGCGGCGCCTCGGGCTCCGATGCGACCGGGAGGCGACGCGATGACCCTGGGACCGCTGGGGCGGCTCGGGGACTGGTCGGCTCGCCACGGCCGCCCGGTCGCCGTCGCTTGGGTCGTGCTGCTGCTCGGCCTCGGGGCCCTCGCGCCCCGCGCCGAGCACGCCCTCTCCGGCGCCGGCTGGGAGGACTCGACGTCCGAGTCGGTCCAGGCCCGCGAGCTCGTCCAGCGCGACTTCGCGGGCAACTCCGGCGCGGCCCTGACCGTGGTCGTCCACTCCCCCGACCTCACGGCCTCGGACCCCGCGTTCCGCGCCGCCGTGGCCGACGCCGAGGCGCTCCTGCGCGCCGACGAGCGCGTCGCCTCGGTCGCCGGGCCGCGCCCGGGCGCCTCGATCTCGCGCGACGGACACACGGCCCTCGTCGTCGCCGGCGCCGCCGGCTCGACGACGGACATGGTGCGCGCGGCCGACGACCTCAAGGGGCCGATCGCCGACGTCGGCCGGGAGGGCGTGACCCTCAGCCTCACCGGCTCCTCCGGCATGTGGAGCGACTTCAACACGGCCAACAAGGAGGCGATGCTCCGCTCGGAGATCATGAGCTGGCCCGTGACGCTCGGGATCCTGGTCCTGGCGTTCGGCGCGCTCGTGGCGGCCGGCCTGCCGCTGCTCCTCACCATCCTGGGCCTCGTGGCCACGGCCGGCTCGCTGTTCCTGGTCGCCCAGGCGTTCGACGTCTCGATCTGGGCGATGAACTTCGCGCTGATGTTCGCCCTGGCGCTCGGGATCGACTACGCGCTGTTCCTGGTCGCGCGCTTCCGGGCGGCGCTGCTGGGCGGCCGGATGTCGCCCTGCGACGCGGCGGCCGTGACGATGGACACCGCCGGCAAGGCGGTGCTCTTCTCGGGGCTCACCGTGCTGATCTCACTGTCGGCGGTGATGCTGGTGCCGAGCCCCGCGTTCCGCTCGATGGCGCTCGGGATCATGCTCGCGGTGGTCTTCGTGCTGGCCGCGACCCTCACGCTGCTGCCCGTGGTGCTCGCCAGGCTGGGCGAGCGGGTCAACCGCGGCGCCCTGCCCTGGGTGCACCGCGGCGGGCACCGCTCCCCGCGCTTCGCCCGCTGGGCCGAGCGCCTGTGGCGGCGCCCCGCGGGCGCGGGAGCGGCCGCCCTGGTGCTCCTGCTGCTGCTGGCAGCGCCGGTGTTGGGCCTGCGCACCGGGATGCCCTCCATCGCCGTGGTCCCGCCGGACGACCCCTCGCGCGTCGGCTACGAGCGGGTCCAGGCGGCCTTCGGGCCGGGCGCGCCCGGGACGCTGCAGATCGTCGCGCCCGCCGCCGACGCCGCGCGGGCGCGGGCCGTGGCGGCGGCCGACCCGGGCATCGCCTCGGTCGCGCCGGTCCAGCCCGGCGGCGGCGGCCTGGCCATGGTGCAGGCCACGCCCCGGGATGACCCCTCCGACCCGGC
>ERZ1066138.824-NODE-824-length-10102-cov-11.061113_pt1 | contig 10102 bp, 7 predicted proteins | sample MGYA00382785_ERZ1066138 | MGnify/ENA primary metagenome ERZ1066138 (study PRJEB33369, sample SAMEA5778368) | biofilm metagenome | biome: Industrial cooling water; feature: Water cooling tower basin; material: Biofilm | place: United Arab Emirates | collected...
CGGCACGCTGATCTTCGACGAGATCGACGCCGGCGTCGGCGGCAGCGTGGCCGACGCGGTCGGCCGGCTGATGCAGCGCCTCGGCCGCGACCGCCAGGTGCTGTGCGTCACCCACCTGCCGCAGGTCGCCGCCTGTGCCGACCGCCACGGCGTCGTCAGCAAGACCACGAGCGACGGCCGCACCACCAGCACCGTGCAGCCGGTCGCCGGCGAGGCGCGCGTGCAGGAGATCGCGCGCATGCTCGGCGGCGCGGCCGGCGGCACCAGCCTCGCGCATGCGCAGGCGCTGCTCGGCGGCGCCGCGGCCGAGCCCGCGCCGGCGCGGCGGAGGCAGCGCGCATGAGCGCACCCGTCCTGGCCGCTCCCGCGCCGTCCGGCGCGCCGGCGCTCGACGTGGTGCTGGTCACCGGCATCTCGGGCTCGGGCAAGTCGGTCGCGCTGCATGCGCTGGAAGACGCCGGCTACTACTGCGTCGACAACCTGCCGCCCGAGCTGCTGCCCGACTTCCTGCGCCTGGAGCGCGGCCGCGTCGGCGTGCCGCTGCGGCCGATCGCGATCGCGGTCGACGTGCGCAGCGCGCGCTCGCTGCCGCACCTGCTGCCGCTGATCACGCAGCTCGGCAGCGAAGGCGTCAACGTGCGCTCGGTCTTCCTCGACGCCAGCACCCAGGCGCTGGTGCGGCGCTTCTCCGAGACGCGCCGCCGCCACCCGCTGAGCCAGGACGCCCCGGGCGACGAGACCCACCAGCACCGCGCGCTGATCGACGCCATCGAGCTCGAGCGCGAGCTGCTCGCCGACCTGCGCGAAATCTCCACCGTGCTCGACACCAGCCAGTTGCGGCCGACCCAGCTGCGCATCTGGGTGCGGCTGCTGGTCGAGGCGCCGGCCGGCGCGCTGACGCTGGTGTTCGAGTCCTTCGCCTTCAAGCACGGCGTGCCGCTCGACGCCGACATGGTGTTCGACGTGCGCGTGCTGCCGAACCCGCACTACGTCGGCGAGCTGCGGCCGCTGACCGGCCGCGACGCGCCGGTGATCGCCTACCTGGAGCAGCAGCCCGAGGTCGGCGAGATGCTCGGCCAGATCGAGGCCTTCCTGACGCGCTGGCTGCCGGCCTTCGAGCAGGACCAGCGCGCCTACCTCACGGTGGCGATCGGCTGCACCGGCGGCCAGCACCGCTCGGTCTACTTCGTCGAGCAGCTCGCGCAGCGCTTCCGCAGCCAGGGTGCCACGCTGGTGCGGCACCGCGAGCTCGATGCGCGCTGACGCCAGGGCGGTGCCAGGCGCCATGCGGGCCGAGCGCCGGGCCGCTCCCAAGCCGGCCGTTCGCTGGCACGGTCCGTCCACCGGACGGCCCGTGTCCGCGCTCACCCCCCTGGGGGACCGGACGACGTACCCTTCGGCCGAGGGCTCGTCATGAGCTTCGAGCTGCCGCTGTTCCCGCTGCAGTCGGTGCTCTTCCCCGGCGGCCTGCTCGGGCTGAAGGTGTTCGAGGCGCGCTACCTCGACCTGGTCGGCGACTGCCTGCGCACGCAGCGGCCGTTCGGCGTCGTCGCGCTGCGCCAGGGCGGCGAGGTGCGCGGCAGCGGCGAGGTCGCCTTCGAGGCGGTCGGCTGCCTGGCCGAGCTGATCGAGGTCGACAGCCCGCAACCCGGCATCCTGCAGGCGCGCTGCCGCGGCGGCTCGCGCTTCGCGACCGACAGCGTCGCGCAGCGCGCCGACGGCCTGTGGGTCGCGCAGGTGCGCAGCCTGCCCGACGACGCCGAGCTGCCGCCGACCGCCGAGCTCACCGGCTCGGCCCAGGGCCTGGCCCAGGCCATCGCGGCGCTCAAGCAGCAGGGGGCCTCGCCCTTCCTCGAGCCCTACCGCTTCGACCGCGCCGGCTGGCTCGCCAACCGCTGGTGCGAGCTGTTGCCGATCCCGCTGGCGGCCAAGCAGAAGCTGATGGAGCTCGACGACCCGCTGGTGCGGCTGAAGCTGGTCGACGATTTCCTGCGCAGCAAGGGCGTGGTGGCCTGAACGCCGTGGCGGCACGGCCGATGCGCCGTCGTCGGCCGGTTTGACCGGCCAGTTCCTTCGATCGCGGCGTGTGCCTCGCGTTACAAACGCGTGTGCGCGCGCCGACGCCGCACCCCTCATGCCGACCCGCGACCGATTCCTGCTGACCCCCCGGCTGGCCGCCTTCGCCGGCCTGCTGCTGCTCGCGTTGACGGTCGCCTACGGCCTGCGCGCCTGGCAGCTCGAGCGCGCCGAACAGCTCGACCGCATGCAGACCGCCCTGCAGCTCACGCAGAAGGCGCTCGACAGCCACTTCGTGCAGATGGAGGCCGCCCTGCACGGCCTGGCGCTGGAGCTCACCGACGGCCCCGGTCTGGCCGACCTGGAGCATGCGCGCACTCACCTCGAGCGCTTCCGGCGGCTGCGCCCGGAGCTGACCGCGGTCAACCTGCTCGACCTGGACGGCACGGTCCGCGCGTCGGCCACCAACGCGGCGCGTGCGGCACTGCCGCGGGTGGGCCAGGTGCGCGCCGGCGGCTCGTTCGGCGACTTCCTGGCCCGGCTCGGCCCCGCCACGACGATGGACCTGGGCCGCCCGCTGATGGCGCCGATCGCCAAGCGCTGGTACTTCCCGACCCGCTACGTGCTGCGCGGCGCCGACGGCGCGCCGGTGGCCTTCCTGTCGGTCGCGGTGCCGGTCGAGCTGCTGGAGGGCTTCTGGAAGGGCACGCCGGTGGCCGAGCGCGCCACGCTCGGCCTGATCCGGCCCGACGGCTTCCTCGTCAGCCTGCACCCGATGCCGGCCGGCGCCGAGCCCGACACGATGTACGGCGAGCCCCGCCTCGGCACGCTGGCGGGCGCGGTCGCGCCCGAAGCCCCGGCCCGGGGCTACGCGGAAGGACCGTCGTCGATCCTCGGCGAGCCCGCCGCCTACGCCTACACGCGGCTCGAGCGCCACCCGGTCACGATCTTCATCGCCACGCCGCTGTCGGCCTTCCGGCACGCCTGGTGGCAGACCGTGCAACTGCCCTTCCTGCTGGCCTCGCTGCTCGGCGCCATCGGCTGGGTCGGCACGCGCCACGCGCTGTCGCGCCAGGCCGCCTGGGCGGCCGAGCGCGAGCGCGCCGAGACGGCGCTGGCCGAGAAGCTCGCCGCGGAGCAGGCCAGCCAGGCCAAGAACGCCTTCATGGCGCGGATGAGCCACGAGCTGCGCACGCCGCTCAACGCCATCCTCGGCTTCGCGCAGCTGCTGCAGCGCGACGCGCACGGCCCGCTGGCCGATGCGCAGCGCAGCGCGCTCGGCCATATCACCACCGCCGGCCACCGGCTGCTGGCGCTGATCGACGACCTGCTGCAGGTCTCGCGCGACCCGGGCCGCCCGGCCCCGGCCGGCCCGCCCGCCGCGCCGCCGCGCGCCGCTGCGAAGCCCGGCTCGGCGCGCGACCTGCTCTACATCGACGACGACGAGGTCAACCGCCTGCTGATGCAGGCCTACCTCGGGCTGCGGCCCGAGCTCAGGCTGCACATGGCCGCCGGCGGCGTCGAGGGCCTGGCGATCGCACGCGCGACGCACCCGGCGCTGGCGCTGATCGACCTGATGATGCCGGGCATGGACGGCATCGAGGTGCTGCGCGCGATGCGCGCCGACGAGTCGCTGCGGGCGATCCCCTGCATCGCCGTCTCGGCCAACGCGCTGCCGGAGCAGATCGACGCCGCGCTGCGCGCCGGCTTCGACGGCTACCTCGTCAAGCCGGTGGCGGCCGAGCGGCTGCTGCAGGAAGTCGACCGCCACGTCGCCGCGGCGGTCTGAACCGGAGCGCCCGCATGATCCTGCGCCTCACCCTGCGCGCCGGTCGGCGTCTGGCCGCCGCGCTGGCCGCCGCCGCGCTGGCGCTGCCGGCCGCGGCCAACAACGGCCTGAACCTGATCGGCTTCGGCACCGCCTCCGTCGGCATGGGCGGCGCCGACCTCGCGGTGGCGCAGGACACCACCGCGCTCAACACCAACCCGGCCGGCATCGCCAGGCTGCGTGCGGCGGCGCTCGACGTCTTCGTCGAGGTCGCCAACTCGCGCCAGCGGCATGCCGACGGCTTCGGCAACGACCGCGGCGTCGGCAACGAGTTCATCGGCCTCGGCGGCTTCGGCTGGACGCGGCCGGTCGGCGACACGCTGGTCGCCGGCATCGGCCTGTTCGGCCAGGGCGGCGCCGGCTTCGTCTACCGCGGCCTCGACACCGCCTTCGGCACGCGCGACTCGGCCGCGCTGGTGTTCGGCATCGGCCGGCTGACCCCGACGCTGGCCTGGCAGGCGACCGACAAGCTCGCGCTCGGCCTGACGGTGCCGCTGACCCTGGCGCGCGCCAAGCAGGAGTTCTTTCCCGACACCTCCTTCTTCAGCGGCGACCCGGCGACCAGCTTCTTCGGCCTGCGCATCGAGGGGCTCGAGGCGCGCCGCGCCTCGCTGCGCCTGGGCCTGCGCTGGGAGGCCACGCCGACGCTGGCGCTGGCGCTGGTCTATGCGACGAAGACGCCGCTGCCGCTCGACGGCGGGCGTCTGGACGCCGACATGAGCGCGATCGGTCTGGGCAGCGTGCGCTACCGCGACGTGCGCTTCACCGGCTTCGCGCTGCCCGAGGAAGTGGGCGCCGGCCTGGCCTGGCAGGCCACGCCCCGGCTGCTGCTGGCGCTCGACCTGACGCGGCTGGCCTGGTCGCAGGCCTTGCGCCGCGCCACGCTCACCGCCACCGGCAGCCGCACGCCCGGCGCGCCGCCGCAGCTTCAGCTGCTGCAGCCGCTCGACTGGCGCGACCAGACCGTCGTCGCCGCCGGCCTGGCCTACGATGTCGACGAGCGCTGGCGGCTCTACGCCGGCCTGAACCACGGCGCCAACCCGGTGCCGGCGCGCACCACCAGCCCGCTGCTGGCGCCGATCGGCGAGTGGCACGCGACCGGCGGCCTGCGCTGGCGGGCCGCGCCGGGCTGGGAGCTGTCGGCCGCGCTCGAATGGCTCAGGCCGAAGGAGGTGCGCTACACGAACCCGCTGCTGCCCTTCGGCCCCGGCGCGCGCGCCACCAGCGCCTACCTCGCCGGGCACCTGATGATCGGCCGGCGCTGGTAGCGCCCGCGAGCCGCCATGACGACCGCCCCGCCCCCCGCCCGACGCGCGCAGCGCGAGGTCGAAGACCTGATCGCGCGGGCCTTCATCGTCATCGGCGTGGCCGGCGTGCCGACGGTGGCGCTGCTGGTGGCGGCGCAGTTCTCGACCTTCGGCGCGGCCTGGCGGCCGGCGATGATGCTGCTGCCCTTCGCGGTGGCCGCCGCGGTGATCGCCGGGCTGGTGCTGGTGCGCCGCGGCCGCCGGCAGGCCGGCATGGCGATCGTGCTCGTGGCCGGCTACCTGACGGTGACGCTGCTGCCGCTGGCCAACGGCACCGGGCTGCATTCGAGCATGCCGGGCTTCTACGCGCTGGTGGTCGTCGTGGCCGGCGTCTTCGTCGGCCCCTGGGCGGCGCTCGCGGCCAGCGTGCTGTGCCTGGCCAGCCTGGGCGCGATGTACGCGGCCGAGACGCAGGGCCTGCTCGGCAGCGCGGTGGCCCAGGAACCGGCCTTCGAAGCGCTGCTGCTCAACACCGTGCTGGTGCTCTTCAGCGGCCTCGTCGGCACGCTGCTGGCGGGTGCGCTGGTGCGCTCGCTGCACGCGAGCAAGGAGCAGGAGCACCGCTTCCGCAAGCTGCTCGGGCTGGCGACCGACTGCTACTGGGAGCAGGACGCCTCGCTGCGCTTCACGCAGATGGTGCCGACCGCCGAACACAGCGCGCAGGTCGTGCCGAAGGCCGTGCACGGGCTGCACCCCTGGGAGATGCCGGGCGTCGAGCTCGGCCCGGCGCAATGGGCGCAGCACCGCGGCGACCTGGAGGCGCACCGGCCGTTCCGCGCCCTGCTGACGCGCCTGCCGCAGCCCGACGGCCACGACGAGTACATGAGCGTCAGCGGCGAGGCCATCGTCGACCGCGACGGCGGCTTCGCCGGCTACTGGGGCATCGCCACCGTCGTCACCGACGCGGTGCAGGCGCGCCGCCGGCTCGAGGACAGCGAGCAGCTCTACCGCGAGCTGTTCGACCGCGCCTCGACCGCCTTCGTGCTCTACCGCGAAGGCCGCGTCGTGCAGGCCAACGGCGCCGCCGTGACGCTGCTCGGCTACGACACGCCGGCGCAGATGGTCGGCGTCGAGCTGCTGGCGCTGCTGCAGCCGGCCTACCGCGAGCGCTCGGCCGCGCGCATCGCCGCGCTCGCCGCCGGGCCGGTCGGCAGCGCGGTACCGCCGATCGAGATCGGCCTGCTGCGCCGCGACGGCGGCGAGCGCCATGTGCAGGCCTCCGGCGTGCACGTGGCCACGCCGGACGGGCCGGCGATCATGTCGGTGTTCGTCGACCTGAGCGAGCGCGAGGCCGCCGAACGCGCCCTCGCCGCCGCCAAGGACGAGGCCGAGATCGCCAACCGCGCCAAGAGCCGCTTCCTCGCCAACATGAGCCACGAGATCCGCACGCCGCTCAACGGCGTGCTCGGGCTGGCGCGGCTGGCCCTGGACAGCAAGGCCGACCCGGCGCAGCTGCGCGAGTACCTCGGCCAGCTCGTCGGCAGCGCCGAGCACCTGGCGCGGCTGGTGTCGGCGGTGCTCGACCTGTCCAAGATCGAGGCCGGCGAGCTCAAGACCGAGCTGGTCGACTTCGACCTGCACGCGCTGCTCGGCACGCTGGGCGACACCTTCGGCGAGCTCGCCCGCCTGAAGGGCCTGGACTGGGGCCTGGGCCTGGACGCAGCGCTGCCGCGCCATGTGCGCGGCGACCCGACGCGGCTGCGGCAGATCGTCTCCAACTACCTCGGCAACGCGCTGAAGTTCACCGAAACCGGCGCGGTCGCGTTGCGCGCCGCGCCCTGCGGACCGGGTCGCGTGCGGTTGGAGGTCGTCGACAGCGGCATCGGCATCGACGCCGCCACCGTCGCGCGGCTGTTCGTGCCCTTCACCCAGGCCGACGACTCGACCACACGCCGCTACGGCGGCACCGGCCTGGGCCTGGCGATCTGCCGCGAGCTGGCGCAGCTGCTCGGCGGCGCGGTCGGCGTGGACAGCACGCCGGGCCGCGGCAGCGTGTTCTGGGCCGAGCTGCCGATGCCCGAGGCCGGCGCGCCGGCTGCGCGGGCCGACGCCGACGCGCCCTCGCTGCAGGGCGTGCGGGTGCTGCTCGCCGAGGACAACCCGGTCAACCTGCTGATCGCCGAGACGATGCTGGCCGAATGGGGGGCCACCGTCACCCAGGCCACCGACGGCCGCGCCGCCATCGAGGCCTACGACCGCGCCGGCGGCGCCTTCGACCTGATCCTGATGGACGTGCACATGCCCACGCTCAACGGCCTGGACGCCACGCGCGAGCTGCGCACCCGGTGCGGCGCCGACGCCCTGCCGATCATCGGCCTGACCGCCGCGGTGCTGCAGGAGGCCGTGGCCGCCGCCGCAGCGGCCGGCATGAACGACTGCGTGTCCAAGCCCTTCACGCCGGGCCAGTTGCGCGCGGCGGTGGCGCGCTGGACGGTCGAGCCCGGCGCGCCGCGCCGCGGCTGAGCGCCGCCGGCGGGCGGCGGGGGGCGCCCGGGCTGCGGCCGGCTTCTATCATCGCCGCATGACGGCCTCCGCCCCGCCCGCGCCCCGGCCCCTGGCCGAGCGGCTGTTCGGCGCCTGGGTGCGGCGGCTCGACGCGGCAACGCTGCGCGCCGACGGCTGGGCCGGGCTGCTCGGCGCGGTGCTGGTGCTGCCGCAGGCGATCGCCTTCGCGACGCTGGCCGGGCTGCCGCCTCAGGTCGGGCTGGCCACGGCGATCCTGCCCTGCATCATCGCGGCGCTGTTCGGCTCGAGCTGGCAGGTGATGTCGGGGCCGACCAACTCGCTGTCGCTGGCCCTTCTGGCGATGCTGGCGCCGCTGGCGCTGCCGGGCAGCCCGGGCTACGCGGAGCTGGCCTTCGCGGTGACGCTGATGGTCGGGCTGCTGCAGCTGGCGATCGGCGGGCTGCGGCTGAGCGCGGTGGCGAGCTTCATCTCGCCGGCGGCGCTGCTCGGCTTCACCGGCGGCGCGGCGCTGCTGATCGCCGTGCATGCACTGAAGGACGGCCTCGGGCTGCGCCTCGAAGGCGCGCAAGGCGCCGGCGCGATCCTCGCCGCGCTGGCGCAGGCGCCGCAGCCGATCGCGCCGGCCGCGCTGGCGGTGGCGCTGACGACCGCAGCGTCGGCGCTGGCGCTCAAGCGCCTGGCGCCGCGCTGGCCGGCGCTGCTTCTGGCGGTGATCGCCGGCAGCGCGCTGGCCGCGCTGCTGAACCGCGGCGGCGCCGGCGCGGTGGCGACCCTCGGCGCGATCCCGCTGCCCTGGCCGGTGCCGCACTGGCCGCAGGTCGAGCCGGCCGCGCTGCCCGAGCTGGCCGGCCTGGCGGTCGCGCTGACGCTGGTGGCGCTGGCGCAGCAGGTCGCGATCGCCAAGGCGATCGCCGCGCGCAGCGGCCAGCGGCTCGACACCGACCGCGAGTTCGTCGGCCAAGGGCTGGCGAACATGGTCGGCGGGCTGAGTTCGAGCTTCGTCGCCTGCGGCTCGATCAACCGCTCGATCCCCAACCTGGAGGCCGGCGCGCGCACGCCGATGGCGGCCGTGTTCTCGGCGCTCGCGCTGGCGCTGTTGGTGGCGCTGGCGGCGCCGCTGCTGGCGTGGATCCCGCTGGCCGCGATCGCCGGGCTGCTGTGGGTGGTGGCCGCCGGGCTGCTGGACCTGCCGCGCTGGCGCGAGCTGCGGCGCGTCGACGCCCGCGAGTTCGCGATCGCCCTGGCCACGCTGGCGGCGACCGTGACGCTGCGGCTCGAGGTCGCGATCCTGCTCGGCAGCCTGCTGTCGCTCGGCGCCTACCTGCACCGCACCGCCAAGCCGGCGATGCGCAGCATGGGCTTCGACACCATGACGCCGGCACGGCCGTTCGTGGTGCTCGAAGGCCACCCGCAGCCGCTGCCCGAATGCCCGCAGCTCAAGCTGCTGCGGATGGAGGGCGCGGTCTACTTCGGCGCCGCCGCGCATGTGTCGGACACCCTGCACGCGCTGCGCGACGCGCCCGACGCGCCGCGCCACCTGCTGGTGATGTGCAAGAGCATGAACTTCATCGACCCGGCCGGCGTGCAGATCTGGAACGAGGAACTGGCCGAACGCCGCGCGCTCGGCGGCGACCTCTACTTCCACCGCCCGCGGCCGCCGGTGCTCGAGACCTGGCAGCGCGCCGGCTTCCTCGACACGCTCGGCCCCGGCCACGTGTTCCCCGACAAGCACCATGCGATCGCGGCGATCGTGCCGCGGCTCGACGAGGCGGTGTGCGCGCGCTGCACCGCGCGCGTGTTCTTCGAGTGCGCGCAGCGGCCGGGGCCGCCGCCGGGCGGCTGAGCCGCCCCGCCGCGCGCCGGCTCAGCTGCGCGGCGCGACCGACTGGGCCTTCGTCACGCGGGTCGTGCTGCCGGTCGACACCAGCACGACCTGGTCGCCGGGCGCGAACACCTCGCTGCCCTGCGCCTGCACGATCGCGCGGCGCTCGCCGTTGCGCAGCTGCACGATGATCTCGACCGCCTGCTCGCGCGTGCCGGCACGTTCGATCGCGTTGCCGGCCACCGCCCCGACCACCGCGCCGATCACGCCGACCACGACGCCGGTGCGGCCGTCGCTCGCGCCGCTGCCGGCCACGCCGCCGACCACCGCGCCGGCCGCGCCGCCGATGCCGGACTGCGAGCCGTCGACCACCACCGGCCGCACGTTGACCACCACCGCGTCCTGCACCTGCGAAAGGCGCTGCGCGTCGCCGCGCTGGATGACGTCGGGGCTGGAGGTGGCGCAGGCGGCGATCAGGGCGACGACGGGCAGCAGCAGGGTCTTCATGGCGATCTCCTCGGGCTCATCGGTGTCCAACGGTGCCGCATCGGCGGTCGTTGACCACGATCGGTGTGCGACCCGCGGCACAGCCGATCGGTTCCTCGCCTTCAGGCGTGCAGGCGGCTGGAGCGCGGCACGCTGGCGAGCAGGAACTCCATCTGG
>ERZ1066138.825-NODE-825-length-10101-cov-5.708441_pt1 | contig 10101 bp, 12 predicted proteins | sample MGYA00382785_ERZ1066138 | MGnify/ENA primary metagenome ERZ1066138 (study PRJEB33369, sample SAMEA5778368) | biofilm metagenome | biome: Industrial cooling water; feature: Water cooling tower basin; material: Biofilm | place: United Arab Emirates | collected...
AAGAAAGGAAGGTTCTCGTAGTAATTATGGACCTCTTTCTTAACGAGAGCGGCGATCTGGTTACGCGTCCGTTCGGCGGCGGCGATCTCGGAAAGATGATGGGCGATCGGTGAGATCTGTTCGCCGGCCTTTTCCTTCAAAAGCCCGACCGCTTCTTCAGTAAACATTTCGCCGAGCGGGCTCGCGGCACCGATCAGGTCATCGACACTACGGCCGATGAACTCATCGACCTTTTCGGTAAAGCCCTCTGAAGCAATAGCCGTCCTGATCCGCTCGACGAGGAATCCGACGATATCATCGAATGCCTTTTCGTCGATCACCTCGGAGACGCGCTTTGAAAGGACCTCGTCAACTCGGCGTTCGATGAAGCCGGCGATGGTCTGCTGAGTTTCTTCGCTCCGGAGAACGTCTTCGATGTGTTCGGCGACCTTGAACTGGAGTGCCGTTATCGAATCAAGCACGGGCTCGCGGAGGCTCGAGGGGAGCGACTCGATCAGCGAAGGATAATTTGCCTTGAGGAGTTCCTGGCTGTAAGAATCGACGACGTCGCTGATCTTTCGCCGAAGGAAATCTTTACCGACGAGTTCCTCCAAGATCGTTTCCTGCGAAACGAGTTCTTCACCGACCGCCTTGCCGATCGCATTGGCAAGCCGTTCGCGGTGCCGCGGGATCATCCCTTGCGGAAAGAGCGTGATGCCGAGCACTTTGAACGGCTTCCGCGGACGAAAGAGCATCCGAACGGCGAGCCACGCAGCCCCGTAGCCATGGACCGTCGCGATCAATATAAGCGAGCCCATCTGGAACCAGATGCTTGAGAACATCGGCCGGACTGCATTTACGATCTCGTTAAAGGTCTCCATCAAATAAAGCTAGAAGATCTGAAAGCCCTTCGAGCGAAGGCAGAAATCGGAAAAATCCTTTAGCCAGTCATGCCCGACGCTGTAGTTTCGCCATTGCTCGTCCTCGTCGCGGTAGATGGTTCCATCGTCGGGTTCGTCCGTTACGCTCAAGTCGGCGAACATCCGCTTGTTCGGGGCAAGTTGCGGCAATATCCGGTCGCGAATTCGCTCGCCGAGAATATGTGCCCCCTCTCTATCGACCTTGATGCCGAGGGCGTTATAGCCCATCTGGCGGACCATGGCCTCGCTTAGGACGTCAAGGCTCTTGATGACCTCAAGAGCCGCTTTCCAATTCCATACGTTGGCGGTGAACTCGTAGTTCTCCGAACCCATGTCGATAAATGTGAAACTCATATTTACAATCGGTTACGACAAGGCTAAAGCCTTGACCGCCAAATGGTCAACGTACACCGGCAAAGACTATAATCGGGTATCGCTGATGAAATATGATATCCCATTCCGTGTTCGCGTTACGAAACCGCTCGAAGGGTTTTGATGCGGGTCCAATCGGGAAAGAACGACCTCTTGTCACCAGTTGCAGAGATCGTCTTTGAATTCTATATGACTGTCGATCTCTCCGCTGATGCTCCAAACTTCCTGGGTAAGTTTTCCCAAGGACCAAAATCGGCCCGTTTTGTTTATATAAACTCAGGAAGGTACGCAGGCCAGGGGCACACAATGTGGAACCGGCGAGCAAAGCTTTCGCTGATGAGCATCACAAAAGCGCAGATCGAAAACGTTGTTTCGAATGGTTCGACCCGAATAGAGACCATAATTGACGGCGTCGGGCGCGATGGCGGGCCGGTCTGTGCCAGTGTGAAAGGACTTACCTGGAGCGTTTCGAAATGAACACTCAAAAATATCTTGAACGTATCGGCCTTGGCGATGCCGAATTAGCGGCCGACCAAGGATCGCTAAGGCTGTTGCAGCGTTCTCATCTGTTGACCATACCGTTCGAAAATCTGGACATACATTGGAAACGGCCGATCGTTCTGGATATTGATCGGTTCTTTGACAAGATCGTTGTCGAAAAGCGAGGTGGCTTTTGTTACGAACTCAATGGTTTGTTCAATCAACTTTTGTTATCGCTAGGGTTTATTACTAAACTCGTTTCCGCTCGCGTTTTTCACACGGACGGAACGGTCGGCCCCGAATATGACCACGCCGCGATCATCGTCAGGATAGGCGAGGATGAATTTTTAGCCGATGTAGGCTTTGGCGATTTCACAGCCGAACCGCTGCGTTTTGATGTCGATGCCGAACAGCAGGACGCGAACGGGGTTTTCACGATCCGGCGGTTTGATGATGAATATCTTGAGGTTGCAAAACGCGACGACGAAAGTTGGCATGGGAATTACGTGTTTTCCGAAACGCCACGAGATCTCTACGAATTTTCCGCGATGTGCGATTTCCAGCAGTATTCACCCAAGTCGCATTTCACCAAAGGCAAACTCTGTTCGATCATGACCGAAACCGGGAGAAAGACCCTTACAGACAGAGTTTTTGTCGTAACCACATGTGGCAATCGGACAGAAACCGCCGTATCCTCATATGAGGATTTCGAGAAAAATTTGATGCGAGAATTTGGGATATCGCACTGACGGTTCGGAAAGATCATAATCGGCAGGAGGGTTTAGAAGTGCGATTCGATGTCGTTATCACAAAAAGTGACCAAATCACGATTCCGGCAGCCATTCGGAAACGCCTTGGGATTAAGCCAGGTCAGAAAGTGTACCAGTCTATCGAAAACGGAAGGATTCTATTGGAATTCGATCTACCAAATGATTCGGTTGAACGAACTCGGATCCCTAAAAACAAAGACTTATAGATTATGATCTCGTCGATCTCATACGCCGATGCCGGCGTTTCAATAGACAACGCGAACCGGGCCGTGGCGAAGATCCGCGAATATGCCCGGAGCACCTTTAATGAACGGACGCTGACCGAGATCGGCAGCTTCGGCGGGATGTTCTCGGCGGCCTTTCCGGGAATGGCCGAGCCGATCCTCGTCGCTTCGGCCGACGGCGTCGGGACGAAGTTGAAGCTCGCTTTTGAGACCGGCATTCACAACACGGTCGGAGCGGATCTGGTCAACCACTGCGTCAACGATATTTTGGTCCAGGGAGCTCGGCCGCTTTTCTTTCTTGATTATTTCGCGACCGGAAAGCTTGAGCCCGACGTAACCGCCTCGGTCGTCGAGGGCATGGCCCGAGCCTGCCGCGAGAACGGCTGCGTCCTGCTCGGCGGCGAAACGGCGGAGATGCCGGACTTCTATCCGCCCGGCGAATATGACCTCGCGGGTTTCATCGTCGGCGTGGTCGATAAGGCAAAGGTGATCGACGGCAAGACAATCGAGCCCGGCGATGTGGTGCTCGGCATTCCCTCGAACGGCCTTCAAACGAATGGATACTCGCTCGCCCGCAAGCTATTCTTCGAGGTCGGCGGCTACAAGGCCGATACGTTCATTGAGGAACTCGGCACGACCGCCGGCGAGGCACTGCTCGCGACCCACCAGAGCTTTCTGCCGCAGATCGGCCCGCTGCTCGATGGCGGCAAGCTCAAAGGTCTCGCACACATCACCGGCGGCGGTTTTCTAGAGAACATTCCCCGCATCCTGCCCGAAGGCGTCGGAGTGGAGATCAACCGCGGCTCATGGCCCGAACTCCCGATCTTCGGCCTGATGCAACGCCTCGGCAACGTCGCCGACCAAGAGATGTTCCGCACCTTCAACATGGGAATCGGCATGGTCGTCGTGTGCGCGGAGACCGATTCGGATTCAATAGCCGGTCGTTTGCCAGGCTCTCATAAAATAGGCCGAGTTGTTTCCAACCCCGATCCCGAAGTAAAGCTCGTATAATAATGCTCGTCGCCAAAAAGGACGGGTTTCGAATATTTCGATTGTTTCGAATAGTTTGAATATGATATAAAAGCTTTGATGAACGTTACGGCCAAGGACATTGAACTCGCGAAAAAGGGGAGAAACCTGTTGCGGTCTCGGTCTCGGTCCAGGGTTCGTCTTGGCATCGGGACCGAGGACCCGATCGACCTTCCCGGACCGGCAAAGAGGATGCTTGAACAAACGCTGGCTTACCTCGCGGAGGGAAAGAGCGTTGTTGTACTTGCGGAACCCGCTGAACTATCGACCCAAGAAGCTGCAGATATTCTTCGTGTCTCTCGCCCGTATTTGGTAAAACTCGTTGAGTCAGGTCAGGTGCCTTTCCGGCGGGTAGGAAAGCATCGAAGGCTTCTTACCGAAGACGTTTTGGCTTATAAAGCCAGGCTAGACGACGATCGCCTGAAGACCCTTGAGAAACTCGCCGAAGAATCACAGGAACTTGGGCTCGGATATTGATTCTAATGCGAGTGGTCCTGGATGCCTGCGTTCTTTATTCTGCGCCATTGCGGGACTTCATGATGCATCTTTCGCTCCTCGACGTAATCGAGGCCCGGTGGACGAACCTCATTCATGAAGAGTGGATCAGAAGCATCTTGAGAGACCGGCCGGACCTCGACCGCGAGAGACTCGAGCGAACCCGGCGGTTAATGGATGAAAATACACGAGACAGCCTCGTAACGGGTTTTGAGCATCTGATACCGAAGCTACGTTTGCCTGACGCTGATGACCGTCACGTTCTGGCCGCAGCTATACACTGCGAGGCAGATGCGATCATTACATTCAACCTAAAGGACTTCTCCGCAAAAGCAATCCGTCGCTATGGGGTGCGGGTGTTTACGCCCGACGAGCTTTTAAGTTCATTGTCCGAAGAGTTTGAAGAAGAGATCTGCCTCGCATTTCGCAGGCAGTTGCAGAGCCTTAAAAGTCCGCCGCTTAGAAGAGACGACCTGTTGCAGATATTTTCAACCATAGGATTGAAACGAACGGCAAAAGGGCTTCGAAGATGCGCCTGATATCGATCCGAACGACTTGTTCACCCAAGGAGCAGACTCACAGAATGAAGATTTTTGACCCGATCCGCCACGTTTTACTTGCCTGCTCATTCGCGCTGTTTGTCTTTTCGGCGGCTGCGCAGACGACGGCTTCGGAGCATTTAAGGCGAGGAAATGAGCACTATAAGAACAAGAACTACGCCCAGGCGATAGCGAGTTTTTCCGAGGCGATCAGGCTTTCTCCGCGGTCACCGGAGCCGTGGTTCAACCGCGGGCAGGCGAGGTATTATTCCGGCGATGTCCGCACATCGATCGGTGACTTTCAGCAGGCCACGACACTCAACCCCAACTACGTTGATGCCTGGTTCCAACTCGGGCTTGCCCGAAACAAGACCGGGGATCAACCCGGTGCGATCGCGGCTTACACCCGCGGGTTGAGCATTGCCTCGGGCGACTCGCAACTTTACTACAACCGCGGCATCGCCTATGCGGATAGCGGCCGCGATGACCTTGCCCTTGCCGACTACAACCGGGCCCTGCAGATCAACACCAACTACACCAAAGCATTCGTTAACCGCGGTGCCGTACACTATCGGGCGAAGAGGTATGAAGCTGCTCTTGCCGACCTTAACCGCGCCATCGAACTTGACCCCGGCTACGCCGAGGCGTGGAACAACCGAGGCGTGCTCTTTAACACGACGAACCGCTCTCAGCTTGCACTTCCGGACCTTGATCAAGCCATCAAGCTCGACCCGACGCTCAAGAAGCCGCACCTTGACAAGGCAATTGCATATAACAAGCTCGGGAGAAACACCGACGCTATCGAAAGCCTCAACACCGCGATCAAGCTCGACCCGAAGTACGTGAATGCATACGTTTTCCGGTCTGCCGTTTATTTTGATATCAAGAAGTTCGACCTCTCAAAAGCAGACGCGGAACAGGTGCTTCGGCTCGACCCGAAGAACAAGTTCGCCGCCAACCTTCTGACACGGATCGCCGCCCAGCCGAAATGAAAATCGAATTATTGATATCAGTGCAGGGGTCGATTTTGCGAGTTATCGCCAATTACTTTAACCATCCGGCGAGAATGAACGCGACCCCTGAAGAAAACTCAGCAAGCCGCATGCTTTCTTCATCTTGCTGATCAACACAGTTCTCCGGATCCGGGTTGTCTCGGTTCATGTTCGCATTTAGACGAACGTAGAACGGGCCCTTTCGAAATCTTAGCCACGCTCGGCTGCAGTGGTCAGCGCCTAATCCCTTATCTCCCAAACCGGCAAACTCTTTGAGGTTTATGATTCCAGGATGCTCGACCTCACTTTTTAGCATCGCTTCCGGACCGCTGGGAGTTGTATGATATTCGACCGTCATCACGAAAATCAGGTCGCTTTCCGTACAGGTGACCTCATACGCCGGAACCGGGTATTTATATGCCGGACCGCCATAGCAATCCGTGTTAGGCTGTCTCTCGGAAATGCGTGGCCGAACATTAGAAAAGATAGTTGCCATTGAATCCATTCGCCGGTCTAGCTCTTTTTCCCATTCGACCTGCTCCGATTTTCGTTTCTCTTCGTCTTCTTTTTCAAAGTACAGTAAGCTGAATTGTCCTCGGTCGAACGAGTAAACATACAAACCCATGCCTTTGTCATTCACGTCCGGACGACCGATGAATGCAAAGAGCCTGCTGTCAATTCTCCAAGCCGGATTACTTCCATCATCAATATATGGAAGGCCAAAGCCCGAACCATAAACACTCTTGAATGGCGGAAAATATATGTTCCCGGTTTTGGCATCGACCACGGCCATTGAAAAGGTTCCAAGACCCGCACCCCAGGTAACTATTGTGTATCGTCCTGCAAAATTTGGTCCTTGTTTTGCACCTTCTCTGATAGCCGTCCGATAGGTTCTGGCGCGTCTGGTGTCTATTTTTGGCGAAACAGGTTTCTTCTTATACCTGTCTCTCGCAGCGACTGGGTAGTCCTTTGGGTCAGGAGGCTTTTCCTGAGAAATGGCAGGTGCCACCACAATGGTACAAATACCTAACAAAAATAGAAGCCGAACAAACATGGGCATTTTTGGTAGCTGTAATGATAGTGAGCGTCAAGATATAATAACTCAACCTAATTGAAAGGGTCACGTTTTTAATGAAGCTTGGAATTTTGATCTCCGGCCGCGGGTCTAATATGGTGGCGTTGGTTGATGCCGTCGCTCGCGGCGAGATACCGGGGTCGGAGGTCGCGGTTGTTATCAGCGACAAGGCGGACGCGGCGGGTCTTGCAAAGGCGGCGGAACGTGGTGTTGAGACTTTGGTCATTGAAAGAAACGGCCGAAAGCGCGAGGAGCACGACTCAGAGATAGTCGCGGCTTTGAAAGATCGCGGCGTCGAACTCGTCTGCCTGGCGGGCTATATGCGGCTGCTTTCGCCGCTGTTCGTTAGGGCTTTTCCGGACCGGATCATCAACATTCACCCGAGTTTGCTGCCCGCATATCCCGGCCTTAACGTCCACGAACGCGTCCTCGCCGCAGGCGAAAGCAGGTCCGGCTGTACCGTCCATTACGTCAATGAGGATCTCGACGCTGGCCCGATCATCCTCCAACGCAAAGTCCCGGTCCTCGCGGGCGATACTCCCGAAACCCTCGCCGCCCGCATCCTCGAGCAAGAACACAGCGCGTACGTCGACGCCGTTCGCGAGGTAGTTGCCGCAGAAGAAACGGCGAAGGGCTAGAAGCTTCGCCCCCTGCGACCGCATCGGCTTTAAAGAAAGTTTAGCCGCAGAGGACACAGAGTTTTGTTTCGAATGTCATACCTTTCAGTCTTTTCCGAGGAACGCAGACCAGCAACAAAAACATCTCCGTGATCTCTGTGCCCTCTGGGGCGAAACGATCTTTAAAATCAAGAGTGCGGCCTTATTGGTCGGCCGCACTCGGAAGGTATCCTTTGGTAGGTGATAATGACAGGTTTAAGGTGTTGCCTTAGATATTCTCAGGCCGCACCGTGGGAGGGTAATAGAAGGGACCCGAGGTCTTAAAACTCTCGGTGTCAAACTTTCTCCTTGCGCCGCACTCAAGGCACGAGCGATAGGAGACGTTCCTTTCCGAAAAGGGCCGGCTCAAACGTTTGTGCCAGCATCCGAAAAGCTTTCCTATGATGCCGATCCGCTTCCCCGGGGTTGCACCGTCGGCCGAGGCCGCCGGGCTATAATTCACCGTGTTTTCGATAACGTTTTGCATAATTCCCTTTCCTTGCTTTCCTCACCCGTTCACTAACGCGTGATTTCCGCCGTAATTAGAACGACCAACGGGGAAAGTTTTTGCATTAAATAAGATGTTTCCCGCCCCGCAAGGGTTTTCCCTATTTCAATAGACGCAAAAGAGCGCCGAATCTTTCTCTTCGGTCGTATATTCGGTAAACTCCTGTTAAACGATTCAGGAGAAACCGATGCCCTCACGCCTTATAAACACTTTTCTTATCGCGTTTATTTCCATTTTCCTCGCCGCACCGGCGTTTGCCTGGGACGACGTTGGCCACAAGATAACGGGCTATATCGCCTGGCAGCGGATGTCGCCGAAGGCACGCGAGAATGTGATCAAGGTGCTCCGCTCGGCTCCGGAGGACTCGCACCTCGCGGTTTACTATCAGTCCTACGGCGTTCGGTCCGAGGCGGACAAGCAGCTCGAGTATTTCATGCTCGTGCCGACCTGGGCAGATATAGTCCGCGACCGTGCATTTCCGGTTCGCTATGAGAAATATCACAAGGGCGATTGGCACTATACGTCGGTCTTTTGGCGTGAGGTCGGCGGCCGGACCGAGTTGATCGCTGATAAAAAACCCGACGGCCAGGCGATCGAAAAGCTTGCCGAATTTGAAAAGGCACTTCGCGACCCGGCCGTAAGCGACAAGGACAAAGCGATCGCACTCGCGTGGTTTCTTCACATCGGCGGTGACATCCACCAACCGCTTCACACTTCAAGCCGTGTGACCGACCTTGAGGCCGAAGGCGACCGCGGCGGCAACACTTTTCTTATCTCGCCGCAGGGAACCCCGCGGGCCGACCAGCAAAACCTTCACTGGTTCTGGGATTCGATCGTCCCGCGAAACATTCCCTTCGACTTTGGTTTCTGTGAAGGCTGCTACGTAAAGCACATTGCCGAGGCGTTCACCTCGCGTTACAGCTTTGAAGCGGAAAAGGGCGGGCTTGCACTTTCGAACTACGTCCTATGGAAGGACGAAAGCCTGAAGCTGGCCCAAACGGACGTCTTCCGCTCGGACCTAAAGCGCTTTGAGACCCCAAGCGACGCTTACCGCCGCAACGCCCTTCGAGTCTCAGAATACAGGTTGACTCTCGCCGGTTACCGCATGGGCGAAACGCTGAACGACATCTTTGGAAAGTAAATGACTCCCGGAGAAACGCTTGAATATTTTGAAGGCCGCCGCGATGTGATCATCGGCCAGATCCGCGAGATCGTCGAGATAGAGTCGCCCTCGCACGATGCCGAACGGAGCCGCGAGGTCGTTGATTGGATCGAGAATGCGGCGAGGGCGACCGGCCTTGAGCTTGCCATCGAGCGGCACGCGACCGAGGCGGACGGCGACCACCTGATCATCCGCGCGTTTCCCGGCAATGGGAAGCCGGTGCTCCTGCTCGGCCATACGGACACGGTCCATCCGGTCGGAACTAAAGCGAAAAACCCGACACGCATCGAGGGCGACCGCTTTTACGGCTGCGGCACTTTCGATATGAAAGCGAACATCGTTCTGATGCTCGAAGCGCTTCGATATTTCAAGACGAGCGGCACGCAACCCTCGCGGCCGGTCAACATATTGCTCTCCTGCGACGAGGAGGTCGGCAGCTACACGGGCCGCGAATACGTCGAACGCGAGGCGAAGCTTGCTGAACACTGCCTAGTTTTCGAGCCCTCGGCCGCGGGCAGCGTCAAGACCGGCCGCAAGGGCACGGGTATGTATGTCGTCAGGGCCCACGGCGTTCCGGCCCACGCGGGCCTCGACCCCGAAAAGGGAGCAAGTGCGATACTCGAGCTCTCGCGGCAGATCGAGCGGCTCCACGCGATGAATTTCCCGGACGCCGGCACGACCGTAAACGTCTGCACCGCGAGCGGCGGGACGACGACCAATGTCATCCCCGAGCACGCCGAGTGCACAGTCGATGTCCGCTTCAGCTCGATGGCTGAGGCCGAGCGGATAGACGCGGCAATAAAGGCACTCACGCCGGTCGATGAACGCGTCTCGCTTGAGGTCACAGGCGGCATCAACCGCCCGCCGATGGAACGAACCGACGCGGTCGTTAAATTATTC
>ERZ1066138.826-NODE-826-length-10095-cov-5.256275_pt1 | contig 10095 bp, 7 predicted proteins | sample MGYA00382785_ERZ1066138 | MGnify/ENA primary metagenome ERZ1066138 (study PRJEB33369, sample SAMEA5778368) | biofilm metagenome | biome: Industrial cooling water; feature: Water cooling tower basin; material: Biofilm | place: United Arab Emirates | collected...
CTTCGAGGGTTGGTTCATGCCCGTGCTTGAACAACTCGTTGCCGCGCGAATTCGTGTGCAAGGCCTCGTGCAGGGGGTCGGTTTTCGACCAGCAGTGTATCGCCTGGCCACATCGTTGAATCTGCGCGGCTGGGTATGCAACGACGCGGATGGTGTTTTGATTCACATCGAAGGCGCCGGCGCGGAAGTGGAGTCGTTCGCTCGTCTCCTTGGGCGCCATGTGCCCGGTGCCGCTCGCATCGAGGCTATTACGAGCGAAGCCGTGCCGTGCTTGAATTCCGACGGGTTCGAGATTGAGGTCGGATCAAGGGCGCCCCGATTCTCCTTGGGCACTCAGGTTCCTGCCGATCGTGCCATCTGTGCGGACTGTTGCAGCGACATCCTCAATGCTGCCAATCGGCGCCACCGCCATCCCTTTGCCAGTTGTATTCAGTGCGGTCCGCGCTATTCGATCGTGCGCGCCATGCCTTATGAGCGCGAGAACACGACCATGCGATGTTATTCAATGTGCCATGACTGCCGGGTCGAGTTTCAGAGTCCCCATGATCGACGCTTTCATGCGGAGCCGATCGCGTGTCCGAATTGCGGTCCCAAGCTCCGATATACAGATTCGTCCGGAACTATCATCACCGACTGGCGCAGCGTTCTTGCCGCCGCAGACGCTTTGCGTCGAGGTCGGATCCTCGCGCTCAAGGGTCTTGGCGGATACCAACTGCTCGTTCGCGCCAATGATGACGCCGCCGTGATGCAATTACGTGAGCGAAAGAATCGGCCGTCCAAGCCGTTCGCCGTGATGGTACGATCCGTTGACGAAGCGAAACGCATCGCAGTCGTGTCACCCAGCGAATGCTCGATGCTGATTGATCCGATGAATCCCATTGTGCTCTTGAAATCGCGAAACGCCGTCGCTGTCGCCGTAGCTCCGGGCTTGCAGCATATCGGCATTTTTCTACCGACAACTCCACTTCACACGCTACTGTTGTCGGAACTCGACTTTCCGATTGTGACCACCAGTGGCAACCGGAGCGAAGAGCCCCTCGCCATCGACGACGCCGGACGCGCTTCACTCACAACGATTGCGGATTGCTTTCTCGACCACGATCGGCCCATCGCGCGGCGCGTCGACGATTCTGTTGTTCGCGTGATCGATGATCGGCTGCGCGTGATCCGGTCGGCACGCGGATTCGCTCCCTTACAACTGCGAGCCCTCGAGCGTTGGGCCGCGAGAAATGATTGTTCCTCTTCGATCCTCGCCGTCGGCGGCCAACAAAAGACGGCATTGGCCGTTTGGTCCGGTTCGCAGGCCGTTTTAGGCGAACATCTTGGTAACATGTATCACCCGGAGAGTCGGAGAACATTTGAGCAGGCTACGCGCGATCTTTCCGCGTTGTATGGTTGTGAGCCCCGAACCCTCGCCTGCGACCTTCATCCCGACTATTACTCGACGCGCTGGGCACGGGCGACAGGTACCCCGATTGTGCAGGTGCAACACCATCACGCTCATGCCGTCGCTTGCATGGTGGAGCACGACCTGATCGATCGGCGTGTCCTTGGCGTAATCTTCGATGGCACGGGCTTTGGTCTCGACGGCACCATCTGGGGCGGCGAAATCCTGGATAGTTCGATGAGCGACTTTCAGCGTGCCGCGGCGTTCGACGTTTTCGCCCTACCCGGCGGCGAGGCTGCGATGCACGAGCCGAATCGCATCGCCTTGAGCCTGTTGGCAGCGACATTTGGCGCTAACGACGTCCCGGCCTGGCTGACTGAGCGGCTTGGCTTCACGAAACAGCGTGCCGGCTCTTTGTTGCGGATGATCGAACGCAATGTCAATTCGCCAGCCGCCAGCAGCGTCGGTCGACTCTTCGACGGGATAGCGGCGTTGCTCTTGAATATTCATCAAGTGAGCTACGAAGGTGAGCCAGCCGTATTGCTCGAGGACCACACTGATCCGACCATGGAATCGGCGTACCTCATCGGGAACCACCGTGATGAGCATGGCACGCTACGCGGCGATTGGCGACCCTTGATTCGGAGTCTGGTCGACGACATTACCCATGATGTCCCAGTTGGCGTTTGTGCGGCGAGGTTTCACAACGCGCTCGCTTCCTGGTCTGCGACGATTGCGTCAACATCCTGCCACGAGGATATTGTTCTCGGCGGCGGCTGTTTCCAAAACGCCTACCTGACGAGGTGCACACGCGTTGCCCTCGAAAAACTCGGCAGGCGTGTTCATGCGCCGAGCCGCATTCCTGTCAACGACGGCGGACTGTCTGTCGGTCAACTCGCCGTCGCAATGGCTCATTCGCACCAGCAACCAAGGAGCACAACCGATGTGCCTGGGCATCCCCGGCCGGATTGTTGAACGATGCGCCACCGACGGAGCCTCCCTTGCGGCAGGCTTTGTCGAATTCGAAGGTTTGCGGCGGCGCGTTTGCCTGGAACTCGTTCCGAACGCTCAAACCGGCGATTACGTTATCGTCCATGCCGGCATCGCCATCAGCCAGATCAACGCAGACGAAGCGGCGCGACTCCTCGGGTATTTACGCGCTATCGGCGAAGACGATCTGGCCCAGGAGATCACGCCATGAAATACGTCGATGAGTATCGCGACCCTCGCCTGGCCGAGCGACTGGTGGAGAAACTTCACAAAATGGTTACACGGCCGTGGACAGTCATGGAAGTGTGCGGCGGTCAAACGCATACGCTCGTGCGCAGCGGCATCGATCGGATGATTCCGCCCGACTTACGCCTGGTCCACGGTCCCGGTTGTCCGGTGTGCGTGACGCCGTTGGAAATGATCGACCGCGCGCTTGTCATTGCGGCGAGGCCGGAGGTGACGTTCTGTTCATTCGGCGACATGTTGCGCGTTCCGGGGACGGCGCGCGACCTTCTCAGCGTTCGAGCGTCTGGTGGCGACGTGCGTATTGTCTATTCGCCGCTCGATGCGGTCACGTTGGCTCAGAAGAATCCGAAACGGGAAGTTGTTTTCTTCGCGGTTGGCTTCGAAACAACCGCACCCGCGACGGCGCTTGCGCTCATACAGGCACGACGTCTCGGACTCCGGAACCTTTCGATCCTCGCGGCCCATGTGCTCGTGCTGCCAGCGATGGAAATGGTCGTCACGGCCCCCGGCAATCGCGTGCAGGGATTCCTTGCCGCCGGGCACGTATGCGCCGTCATGGGTTACGAAGCCCACCACGAATTTGCGGCAAGACATCGTGTCCCCATTGTTCTCACCGGTTTCGAGCCGGTAGATCTTCTGGAAGGTCTGCTAATGCTGTCGACGCAGATGGAGCAAGGCCGTCATGAGGCTGAGAATCAGTACGCTCGTTCCGTCTCGGAATCCGGAAATCGCCATGCACAGCAGGTTATCGCGGAGGTCTACGAAATCTGCGATCGGCCCTGGCGCGGGCTTGGCGTTTTGCCGCATAGCGGATTGCGTTTGCGCAAAGAATATCACGATATGGATGCCGAGCGGCGTTTTGCCAGCAACACATTTGCATCGGTTGAACCGCGCGAATGTCGGAGCGGCGAGATCTTGATCGGCCTGTTGCGTCCTGACCGGTGCGAGGCATTCGGCACGCGATGTACTCCAGAGCAGCCGCTCGGCGCCCCGATGGTATCGAGTGAGGGCGCTTGTGCTGCCTACTGGAAATATGGACGCGCGCAACGCAGAGTGTGAGGTTCTTCAATGACTTCATCGAGCTTTACACCTCAGTGTCCCGTTCCGCACGTCGAATCGGATTCCATTCAACTTGCTCACGGAGAAGGCGCCCGCCTGACCAGGCGTCTGATTCGCGAGGAGTTGCTATGCGCCTTTGCAAACCCGTTCCTTTCCCCCCTCGCGGATAGCGCCACATTGCCTGCCGTTGAAGGCCCGATCGTGATGACGACGGATAGTTCCGTCGTGAGTCCACTTTTCTTTCCAGGTGGCAACATCGGGTCCCTGGCCGTCTACAGCGCGATCAACGACCTCGCCGTCTCAGGCGCCTTCCCGCTCTATTTGAGTCTGGCGTTGATCCTTGAAGAAGGATTGTCGATCGACACCTTGAGACGTGTGGTCGCCTCCATCAGCGAGGCCGCTCGAACGTGTGGCGTGCCGATTGTCACCGGCGACACGAAGGTTGTGCCGCGTGGCGCCGCCGACAAGCTCTTCATTTGCACGACCGGCATCGGTCGACAGCGAAAAGACGTCGATGCTGGAGTGCAACGCGTTCGACCGAGTGACAAAATCCTGATTAGCGGCACGATGGGCGACCATGGCCTCGCCGTTCTTTCGGCGCGCGAAGGCCTGGACCTGGGCGACAATCTCATCAGTGACTCGGCGCCGCTGCACGACCTCGTTGACCGGCTGCTCGAATCCGGCGCGGAGGTGCGTTTCATGCGCGATCCCACGCGCGGAGGCGTCGCCGCGGTTCTGCACGAGCTGGTGGAGCAATTCTCGTTCGCCATAAGGTTGGATGAAGCATCGCTGCCCATTTCACCTGTCGCTCGAGGAGCTTGCGAATTACTGGGGCTTGATGCGCTGCACATCGCCAACGAAGGCAAGTTGCTTGCGGTCGTGAGCGAAAAAACCGCAGGCGCCGCAATCGAAGCTCTGCGGGGTCATCCGCTGGGCGCTCACGCCACCATTATCGGGGAAATCGCAGATTCCCCGTCAGCAGAGGTGCTGCTCGTCAATCGGTTCGGTCAGGTCCGAAACATCGACGAGCCGAGTGGCGCGCCGTTGCCTCGCATCTGCTAGTGTGTGACCACCCTATTTCTGAAAAGTACAAGTAGTACCAGCCTAATGTGTTACGGCGTTCGTTGACGCCGCTTCAGTTCAAGTCCTGACCGGACTGCTCGGAAATGACCATGGAGTCCAAGCCCTGTCCTACTAAGCCCGGACAGCAATCGCCGTTCTTCGCGGACACTGTGCGAAAAAGGGTTTTTCACAGCGCGCCGGCTTGACAGGGGGATTCCGGGCGGATAGGCTGGACCTCGCAAAAACCACTCCACGCGGAGTATGACCACATGCTCCATGCGGGCCCAACGTCGCGCAACCTGTCGCGAGGCGCGTCCCTCCAAGGATTCGCCGCGTCACTTCTGCTTTGTTCGGTGATGCTCGGCGCCGTCAACCCGTGCGCCTTGGGCCCGGTCGAGTGGATGTGCTCCGAGCGGTCGGAAACGACGGAACCGAACGTCGAAGAAGGATTCCATGTTGTCTTGACGATGCCCCATTCTCAACGGCGCGGGGCACGTCAAGAATCTCCGGGCGTGTCGGCGCTCGTTCGCGTTCCCCTGACGAATTCCCTGCGTTGGCGCCCCGCGCCGGGAGCTCAGGTTCCGAGCGTTGTCTCTCTCGATTGCATTCGCATGCGCTGTTGAGCGTGTTCGCGCATTTCCCATCAGCGAGTTGTCCCGCGCCACTCTTGCGCACCGACGATTCTAAATCCCCTCCGACCTCCTCAGCCGGCACACAAATGACGGAGCGTTCCCCAATGTCACCAGCTTTTTCGATCCGCAATGCAATTGTGCCCTGCATCATCGTTCATTTCGTTTTGGCGTTAGCTGATACGGCCCGTGCGCAAGCGAAACCCCAGCTTGTCGAGCCTCGACTTATCTGGGAGCAACAGGCGCACAACGCTCCTACGGATCTGATTCGATTCAAGGATCAGTGGTTCTGTGTCACGCGCGAAGGTGAAAGCGAATATCGGGCAAACTCCGAGATTCGCGTCCTCGCCTCGGTGGACGGCGTGAAATGGAAGTCGGTCGCGCTGCTCAAGGCCAATTCGCCGCGGAATCTGATGCATCCCCGCCTGACGGTAAGCGATGGGCAGCTCGCGGTCTGGGCGCTCGGCGCGGCGCCGGACATTGCACTGCAATTCTCGGGGTGGTATTCCAGGGATAGCGCCGTCTTCTCGGCTGCTCAGCCGGTCGGGTACGAAAATCAATGGCTCGGGGGTCCCGTCTGGCACAAGGGGACCGCCTACAGCTTCTGCCACGGCATGATCTGCGGCAATGCGCAAACCGTGCGGATCGCCTTTAGCCCAGACGGCAAGAACTTTCGCGACCTGTACAGCGAGACCTTTCGTGGTTTTTTCCCCGACACCGGCAGTCTCGTGTTCGACGGCGACACAGCCATCTGCCTTTTCAGCCGCAGCGGTCCCGCGGGTGTCGGGAGCACGGGTTACCTTGCAGTCTCGAAGGCGCCTTACACCGCGTGGGAATGGAAGGAGACCGACCGCGCGCTGACCTCGCCGCGGCTCATTCGCATGGCGGATGGCAAGATCGTCGCGTCGGTCGGCGTTTTCGACAAAGGGCCGCGCACGGTTCTTTGCGAGCTGGATCCCGTTCGCGCTAAGCTCACGGAGATCCTCGAACTGCCGACGGGCGGCCGAGCTGTGTTCGCCGGTCTCGCGGTGCACGACGGCCAACTGTGGGTCAGCTTTCACGGGACTCACGGGGGCAAGCCGGGGCTGTACCTGACGAAGGTCAAGCGTGACTAACACGAACGCTACGGGTGATCGATAATCGGCGTCTTGGCGTTAAGCGCGGTCGCATGACGGAGACGAGTGTCACGGAGAATTCCATGAAACGTCTTCTTGCTCTCGTTCTTCTTCTCATCGTCGGCTTCAGGTCGGATGCGCACGCCCAGGAACAGCCGAACGAAAAGGCGCCTCTCCCCGTGGGGGCTGTCGCTCGGCTCGGCGCGCTTAGTGATTCGTTTCGGGGCGGCGCCGGAGCGCTGTCGCCCGACGGCAAGCTGCTGGCTCTTGGCACGCAGAACACCGTTGTCTTCGATGTCGACTCGAAGAAACGCATCTACTCCCTGAAAGCGCCCAAGGAAATGCTCGGCGGCGGGCACCTGGTCTGGTCGAGCGATGGTCGCCGGCTCCTGGTGATGGATTACATGGGCCGATGCATGTGCTGGGATACGACGACCCGGCAAATGCTCTGGCCCGGCCAGCCGCCTAGGCAAGAAGGCTCGTCGATCACCTTCGTACGCTTCGTGGACGGCGACCGCAAGATCGTCTTCGTCAACACATTGCTCCCTTATCAATACACCACCGGCGAATTCGCGACCGGCAAGCAGATCCTCCGCCAACACTGGAGCGTCAGCTTGCGTGATGCGGCGACGGGCAAGCTCCTCGAAGGACGCCCGCCGATGAACAACCCGATGCTCGGTCAACAGCTTGCCGCGCTCGGCGAAGGCTACGGCATCTGCTATGTCGCACTCTCTCCTTCCGGCGAGCGCGTGGCGATCCTGGCGTCGCGGCCCGACAGCGCGGCGGAAGGACCCAGCGCCGTCTTTGTGTGCGAGACCGTCTCGGGCAAGCTGCTTCACACCGTCAAGGACCTGCCGCGGACCTACCGGATCGACATGCCGGACGAGGGAGGATCGCTCGTCCTCTATCCGCCGCGGCCGCAATCGGTCGAGACGATCGTTTCGCATCCCTTCAAGGTCGTCGGCATCCCCGACGGCCGCACGCGCATGACCGGCGGTTATCGTTATCGGCCGCCCGTGGCGATGAACGGCTACGATACGTTGGGCGCCAGCCTGGTGCCTGCGCACAGTGCGGTTCGGTTCCGCGAGTCGCTCCTGATCTTTGACGGCCTCGGGCTAGTGCGCTGGGACGAGGCCACGGGCAAGCAGCTCGAAGAAATGCCGTTCACGCATTACCCTGAATCTCCGCCGATCACTCGCTCGGCGGACGGAAAACGGCTCGCCGTGAATAAATCGGGCTGGCGCATGCTCCAGCAAACGCTATCGGACGCGGCGCCGAAGGGACACGAATCGATGCCGAGGGTGCGCTTCCTTCCCGATGGCCGCTTGCGCAGCACGACGCTCCGGTACGCCGGACCTGGGGAGACGCGAATCTGGGATGTGAAGAAGGCCACTCTGCTCGAATCGTTTCGACTCCATGCCTGGCCTCACACCCTTTTTGAGGGGACGCAAGAGAATGAGGCCGGGACCGTCGTGGCCGGGGTCAATGAGAAGGAAGGGAGCTTGCTCGTCTATGATCAGATCCAGCTCAAGCCGCTACTCAACCTGAAGCCGGAAGGCTTGACTCGTGAGGAGATCAATAGTCGATACCGATTGATTCCCAGCAACGACGGCAAACGTGTGCTCATGAGCGGCTTCGTGAACAATAAGATTGACGCGCGCTGGTACGACCTTGACGGCAAGGAACTGGGCCGGCATACCTGCATCGAAGCCGCCTCCGATCCCTCCCGCCCGCTGTGGCTGGCCGACAATGGCTCGATGTTCGGCTACGTGCGCACCGATCATCGCCTCGCCATCGTGGATTGCGCCACTGGGAAAGTGAAAGCGATCGTCGGCACGGCGGCGAAATATGACTGGTACTACTCGAGCGCGGGCTTGGATCGCCTTCTCTTCGCGCGTTCATCGTACGCGCCCAAGGCCAATCACTATCGCGTCTGGGACCGGCGCTTTCGCACGCTTCGCACCTTCACCGTGCCGCGCAAGAAAACCGAAGACGACCCAGAGCGCCGTCTGTCCCACGATGGCCGCACGCTGGCGATCTGGCGCAACTCCGAGAAAACCTTCGCGGTGAAGTCCATCCAGCTCATCGAAACCGCCACGGGCCGGGTGCGCGGCACGATTCCGGTCGAGAGCGCCGAACTCAGCCGGGACGATGTCGATTTCTCGCCCGATGGCAAGCTGCTCGCCGTCAGCATGCGGGACACCACGATCCTGCTCTGGGACCTGACGCGCTCCTGGAGCGGCCAAGCGCCCTTGCCCGCGCCCGCGAACGCCGAGGACGCCGGTCGGCTCTGGGACCTCCTGGGCAATCCAGATCCCGCGGAATCGGATCGTGCGCTGCGGGCGCTCGTGGCTGCTCCAGATATGGCGCTGCCGCTCTTGAAAGATCGCCTGCGCCCCGTGCCCGGCCCGGACGTTGACCGCGTGACGGCGTTGATCAAGAAGCTCGACAGCGGCAATTTCAAGGAGCGTGACGCCGCCAATCAGGAGCTGATGCGTTTGTCATCGACTGCGTTGCCGATCCTGGAGGCCGCACGCGAGAAAGCGAACATCGAGCAAGCCCGCCGTCTCGATGCAGTCATCGCGCCGTTACGCGAGCACCTCGAACAGCCCGCGGCGATCATGCCGCACCTGCGCGAGCTGCGCGCGCTGGAGGTGCTGGAGTGCATCGGCACGCCCGCGGCGCGCAAGTTGATCGAGGCGATGGCGCGCGGCGCCGATGCCATCCCGACTTTCGAAGCCCAATTAATCCTGACTCGATGGGCGAAAACCCAAAGGTAACCATGAATATTCGGCTCGCTATCATCCTTTGCATGTTATCGTCGCCAGCACTGGGCTCGACCCAGCCGCCAGGCAAGCCACGCCTCGACGGGCACGGCTTTCCCTTGCCCGAGGGGGCCATCGCCCGGCTGGGGGATCTCCACTTCGCCCAGCGCGGCTGGATCAACGGCATCGTCGTTTCCGCGGACGCGAAGACCGTTGCGACCGCCGGTGCGCCGTATCGCAGAACGCTTCGTGGATATGGAGACTTTGAGGACTCCCATGTTTACCTTTGGAACGCCAGCACCGGACGCATCACCCACGACATCCCCGTGGGTATTGACGCCCGGCCAAGGGGATTCTCGAAGGACGGCAAGATTCTGGTCGTCACATCGGGTCACCGGTTCGATTTCATGGACGTGCCGACGGGCAAGCTCTACTGGCCGAACGACCGCAAAGAGCGGCCCGTGTTCGTCAAACCGCACTTCCTCGACGACGACCGCCTCATGGTGGGGCAGAACTTCCAGGATGTCGAGGTGTGGGACGTCGCCAAGGGAACGCTGATACGGAGTTGGAGGGTCGCCAGGAAAAACGGGCAGCAGCGTGTCGAGAATCTGAAGCTCGATGGCCACGAGATTCGCGTGAGCCTGTCCCCATCCGGCGCAACCATGGCCTGGTTCGTCCGCCCTCCCGTCGGACAACTGGAATGGCCCTCGCGCGCCGAAGTTCATGTGTTCGACACGTTGACCGGCGCCCGCAAAGGCGCCGTCGAAGGACTCATCGGCTACTACCACGACGCCGCCCTGCTGGACGAGGGGGAGACTGTCCTCATCGGCACGACCTTCATC
>ERZ1066138.827-NODE-827-length-10093-cov-9.112074_pt1 | contig 10093 bp, 7 predicted proteins | sample MGYA00382785_ERZ1066138 | MGnify/ENA primary metagenome ERZ1066138 (study PRJEB33369, sample SAMEA5778368) | biofilm metagenome | biome: Industrial cooling water; feature: Water cooling tower basin; material: Biofilm | place: United Arab Emirates | collected...
TCAGATCGGACACCTGCGTGTAGCCACGGCCGATGAGGATCTTGCGCGCCGTGTCAGCGTTCGCGGCGTAGTTGAGGCCGGACGTGAACTGCGCCGGATCAGCGTCAGTAGACGTCGCGGGTGCGTCGCCGGCAACGGCAGCCATCGAGAGGCCCGAGCAAAGAGCGGCGGCGAGTGCGAATGTACGGATCATGAAAGTCTCCTCGTTGATGCGTTCCTCGGTGCGGGGCTTTAATCTGTCCCCGCGTTGGTGAAGCCGATGTCCGGCTCCGAACCATGATTGGCATCTAGGGGCTCTTCCGGTTCACTGCCACTCACGTTGGCGTTGGCAGATGAGCCGCGATTGTGAGCCGGCGTGAGGGAAGCTTTCCCGGCGTATGAACATGAAGGAATGGAAAGGTCGAATAGGCTACAAGGGGCCGCTTTTCGCAATGAAATAGGCGCTTCTTAGCTCACGCAACAGTGAGCGATCCAGGTTATCCGAGCGCTCGCCGAAACATGACCATTTGGTTAGGTGGTGCCTGCCTGCCTGCACTCACGCAGAGAGCGGCCCCGGAGCCATCGCCCCGGTCGAGCCGGTCTGGTCCCCGACTGCCGAGCCGTTCCGAAGCCGTCCACGTCCACGCTGGCTTTAGTGCCGACTATTTTGGTGAATGTGACTCAGAATCCTCACAATTGGGGACGGCTCAAGGTCCGTTTGACGGAACCCTCGGAGCACCATAAACCGGCCACGCCGGACCGCTCAAACATCGAGCGTGTCCAGCCCCCGCATGACGTCGCCCTGCACTGATGATCTCGAAGCAAAGGCCTGTGATGCAGCTCTCTGATCTCGCTGCCGATCTCGTGGCTATCCCTGCGCATGTCGCTGACCTGTGGGTAACCGGTGTCACCGCGGACAGTCGCGTTGCGGGACCGGGTGACGTCTTCGTCGCAATTCCCGGGACGAAAGCCGACGGCGGGCGCTTCATCGCCGATGCCGAGGCCAAGGGAGCGATAGCAGCCTTTGCCGCGCAGACCGCAGCCGTCCCCGCCGGACTGGCCATCCCGGTCCTTCGAGTTCCCGACCCGCGCGTTGCGCTCGCCGTGCTCGCCTCACGCGTCTATCGCGGCCAGCCGGCGACGGTCGTCGCGATCACGGGCACGAGCGGCAAAACATCGGTAGCAGAATTCACGCGCCAGATCTTCGCCGCCTGCGGCCACCAAGCCGCTTCGCTAGGCACGATCGGTGTCGTCTCTCCCAAGGCGACCGTTTACGGCTCGCTGACGACACCCGATCCCGTCACGCTGCACAAGACACTGGCTGCACTCGCAACCGAAGGAACCACGCATCTTGCGATGGAGGCGTCATCACACGGCCTCGACCAGCATCGCCTCGACGGCGTCGGGATCGCGGCCGCTGCCTTCACGAATCTCGGCCGCGACCACCTGGACTACCATCCGACCGTCGAGGACTATTTCGCCGCCAAAATGCGGCTGTTCGAAAACCTGCTGCCGCCCGACAAGCCTGCCGTGATCAACCGTGACGGTGCATATGCGGCCGAGGCAGAAGCGATCGCGCGCCGAACAGGCCGTCCGGTTCTGACCGTCGGTCGCAGCGGCGAAACGATCAAGCTCGTCTCCGCCGAAGCCGCCGGGTTTGCGCAGCGTCTCACACTTCAAGCCTCGGGAAAAATGGCAGCAGTCGAACTCCCGCTCGTTGGGGGCTATCAGGTGGAGAACGCCCTCGTTGCTGCTGGTCTCGCAATCGCAACAGGCGAAGAGGTCGAGCGCGTCTTCGCGGCGTTGCCCGGGCTGAAAGGCGTCAAGGGCCGTCTTGAGGTTATCGGCCGCAGAAATGGCGGCCTCGGCGTCGTCGACTACGCCCATAAGCCCGAAGCGCTCGCGGCTGCCCTTGAGGCCTGCCGGCCCTTCGCCACGGGCCGGCTCATATGCGTCTTCGGGTGTGGCGGTGACCGCGATCGGGGCAAGCGCCCGATCATGGGCCGCATCGCGGTCGAGAAATCCGATGTCGTCATCGTGACGGACGACAACCCACGCACTGAGACCGCCCCGGCGATCCGCGCGGAGGTGCTGTCCGGTGCAAAAGGCGCCATAGAAATCGGCGACCGGGCGGAGGCGATCCGGACTGCTGTCGCGATGATGCAGCCGGGCGACGTCGTGCTCGTCGCGGGCAAAGGCCATGAAACCGGCCAGATCGTCGGAGACACGGTGCTGCCGTTCTCGGACCACGACGTGCTGGCGGAGGCGCTGGGAGCCCCATGAGCAAACAGGCACTTTGGTCGTTCGACGAACTCGTCAAGGCCGCAGGCGCTGCCGCCGACGGTCATGCGAGCAACGCCATCACTGGATTTTCGATCGATACCCGCACGCTCGAGCCCGGCGATGTTTTCGTGGCGCTGAAGGATCAGCGCGACGGCCATGATTTTGTCGGCGCGGCGTTTGCCAAGGGCGCAGTCGCTGCCATCGTATCGTTGGAGTATGTGCGAAAACACGATGATGGCGCGCTAATCCGCACGAGTGATCCCCTGCGTGCGCTGGAAAACATCGGCCGCGCTGCCCGCGCGCGCCTCGCCTCTGACGCCCGCGTCATCGCCGTCACCGGCAGCGTCGGCAAAACGACGACCAAGGAGATGCTCCGGCTGGCGTTCTCCGCAGTCGGGCCAACGCACGCATCAGAGAAATCGTACAACAATCACTGGGGCGTTCCTCTGACGCTCGCCCGCATGCCCGCGAACACACACTACGCAGTCTTCGAAATCGGCATGAACCACGCCGGAGAGATCACGCCGCTCACGGCAATGGTCCGTCCGCATATCGCAATCGTCACCACCGTCGAAAACGCGCACATTGAAAACTTCGCCAATGAGGAAGGGATCGCGGATGCGAAAGCCGAGATCTTCCTTGGTCTCGAACCCTCCGGCGCGGCGCTCATCAATCTCGACAACCGGCACGCTGCTCGCCTGCTGGCTGCCGCGCGGGCGCGCAAAGTTCACGTGACCGGCATCACCAAAGACCTCAGCGCTGCTGAAGCCATCGCCACGTTCGGAGCCGACGACGTGGTTGCATTGTCCGGCTGCCGCATGAGCGCGACCACCAGCGAGGGGGAGGTGATCCGCGCTGGAAGTCGCGGTAAACTTCCCTTCCTCATCGGCACCGTCGGCATGCACATGGTGACGAATGCGCTATTCGTGACCGCCGCCCTCGATGCCGCAGGAGCCGAGCCTGCGAAAGGCCTTGCCGCACTTGCCCAATTCGCTCCGCCGCCCGGTCGGGGTTCACGCACGCGCCTTGACGTGGGGTCCGGCGAACTCCTTTTGATCGACGAGAGCTACAACGCCAACCCTGCGTCGATGCGCGCGGCATTGGCCGTGCTCCCCGCGCTGCCGCGCAGCGACTATCCGCGCCGTATTGCCGTCCTGGGCGACATGCTTGAACTGGGGCCAGACGCACCCGCGATGCACGCCGACCTCTGGGATGCGATCGATTCAGCCGGTGTCGATCTCGTTTTTGCCGCGGGACCGCATATGGCGGGACTGTACGAACGGGTCTCCGGTGCCCGACGCGGAGGTTGGGCCCAAACCTCGGCCGAGCTCGAGCCCATACTCATGGCCGCGCTCAAGCCGGGAGACGCGGTGATGGTCAAGGGTTCTAATGGATCAAAAATGGGATTGCTCGTGGCAGCCATGCTGAGCAAGTTCAATCGGACAGGTTCCCGGGAGTAGGGTAAGAAATCCGCCGCCGCTGGGTTTGGCGGCGTGGGGGGCGCATGGGGGAGACATGAAGCATGCTCTATGAGCTGGGGCAATTCAGCGACCAGATCGGTCTGCTCAACGTCTTCCGCTACATAACATTTCGGACTGGCGGCGCGATCTTCACCGCGCTCCTTTTCGTCATGCTGTTTGGACCCGCCATCATCGATTTGCTCCGCTTGAAGCAGGGCAAGGGCCAGCCGATCCGCGATGACGGTCCTCAAACACATCTGGCCAAGCGGGGCACGCCCACCATGGGTGGACTGATGATTTTGGCCAGCGTCACGTTCTCCACGTTGATGTGGTCCGACTGGTCGAACCTCTACGTCTGGATCGTGCTCGGCGTCACGCTCGCCTATGGCGCCATCGGCTTCTACGACGATTTTCTGAAAGTCACAAAGCAGCACGCCAGCGGTTTTGGCGGCAAGGCGCGGCTCGGACTGGAATTGATCGTCGCCGCCGCGGCCGCCTGGGGCATTATGCAACTGTCGGCCCCCGCGCTTGCAGGACAGCTCGCGGTGCCGTTCTTCAAGGACACGCTGATCTATCTCGGCCCCTTGTTTCTTCTCGCCGGAATGCTCGTCATCGCCGGTGCCGGAAACGCGGTGAACCTCACCGATGGGCTGGACGGTTTGGCTATCGTTCCGGTCATGATCGCTGCGGCCACGTTCGGCCTGATCGCCTATCTCATCGGCTCGGAGAAGTTTGCAACCCACCTCCAGATCCACTATGTCGCCGGAACCGCCGAACTCGCCGTCATTTGCGGCGCACTCATTGGCGCAGGGCTAGGCTTTCTATGGTTCAACGCCCCGCCGGCTATGATCTTCATGGGCGACACCGGTTCATTGGCACTCGGCGGTGCGCTAGGCGCGATCGCTGTCGCGACCAAGCATGAAATCGTGCTGGCCATCGTCGGGGGTCTCTTCGTCCTTGAAACGTTGTCGGTCGTCATTCAAGTCGTGTCGTTCAAAATGACGGGCAAGCGCGTGTTTCGAATGGCTCCGCTGCATCACCATTTCGAGCAGAAGGGCTGGCAGGAGAGCACCGTCGTCGTACGCTTCTGGATTATTTCCGTCATCCTTGCCCTCGTTGGTCTCGCCACTCTGAAACTGCGCTGAGCGGACCGCCCCGATGATCCCGATCACCACCTTTTCCGGTCTCGACGTAGCGGTGTTCGGTCTTGGCGCATCGGGCAACGCAACCGCTCTCGCCCTGATGGCGGGCGGCGCTCGAGTGGCCGCATGGGACGATGGCGAGTCCGGGCGCGCGGGCGCAGACAAGGCGGGCATCCCGCTTGTCGACCTTTTCCGGGAGGACTGGGCGCGATTTGCCGCGCTCATTCTCGCGCCCGGCGTGCCCCTCACGCATCCCGAGCCGCACTGGACGGTGCAGAAGGCAGAAGCCGCCGGCATCGAAGTGATCGGCGACATCGAACTCTTTTGCCGCGAGCGCGCGAGCCTGTGTCCAGAAGCGCCGTTTATCGCCATCACCGGCACCAACGGAAAATCGACCACCACGGCCCTCATTGCCCACATTCTCCGGCAAGCGGGCCGCGACGTGCAACTCGGCGGCAACATCGGTCGCGCCATTCTCACCCTCGACCCGCTGACGCGCGACCGTGTCTACGTGGTCGAATGCTCATCCTTTCAGATCGATCTGGCGCCCACGATCAGGCCGAGCGTGGGCGTGCTCTTGAACATCACGCCGGATCACCTCGACCGCCATGGCACGATGACAAACTACGCCGGCGTGAAGGAACGCCTCATCGCAGGCGCCGACAAAGCCACGGTCGTTATTGACGACGACTGGACCAGGGCCATTGCGGAGAAATATCGCTCGGCCGGCAAGGACATCCTCACGGCCTCGACAAGCGATACCGCCGATATCGTCTTCTCGGGTTCGCGTGTTTTTTTTCGCAAAGAGCCGGTCACAGATCTGGCCGGTGTTGCGGCACTGCGTGGCCGTCACAACGGCGAGAATGCCTGCGCGGCCTATGGGGCGCTCCGTCTTGCCGGCTTGCGGGACAATGAGATCGTGCCGCATATGCTGACCTATCCGGGGCTTGCGCATCGCTTGGAGCAGATCGGTCGCCTGGGCTCCACGCTGTTCATCAACGACAGCAAGGCGACGAACGCCGAGAGCACCGAAAAAGCGCTCGCCACCTGGCCGCGCGGCATCCACATCATCCTCGGCGGCAAGGCCAAGGATGGCGGCATCGATACCCTTCGTCCCTACTTCCCGCGCATCGCCAAAGCCTACCTCATCGGGGCCGCAACAGAAGCATTTGCGGCCACCCTCGGCGTCGACGTCCCTTATGAGTCCTGTGGAACGATGGACGTGGCGGTCGCCAGGGCCACGGACGACGCGATCGCTTCTGGCGCAGAAGATAGCGTCGTCCTCCTGTCTCCCGCCTGCGCGTCCTACGACCAGTACAAAAACTTCGAGGAGCGGGGTGAGCATTTCCGGCGGCTCGTGGCCGAGGAAATCGCGCTCCGCACCGGATCATGAGTTTCTCCCGTGAAGACCGCAGCCGTCTGGCAGGCTGGTGGTTCACCGTCGATCATGTGCTGCTGATTGCAATCTTCATCTTGATCGGAGCTGGCCTCGTTTTCTCGCTGGCCGCCAGCCCATCGGTGGCTCTCAAGAAGGGCCTGCCGGCGTATTACTTCGTCGAGCGTCACGTCCTCTTCTCTGCGCTGGGCGCAGTGATCCTCGTCGTGCTTTCGTTCCTGACCCCACGTGAGACGCGCCGCGTCGCGCTTGGTGTGCTGTTCGTTGCGATCGCCGGGCTTATCGTCGTCCACGTGACCGGCCGCGAAATCAACGGCGCCCGTCGCTGGCTATCGATCGGCGGCCACTCGGTGCAACCGTCCGAGTTCCTGAAGCCGGCGTTTGTCGTCATCTCGGCCTGGTTGCTCGCAGAAGCACGAAAACGCCCCGAGATGCCGGGGCTGTGGTTTGCTATCGGCTTGTACGCGCTCGTCGCTTCGTTTCTCGTCATGCAACCCGACGTCGGCCAGACATTGCTCCTGAGCCTCGTATGGGGCGCGCTCTTCTTCGTCTCCGGCCAACCGCTGATCTACGCGGCAGCCATCGTTGCGCTGGGCCTCGCGGGGATTATCGGCGCATACTTCACTTTCCCTCACGTCGAGGCCCGCATCGATCGCTTTCTCGATCCCGCCCCCGGCGACAACAGTCAGGTCGACCGCGCTTTGCAATCCTTCGAGCAAGGTGGCTTTTTCGGGCGAGGACCCGGCGAAGGCACCATCAAAACGTCTTTGCCCGACGCCCATACGGACTTCATCTTTGCGGTCATCGCGGAGGAGTACGGCGCCGTCGCCTGCCTCGCGATCGTCATGCTCTTCGCCTTTATTGTGCTCCGCGCTCTCTACCGGGCCGGCCAGGAACCCGACGTATCGGTGAAGTTGGGCATCATCGGCCTCGCCCTGGTGTTCGGCCTCCAAGCGCTCTTCAACATGGGCGTCAATGTCGGCCTCCTTCCCGCAAAAGGCATCACGCTGCCATACCTGTCGGCCGGCGGCTCCTCCACGCTCGCGGTCTCAGTGACGCTCGGAATGCTGCTGGCCCTCACGCGTCGCCGCGTCTCTTGAAAGGACGGTGCAACCGGACGACAACCGGACCAGAAACGGCCGCGTTTGGCTGACAAGAGCATCCGGTTGGGGAGAGTAGCCAAAATTATGGACCGGAATCGAACCGTCATGTTGGCCGCCGGGGGCACGGGAGGACACTTGTTTCCGGCGTTCGCCCTGGCCGAGGAATTAGGTCGCCGCGGCTACACCGTTGATCTGGTGACGGATATGCGTGGGGACCGCTACGGCACGGGCTTTCCTGCGCGTGCAGTGCATCAGGTGCCCTCTGCGACGCTCGCTTCGAAATCACCTCTCTCCGTTGCGAAGACGGGCCTGGCGCTGGCCAAAGGCATCGTTGCGGCCCGCAAGCTGATGAAAACCGTGCGCCCCCTCGTGGTGGTGGGGTTTGGAGGGTATCCAACGTTCCCGCCGCTTATTGCTGCCCGCCAGCTCGGTATTCCAACCATGCTCCACGAGCAGAACGCCGTGCTCGGCAGAGCCAACAAGATGCTGGCCGGGCGCGTCAATGCCATCGCGACATCATTCGAGACGACAAAGTTTCTGGAGGGCCCGCTGCTGGCCAAAGCCCGCTTCACCGGAAATCCGGTCCGTGGCATCGTCCTCGAAGCGGCGGCGCGCGTTTATCCACCCTTGGAGCCGAACGGTCCCTTCCATGTTCTGATTTTCGGCGGCAGTCAGGGAGCCCGTTACTTTTCGGACGCGGTCCCTCCGGCACTCACTCTGCTGCCTGCTCCCTTGAAATCGCGATTGAACGTCGTCCAGCAAGCCCGCGAGGAAGACGTTGTCCGGGTACGAGCCGCATATCACGACGCCGGAATAGCCGCCGAAATATCCCCCTTCTTCAAGGATCTGCCCGCCCGCATGGCAGCAAGCCATCTCGTCGTCGGCCGGGCCGGCGCGTCGTCTGTCGCGGAGTTAACGGTGATCGGCCGCCCGTCAATATTGGTGCCCTTGCCTCATTCCCTCGACAACGATCAGTTGCAAAATGCAACCCAACTTGCCGAATCGGGCGGTGCTTGGTGTATCGAACAAAAGACACTGAGCCCGGAAAGGCTTGCCTACGAGATCGCGCGGCTCATGGAGAGTGGCGCCGCGCTCCGCGAAGCAGCAGAGTGTGCAAGGAAGCAAGGCCGTCCGGACGCCATTGTACGGCTGGCAGCCCTTGTGGAAGAGCTTGCGGGGGCCGCTAAGGCCACCACGCCGACATCCGCCCGGGCATCCTGATGCCTGATCTGCAACGTTTGACGGTACGATAGACAACACGATGCAAATACCCCGCAACGCAGGCACATTCCACATCATCGGCATCGGCGGCATCGGCATGAGCGCCATCGCCGAGATCCTGCTTGCGAAGGGGTTTGCCGTCCAAGGCAGCGATCAGAAGGAAAGCGCCAACGTCCGCCGCCTGCGCGCCAAGGGCGTGCGCGTTTTCATCGGTCATGACGCGGTGAACCTGATCGGCGCCCGGAACATCATCATTTCCACCGCTGTGAAGTCCGGCAATCCGGAACTTGAGGCGGCCCGGAGCAAAGGCCTCACTGTCATCCGCCGGGCGGAAGCGCTGTCCGAACTGATGCGCCTCTATTCAACGATCTCCGTTACCGGCACCCACGGCAAAACCACGACGACATCGCTGGTCTCCACCATTTTCGAAAAGGCCGGCACCGATCCGACGGTGATCACGGGCGGCATCATCAACGCGTGGGGCTCGAACGCGCGTCTCGGCAAGGGCCGGTGGATGATCGTCGAAGCCGACGAGAGCGATGGAACGTTCGTGCGCCTCCCGACTGAAATCGGCATCGTTACCAACATCGATCCAGAGCACCTCGACTACTTCAAGTCCGTAGAGAACATGCACGCGGAATACGCCGCATTTTACCGCAACATTCCCTTCTACGGCCTCGCCGTCACGTGCATCGATCACCCGGTTGTCCGCGAGATGGTCGAGCGCCTCGATCTGCGCCGTGATGGCCGCCGCCTGCTCACCTATGGCGTCTCGCAAGGCGCCGATTTGCAGCTCATCGGTTCCCACCAGGACGGATTCACGACGTTTTTCGACGCACAACTGTCCTCGCGAGTGACCGGTGGCGCCCGCACCATCTCCGGCTGGCAGATCCCTGTTCCCGGCCACCACAACGCGCTGAATGCACTTGCAGCCATTGCGGTCGCCGCCGAAGCCGGAATCAGCGACGACGTGATTCGTGCAGGCCTCGCTGACTTCTCTGGCGTCAAGCGCCGCTTCCAGCCGACGGGCCAGTGGAACGGCATCCAGATCTATGACGACTACGCCCACCATCCGATCGAAATCGCCGCCGTTCTCCAGGCCGCCCGCGCAGGTGCGAAAGGGCGCGTGATCGCCATATGCGAACCCCATAGGTTCACGCGCGTGCACGACCTCTTCGGCGAATTCTCCGCGTGCTTCAGAGAGGCCGACAGCGTCATCGTAGCGCCGCTCTACTCCGCCGGCGAAACACCGATCGACGGCATCGACCAGCACGCGCTCGCCGATGGCATCCGTGCAACGGGCCACCGTGCCGTCACGTCCGTCGATCACCCCGCCGACATCGTTCCGCTGCTGCGCCGCTACGGCCGCCCCGGCGACATGGTCGTCTGCCTCGGTGCCGGCACCTCCACCGAATGGGCGGCCAGCCTTCCGCAGTGGCTCTCCGCCCAGGCCGCCGAATAGGCGCGCACTCCGCAAGGCCATACCCAATGAGCTTTCCCGATATCACC
>ERZ1066138.828-NODE-828-length-10086-cov-10.742997_pt1 | contig 10086 bp, 8 predicted proteins | sample MGYA00382785_ERZ1066138 | MGnify/ENA primary metagenome ERZ1066138 (study PRJEB33369, sample SAMEA5778368) | biofilm metagenome | biome: Industrial cooling water; feature: Water cooling tower basin; material: Biofilm | place: United Arab Emirates | collected...
ACCAGGTTCTGCAGCGCCAGCAGCTCCAGCACCCGCCGCGCCGCGGCGTCGCCGGCGGCCAGCGGGCGCGCCTGCGCGAGGGCGGCGTCGGCACGCTCGGTGTCGCGGCGCAGCACCGAGGCCAGCGCGCTGGCGTAAAGCGCCGCGAGCCGGTCGGTCGGCCCGGGCAGCGCCGCCAGCGCGGCCGGCGCGTCGAAGCCCTGCTCGCGCTGCAGCGCGGCGTCGCGGCCGTCCATCAGCACGCGGGCGCGCGCCTGCATCAGCGCATAGACGAGCGGCCGCTCGGGCGGTGGCGGGCGCGCACCGGCGCGGGTGCGCGCCTCGCCGATGCGCTCGGTGGTCAGCGGGTGGGTGCGCAGGTAGGGGAAGTTCTGGCTGTCGTTCAGGCGGGCGGCCTGCAGCAGCTTCTCGAACATCGCGGCCATGCCGCCGGCGGCATGGCCGGCGTCGGTGAGCACGCCGAAGCCGACGCGGTCGGCCTCGCGCTCCATCTCGCGCGAGAAGTTGAGCTGCCCCTGCACCGCGACCGCCTGGCCGCCGGTGATCAGCGCGTTGGCGGCCTCCGGGCTGCGGCTGGCCGCCAGCACGCCCAGGATCATGCCGACGACGCCGACCAGCGAGCTGGTCTTGCCGGCGCCGATGCTGCGCGCGATGTGGCGCTGCGTGACGTGCGAGAGCTCGTGCGCCAGCACCGAGGCCAGCTCGTCGGGCGCGGTCGTCATCGCGATCAGCCCGAGGTGCACGCCGACGTAGCCGCCGGGCAGCGCGAAGGCGTTGACGCTGCGGTCGCGCACCAGGAAGAGCTCGAAGGCGAAGCGCTCGTTCAGCTCGGCCGGCACGTGGCCGCGCGCGCGCGCCGCGTCGAGCAGGCCCGACCACATCGGCGCCAGGTGGTCGAGCAGCAGCGGGTCGTCGAGGTAGTCGCGGTCGCGACGGATGTCGCGCATGATGCGGTCGCCCAGGCGCCGCTCGGTCGCGACCGGGAAGTCCTCCGCGGCAGCGTCGCCGAGCGCCGGCAACGCGTTGCGCGTGTCGGCGCGCGGCGCCTGCGCACCCCCGCCGAGCGGCTGCAGCGCCAGGGTCAGCGCGAGCAGGGCCGTGGCGGCACGGCGCGGGGGGCGCCTAGAAGCCGTCGACCGGCGCATGGGCCAGCACCTCGCCGCTGACGCGGTCGATCAGCGCGACCCAGTCGCTGCGCCGGGCCAGCAGCGGCAGGTAGCCGAGCTGGTCGATGGCACGCCCGGCCGCGGCCGCCGCGGCCTGCAGCTCGGCCGCGCGCTCGGGTCGGCGCTGCAGCAGCTCGTCGAGCGGCCGGGCGGCCGCGCGCCACGCCGCGGCGGTCTCGGCCGCCGGGCGCCAGTAGCGCGGCTGCATGCCGAGGTCGATGCCGGCCAGGCCGAGCTGGATCGCCTCGAAGCTCTCGTCGCCGCTCGGCGGGCGCGTGGCGACGCGGTGCACGCCGCGCCACGGCAGGCGGCGGAACTCCGGCGGGGCGGCGGCCAGCTCGGGCTCGGCGATCTGCACCGCGGTCACCACGCGCAGGCGGTCGACCTCGAGCGCCAGCACCACCGGCCGCGCGATGAACACGGTGTGCATGCCGTAGCCGAGCGCCGCGAGCTGCAGCGCCACCACCACCGCGAGGTCGCGCCGCAGCTCGCCCCGCGGCTTGCGGCGGTCGAACACCGCGAAGGTGATCAGCGGCCCCAGAACCACGTCGACCGCGACGACGATCAGGAACAGCTCGCGGCCGCCCGAGATCTCGCGGAAGGGCGTGGGGTACCAGAGCCCGAACACCAGCGCCGCGGCCAGCGCGGCGACCAGCGCGCTCAGGCCGAGGTGGATGCCGGCGGCGCGCAGCCGCGCGGGCAGGTCGAAGCCGCGCGCAGGCGGCAGGGAGGGGGCAGCGAGCGAAGGATCCATGGGTGGGGACGGGGCGGCCTGGGCCTATCATGCCGCAGCCATGTTTCCCGACGTTGCCGCCCGATGAGCACGCCCGCCGCCCCGGCCCCCGCCGGCCTGACCCACTTCGACGCCCAAGGCCAGGCCCATATGGTCGACGTGTCGGCCAAGCCGGCGACCCACCGCGTCGCCGTGGCCGAGGGCTGCATCCGCATGCAGCCGGCGACCTTCGCGCTGGTGGCCGGCGGCCAGGCCAAGAAGGGCGACGTGATCGGCATCGCCCGCATCGCCGCGATCCAGGCCGCCAAGCGCACCGCCGAGCTGATCCCGCTGTGCCACCCGCTGCCGCTGACGCGCGTGGCCGCCGAGTTCGCACTCGAGCCCGAGGCCTCGCGGGTGCGCTGCACCGTCACCGCCGAGACGCTGGGCCCCACCGGCGTGGAGATGGAGGCGCTGACCGCGGTGCAGGTGGGGCTGCTGACCGTCTACGACATGTGCAAGGCGGTCGACCGCGGCATGGTGATCGACGGCGTGCGGCTGCTGGAGAAGCACGGTGGCAAGAGCGGGGACTGGGTGATCGAGCCTTGATCGCTCACGGCAGCACGTCCCGCCACGTCAAGGCCACCGCCCGCGTATTGCACTGGAAAGGCGGCGCCGGGTTGTCCGGCGTGCAGTCCTTGAACCAAGCCTGCGCGTCGGGCCGGCGGAACTCGCGCAGGCGCTGGGCGGCGTAGAGCGCCTCGGCCTCGCGGCCGTTGGCGCGCAGGGCCTCGATGTAGGCGACGAGCAGCCGGGTGTCGACCAGCCGGCGCAGCGGGCGGGCAAAGCTCTCGAGCCGCTGGTCGCGCGGCTCGGTGGTGACCGCGGCGTAGTCGGCGTGGTGGCCGAACAGCCGGCTCTTGCGGCCTTCGGCGATGCGCTCGGCCAGCGGGCCGGCGCCGGCCGGTGGCGCGAAGATCACCTCGACGCGGCGGTGGTCCCAGGCGGCGTAGGCCGCGCCGGCGATCATCAGCGCGCCGGCCAGCCGCAGCGGCCAGCCCCGTCGCGCCGAAGCCGCCTCGGCAGGCGCCACCGCCGGCGCAGCACCGCCGACGAGCACCCCGAAGGCCCAGGCCGCCGGCAGCAGGAAATAGGCGTACCACAGCGGGTACTCGAGCAGGCTGTGCACGCCCAGCACCGCCAGCATCGCCAGCGCCGCGCGCGCCGGGTGCGCCGGCTCGCGCTGCACCGCCTGCCAGGCGCCGCGGGCGCGCCACAGCGCCCAGGCGCCGAGCCCCAGCAGCGCCAGCGCGGCGGGCAGGCCCAGCTCCACCGCCAGCTGCAGCGGCAGGTTGTGGGTGTGGTCGAAGAAGGCGACCGGCCGGTCGGGGAAGGGCGTGAAGGTCCACGCCGCGTTGAAGTGGCCCCAGCCGACGCCCGCCCAGGGCTGCTGCGCCAGCAGCGCCAGCGCATTGCGCCAGATCGCGAAGCGCGAGCTGCTCATGTCGCCGCCCGCCTGCAGCCGCTCGGCGGCGTAGAAGCTGCCGTGGTCCAGCGCCGCCCAGGCTGCCAGCGCCGCCCAGGCCAGCGCGTAGACCAGCGGCGTGGCCGCGAGCGTCCAGCGCGCCGCGCGCGGCAGCGAACGGTCGGCCCAGGCCCACAGCAGCAGCACCGCCAGCGACAGCGCGCCGGTGCGCGAGGCGCTCAGCACCAGCGCCAGGACCATCGCGACGACCGCCGCGCCGGCCAGCCGCGGCGGCAAGCGCCCGGCCTGCCAGAGCCAGGCCGTCCAGACCATCGCGCACAGCAGCAGCGTGGCCAGGTGGTTGGGCTGGCGCATGTTGCCGACGGCGCGGCCGGGCGAGGTGGTGGCGGCGACCAGCACGCCGTCGGCCAGCGCCGGGGCGAAGTACTGGATCAGCGCCACCAGCACGCTGGCGCCGCCGGCCAGGGCCAGGGCCCAGGCCACCGGCGCGGCACGATCCGGCGTGGCCAGGCCGCGCCACCCGGTGCCGGAGACGGGGCGGTACGCAATCAGCCAGGCGCCCCAGGCCGCCACGGCGAGCGCCTGATGGGCGAACACCGCGTCGGGGACCGTCGCGGAAGCCAGCAGCCAGGGGCTGGCGAGGGCGGCGACGAGCAGGGCTAAACCCCAGCTTGCAAAGTTCGTGAGGTGCATCTCGTTCAAGTGCGGGCACGCAGCCCGAGCGTGCGAGATGCTAACGAGCCGGCCGCGGCTCAACCGATATGCTCGCGGCTGCGAACTCCGGGTCCAGTCCATGGGAATGATCAACAACCTGATGCGCAACCTCGTCCGCGGCCACGCTGCCAAGCGGAGCTGGACGCCGGCCGAGGCGCGCGAGCTCATCGCCCGCGGCGAACTCGATCGCGCCGGAGAAGCCATCGACAAGCTGGCCGAAGACACCCCCAACCGCGATCTGCTCTTGCTGTGCCTGCGCGGCGAGCTTGCATTTCGCGACCATCGCGACACCGACGCCGAGAAGCTGTTCCGCGACGCCCTCGCCCTGGCGCCGGGGCTGTGCGATGCCCATTACGGGCTGTCAATCGTGATGCTGGCGCGCGCCGAGCCCGAGGCCGCGCTGCGCCACGCGCAGTTCGCGGTGAACACCGGGCGCGGCGCACGCTTCAGCGCGCAGCTGGGGCTGTGCCATCTGGAGCTCGGCAACTTCTCCCGCGCAGGCAGCGCGCTGACCCGCGCAACTCGGCTCGAGCCGAGCGACAAGGCGTCCTGGAACAACCTCGGCATCGCCCGACGTGCCAAGGGCGACCTCTACGGCGCCCAGATCAGCTTCAAGCGCGCGCTCGAAATCGATCCGGATTTCGAGCGAGCCGCCAACAACCTCAAGATGCTGCTTTCGGATGCCGAGACCTTCGGCATCGACTTGGCGTCCCCGCCGCCGTCGCGCACGAACGCATCACCCTCGGAGGCCGGCTTCGAAGACATCGACGGGCTCGAAGCGGCCGGCGAGCTGTCCGCCGCGATCGAGGCCTGCGAGCAGCTGTGCCTCGACCGGCCCGACGAATCGGCCCCGGTCATCAAGCTGTACCGCCTCTACAGAGCGCAAGGCGACACACAGAACGGGCTGGATGCGCTGGAGGCGTTTCGCTCGCGCCACCCGGACGACCTCGACGCGCTCAAGGAGCATGGCATCGCGCTGATCCGCGAGAACGAGTTCAAGCAGGCCAAGCCGCTCGTGACACAAGCCCTGGAAGCGCGCCCCGACGACGTCGACCTGCTCGTCGCGATGTCGGACATCCGCTTCGAGCAGGATCGCTTCGCCGAATCGGGTGAGTTGCTCGAGAGGGCTTTCGCCCTCGACCAGAGCCTCCACATGAAGGGCAAGCTCGCAGCCAATCTCCATGCGCGCTGCCGCTACGAGGAGGCGCTGAAACTCGTCGACGAGATGCTGGCCGAGCAGCCCGCCGTGGCCGAGGACGTGATGGGTGTGCGCGTCTACGCGCTCACGCAACTCGGGCGGCACGACGAAGCACTGCCGATGCTCGACGAGTCGATCGCCAAGCAGCCCAACGACCCGAACCGGCGCTTTCCGCGCGCGACGATCCACCTGCTCAACGAGCGCTTCGGCGAGGGGTGGGACGACTACGCGTACCGGGCGCTCAGCTCGACGCGCCACCTGCGCATGGTGCCGTTCCCGCTGTGGCGTGGCGAGCCGCTCGAAGGCAAGACCCTGCTGGTGCTGGCCGAGCAGGGCCTGGGCGACCAGGTCATGTTCGCCTCCTGCCTGCCCGACGTGGTGGCGCTGCGGCCGGCGCGCACCGTCGTCGAAGTCGTCGACCGCGTCGCGCCGACCATCGCGCGGTCGTTCCCTGAATGCGAGGTGGTCGCGACCAAGCAGGACGCCGCCTTCGACTGGGTCCGCAAGCTGGGCCACGTCGACTATTTCGTGCCCATGGGCGATCTGCCGCAGCGCTTCAGGCGATCGCACGCGGACTTTCCGCGCCACACCGGCTACCTGCGCGCCGCGCCGGAGCGTGTGGCGCACTGGCGAACGCAGCTGGCGGCGCTGGGCGGCCGGCCGAAGATCGGCGTGTCTTGGCGCGGCGGCACCGAGCTCACCCGCCAGGGCCTGCGTACGCTCGACGTGACGATGCTGCGCCCGTTGGCCGACCGCTGCGACGCCGACTGGGTCTGTCTGCAGTACGGCGAGGTGAAGGACGACCTTGCCAAGGCGGCGGAAGCCGGCATGCCGATGCACCACTGGCCCGAATCGATCAGGGATCTGGACGAGTTTGCGGCGCTGATCACGGCGCTGGACCTCGTCGTGACCGTCTGCAACACCACGGTGCACTACGCCGGCGCGGTGGGCCGCGAGGTGTGGGTTCTGACGCCCAAGGTACCGGAGTGGCGCTACGGGCTGCACTCGACCGTGCTGCCCTGGTACCCGAGCTCCCGCCTGTACCGCCAGGCCGATGCCGGGGATTGGCAGCATGCGCTGGCCCGAATCGGACAAGATTTGTCAGAACGGTTCCCCAGATCGTGAATCACGTCACGCCACAGTCACGCCGGCCGACCGGCCGCGTCGCAACTTGGGCGGTCTGGCTTTTGCATGGTCGCGTAGCGGTTTTCCGCCCAACCTTGCAAGGAGAGTGTTCATGAAGAAATCGCTGCAACGCGGCTTCACGCTCATCGAACTGATGATCGTCGTGGCCATCATCGGCATCCTGGCCGCCATCGCGCTGCCGGCGTACCAGGACTACACCATCCGCGCTCGCGTCTCCGAGCTGCTGCTGGGTGGCTCGGCGGCTCGTACTGCTGTCACCGAAGCCTGCCAAATCAACAACGGCTGCAGCGCCATGGCTGGCGTCGTCGCGATCGGCTCGACCAAGTACATCGCCGCCGGTTCTGTCGAAGCCAGCGGTCTGATTTCGCTGGTCGCTAAGGCGGCCGTGGGCACCACCGCGCTGACCGCCGTGCTGACACCGAGCTGGACGGGTTCCACTGCGGACTGGAGCTGTGCTGTTGCCCCGGTCAAGTACGCCCCGGCATCCTGCCGCTGATTCCGCGGCTGACAAAGCTAGAGAAGGGGGCCACGGCCCCCTTCTCTTTTGGGCGGGTCACATCACGAAATTGATGCGGCGCAAATGGTCGGGAGCACCCCTAATGCGCTGGGCATAGGCGGAGCTATTCACGAATGTCGGCGCTCGGCACCTCATTTACGACACAAATTGTCAGTTTCCAGTGGGCTCGCGTCTTGCCATATGACTGGTACGCATGTGCGTGGCATCCAGACAGTTGAGGTCAATTCTCATGAAGCAATCACTGCAACGCGGCTTCACGCTCATCGAACTGATGATCGTCGTGGCCATCATCGGCATCCTGGCCGCCATCGCGCTGCCGGCGTACCAGGACTACACCATCCGCGCTCGCGTCTCCGAGCTGCTGCTGGGTGGCTCGGCGGCTCGTACTGCTGTCACCGAAGCCTGCCAAATCAACAACGGCTGCAGCGCCATGGCTGGCGTCGTCGCGATCGGCTCGACCAAGTACATCGCCGCCGGTTCTGTCGAAGCCAGCGGTCTGATTTCGATCGTCGCCAAGGCTGCAGTTGGCACCACGGCGCTGACCGCCGTCCTGACCCCGAGCTGGACAGGCGCCACCGCGGATTGGAGTTGTGCTGTGCAACCGGTCAAGTACGCGCCGGCCTCCTGCCGTTAAAAGCGGTTGCTCTGTGCAACACTTGAGGGGCGCCTAGGCGCCCCTTTTGTTATTTGCCTGACGCTTCTTGGGTACAGAAGTCATGGGAATGCTCACTTCTCTATTCGTTCGCGCACCGGTCCAAAGCTTCGCGAAGTCGCTCGCCGACGACATCGCCAAGCGCTATCCGCCCGCACTGGATCAGCAGCCGGGCAAGCGGCCGTCGGTCAACCGCTTGACGCGAATCCTCGAAGACGCCTGCGGCAAGGCGGTCGACTTCCAGAACACGCACAAGCTGGGCTGGATGGGCAAAGCCCAACTCGGCAACAGCTTTCGCTGGGCGCTTGCCGAGGCCGGTTACCAGAAGGATTTCGTGGACTTCGCGACCGAGGCCGTCGTGGTTCACCTGAGCCGCAAGAGCACGACCACCAGCGCGTCGTCGTGATCCGGCGCCGGTCATTGCCTCCCGATTGACGCAGCGTATCGACCGCCAGTACGCATGAGCCTCCCAGGCATCGCACTCGAGCTGATCCGCGAGGTGACGGGCAGAATTTCGTCTCCGCCCGGCCATGGCCCCCGCCGGGCGATTTCTTTCGGCTACCCGGACATCCTCGCCAGCGAAGACCAGATCTTCGACCTGTTCGGCAACGAGGTCTCGAAGGAGCTTCGATTCCGGCCCGATTCGCAAGCCATCCTCAAGTGGCACAGTGCGACCGGCTTGACGGATCGGATCGTCGAGTCACGCCACTTCTTCTCGCTGCTGGGCTACGACCTCACGATCGCCGACATCGCACCGATCCGCGGCGACGAGGTCATTCTCGACCTGAACGAACCGCTCGATGCCGCGCTCTTGGCCGAGCCGTTCGACCTCGTCATCGACGGCGGAACGGCCGAGCACTGCTTCAACATCGGGCAAGCCCTGAAGAACATGGCCGATCTCGTCAGGGTCGGGGGATGTGTCTTCCACATCAACCCGGCGTCGATGTTCAATCACGGCTTCTACAACCTGAACCCGACGCTCTACGCCGACTTCTACGACGAGAACAGGTTCAGGATCACCTTCCTCAAGGCGGTCACCGACATCATGTTCAACCCGACCTTGATCGAGGTTCCGCCATACCAGCGCTTCGCCACGCTGCCCTCTGGGGCGATCCTGATGTGCGTCGCCCAGCGCGCCCAACAGCAAGCGATACGCTGGCCGATGCAGGCGAAGTACCGGAAGAACCCGTCGCAGACCCGCTGAGCCCGGACTCGACGTTACCCGGTAGCAGAAGCCTGCACCCGGATGCGAAAGCAGCCCGGGTAGGTTTCCGTCACCGAGCACTCCTGTTCCTTGAAGTAGGCCGGCACATCGCGGTGCAGGCTCCAATGGAAGCGCGGCGTGACCCCGTCGAACCATTGAAGGATCTGGAGGTCACGGCTGGACTTGAATCCCAGGGAAAGCTGCGTCGCCAGCTGCTTGGCGAAGAAGCCGTCGACCGATTGCCAACTGTCGATGGCATCGGAAAGAGACTCGATGTAGTGGCGTTGCGTCGCGCCGGGCAAGAACTTCCAGAAACCGTTGAGGTTCTTGCGTGCATCGAAGTAACTGGGGTAGACATAGATAAGGATTTCACCCCCCGGCCGCGTCACCCGGAGCAGTTCACGCATGGCCGCGGTCGGATCGTCCATGTGGTGCAGGACACCCCAGCAGAGCGAGATGTCGGCCAAGCGGTCGACCACCGGCAGATCGGTCCCCGACGCCCGAACGAGCGCAAAGCTCGGCGGCCTGGGGAGGTGCTTGGGGAAGGCGTAGACGGACTCCGACAAGTCCACCCCGACATAGCGGGCCGCGCTGGCGGCGATGAAGCGTCCGACGCGGCCGTTGCCGCAGCCCACGTCGATCACCGTGTGGCCACGAAAGTAGTCGCGCGGGAGCAGGAACCGCCCGAACAGGTGACCGTGCGACAGCGTTTCCTTGTCGACGTAGGCGTCCAGGTGTTGCCACTCGTAGCCGAAGGAGTCGACGTAAGCGCTGTTCTCCAGCCGTGAGTCGAGCAGGATCTCGGCATCCCGCGGGCTGGGGGCTACGTCACGCCTGAACATGCTGGCCTCCGGTGGCTGCGTGCAACTGGAACTGCTGGCCATCGGCGCGCAGCACGGCGCCCTGGAAACTTTCACCGGCAGCCAAGGCCCCACGGGCCGCGGCATGAAGGTCGGGGAACATCGATCCGCAGACGGTGAGGTGCAAGCGGCTGAAGCTGAGCGTCGTTTCCAGGTCGTCCAGCAGGATCGAGATGGCGGACAAGGCATCGTCGCCGGCCACCTCGATGAACAGGCGATCCGAAAGGCGCAGGATCGCCAGGCCTTCCGCCAGATCGAGCGTCGCTTCGGTTCCACGCGAAAGGCAGGCATGCCGGAGCGCCGCACCGACGTAATGCGCGACGCGCCCTTCTGCGTGGAAGTCGTAGGGCGGGGCGGCAAAACGGTACCAGGCGAAGTAGGTCAACGCGTAGCGGTTCCCGTCCTGATTCGACCCCGGCGGCAATTCGAAC
>ERZ1066138.831-NODE-831-length-10075-cov-6.700898_pt1 | contig 10075 bp, 7 predicted proteins | sample MGYA00382785_ERZ1066138 | MGnify/ENA primary metagenome ERZ1066138 (study PRJEB33369, sample SAMEA5778368) | biofilm metagenome | biome: Industrial cooling water; feature: Water cooling tower basin; material: Biofilm | place: United Arab Emirates | collected...
CGTCTAAGTCGTACCATGCTTCGCTGACGTTAACCGTGAGCCGACTGGCGCGGAAATTGGCCTGCACTGATTGGATCAGTTCGGGGGCATAGCGATCGCTGACTTCGGCCACCTGGTCTTGAATCCGGGCAATCAGTTTTTGCTCTGGGGTGAGGCGCAGGGGCGGGGCGGGGGTGGGCGTAATGGCGGGCGCAGGAGTCGGCGTGGCTATGACGACTGGGCTGGGGCTGGGGCTGGGAGCGGTGACTGGAGCCGGACTGGGGGCAACGCTGGGCTGGGCGATCGGGCTGGGCGCAATAGATGGCGTGGGGGATGGCGTGGGGGAGGCCGCAACCGATGGCGTAGGCTTGGGTTGAATAGCGGTTTTATCTGGGGTCTTGGGGGGAGCCGTGGCCACCGGGGTGGGTGGGTGGCTGGAAAAGATCGCCGACCCGACCCACAGGACAAGCACCAAAATGCCCGCGATCGCCCCGCTCAAAATCCGGTCATTGGGCACGGTTTCATTCACCGAGGCGGGTAAGACTTTGCGGAGGATGGGCAAAACGCTCTCCCACCATCGCCAAAAGCCGCGCCCTGCACTGATGACAGTCTGGGGCAATTGTTTGGCGATCGCCCAGCCCTGCTCAACGGCGGTTCTTTTGCCCGGAACGGTTGGCTGACCCGCGATCGCGCCAGTCGCTTGCTTGGCCGCACGAAATTGCAGCGGGCGACCTTCCAGGCGGGCCAGCAGAAATTCCAGCACCCAGATTACCCCTTTGACCAGCGCGATCGCCAGCGCCGTGAGTTTGGGTTGGATAAAGGCCCAGACCTTTTGTAAAACTTGCAGGGTTTGGCTTTGGGGCACAGGTGGCGCTGGAGCGACCGAAGGCTTGGGGGGAATTTCCGGCGTTGAGGCCGAAGGGACGGCTTCTGGCTCTGTCGATTCTGGCTCTGTCGATTCTGACGCGACGCGGGGCACAGGGTCTGGTTCTGCCGCTGTCCACTCCACCACGAGTTCATCAGCTTCGGGGGCCGTCGGTGGTTTGTCCTGAGGGGGTGGGGTAATGCTTTCCGATTCAATCGGTGCGGGCACAAGTTCTGGCGTAGCCACCGCTGGCTCCTGGGGTTCTCCTTCCGGTGCTTCAGCCGCATTGTCTTCTGGCGCAGACTGTGCAGATTCAGTCGCTTCAGATTCAGTGACTTCAGGGCTAGCCGCTTCCGGCTCAGGCATGTCAGGGGCCGGAGTCTCCGCTTCAGGCATTGCGGGGGCAGTGGCTTCCGGCTCCGGCGTGGCCTCGGTAGCCAGTTCTGGGCTAGGCGTTTCCGGCGGTTGGGGTGGGGCGATCGCCGCCGCTGGAGTGGCTGCTGAGTCAGTTTGCTCCGGCGGGGATTGTTCTGGGGTTGGCTCGTGGGCTTCAGGGGTGGGTGGGTGTTCCGGCGACATAGCTTCTCCTTGGAGGCAACCAATACTCGCAACGCTCAACGCCCCCTCAGTGCATCACTCTAACATCAGACGGGGAGGATGGGGCGGCGAAGTCGGGGCGATCGCCAAGGACTGATACAAACCTTCAAAGGCCGCTACGTTGGCGCGATCGAGCAATTTGCCAACTCAACAAAATTACTGGCACCAGCCCCACCAGGACAATGGCCAACGCCGGAACCGCTGCTTCTGCCAGTCGTTCATCCGAGGCCAGGTTATATACCCGCACCGCCAAGGTATCAAAATTAAACGGTCGCACAATCAAGGTGGCTGGCAATTCCTTCATCACATCCACAAACACCAGGATGAAGCCCGTTAACAGCCCACCGCCCAAAAGAGGCAGGTGCACCCGCCGCAGGGTTTGGGTTGGGCTGTGGCCCAGACTCCGCGCCGCATCATCCAGGCTGGGTTTGATATTGGTGAGGCTCGACTCGACACTGCCAAAAGACACCGCCAAAAAGCGCACCAAATAGGCATAAACCAGGGCCGTAATCGTGCCGCTGAGGAGTAACCCCGTGGAAATGTTAAAGGTGGCCTGCATCCAATTGGCGATCGCGTTATCTAGCGCCCCCAGCGGCACCAAAATCCCTACCGCAATCACCGACCCCGGCACCGCATAGCCCAATACTGCCACCTGAGTGCCCGCCCGGATCGAGGGCTGTGGTCGTAAGCGCACCCCATAGGCCAGCACCACTGCCAGAACAACAGCGATCGCCCCCGTCACCAACGCCAGGGTCAAACTGTGGGTTGCAAATTCCCAAAACTGGGCATTCGGCTCGGTCGTCCCATAGTCACTATCCCCGCCGACGGGGGCAGGCGGACTCAAGGCCATTTGCACCAGCACCCCGCCCGGAATGACCAACCCCAACCCCACGGGCACCAGACAAGCCACCAACGCCGCGATCGCCCGCACCCCACGGAGAGGATACGCCGACAACTGCTGAATGGCATTAGCGGTTTGGTAATACCGGGCTTGCCCCCGCGACCACCGTTCCAGCCCAATCAACCCCAGCACAAACAACAGCAACACCGCCGACAACTGCACTGCCGCCGCGCGATCGCCCATGCCAAACCAGGTGCGGTAAATCCCCGTGGTGAAAGTATCTACCCCAAAATATTGCACTGTCCCAAAGTCGTTCAGGGTTTCCATCAACGCCAAGGATAACCCGGCCACGATCGCCGGACGGGCCAAGGGCAACGCTACCCGACCAAAACTGCGCCAGGGGCCACAGCCCAAACTGCGGCTGGCTTCCAGCACACACACCGCCTGCGACAAAAACGCCGTTCGCGCCAACAAATACACGTAGGGATAAAGGGTCAAGGTCAACATTAACCCTGCCCCCCACAGCGATCGCACATTAGGAAACCAGTAATCCTGCACGCTCTCCCAGCCAAACCAGCCCCGCAGCGTTGTTTGCACCGGGCCATAAAACGCCAGCAGTTCGGTATAAACATAGGCCAGCAAGTAGGCCGGAGCCGCCAACGGCAACAACAGCGCCCATTCTAGCCAGCGCCGCCCCGGAAACCGGCACATCGTCACCAACCAGGCCGTGCCCACCCCCATGACCCCGCACCCAGCCCCCACCCCCACCATCAACAGTAGGGAATTCAGCAGGTAAGTGGGCAATACCGTCGCGGCCAGGTGGCCCCAAGTCGCCGATGCATTGGTAAACACCCCCGCCAGCACAATCAGCACCGGGGCCGCAATTAACCCGGCGATCGCCACCACCCCGACCAACCATCCTCCCGTCGTTTGCTTCAGCGACCCTGGGGTGCCGCCGCGATCGCCCTGCTTTGCGCTTAAATGCTCCATATCTTTGCTTCCATTCCGGCCTGAGCGCACTCTAGCTTAGTGAGAATAATTCCGATGTTTACTTTACTATGTCGCCAAAATTGTTGATGATAAATGGCAATAATTGTGAACTGTGGATAAGGTAAAACACGCGGTCATGGGGCAAACGGAAATTTTAAGCGTCAAGGCTGTGACTAAACAGTACAAAGCCACCCAATCCCCCGCGATCGAGCAGGTCAGCTTTTCCCTCCAAGCGGGCGATATTTTGTCTCTATTGGGGGCTTCTGGCTGCGGCAAAACCACCCTCCTTCGCCTCATTGCGGGGTTTGAACGGCCCGAAGCTGGCAGCATTGTACTCAACGGTAAACTGATCACTGCGCCCAATGCCTGGGTGCCCCCCGAACAGCGCCCCATCGGGATGGTGTTTCAAGACTATGCCCTGTTCCCTCACCTGACTGTGGCCAAAAACGTTGCCTTTGGGTTGACCAATCGCCGACCGGGCCGACCTCGCTTGTCTCCGTCCCAGGTGCGAGATTTAGCTGCCGAGGCGATCGCCCTGGTCGGCTTACAGGGATTGGGCGATCGCTATCCCCACCAACTGTCCGGGGGGCAACAACAACGAGTGGCCCTGGCCCGTGCCCTCGCTCCTCGTCCTCCGTTAATCTTGCTCGACGAACCCCTGAGTAATCTGGATGTGCAAGTCCGCCTCCACTTGCGCCAAGAAATTCGCACCGTGCTCAAAGAAACCGGAACTTCTGCCATTTTCGTGACCCACGACCAGGAAGAAGCGATGTCTATTTCCGATTGGGTTGCCGTCATTCATCAGGGGCAAATCGAACAACTGGATACGCCAGAAACCCTGTATCAACAGCCGCGATCGCGGTTTATTGCCGAATTTGTCACCCAGGCCAACTTTCTGCCCGCTACCCGCCAAGCGACCCACTGGCAAACGGAAATCGGTGCTTTTCCGATCGCCCAGGTCAATGCCCTCCCGGTTCCCGGCTCAGCCACCGAACCCACCACCGGAATTCTGATGCTGCGGCAAGAGGAAATCCAACTCAGCCCCGATGACACCTCCACCGTTGTGATTCGCGATCGCCAATTTCTGGGCCGCGAGTATGGCTACTGCTTACTCACAGGCTCCGGCCAAATGCTTCAGGTTCGCACTCCCCGCGATCGCCCCCTGCCCATTGGCACCCATGTCTGCCTGAGCAGCACCGCCCCCCGCCTGACCCTCTTTCCGCCCGCCTGAGCCATCCTGGCCTAGCTGGTTGAAGACTTTTGGGCCGTCATCTTCGCTTCTGTCTCCGCCCGACTCAGTTGCTTCGCATTCAGCACAAACAGCGTGCCCCCGTCTGTAGACAGCAAATGCAAATAATATTTTACTTCCCCATTTTTCAAGACCTGACTCACCTTAAACCCCGTGTCGTCCTCTAGCTCCAGGTCAGCCACCTCATAGCCCTGTTGGCGAATTTGCTGGGCCACATCTTGCTTCACCGATCGCCACTGGCTATTGGCCGAGGTCCAACACCCATCCTCTGATTGACAGGGTGTGGTTCCGGCTAACTGGCTCAAATCCACCAGCAAATCATTGGGCTGAAGGGGTTTGGCGGGGGAAGGGGTGGGGTCTGGATTAACGACCGTGCTTGAGGCCGTTGTCGTCGTTGTCTCAGGGGTTTGGGGGGCTTGAGTTGGCTTACTCTGCTGGGTTTTCGGTTGGGCCGTTGGTGCTGGTTTGGTGTTGGCAGGGGCGGCTTTAGGCGGGGGCGATCGCCGTGCCGAGACTTGGCGTTGTCCAGGTGTCTGAGCGGGCGGAGCGGCTTTGGACTTTGGTTTCACCGGGCTGAAAGGCGATGGCGCAGGCTTTGGTAAGCGCACTACCCGTACGTTCACCTCTTCCTCTGGTTTGGCCTGGGGGGGTGGCGTGGAATCCGCGATCGGCATCCAGATCACAACCCCATGCACCACGAAGGAAATCAATAGGGTTGTTGCCGGAATCGCTGGAATTGATGCCAAAAGAGGCTTTACCTTCAACTCAAAAATGCCCCAAAAATTACTGCATGAAGTTTGCAAAATTGCCACCCCTCATGCTAACCCTTCTTGCAAATAGAAATCAATAACTAATTTAGGGATGACCTCGTTGGCAAACCCCAGGGTTACTTAGCTTGGGCTGCAAGTCGATGCCGATGGGCCTGCACGATCGCCCGCAGGGATGGGACAAGCCACGCATCATATTGGGGATAAACGGGTAAGCGCGGCAGAAATTGCCAACCCGCCGTCTCCAGCACCGCAGTCAACTCTGCCTGGAGGGGATGGTCATAATCGGGATTGACCTCATCTTTGGGGCAGATGCCGCCCAAATCCCTGGCTCCTGCGGCCAAACAGGCCAACAATTGCTCCGGCGATCGCACCAGATTGGGCGGAATTTGCAGCGTAATGTCAGAGGGCAAAATCGCGCGGGCTAACGCCACCGTTTCCACCAATTCTGATAACGGCAAGGGTTCACTGCTGCGCTGTTCGGTGGTGCCGGGGCTGTAAGGTTGCAGAATCACTTCCTGAATATGGCCCCATTGCCGATGCAGTTGGGCGATCGCCTCCAGGGTCTCCACCCGATCAGCCACCGTTTCCCCGATCCCCAACAATAGCCCCGTCGTAAACGGAATTTGTAAGGCTCCGGCCTGTTCCACTTGCTGCAAGCGGAGGTCGGGCACTTTGCTGGGAGCCTGCCGATGGACGGTTGCCACCAAGGCTGGTGTGACCTGCTCTAGCATCAATCCCATCGACACGTTGACGGTTTTTAGGGTTTCCATTTCCGCCCGACTCAGCGGCCCCACATTACTATGAGGTAAAAAACCCAAGCTCAGGGCTAACTCACAAATTTGATAAATCCGTTGGAACCATGCTCCACGGCGCGCACTGTGGGGGTGCACTTCCCCACTTAAAATTAGAATTTCAGTCACCGGCTGGGCTGGCCCCGATGCGGCTCCCGGCGTTAAGTGTAGCGATCGCAGCCGCTGTTCCGCCGTTGAAAGCGAGAGCCAAGTGTCCTGCCCTGGTTCCACCCGAAAATTACAATAACTACAGCGATTAAAGCACTCATAGGTCGGCACCAAGGTATAGGCAGGGCTATACGTGACGTGCTGTTGTTTAGCCATTGGCAGAGCGCGCAGCGGGGCGATCGCCATAGTTCACCGCAAACCCAATCAACCTCTTTACCCTAACCTGTCCAACCAACTCTTGCACAGCCCCTACAAGCACAGCCCCCAACTGCGCTCCTGCCCCTGGCAACTCCGGCGCTTCGCGTACACATTTTTGACATGGGTTTTGACCGTATTCAGGCTGATCTGTAGCTGCTGAGCAATTTCTTGATAGGTTAGCTCTTGGCGCAACAACATCCAGATTTCTGCCTCGCGTTCAGTCAGGTCATATTTCTGCTGCTGAAGGTGCATTTCAGTCTGCATCATTTCTGTGCAGTTTTCTAAAAAGACTGCGATAAAGGCGGTGCCGCCTGCCTCCGAGCCGTTGTCCACCACGGCCAACCCGCGATCGCTGGCTAAAACCTGTTCCAGCCAAGTCGCCCGGAGCCGCATCAGGGTGCCGTCTTTGGTGCAAAACTCCAACATCACAGTCGTCGTTGGGTCACCGCCTGCCCGCACTAACCGATGGCAAACTTCCGAAACGGGCAACGGTAAAACCGTTTCAGCATAATCATGGCCACCCAATCGGGAATACTGGGCCTTAGCTTTCTGATTCCAATACACTGGCTTGAAGTTGCGTGAGACAATCATCACGCCTTGGGGCAACACCTCTAAAACCCGCCCCAACAAACCACTTAAATCCACCAACTCCGAGACGGGCGGGGCCGGAAGGCGATTGCGGGTGCGGGCGGCCAGTTTCCGGTGAGCACGAGCATGACTAGGCTCTTTACCTCCGGTTGCTTTGTAGCGTAAGGCGGAACTGGGGGCTGTTTCAGCGGAGCAAGCAAGTAATGGGGCTGTCATAAACTTCGGTTCCTAGAGGACTATGCTGCCATTTTGGCGGCGGTGCCTCTGAAGCCACAATGAGTAAGCTGAATCAACCTCAATCTGGGCGAAGTTCCCTCATTCACTAAGAAGGGCGCTGAAGTAGCATGAAGTAGGGTGAAGTTTTTTTCTGTGGGCTATTCCCAAACCGCGATCGCCCAAGGATAATGTAGAGACAACACCTACCGTTCCGCTGTGCAAGGATGCGGCGAGGCGTGTTGCCATTGCAGTTGGCCCCGGTGTTCAGGCTCAAACCGTTCCCGCTGAAGGGCGACGGGCGTTCAACTCAACTTGACGGAGCGATCGTGTTGGCAATGAGTAACGAAAAGCAGGTGAGTCTTGGCCAGCCGCACAAGGTTTATGGGCGGTCAATCAAAAGGGGGGCCAGCAAAGTAGTGCAGCAATTCAGATGGTGCAGTTCAGATGGTGTAACAGCCAGAACTTCAGTGCTCAGGTGTGGGGCTACTGCTAGTTCGTGCCCTTCCCTGCCTTCGCGGGGCGGCTGAATCGAATCCAGTGTGCTCTTAACCTCGTACTCTGACTAAAAGAGTGAACAAACCGCTTCGTTGCCGAACTAACGTCGATCAAACTTAAAGATCCATCTCAAATGCGCTTAATCAACGCCATGTCTCAATTTGTGATCTATCAAACCTCAATCGCGGCCTTTACTATTACGGATTCTCGCTTGAACAATGCCGAAATTGCTCACCCATTTGGGTAGAGTTTTGTGCTTTGTGGCAGCTCTTTTCTTTCTCGCGATCGCCCTTCCCCAACCCAGACGCTGCTTCACTCGGTTACGCGATCGCCCCCTCCTGTCATTCTTGCTGTGTTCCTGTGCCAATGCAAACCTTTGAGTCCAACCCAAATCTCGTCCCTGGCTCCGATCCAGAAGCCCTGGAGCGGTTGTTTCCCGCCGAAAAACAAGCGGCCTATGTGGCCATGTTGCTGGGGCGGGGTGGGTTGACCCGACGGCGGGCCGAGTATTTTGTCAAACTTTGGGTTTACCTCACCCTCAAACAGCACCAAACTCAAGCGTTGCCATTAACTGCGCCGCTAGACCAGCTTGCACCAATTGCCACTCTGGTCTCTTGCACCCACCGGGAAGCCGCTGAGTTGTTTTATGGCAATCAGGAACGAGGGAGCGATCGCGCCGCTGGAATGATGATCGATCAGCTTGCGGCCCTGGGGCTAATCGAAAAACGGTTTGATGGGCAAACGCTCTGCTTAGGTGTGCGGGATATTCCTGAACTCGCTGCCCCGCAGAAATCAAATACTCCCCTGGAACTGAAAGGGGACACCTTCAATCCTCGCACCGATGCCATCTTAGTGGCGGGCCTCATCCGTAAGACCTATGCAATGGCAGCGGATGACAGCTCTGTTTCGCCCCAGCGCATTGCGCGAATTCTGCGCCAATGGTCACTCTGCTATCCCCTGGGGTTGCGCGTACTACGCCGTTGTGATAACCATAACCCCGTCGGTGTGGCCATTCTTTATCCCACAGCCAGCGAATCAGAAGAAGTCTTTGCTCGCCCACCCGCCCGCAGTTTTTATTTGACCTCAAATGCAGAAATCGATCCGGTTGTTATGGCCAAACCGGGCGATCCAGACTGCATGGCGGTTTACATCCGGGCCTGGATTATTGATGTCGCCTATCTCCAGCCTCGGCACATTTGCGAGTTTCAAAAAGACACCCAAGCCGCCTTGCGCCAAATGCACGTAGATTATCCTGGCTTGTGCGACCTGTATTCGCCGGTGATTCACCCGTTATACGAAGAGTTAAGACTCGCCTTAGGATTCCAAAAAACCTGTGAAGACCATCGTCCTTTTTACTGGGCTTATCTTTCCCTCGATCGCTTTCTGGCCCTAGATATTGAGACAACGCTCTCAACGCTACAAACGGAGAAAGTCACGTCATAAAAGTAACTCAGCACCCCGTTGTGCTCCGGCTTGGCATTAACCAATCATTTCATACTCTAGATGAGGCCGCGATCGCCACAAGGGCTGGGCGATCGCGCCTATCGTAATAGCCGCCTGCATCGGCGCACCTTAGACCAATGCGCTACTTTTGTTACAAAAGGCAATCTTTACAGTCTTTTTATCTTCCTCCTCCCCTCCAATAACGAGCTAAATGTCTTTCCCCACAACCTTTTTCAGAATTGTGAGAACTTAATCGCTAGGGCTTTACAAAAAGCAATGAATAAGTGTAAATTAGTCTCACGGTGGTTAACACCACTGAATCATACAAGTTACATCAAGCACTCATTACGGAACTATGACAACTACCCTACAACGCAGCGAGCGTTCTAGCGTGTGGCAAAACTTCTGCGAGTGGGTTACCAGCACCAACAACCGCCTGTACGTAGGCTGGTTCGGCGTGTTGATGATCCCCACCCTGCTGACCGCCACCATCTGCTTCATCATCGCCTTCATCGCCGCTCCCCCCGTGGACATCGATGGCATCCGGGAACCCGTCGCTGGCTCCTTGATGTACGGCAACAACATCATCTCCGGTGCAGTAGTGCCCTCCTCCAACGCGATTGGATTGCACTTCTACCCGATTTGGGAAGCCGCCTCCTTGGATGAATGGCTGTACAACGGTGGTCCCTACCAACTGATCGTCCTGCACTTCCTGATTGGCGTCTTCTGCTACATGGGTCGTGAGTGGGAACTATCCTACCGGTTAGGGATGCGCCCCTGGATCTGCGTCGCCTACAGCGCCCCGGTCGCCGCCGCCACCGCCGTCTTCTTGATCTACCCGATTGGGCAAGGTTCGTTCTCCGACGGGATGCCCTTGGGGATCAG
>ERZ1066138.832-NODE-832-length-10072-cov-8.936208_pt1 | contig 10072 bp, 8 predicted proteins | sample MGYA00382785_ERZ1066138 | MGnify/ENA primary metagenome ERZ1066138 (study PRJEB33369, sample SAMEA5778368) | biofilm metagenome | biome: Industrial cooling water; feature: Water cooling tower basin; material: Biofilm | place: United Arab Emirates | collected...
AAACTCCTGTTGCCTGCACGGAGGCGGCGTCCCGCTGGTCCGAACGATTGCGCGCGGAGGTACTCTTAACGGCCAGGCACAAACCTTTTGTGACAACTTAAGTAACGGAAAAAACAATAGGAAATGGAACTGGGTCAACCACGCGGACCTTCAGCGTCCACCCGATCCCAGAATGACGGTGAACTGCGACCCCCGGCCGATTTCCGAGGTTATCTCCAATTCGCCCTTATGGCGGTTGAGAATATGCTTAACGATTGCGAGTCCGAGGCCCGTTCCGCCCTTTTCGCGGCTACGCGCCGTATCGACGCGATAGAACCGCTCCGTCAGCCGTGGCAAATGTTCCGGCGGAATGCCGGGACCGTCGTCCGCAACAGTAATCGCCACGAGTGTCCGGCCCGGCCTTTGCGCCCCGCGCTGAGCGATCGTGACATCGACCGTTCCGCCGGATCGCCCATACTTTATGGCGTTGTGGACGAGGTTCTGCAGAACCTGTTCGAGTTCGTCGCGGTCTCCGCGCACGTGCACAGCTTCGGTCAATGAAACGTAATTCAACGTGATGTCGGCCTGTTGTGCCAGCGGCTCCAGCCCGCGCATCACATGCGCAATGAGTTCGCCCAATTCGACGGTTCCCTCTGGCTTCAGATGCGCGCGCATTTCGATCCGGCTAAGCGAGAGCAGATCGTCGAGGATGCGGTTCATGCGCTGCGCCTGTGCCGCCATGATGCCGAGAAAGCGTGTGCGTGCCGCAGCATCCTCCCGCGCCGGTCCTTGCAGCGTTTCGATGAACCCCTTGATCGAAGCCAGTGGCGTGCGCAGTTCGTGGCTGGCATTGGCGATGAAGTCCGCACGCAGTTGCGCCAGCCGCTCCTGCTCGCTCGTATCGCGAAACTGAAGGAGCAGCCGCGAGCCGGATAGCAGCGTCGACGTCACGATGAAACGGCGCCCTTGCAGCATGCGCTCGGTGAATTCGGTGGTCTCCGTCCGGCCTTCGGAGAACACGCGGTCGATGGAAAGCAACAGTTCCGGATTGCGCGTGGCAAGTGCCACTGGCGCGCCAACGCTGATGGACGGAAATAGATCGGCCGCATGCCGGTTGAAGGCGACGATGCGGCGTTCGCCATCAAGAACGATGGCGGCGATATCGAGTGCATGCACGATTTCGGTGAGATCGGCCCCAAGTTCGCCCTCGGACCCATTCTGAGGATCGCCCGGCAAATTTGGATTTCCCGTACCGCCGGGCCGCCACCCGAAGAACCCGGCAGCAACGGCCCACTGCGCCATGCCGGCTGCCCCGTCCAATCCGCCGGACAATTGCAGAACGTAACCGAATGCGATCGCGAGCAGCGACGCGCCGCACACGATAGCCAGGACGCGCGAAAGTGCCATGCAGCTCGTCATCGCCGCCCATATAGTCGGATCGTACGCGACGCGCCACCCTGAGCCGTCAAAGCACGCTGGCCGCGCCGCCAATCTAAAGAGCATCAGATCACGTTGTGCGAACCGTCGCAGTAAGGTTCGTCGTCGGTCGCTTTGCAGCCGCACAGATTGAACGTACCGGATGCCGGCGCCTGAAATGCGAGCGGATCTATCCCCGTTTCCTTATGCGCGCCGTCGCAGAACGGCTGCCGCTTCGAGCGGCCGCAGCGGCAATAGAAATAGGTCTTTCCCCCGACCAAATCGACTTGGTAGGGCCCTTTCTGAGCGACGATCGGGTCTTCGGCCATGATGCCTCCCTCGTGATACCGGCTGGACCGGGGGAGATCGGCCGCGGGTCGGTCTGCTTTGCTCCGGTGGCGTACCCGCTCCCACGCGGCGTGACAAGCAGCCAACCCCCATTCCAGACGCGGATCAGCGGGTGGCGTGTCGCATCAGCCGACGAAGAGGGGGGTCCGCTCGACGGTCTTGATCCCGGCATCGTCCTCCCACGTGAAGACGAACTCTCCCGGACCCGGCACGCGCAGGTAAAACGCGACGAACGGATTTGAAGAAATCCCAGGCCCGAACTCGGCTTTAAAAATTGTCACCGAACCGAAGGTCACCACGAGCGATTTCACGATGTTGCGCGGAATGGCGGTCCCGCTGGCATCCTTGCGATTGCCGGTCTCCATTACATGGTTGATGAGCGCTCGGATCTCGATGACATCTCCGACGGCGCTCGTTTCGGGCAGCTTGATGCGGGTTTTGTTGGTCATCGGCGCACCCTCACTCGGTCCCGCATCCGCCGATCGTCACTTCCACTTTGCGCACGGCGACCAGAACCCGGCCGGTGGACACCTCGGCGATGGCAACCACGTCCTGTGTCTTGGCCAGACGCATGCGTCCCGACACCGACGCCTTGCCCGTCGCCGGAACGAGATGAAACGCAGCGACCACCGGTTGCGGGTTCGACGTAGACAGGAGATGCAGGGTCCGCACGTAGTCGGTATCCGTCATCGGGCTCTCGACCGCGACCGTGTAAGGCACGACGTTGCCGTTCTCGGCGAGCTCCGGCAACTCGAGAGTCAGGGGTTCGCCAACCACAGGTTCCGCATCGGCGAGTATGGCCTGCAGAGCCTCGTCGAACTGCCTCGAATGCGTAAGCCCGCTGGAAACGGGAATCCGGCCGGCGGCAGCCTCTTCCGGGGGAGCGGCCACGTCTGCGGTTGGCTGGGACGTGTCCTCGCCCGCCGCAACCGCCCCGGCGCGCAGCATCATCGCCACCGCTACTGCGGCGGCACCGCCGAGCACGAAATTACGGCGGCTGACGACACGGATGAGTGAAAGTGGCTCCACGGGTGAGCGGCAATGGTCGGACATGATGGAACCTGCATATCATAAGCCGGTCGATCCTTTCCATCCGAAGCCGTACCGGCGTGCATTACGTCTCAGTTAGGTTTCGGCGTGCTGCCTTCTCAGAATTCGGTGCCACTGATACGATCGGGACGACGAAACCACTTACAAGCCGGGGTAAACCGTGCGCCCGTTACTCTGCCTCATCGTTGCTTTTTGGGCGCTAAGCATCGCCACGCCAACCGCCGGCGACCCGCTCCGGTCGCACGCACAAACCGTCAGCCCGTCCGAAGTGGCCAGAGCCCCCTCCCATTCATTGATAATGGTTGATGATCCGGCCTGCCATTACTGCCGCAAATGGAACAAGGAAGTCGGCGGCGGGTACGCCAGCACGGCGGAAGGCCGTGCCGCGCCGCTGCGGCGCGTCCGCCGCGATGCGAAAATCCTGAGTAACTTCGCCCCGGTCATTTACACACCGACTTTCATTCTCGCCCAGAACGGCCGCGAAATAGGCCGCATTACCGGCTATCCCGGGCAACTCTACTTTTGGGAAGAACTTTCCACGTTGCTGTCAACCGCCGGTGTCGATCCGAAAGGCTGAGCGCATGAGATTTGCTATGACGCGCCGTCAGTTCGGCGCCGGTCTCGCCGCTACGGGCCTAATCGCCGCCCCTGCATTGGCGCAGCGCGCCGCCAAGGTCGTCGTTATTGGCGGCGGAGCCGGCGGTGCCACTGTGGCCGGCGCGCTGAAGGCGCTTTCGCCGCAACTGGTCGTTACGTTGGTTGAACCGCAAGCAAAGTACACGAGTTGCTTTTTCTCCAATCCCTATATCGGCGGTCTCATCGACCTTGCCGCGCTGACCCACGGCTACCAGGGGCTCGCTGCGGCGGGTGTAGCGGTCGTGCACGGCCGTGCGAACGCCGTCGACACTGTCAAGAAGACCGTCTCGCTCGAAGACAAATCAGTTCTGACCTACGACCGCCTCGTCGTGGCGCCCGGCATTGATTTCAAATGGTCGGTCATCGAAGGCTATTCACCGGAGGCCGCCGCCGACATGCCCCACGCTTGGCGAGGCGGCGATCAGACATTCGCACTCCGTGAGCGCTTGCTGAAAATGGACGACGGCGGAACGGTCGTCATGGCCCTTCCGCAGTTGCCGTATCGATGCCCGCCAGGCCCCTATGAACGCGCATGCTTGATTGCGAACTACCTCAAGTCAGCCAAGCCGAAATCGAAAATCATTATCTTCGATGCGAAAATGACTTTTTCCAAGCAGGCCGCCTTCCAGGATGCCATCGACCGCTACTACAAGAACATCATCGAATTGAATCTTTCCAACGACATCGACGATTTCACGGTCGATCGCGTCGACACGCGGTCCGGCGAAGTCCGCACCAAGGCCGGCCTGAGCGTCAAGGCCGCCGTCGCCAATATCATCCCGCCGCAGACCGCCGGCGCGATTGCCCTCCAATCGGGGCTGGCCGATCCCGAATGGTGCCCCGTCAATCCGGATAACTTCACGTCCGTCAAAGCCGAAGGGGTCTACGTGCTTGGCGATAGCGCCATCGCCAACGAGATGCCGAAGTCGGCATTCTCCGCCCATAGCCAGGGCCTCGCCGTCGCCGCGCACATCGTCGCCGCGCTCGAAGCCCTCAAGCCGGAACCCGGTCGTTACCGCAATACCTGCTGGTCCGTCATCGCGCCCGATGACGCGATCAAAATTGGCGCGGACTACACAGCCGGCCCGCTTCCGGGTGGCAAAATGGGTCTCGTGCCGGCCAATTCGTTCGTCTCCAAGCCCGGCGAACCGGCGGCGGAACGGAAAGCGACCTACGACGAAGCCTTCGCGTGGTATCCAACGTTTATCGAACAGATCTTCAAGTCGGCGCCGCTCAACCCGCGAGCCTCCGCGGGCCCGGACGGTGCGGATAAATAGACTTCGGCATCCAATTCGCTCAGTGATTGTGCAACTTGAGCACGCCAATGGTTGTTTTCCGGCCCACCGGTGGCTAGTTAAACCTTTGTGATGACATCGACCGCCATGGTTGCGCGATGGCGGCCGCCCGAATGGCTGGGGCTCAACGCGTTCCGTCCCCTGCCTGCCGCCGCCAAGGCCTGAAGCCGGGCAGGGAAGCGACCCGGCCGCCCCGCGGGAGTACGAAGCATGTCAACGTTGGTTTTTCTCGTTCTTCTCATCGCGACGGTCACGGCGCTCGGAATGTTCAAAGCGCGCGTCGGAATTTGGGCTATCGCGCTTGGCGCTCTGCTTTTCGCTTGGCAGTCCGGACTGCTGACCGGCGATCCGACCTTTCCGCTGTCGAGCGTGTGGGCGTTGTTGGCGTGGATTCCGATTGGCGTTCTGGCGGCGCTGTCCGTTCCAGAGGTCCGCCGCAAGTTCTTTGTCACGCCCGCCTTCAACCACCTGAAGAAGACTCTCCCCAAAGTTTCCGACACGGAGCAGCAGGCACTCGACGCCGGAACCGTCGGTTTCGATGCCGAACTTTTCTCCGGTACGCCCGACTGGACGAAGCTGCGCGCCATTCCTCCGGTGACGTTGAGCCCCGACGAGCAGGCATTCTTGGATGGCCCTGCGGACCAACTTTGCCGGCTGATCGACGATTGGCAAATTCGCCATGCCGAACGCGAAATCCCCGAAGCGATCTGGGACTTCGTCAAGCAGCACGGTTTTCTCGGAATGCTCATTTCGAAGGAGCACGGCGGACTAGGATTTTCCGCTCAGGCCCAATCGCTCATTTTGGGCAAGATCGCGTCCCGTTCTCCCGACGTGGTCACCATCGTCATGGTGCCGAACTCGCTCGGTCCCGGCGAGCTGATCGAAAAATACGGCACCGACCAGCAGAAACATCACTACCTGCCGCGTCTGGCGCGCGGCGACGAAATACCCTGCTTCTCGCTGACTGGCCCCACGTCGGGTTCCGACGCGGCCACCATGCGCGACATCGGCACCGTCGTGAACGGTGAGCATGAGGGCCGCGAAACGCTGGGCGTGCGTCTGTCCTGGGACAAGCGCTACATTACCCTCGGACCAAACGCGACGCTCGTCGGCCTCGCCTTCCGCCTCTTCGATCCGGAAAATCTGCTGGGTAAGGGCGAGGACGTCGGCATTACGGTCGCGATGATCCCGGCCAGCCATCCCGGCGTCAACATCGGCCGCCGCCATCTGCCGTCAGGTGCCGCCTTCCCGAACGGACCCAACTGGGGCAACGACGTTTTCATTCCCATCGATTGGATCATCGGCGGCGAGAAGATGGCCGGCCAGGGCTGGCGCATGTTGATGGAATGCCTCGCCGCGGGCCGCGCGATTTCGTTGCCGTCGTCCGCCACAGCCGGCGCCAAAGCGATGTTGCGGGTCACCTCGGCCTACGCGCGCGTTCGCCGCCAGTTCGGTCTACCCGTCGGCCGCATGGAAGGTATTGAGGAGCCGCTTGCCCGCATCGTGGAGACAGCCTACGTCAATGAAGCGGCGCGCGGCGTCACCGCGTCGATGGTTTCGCGCGGTGAAAAGCCATCCGTAATCTCGGCCTTGATGAAGTACCAGACCACGGAACGCCTGCGCCGGGCCGTCAACGACGCCATGGACATCCACGGCGGCCGCGCCATTTGCGATGGTCCGTCCAACTATCTGCAATCAGCCTACGAGATGGTGCCGGTCGGCATCACGGTCGAAGGTGCCAATATCCTGACGCGCACGTTGATCACGTTTGCGCAAGGCGCACTGCGCTCACACCCCTATCTGATCCGCGAGATTCAGTCGGCCCAAAATCCCGATGGCGAAAAGGGCCTCACCGATTTCGAGGACGCTTTCCTCGATCACATCGCCTACACCGTGTCCAATATGTCAGGCGCGTTCTTTCACAACGTGACGTTCGGCATGTTCGCGCCCGCGCCCGATGCCGTCCCCGATCTGAAATCGCACTATCGCCAGCTCTCGCGCGCCTCGCGCAACTTTGCCGTCGTCTCTGACCTGACGATCGCGACGCTCGGTGGTGGCCTGAAAACGAAGCAGAAAATCTGCGGACGCCTTGCCGACGCACTGTCCGAACTTTATTTCGCATCCTGCGTGCTGAAACGCTTCGAAGACGAAGGCCGCCCCGCCGCCGACAAGCCCATCGTCGATTTCGCGATCGCCAACGGCCTCGCCCGCTTCGACGAAGCATTGGCCGGCGTCGTCCAGAATTTTCCCGTAGCACCGGTACGCTGGAAGTTGCGCGCCGTCGTTTTCCCCTTCGGCCGACATTATGCGCCGGCCGCCGACAAGCTCGGTGGAACCGTCGCCGGTCTCGTCCTTCAGCCGGGCGAAGTGCGCGAGCGGCTCACGCGCCACATCCACATATCGAAAGACGTGGCCGATCCCACCGGCATTCTCGAAGTAACGCTTGAAAAAGTTGTCGCCGCCGAAGACGCCGAGAAAAAGCTGGAGAAAGCGATCCGCGCCGGCACCGTGCGCCGCTATCACGGCATCGACTGGATCGGGGACGCGGTCACCCAGAACGCGATCACGGCCGAAGAAGGCGCTCTCCTGCGCGAGGTTGAAGCCCTCGTCGCCCGCGTAATCGCGGTGGACCACTTCGATCCCGCCGAACTTCGTCCAAACTACATGAAGCCCGGCCACAACGCGCGCGCCGCCGACCAGGCAGCCGCGGCCGAGTAGACGCGTCCTTTAGAGAAGGCAATTTGCATGGCACTCGATCCCACGTCGCTCAAGGACTGGCGCTACGAAGTCGACCGGGAAAACATTGCCTGGGCGACGTTCGACCGCGACGGTTCCAGCGCCAACGCGTTGGGCCGCCGTCCACTGGAAGAGCTGGGATCGATCGTCCAGGAAACCGAGAGCGCGACGCGTGCGGGCACGGTCAAGGGCCTCGTCATTATATCGGGCAAGCCCAAGGGGTTTATCGTCGGCGCTGACATCAACGAATTCGAGTTGCTCACGTCTGAATCCGAGGTCATCGCGCAGGTGGGCATGGTCAACGCCATGTTCGACCGCATCGAAAAACTTCCCCTTCCCGTCGTGGCTGCGGTGCACGGCATTTGCGTTGGCGGCGGTCTGGAACTGATCCTCGCCTGCCATTACCGCATCGCCACCCGCGATCCCGCCACCAAGGTCGGCTTCCCTGAAGTCAAACTCGGCATCTTTCCGGGCTTCAACGGAACCGCCCGCTCGATCCGTCAGGCCGGACCCATGTCGGCCATGAACATCATGCTCTCCGGCTCGTTTATTTCCGCCTCGACCGCGAAGGGCATGGGCTTGATTGACGAACTCGTCGCCGGCCCCGACAGCCTGCGCTGGGCCGCGCGCAAGGCCGTCTTGCAAAAGCGCGCGTCGAAACCGGCCAGCTTTGCCAAGGCGGCACTCGGCAAATGGCCGGCCCGCCTCGCCCTGGCCAAGAAAATGCGCATCGAAGTCGCGAAGAAGGCGCGTGAAGATCATTATCCCGCCCCGTACCGTTTGATCGATCTGTTCGAGACCCACGGCGGCGATCTGGATGCCATGAAGCGCGCCGAACCGGGCGCCTTCGCGCCGATGCTCATGTCGCCGCAATCAAAGAGCCTGCGCCGCGTCTTCAAGCTCTCCGAGGCCTTGAAGGCTCAGGCACCGAAGAAATTGCATTGGAAGCCCACGCATGTCCACGTCATCGGTGCCGGAACGATGGGCGCCGACATCGCCGGCGTATGTGTCGCTGCCGGCATGGAAGTCACCCTGCAGGACATCTCGCCCGAACAGATTGAAAAAGGCATCGCGGCTCAAGGCAAGCTCTTTGCCCGAAAGTTCAAGACCAAGGCGACGCGCGACGCGGCCAAGGCCCGCCTCATGGCTGATCCGGACGGCAAAGGCGTCGGCCGCGCCGACGTCGTGATCGAAGCCATCGTCGAAAAACTCGACATCAAGCAAAAGCTGTTCGCCGATCTCGAAACGAAGGCGAAGCCGGGCGCGGTTCTGGCGACGAACACATCCTCGCTGAAATTGTCGGACATTGCGCAGCCGATGCAGGATCCGTCCCGCCTCATCGGCCTGCACTTCTTCTCGCCCGTCGCCATGATGCCCCTCGTCGAAGTGGTCCAGGGCGATGCGACCCGCACCTCGGAGGTCGAAAAGGGAGCGGCCTTCGTCACCGCCATCGGCAAGTTCCCGCTGGTCACGAAGGACGTCCCGGGCTTCCTCGTAAACAAGGTGCTCACCCCTTACATGTTCGCCGCGATGGCGCGCCTGGAGAAGGGCGAAGACAAGGAAAAGATCGACGAAGCCGTGCGCACCTTCGGGATGCCCATGGGCCCCATCGAACTTGCCGACAGCGTCGGCTTGGACATCTGCGCTCACGTTGCCCACATCCTCGGCCACGATCCCTCCGGCTCGCGCCTCGACATCCTCGTCAAGGCCGGCAAGCTCGGCAAGAAGACGGGTGAGGGCTTCTACAAGTGGGTCGACGGCAAGCCGCAGAAAGGCAAGAACGACTGGTCGAAAGCGGAACTGGCAAAGCTCGGCCGCGAACTCGTCGATCCGATCATCCAGGAAGCCCAAAAGAGCCTCGACGAAGGCGTCGTCGCCTCCGCCGACCTTGTCGACGCCGGCATGATCTTCGGCACGGGCTTCGCACCCTTCCGCGGCGGGCCGCTCTATTTCAAGGACCAGGAAGAAGCAAAATCCGCGAAGGCGGCAGCCTGATCCTGCTCCTCCCTGACCCCTTTCACCGGAGACGATGATGACGCGAGAATTGAGGCGGGTAGCGGTGATCGGCGGCACACGCATTCCTTTTTGCCGCTCCGGCACGCTCTACGCCGATCTGTCCAACCAGGACATGATGACCGCCGCCCTGAACGGTCTCGTCGATCGCTACAACCTCAAGGGCGAACACATCGATGAAGTGGTCGGCGGCGCGGTCGTCACTCACTCGCGCGACTTCAATCTCACGCGCGAAAGCGTGCTCGGCACGAAACTCGCGCCGTCCACGCCCGGCGTGACGCTGCAACAGGCGTGTGGCACCAGCCTTCAGGCGGCGCTGGGCACGGCGGCCAAAATCGCGACGGGGGAAATCGAGAGCGGCATCGCGTGCGGCTCGGACACGACGTCCGATGCGCCAATCGTCTTTTCGAAAAAGTTCTCCAAGCGCCTCATCGATCTCAACACCAAGAAGACGATCCTGGACAAGATCCGCGTCTTCCAGGGCCTCTCGCCGGCCGAACTCACGCCCCAGCCGCCTGCGGTCAAGGAACCGCGCACGGGCCTGGGCATGGGCGAGCATTGCGAACTAATGGCGCAGGAGTGGGGCATCACCCGCGCCG
>ERZ1066138.833-NODE-833-length-10070-cov-5.241638_pt1 | contig 10070 bp, 10 predicted proteins | sample MGYA00382785_ERZ1066138 | MGnify/ENA primary metagenome ERZ1066138 (study PRJEB33369, sample SAMEA5778368) | biofilm metagenome | biome: Industrial cooling water; feature: Water cooling tower basin; material: Biofilm | place: United Arab Emirates | collected...
GGCCTAAAGCGTGATAGCCAGTCATGACCTTGCGATAAAGCTCGTGACTTTGCCGTTCGGACGGCGCGGCGAGCAGGACGAGCGAGCTGGGCTCGATCAGAAGCTGGGCCATGGCGACGGCGGCGACGGTCGTCGACTTGCCGCTCTGGCGCGAGCAGTTGAGGAGCAAATAGGGATCGCGCGAGAGGAGCAGCGCGCGCTGCCAGGGATCGGGGGCCAATCCCTGGGCATGCAGAATCGAAGTTGGATCGAGCACCAGAGCCAGCGTTTGTTGCGCGTTCACCAGTCCAGCGTAACATAGCGGGGGGCCGAATTGCGATGTCGGTTGTGTTTCTTTGTCGGCCCCTTTATGCTGATGCGATGCGAATCTTTGGATTGATTCCGGCCGCCGGGAAAAGCCAACGCATGGGTCGGCCCAAGCTGCTTCTGCCGCTGGGCGAAACGACCGTGCTCGAGCATGTCATTGCGTGCGTGCGGCGCGCCGGCGTTGAGCAGGTGGTCGTCGTGATCGCTCCCGGGGCTGACGCGCTCGCGGAAATCGCAACCAAGGCGGGCGCGCAGGTCGTGCAGCTCACGGAAGAGACGCCGGACATGCGCGCGACGTGTCTGCACGGCCTAGCGTGGATCGAGCGCCATTTGCAACCGACGCCCGAAGACGCCTGGCTGCTGCTCCCCGCGGATCATCCGACGGTCGATGCGAACATCGTCGAAGCCTTACTCGAGGCGGCAACGCAAGGACCCGCGACGATCCTCGTGCCGGCGCATCAGGGGCGCCGCGGGCATCCGACACTTTTGCGCTGGTCGCACGTCGAGGGCATCCGCGCGCTGGCTCCGGATGTCGGCCTCAACGCCTACATTCGCCAACATGCGGACGAGACGCGCGAGCTTCCCTGGCCGAGCGTTGAGGTGTTGCGTGATCTGGACACGCCGGAGGATTATGCGCGGTTGCAACCATCCTTGCGCTATCTGGACCTGACGTTGCCGAGCGTGGTGGAGAATCTTGCGCTCGATGAGGCGTTGCTCGAAGATGCGGAAGCGGGCGGGCCGGAGGTGTTGCGCTTCTGGGAATGGCCGACGCCCGCGGTCGTGCTCGGCGCGGGGAGCCGAGTTGCGGACGACGTGCATGTCGAGGCATGCGACGCGGACGGCGTTCCGATCACACGGCGTTCTTCCGGCGGCGGGACCGTGCTGCTGAATGCCGGCTGCTTGCTGTTCAGCCTCGTGCTGCGTTTTGAGCGCAATCCGGCGCTGGGCGATCTGCACGCGTCCTATCGGTTCATCCTGGGGCGAATCGCGGAGGCGATTTCAGGTTCCCCTCTCCCTCTGGGAGAGGGGAGAAATGTGGTTGCCCTGGAGGGGACGAGCGATCTTGCCATGGGGGAGCGCAAGTTCTCGGGCAACGCGCAGCAGCGCAAGCGGACCCATCTCCTGCATCATGGCTCGCTGCTGTACGCTTTCGATTTCGCGTTGTTGGAGCGCTACTTGAAGCTGCCGGCGCGCCGACCCGCGTATCGGCGCGATCGGTCGCATGTAGAGTTTCTGATGAACCTGCCCTTCCCTGTCATGTCCTTGAAGGCACGATTCCGCGATGTGTGGGCGCCGATGGGTTCTCTCGAAGCCTGGCCGAAGGAACGAGTCCAACGGCTAGTCCAGGAGAAATACCTTCAGCGCGATTGGATCCGCCGGCGGTGAACGCCCCATCTTTCCCAGCTTTCTCACTTTCGCTAGCCGGGATTCCATCCTAACTTGCCCCTGCCCTTGCATTCTTGCGCGACGGCCGTTATAAGTTAGTCCAAAGGAATTGGAACTGGCTCTCCCTGGTTACGAGGGGATAGGATGTCCGCACTTGTAACGTCCAAGATTGCCCGCACGCACGCATCCACGAAATCCGCTTCCCGCCTCGATAGTCCGCTCACGACGTTCGGGCTGGACACCGTCATGCAGCGCGCGCGGCGATGCCTTTTGAATCTACAGAATCCCGACGGGCACTGGCGCGGCGAGCTCGAAGGCGATACGATCCTCGAATCCGAATATATCCTCCTGATGGCGTTTCTGGGCCGGGAGAAGGAAGACAAGGTTCGCAAGGCCGCCAACTATCTGCTCCAGCAGCGTCGTCCCGGCGGCGGCTGGGCGAATCATCCGGGCGGCCCGGTCGATATCAACGTCTCGGTCAAGGCGTACTTCGCGCTCAAGCTCGCCGGCCACCGCGTCGACGCTCCGTACATGCGCCAAGCGCGCGAGCAGATTCTCAAGCTCGGCGGCGCGGCGAAGTGCAATAGCTATACGAAGTTTTACCTGGCGCTCCTGGGCCAATATCCGTACGAGAATTGTGCCGCCGTGCCTCCGGAGATGCTGTTTCTGCCGAAGTGGGCGTATTTCAACATCTACGCGATGTCGGCCTGGACGCGAACGATCATCGTGCCGTTGAGCCTCTTCTACGCGCACAAGCCGGTGCGCACGTTGCCGCGCGAGCTCGGGGTCGCCGAGCTGTTTCTCGACAACCCGCACCAATCGCGCTGGCCGCACCCGCCGACGAAACGGCTCTTTACGTGGACGAACTTTTTTTTGGCCGCCGATCAAACCATCAAGTGGCTGGAGAAGTGGGGCCCGCAGTTCATCCGCAAGCGCGCGATCAAGAAAGCGGAAGCATGGATGCTCGAGCACTTCGCGGACTCCGATGGCGTCGGCGCGATCTTTCCGCCGATCATCTACACGATCATCAGCCTGCGCTGCCTGGGCTACGCCGATGGCTCCGAAGAGATGAAATATGCGCTCAAGCAACTCGATGACCTGATGCTCGAGGAGAAAGACACCCTCCGCGTGCAGCCGTGCTTCTCGCCGGTGTGGGACACGGCTCTCTCGCTCAACGCGCTCGCGCTGGCGGGGACCGGCGGGCACGATAACGCGATCACCAAGGCGACGCGCTGGCTCATGCAGCGCGAAGTGCGCCGGCCCGGCGACTGGAGCCTGATGAATCCCGGCACCGAGCCCGGCGGCTGGTTTTTCGAATATCGCAACGGCTTCTATCCCGACATCGACGACACCGCCATGGTGCTGATGGGCCTCGCCCGTAGCGGTCAGGCCTGGCTCAAGGAAAGCCCAGGGACAGCGGTCCCTGGGTCCCCGCGCGAACGCATCCCGCCCGTCGAACGCGGCATCAACTGGCTCCTGCACATGCAAAACAAGGACGGCGGCTGGGCAGCGTTCGATCGAGATATTAATCACGAGATCCTGACCAATGTCCCCTTCGCCGACCACAACGCCATGCTCGACCCGAGCTGCCCCGACATCACCGCGCGTGTCCTCGAAGCGCTCGGCCAGTACGGCATCCGCGCCGGGCACCCGCAGGTCGATCGCGGCATCGCCTTCATCGCCAGCACCCAGGACAAGCGTGGCTGCTGGATCGGACGCTGGGGCGTCAACTATATCTACGGCACCTGGCAGGTTCTCGTCGGTCTCGAAGCGGCAGGCTACGACATGACGCAGCCGATGGTTCGCCGGGCCGTCGATTGGCTCAAGAGCGTGCAGCAACCCTGCGGCGGCTGGGGCGAGACGTGCTATAGCTATGACGACCCGTCGCTGGCAGGGCAGGGGACCGTCACCGCGTCACAAACCGGCTGGGCCCTCGCCGGCCTCATCGCTGCCGGCGAGGCGCACTCCGACGCGGTTCGCAACGGCGTCCATTACCTCATCGAAACGCAGGACGACGACGGCAACTGGCAGGAAGCGCAGTTCACCGGCACGGGCTTCCCGAAGGTCTTCTACCTGAAGTACCACATGTATCGCCTCTACTTCCCGCTCCTGGCGCTGGCCCGTTACAGGCGTGCTCTCGCAGGTAAGGCCGAGCCGACCGTTTACGCCGACGTCCACGACCCGATCAACTACGCCTGGCCCGCGACGGCGATGGCGAAATAAGTTCGCCGCTTGCGGCTTAGCGCTCGCGTGATGTCGCGCGAGCGCTAAGCCGCAAGCGGCCTAAACAGGAGCAATTCCATGCGCTTTCCCCTCAGCCTCACCACCGCGATGGTCGGCTATATCGCGAAGAAGAAGATCACGCGCACCCGCCGCTTCCCCCTGGTGCTGATGCTCGAGCCGCTGCACGCGTGCAACCTCACCTGCACCGGCTGTGGCCGCATTCGCGAGTACGAGGACACGATCAAGCAGAAGCTCTCCGTCGAGGAGTGCCTGAAGGCGGTCGACGAGGCCGGCGCGCCGATCGTCAGCATCTGCGGCGGTGAGCCGATGATCTATCCCGAGATCGGTCGGCTCGTGAAGGAGATTCTCAAGAAGCGCAAGCACATCTATCTGTGCACGAACGGCATGTTCATCAAGAAGAAGCTGCACGAGTTCACGCCGACGTCGCGTTTCTTCTTCAACGTGCATCTCGACGGCCTGCGCGAAACGCATGACCGGGCCGTGGAGCGCGAAGGCGTCTTCGACGAGGCGATTGAAGGCATCAAGCTCGCCAAGGAACGCGGGTTCCTCGTCTGCACGAACACGACCGTTTACAAGGACACCAACCTCGACGAGATCGACCAGCTTTACGCCTACCTCACCACGCTCGGCGTCGACGGCTTTCTGCTCTCGCCGGCCTACGGCTACACGGCGGTGCACAAGACGAATCCCACCGGCGCAGCGGAGATCTTCCTGACGCGCGACGATATTCGCGCCAAGTTCAAGGAAGCAAAGAAGCTCTTCAAGAAGTATCACATGAACAATTCGCCGGTGTACCTCGAGTTCCTCGCCGGCGAACGCGAATTGACCTGCACCGCCTGGGGCAATCCGACGCGCAATGTCAAGGGCTGGAAGGGCCCGTGCTACCTCATCACCGACGAGCATCACGCCACCTTCAAGGACCTCATGGAGAAAACCGCGTGGGACAAGTACGGCGCCGGCAACGACCCGCGCTGCGACCATTGCATGGTCCACTGCGGCTACGAGCCCTCCGCGGCGCTCGGTGTCAACAGCCGGCTCGGCGATACCTTCAAGATGCTGATGTGGCAACTGTCCTAGCGACACGCTTGAGGGGCAACGATAACGATGATAAAATGATTCGGATACCAGATTCGGAGGCCTTTCATGAGCCGAGTGACACTGGATTCCGATCTCAAATCGAAATTGCATGGTCTCACGGAGCAACTGGAATTGTGCGACGCCGATGGTCGCACGATGGGCCGTTGCATTCCCGAGGAAGTCTACCAGAAACTGCTCTATCGGCTGGCCGAGACGCAGTGTCCGCCATTGGACCCCAAGGAAATCGAGCGGCGACGCAAATCGACGGGCGGCAAATCGCTGGCCGACATCCTCAAGAATCTCGGTGCGTCGTGAGGTTTACCACCGATTGGACTTCCGTCGAAGAGGATCTCGCGAATCTTTGGCTCCATGCCGAGGATCGACAAGGTCTCACCGACGCTGCCAACGCAATCGATGAATTGCTAACGCGAGATCCGCTCAGGGTTGGAGAGTCTCGTCAAGGAACGACACGGATCATTATCGTCGGCGCTCTGGCTGCGTACTACGACGTAATTCTCGATGATCGCCGTGTCGTCATCTGGCAAGTCTGGCGCTGGAGCCCATGAATCCTGTCCCTTGCACCTCAGACAGTACCCTGCTAAAGTGAGCGCATGCTCAAAGGCATAGCCGTCTCCCCCGGGATTGCCGTCGCGCGTGCCTTCTGCGTCGACGTGGTGCTGGCGCAGCGCGAGCCGCAGTATCTGAACGCGGCGGCGTTGTCCGACGAGGTCGCGCGCTTCGATGCCGCCTGCCATGCCGCGGGCGAGGAGATCGACACGATCGTCGTGCGCGTGAGGCAGCAACTCGGCGAGGATCAGGCGGCGATCTTTCAGGGCCACCGCCTGCTCCTGCGCGATCCGACCCTGATCGGCAAAGTCAAGGCGGGCATCCTCCATCGCCATCTCGACGCGCGCTCGGCCCTGCACGAAGTGCTCGAGGAGTACACGCAGGTTTTCGCGAAGATCGAGGATGAATATCTCAAAGAGCGCATGGCCGACATCCGCGACGTCATTGGCCGCATCATCGGCCACCTCGCGCTGTCGGAAACTGCACACGCCTTGACGGGCGAGGACCCGGTCATCCTGGTCGCCCCGGAGATTCTTCCCTCCCAGGCACTGCTGCTCGAGAAGTTCAAGATCGTCGGCATCATCACGGAAGCCGGCGGCAGCACCGGACACGCCGCCATCCTCGCGCGCTCGCTCGGTATCCCGTCGGTGTCGGGGCTGCGCGGCATTCTCAGCCAGGTCGTCACCGGCGATCTCATCGCGCTCGACGGCCGAGCGGGGCACGTCCATCTGCGGCCCGACTCCGAGCTGGAAGCCGCGTATCGCAAGCTGGAGCGCGAGTACTTTCATCTGCGCGACAAGCTTATCGAGAATCGGGATCAGGAAGCGATCACCAAGGATGGCACGAAGCTCGAGCTGCTCGCCAATGTAAACAATGTGCACGATGCGGAGGCGGCCGTTCGCGCGGGCGCGACGGGGGTGGGGCTGTATCGCACGGAGTATCTGTTCTTGACGCATCCGAGCGTGCCGACCGAGGAGGAGCAGCTCGCCGCGTATCGCGCGATCATCGAGGCGTCGCCCAACCGCACGGTGACGATCCGCACGCTCGACATCGGCGGCGACAAGTTGATTCCCTACTTCGGCCACGAGCGCGAGGCGAACCCGTTCATGGGCTGGCGCTCGATCCGCATCACGTCGTCGTACCCGGAGTTCTTCCAGACGCAACTCCGCGCGATCCTCCGCGCCGGCGTGCACGGCAACGTCAGCCTGCTTTTCCCGATGATCAGCACGCTCGAGGAGGTGCGCCGCATCAAGCGCATGGTCCGCGCCACCAAGGCGAGCCTGACGCGCGATGGGCTGGCATTCGCCGACGGGATACCACTGGGCATCATGCTCGAAGTCCCCGCGGCGGCGCTGGCGATCAACGCCTTGTTGCCGGAGGTCGATTACATCTCGATCGGGTCGAACGACTTGATCCAGTACGTGATGGCCGCCGATCGGGACAATCCGAAGGTGGCGCATCTGTGCGAGCCGTTCAGCCCGCCGGTCTATCGGCTGTTGCGTCACGTTCTGCTGGCGTGCGAACGGCATCGCAAGCCGGCGACGCTGTGCGGCGAGATGGCGGGCCGGCCGCGCTGCTTCCTGCCGCTCTTCGGCATGGGGCTGCGCCGCTTCAGCATGAGCCCGGCGTTCGTGCCGTCGATCAAGGAGCTGGCGCGCTGCTCGACGCGCGACCTGGCGGAAACCGTCGCCCGCCGCGTGCACCGCTTGCGCACCTTCCGCGGCATCCGTCACTTTCTCGCGAAGATGGCCAAGGAGGTGTGCCCGAACGTGACATTTCTGGATACGCGAAAGTGAGCGGGCGGGTTACTTGGTCGCGTTTTTCGCGAGTCGTCGCACCTCTTTCAAGGAAAGGCCGAGCAGATCGGCGATATCCTTGAGGGACATGCCCTTGGCGAGCGCGTTGTGCACTGCTTTCTGATTGGCAAGCAGGAATCCCTCCTCGCGTCCTTGTTCGCGTCCTTGTTCGCGCCCTTGTTCGCGCCCTTGCTCGATGCCTTCCTGAAGGCCGGATTGATGTGCCTCTTGCCAGACCTTGCTTTTGCGAATGTCTTCGAGCTGAAACATCTTTCGCACCTCGTCGCGGTCCAGTTCGGTGAATCGACGCAACAGTAATTCCTCGACCAATTCTATCACGCGCTTGCCCGTCTCGCTACCTCCGCTGGGTGCTTGTGCACGCCTCTTGAGATGGGCAACGAGGCCCTTGACCTGATGGACCGGCGCCGAAACGAGCTGCAAGATACCCAGGCCCACCGGTGCATCGGCGGGCATCTGATACTCGTCCAGATAGATGCGAGTCACCCGCTTCGATCGAAGCAAGTCCTCGAACGGTTCCAGGCGCCCCGGCTCGGTGTCGCGATTCTCGAAAATGGCCGCGGCCGCCCAATCATGGGTGCTGGGATTCGCTTCGAGATACAAGAACACCTTGGCGAACAGATTGGCGTAGAAGGTCCGCGAGCGACGGAATTGCACTTCCGTGAAGTACACCGGCAGATCCGCACGGCTTGGCACGAACACGCCGTCGATCCGCAGCGACTTCTTGATCTCGATGGATTCGTATCGATAAACCGACGCATGTTCGTGCGATTGTCCGAGCAAGGCAAAGAACGTCTGCGGAAACTCTTTGAAAAGCTGCCAGAAAAACGAATCGGTCTCCATGTCAAGAGCATAGCAATCCTTCACGAAAACCTCAAACTCCGAAGGTCGCAGTCACGCCGATCTCGCCGGTTTTTCCGTCAGCTGCTTGCATCCGGGTTCCCTCGCTTGTTAAAATAACGACACCTCGAACCCGCGTCGGCCCAGGCGCGTCTTTCTGGAATGCCGCCGCTTCGCCGGTTGAAGTGGGCGGCGCAATGTCCTCGCGTGACAGGGGGTCTTATGATCTCGCATGCATCACCTTTGGACGCCAGCGTGCTGGTGCTCAACAAGATGTTCATGGCCGTCCACGTCATCAACGTGCGTCGCGCCTTCATCTTGCTGTGCAAGGAGCTGGCGGAAGTCGTCAGCCTGGAGGACGGCCAATTCGCGACGTACTCCTTCGAGTCGTGGCGCGAGGTGAGCGAGTACCGGGCCAAGCATTTTCGGCAGGAGGAGGACGACTGGGTCCGCACGTCCAACAGCGAGATCCAGGTCCCGCGCGTCATCCGCCTGACGAGCTACGAGAAGCTGCCGAAGCAGACGGTGAAGTTCAACCGCCGCAATATCTTCGCCCGCGATGCGAATCAGTGCCAGTATTGCGGCAAGAAGTTCGCGATGAGCGACCTGAGCCTCGACCACATCGTCCCTCGCAGCCAGGGCGGCGAAAGCTCGTGGGAGAACGTGGTCTGCGCCTGCATCGACTGCAATGTCCGCAAGGGCGGCCGCACGCCGAAGCAAGCGCACATGAGCCTGATCCGCAAGCCGGAGAAGCCGAAGCGCAGCCCGACGCTGAGCATGAAGCTGACGAGCAAGAAGTACCAGTCGTGGAAGACATTCCTCGACAGCGCGTACTGGTCGGTGGAGCTGAAGTAGCAACCGCGAGCCACGGAAGAATCCGTGGCTCTTTTTGAAAGGACCATCGCCATGAAGATCATACGGCTCGAGGACGCCAGTGATTGGCCCGAGATTCAGTCGTTGACGCCGGAGCAGTTGAAGAACGCATACGATCTCGCCCGCCGCGCGTTCACCGCGGAAGATCTGCAGAAGTTTACGGAGCTGGAAGATAGTGTGCCGCTCGATGCATTCATCGCGGAACTTGAGAAGGTGCAGGCCGAACATGAACGGAGCCAGGCCTCATGAGCGGCGAGAGCAACGGGTCCACGACCTATCAGGTAGCGCTGATGGGAACGGTGAAGGCCGATCTCAAGCGATTTCATCAGGACTTGATGGTCCAGGGCAAGGGCAAAGCATTCATCGAAGCATTGAGCAAGTTGAACGAACGCCTGACAAAGAACCCACATGAATTTGGCGAAATGCTCTACCGATTGCCCGCACTCAAACTAATGGTCCATCAGGGAATCGTGACTCCGCTGGTCGTGACATTCGGCATTCACGAAGAACTGCCCGTCGTCTTTGTTCACGTTGTCAAATTGTTGTCCGATCCAAACCAGGAACTCAGGTAAATGGTTGCGTTGAACGCCTTCCTGAGCAATGCCTCGTGGTCGGAGGAGCTGAAGGAGTGTATCGACATGAAAGGCCCCCGTTCACGACACAAGTTTCATGCGCTGAGGCAATGGGAGTGCGGCGTGTGCCAGAAGCGTGAATGGGCGTCGCCGCGGGTGACGAGCCGGGTGTGCCCGTGCCAGGGGGCGGAACGGCCGACGTGGATGACGTTGATCGAGCCGAGCCGGGTTCGGCCCGTGAAGCCATGACCGCGCGCTGGTTGCCGGAGATCGCGCTGCCGGGCTACTCGTATGTGCCGGGGCGTTTTCCCCATCCACATTCCGATCCTGCGGGGCATCGTTTCGGCGCGGGCCTGCCCGCCGCCGAGTTGCCCGATCCGAACCTTTGGCG
>ERZ1066138.835-NODE-835-length-10060-cov-8.831384_pt1 | contig 10060 bp, 7 predicted proteins | sample MGYA00382785_ERZ1066138 | MGnify/ENA primary metagenome ERZ1066138 (study PRJEB33369, sample SAMEA5778368) | biofilm metagenome | biome: Industrial cooling water; feature: Water cooling tower basin; material: Biofilm | place: United Arab Emirates | collected...
GATTGAAACAAGTTGCCCAACGGTACACGCCGTCGGGTGACCAGTCGCGCCCCACACGGGCGCGTGGATTGAAACGCCAACCTGTGCAAGATCCGCGACCCGTTCGTGCTGTCGCGCCCCACACGGGCGCGTGGATTGAAACACGGTCGACGCGTACATCGCCGATATGCGCGCCCGTCGCGCCCCACACGGGCGCGTGGATTGAAACACGCCCAGCCGATAGCCCGAAGCGGCGGTGCGTCAGGTCGCGCCCCACACGGGCGCGTGGATTGAAACTGCAGCTTCACGGTAGGAATCAGCCCGCACGCCGGTCGCGCCCCACACGGGCGCGTGGATTGAAACCACGCCGTCAACCACCGCGCAGGCCCACGATTGAAGTCGCGCCCCACACGGGCGCGTGGATTGAAACGATGGGCGCCGAGTCGCCGACGCGAACGACGCTGAGTCGCGCCCCACACGGGCGCGTGGATTGAAACATCCCAGGCGATCCATCGATGCAGTCAGGATACGAGTCGCGCCCCACACGGGCGCGTGGATTGAAACGCAGTGTGCGAATGCGACGACGTCGGCGTGTGACACGGTCGCGCCCCACACGGGCGCGTGGATTGAAACGTCCATCACCAATTGCCATGCAGCGCCGGAGTACTGTCGCGCCCCACACGGGCGCGTGGATTGAAACACCGTGGCGGGTCGCCAGTACGCGGAGGATCTGCAGTCGCGCCCCACACGGGCGCGTGGATTGAAACCCGTCCGCGTCGCGAACATCCCAGCCCTCAGGCAGTCGCGCCCCCCACGGGCGCGTGGATTGAAACCCACGTAGTGGCTGCGATCGTGTGCGCCTTTTTCAGGTCGCGCCCCACACGGGCGCGTGGATTGAAACAGGTGCTGGCGGCAGTTGTGGCCACCGCAAAAGCGGTCGCGCCCCACACGGGCGCGTGGATTGAAACAGCGCACAGTCGCTGGTCATCCCGGCTCTCGATACGTCGCGCCCCACACGGGCGCGTGGATTGAAACTCGCGCGCGTTGCGGCCCAGGCTTGCGGTCGCCGCGTCGCGCCCCACACGGGCGCGTGGATTGAAACCGGATTGAACACCGCGAGGTCGCCCTTGCTGACGAGTCGCGCCCCACACGGGCGCGTGGATTGAAACCTCGCCCGGATTGAGCCCCGGCACGCGGTAGGTGCGTCGCGCCCCACACGGGCGCGTGGATTGAAACTGAGGCTCGGCAGGCTGTTGGCCGTGCCGGGCAGGTCGCGCCCCACACGGGCGCGTGGATTGAAACCGTCGCAAGCCTCAACCTGTCGGATCAGGTCAGCGTCGCGCCCCACACGGGCGCGTGGATTGAAACGAGTACTCCGAGTACATGTACGGCGCGTGGGCGGGTCGCGCCCCACACGGGCGCGTGGATTGAAACCGCCACCAGGATGGACTTGCCGTCGTCCGCGAAGGTCGCGCCCCACACGGGCGCGTGGATTGAAACTACGAGAACAGCAACTTGCCGCTGGACGCGGATGCAGTCGCGCCCCACACGGGCGCGATCAAAAGACACCGCGCGCCTCGCGATGACGGTTGGGGTGCGTGGCTGCGCTCCTAGCAGCGGCGGCAGGGGTACGTCGCTGCGCTGCTTGCGGCGGTCCGCCTTGGGCCGGGCGTGTCCGGTGTGGGCGGGAATCGCGTTCCTCTGCTTTGTCTCCTCATTGTGGTGCGCTCCCATGCAACGCCTTGCCTCTGCTGTGCTCTTGCTCGCTCTCGCTGGTCCCGCTGCTGCGGAGGTTTACTGCGTGTCGACGGCCGCGCAGTTCGTCAATGCCGTGTTCGCGGCGCGGGCTTCGACGGGGCCGAGTGAGATCAAGATGGTGGCGGGGACTTATGACTTGCCCTCGACTGGGGTCTTCGATCAGGCGAACCTGACCATCACCGATCAGACCGGGCTCAGCATCATCGGGGGCTATGCCGCCGGGTGCGCTGGGGGCGTGCCGGCCAGTCCGCCGAGTGCGACGATCATCCGGCCGGCTGCCTTCGATCAGCGGCTGATGGACATCGTCATCGTTGATGGCGACACCACCGTCAGCATTCAGCAAGTGAGTTTCCGCCGCGGGCGCTCGCCCACGGTCAATCCGGCTTGCCTGTGGGTGGACATCCAGCCGGGTGTGGTGGGGCGGGTGGAACTGATCAACACCGAATTCACCGACTGCATGGGTCCGGGGCCGGGCTGCGCGGTGCGCGTGGAGATGGACGACATGCGGCTCAACATGAGCAACTCGATCGTCCACGGCAACACCTGCAACGGTGGCGCTGTGTTACTGGTGCCGGGGCCGAACGCGGTGCTGTATGCCACCAACAACACCATTGCGCGCAACGTGCAGTCCGGCGCGCCCGCCGCTGCCGGCATGCAGATTGGGCACAGCTCGGGTCCGATCAGTTCGATCTATCTGATCAACAACGTGATCTATCACAACGGCGACCCGGATGATTTCGACGTGCGCTTCAACACCAATGTGCCGGGCTTTGCGCGCAACAACATCATCGGTCGCCAGAACGCCTTTCCAGCGGCCATGGTGATCTCGAACAACAGCGCCGTCGATCCGCAGTTCACCTCGACCACCAACTTCCGGCCGACGGCGAATTCGCCGCTGGTCAACGCCGGCTTCGCGAGCGCGCCCTTGGGCCTGCCGCTCAAGGATCTGGACAGCAATCCACGCCCGCAGGGCGGGGTCTACGACATCGGCGCCTACGAGTTGCCGCAGGAAGGATTCCGCAACGGATTCGAGTGAGGACGCGCGAGGCGGATTCGGCGCTGCGGTCCACCTGCGCGATGGCCGTCTGCGCAAGGTGGCGCTGCGCTTCGCGATGACGACTCTGGGTTCATGGCGCTGGCGTAGTTCGTCCCGCAGGAACAGGCGGTGCGCAATCGCGGCAAGGCGCCTTGGAACTGCGGGCGAGTTGGTGCAGCCAGGTCATTGCGGCAGCGAAGCTCGGGCCCAGGTTGTTGTGGCCCTGGTCGGGGAAGAGCTGATCCTCGAAGGGATGCCCTGCGGCTCTGAGTTGCGCGAGATTGCGGCGCGAGAGGTCGATCGGGATGCTGCCGTCGTGGCCGCCGAAGATCCACAGACCGGGGATCGTGAGTGCCGCCAGGTCTTCGGCGGCGTCGGTGTCGCGCCCGAGGAACGCGGGCCAGGTGTAGGGATCGCGCCGGGCGGCGAGGGCATCGGCGAAGCTGGGGCGCAGCGGCCCGTCTTCGTCTCCGGTGTGCTTGCTGTAGATGTCCTCTTCGCTGACCTTGCAGACCGGCGCACTCCACAGTAGCAGAAAACCCGCGCGGGGCGACTGGCGTGCGGCCAAGGGGACGATCCAGCCTGCCTGAGAGATGCCGGCGAATCCGACGATGGTGCTGTGCTGCGAGACCCGATCGGCCAGCGCATTGAGCGCGGCGGCGGCGTCTTCGGCAAGCAACGCGATATTCATGCCGGTGACGCTCTGCTCTCCCTCGTAGCGGCCGCCTGAGCGTCCGACACCGCGTTTGTCATAGACCAACGCTGCCACGCCCTGGCTCGCGAAGCGCCGTGCAAGGCCGAGGTCGCGTGCCTGCGGACCTGAGCCGTGCACGAAGACCACTGCGGCCACGGGCGTTTGTGCCGGCCAGACGATGGCGCCAGAGAGCAGCGTCTCGCGGCTGGTGAAGTTGAGTTCCTCCACGCGCAGCTGCGCCGCGCTGGCGATGCTGGTCAACAGCAGGCCGATGAGGCCGAAGCAGATGGCGTGCTTCACGGGTGACATCCTGCGCGCGTCCATGTCGGCCGAGATCTGTGAGATGCGCTTGGGGGTGATTGGGTCGCGTGGGGGGCTGGATTCGTGCGCGTTTCCAGTGCGCACAGCAGCGATGGACGATGTCTGCGCCGGGTGGGGCCGCTTTGCCGGCGGGGACGCCGGCGGTCCCAGGGGGCGCGTCGCGGCGCCTGGCCTTTTCGGGATCGATCCTTTGGTGGTTGGTGCATTGGAAAGAGGAAGAGCGGCGCCGCAGGAGCGGCGCCCTCCCGACGAGCGCCCAAGGCCCCGGCGCCGCTTCAGCACTCACCACTTACCACTTACCACTTACCACTTACCACTCACCACTTACCACTCACCACTTACCACTCACCACTCACCCCGCGAACGCCCCAAGCCCCGGCGCCGCCCACCATCACACCCTGCGCTTGATTGCGCGGATGCCGGCGCCGAGCAGCGGGACGTGCTCGAACAGGGCGCTGGCGGCGTCCCAGTAGTCCTGGTGCAGGAGCACGCGGCCGGCGGGGTCGAAGCGCAGGTGGCTCATGCCGATCGAGTGGGTTTCCACGCCGCGCTTGAAGCGCTTGAAGGAGATCCACATGCGCCAGCGCAGGTAGTAGTCCTGTTGCTCGCCGGCGACTCGGTCGAGGATCTCGACGCGGCAATTGTCGACGGCTTCAGCACTATGGCGCAGGTACTCTTTGAGCGCCTCTCGGCCTTGCACCGTCTTCAAGGTGTCGTTGAACCAGACCGTTTCGGCATAGGTCTGGTCGATCAGCCGCTCGATCTTGTTGGGCGAGAAATCGCTGAAGAAGGTCTGGAAGCGTTGCAGCGCCTCGCGCTCCTGCTCGGAGCCGCGCGGGAAGGGGTTGGGCAGCTCGGCACGCAGCCGGGCCAGTTGATCGAGATATTCCATCGGAAGCTCCAGGCGAGGAATCGTCCATGCGGCAAGGACCACACAGGCCAGTTGCGATGCTGCCACGCGGGCGGTGCCCGCTACGTGACCTTGGAAAGCCTTCGGGTCGTCACGGGGAGGCCGCGTGAACGCGCCGGGTGCGTGGTTGTCGCGTGAGATTCCGGCGCCGGCAGCGTGGCTGGGTGGGCTGGGCGTGCTGCCCTTTCTGGCGTGTGCGCTGCTCGCCGTGCTGGGGCCCGAGCCCGAGCAACGCGCGTTGGCCGAGCGCGCCTTCGTGGCCTATTCCGCGCTGATCCTGTCCTTCCTGGGCGGCGTGCGCTGGGGCGCGGTGCTGGGCGATGTGGATTGGCGCGCCTTGTTGCTCTCGGTCACGCCCTCGCTGTTGGCCTGGGGCTGCCTGCTGATCGATGTCGAGTACGCGCTGCGTCTGCTGGCGCTGCTGTTCGCGGTGCTCGGCATTTTCGATGTGCTGCGCCGTCCGGCCCCGCACTGGCCGGCCTGGTTCATGGTCTTGCGCGCGAGGCTATCGGGCGTGGTGGTGGTGATCCACGTGGTGCTGATCTTCGGCCACGGGCACGGCGGGTGAGTCATCAGGGCTTGAGCGCCGCCTCCAGCAGCGCCGCCAGCCGCAGTCCGGCGAGTTGCAGGCGGCGGTCTGCCACCGGGCGTTGCGTGTCGAGGTAGCTGCGCGTGATCAGGTGGCGCGGCGGATAGAAGTTGTCTTGCTGCACGATGCGACAGGATTCCTCGGCCCATTGGCGCGCCTCGATGCCGAGTGCCGTGGGCTCGGCCGGGGCTGCGCTCAGCTCGCTGCGTGCGGCATCCAGGCTGGGCTGCAGCCGCGCCAGATGGGCTTCCCATTCGCGCGTCAGGCTGTTGAAGATCAGGCTGTCCCACACCGAGTGCAGGTTCCAGCCGCTGCGCTCGAAATTGATCTGGAAGTCATTGCCGCCGCGGTCCCGCGCAAAGCCAGCATGCAAGGGCTGATGCACATCGCCGACGAAGTGAATCACGAACTTGAGGGCTTCGCGACGTGCCGCTTGTGGCTGGGTGTGGTCGCCGAGGACGCGCGCGTAATGCTCGATCGCGCCCACCACGCAGCGCCCGGCAGGGCACTCGCGCGCCGGCTCGTACTGGCACTGCCCGGGTTCGAAGTTCACCCAGTGCAGGGGCACGCTCCAGCCGTAGCTGCGATCGAACTCGCGCACTTCGTCGGCCCACATCGAGACCGCGCTCAGGGACTCGGTGCCCGGCTCCAGCAAGGCCAGCGCTGCGGCGCGCGTCGCCGGATCCATCTCCTGCTCGGCGATGGCGGCGATCACGCGATGGCCGATCCCGCCCCAGGCTGTTGCCGTGCTCGGCCAGGCTGCCAGCCACAGCATCGACAGGCAGGCGCTCAAGACGGGGACGATGCGGCGCATACGGATCTCGGCAGTGGGCGGGGCTTGGATTGTAGGCTGGCAGCAGGCAGGTGCTGGCGGCGTGCAGCGCCGCCAGTCGGGCCAGGGCAGCGCTTGCAGGCGAGGGCGAGTGCGCCCGCCAATCAAGCACGCCAGTGATTGCTGGGACGATCGCTCACTCCACGGTCACGCTCTTGGCCAAATTGCGCGGCTGATCGACGTCGGTGCCCTTGAGCACGGCCACGTGGTAGGCCAGCAATTGCAGCGGCAGGGTGTAGACCATCGGCGCCACCATCGGCCCCACGCTGGGCACGGCAATCACGTGATCGCGCTCGCCGCGCATCGATTCGGCCACCGACTCATCGGCGAACACGTACATCTCGCCGCCGCGTGCCTTGACCTCCTGGATGTTGCTGCGCAGCTTCTCCAGCAACTCGTCGTTGGGCGCCACCGCGATCACCGGCATGCTGGTGTCGACCAGTGCCAGCGGGCCGTGCTTGAGCTCGCCGGCGGGATAGGCCTCGGCATGGATGTAGCTGATTTCCTTGAGCTTGAGCGCGCCTTCCAGGGCGATCGGAAACTGCGAGCCGCGACCGAGGAACAGCGCGTGGTGCTTGTCGCCGAAGCGCTGGGCCAGGCGTTGCACTTCAGCATCCAGTGCCAGCGCCTTCTTCAGCGCCTGCGGCAGCAATTCCAGTTCGCGCACGCGATCCTTGTAGCTGTCGATCGACATGCCGCGCGCCCGGCCCAGTTCCAGCGCCAGCAGCGCCAGCGCCACCAGCTGGGTCAGGAAGGCCTTGGTCGAGGCCACGCCGATTTCCGGGCCCGCGCGCGTCATCAGCACCATCTCGCTGGCGCGCACCAGCGAGCTTTCCGGCACGTTGCAGATGGCCAGACGCGCCAGGTAGCCGCGCTTCTGCGCGTGCTGCAAGGCGGCCATGGTGTCCAGCGTCTCGCCCGATTGCGAGACGCTGACCAGCAGCGTGTCGGGCAGCACCGCCGCCTCGCGATAGCGGTACTCGCTGGCGATTTCGGCGAAGCAGGGAATGCCGGCGAAAGCCTCGATCCAGTAGCGCGCCACCATCGCCGCATGGTGACTCGATCCGCAGGCGATGATCTGCACGGCGCGCGTGCGGGCCAGCAGTTCGCGTGCGCCGGGGCCGAAGATCTCGGTCAGGATCTGACCGCCAGCGAGGCGGCCTTCCAGCGTGTCCGCCACCGCCTGCGGCTGCTCGTGGATCTCCTTGAGCATGTAGTGCCGATACTCGCCGCGCTCCACCGCATCGGCGCGCAGACTGGCCTGCTTGATCGTGCGCTGCACCGGCTGCCCGGCGGCATCGCAGATGGCCACGCGATCGGGATGGAGATCGACCACATCGCCATCTTCCAGATAGATGAAGCGCTGGGTTTCGCCGAGCAGGGCGTAGATGTCGGAGGCCAGGAAATTGGCGCCTTCGGCCAGGCCCACCACCATCGGCGAACCGCGCCTTGCGCCCACCACGCGAGTGGGTTCGCGCGTCGACACCACCGCAATCGCATAGGCACCGTGCAGACGCGTCACTGCCTGCTGCACGGCGGCGTAAAGATCCAGGCCCTGCGCCTGCAGATGCTCGATCAGGTGGGCGATGACTTCGGTGTCGGTATCGGACTCGAAGTGGAAGCCGGCCGCACGCAGTTCGCTGCGCAGCTCGGCGTGGTTCTCGATGATCCCGTTGTGCACCACCGAGACCCGCTCGCGCGAGATGTGTGGATGTGCGTTGCGCTCATTCGGCACGCCGTGCGTGGCCCAACGCGTGTGCGCGATGCCAGTGCTGGCCTTGACCGCTGCCGTCTGCTGCAAGGCCTCCAGTTCACGCACCTTGCCCGGCGTGCGCAGGCGCGTCAGGCTGGCGCCATCGATCACCGCCAGACCGGCCGAGTCATAGCCGCGGTACTCCAGAGCCTTGAGCCCGGCGATCAACACCGGAACGATGTCCTTGCGCGCGGCGGCGCCCACGATTCCGCACATTCTTGAATCCTTGGCTTGCGCAAAAGGGCGCAAGTCTAGCCGCCCGAGACTGCAGCACCCGCTCGAAGTTCCGGGCAAGCTCGGCCCTTTGCAGGGCGATTGCTTCCGGCGTCGGCAAAGCGTGAAGATGCGCCACCCGTCTTGGAGGAGTGGCGACATGCGCCTGGGGTGGATGCTGTTGATGTTGTTGCTCGCATTGCCGCTGCGGGCCAGCGAGCTTCCCGCCGCACTGCAGGACTGGACGGCCTGGGTACTGCACGGCGAGGAGTACCGCCTGTGCCCCTTTGACGCCAATCGCGAACCCGGCGATCCCAGCGTGCATCTGTGCGCCATTCCAGGCGAACAGCGCATCCGCATCGAGGGCGATGCCGCCTTCATCGAAGGCAGCTGGCAGATCAGCGCCCCCGACCAACGCGTGCCCCTGGTCTACGCCGACGATGCCTGGCCGGAGCAACTCAGCGTCGATGGCCAGGCTGCCGCCATCGAGAGCCACAACGGCCAGCCGGTGGCGCGGCTGGAGGCCGGCCGGCACGAACTGCGCTACCGCCTGGCTTTCGCCAACCGGCCGGAAAGCCTGGTGGTGTCGCCCGGCATCGCGCGACTCGCCTTGAGCCTGGATGGCCGCGCGGTGCATCCGCTGGAACGCAACTACGATCGCCTGTGGCTGGGCGCGCGCAGCACGGCCGCGCCAGAGGCGGATGCGCTCAGTCTGGACGTCTACCGCCTGCTCACCGATGGCCTGCCGCAGGTGCTGGAAACGCGCCTCAAGCTGCAGGTGGCGGGCGCTGCGCGCGAAGCCACCTTGGGTCCGGTGTGGCCGCAGGGCTTTGAACTGCTGGCGGTGGACAGCGCGCTGCCGCTGGCACTGGAGAGCGGCCGACGCGTCCGCGTGCAGCTGCAGGCTGGCACCTTCGAGATCAAGCTGCGCACCCGTGCCACCGCCATGCAGGAGAGCTTCCGCAGCGAGGCGCCGGCCCAGGATGGGCCTGCGCAGGAGGTGTGGAGTTTCGCCAGCACCTCGCGCCTGCGCAGCGCCGATCTCAGCGGCGGCACGCCGGTCGATCCGCAACAGGCTTTCGTGCCCGAGGAATGGCGCAGCCTGCCTGCCTTCGCGATCAGTGGCGAGGACACGCTGAGCCTGCGCGTGCAGGCGCGCGGACTGGCCGATGACCACAACCGGCTGCACCTGTCGCGCCAGCTGTGGCTGGATTTCGATGGCGCTGCCTACACCGCACGCGACCAGCTGCAGGGCCAGTTGCGTCGCGATTTCCGCTTGGAGATGGCCACGCCCTATGTGCTGGAAAGCGCCAGCGAGCACGGCCAGTCCTTGCTGGTCACGCAAGGCTCTAGCGCCGATCGTCGTGCGGTGGAATTGCGCGCTGCGGAGACCTCGGTCGAGGCACAGGCGCGGCTGGCGGCCGGCGGCGATCTGCCCGCCATCGGTTGGGTGCAGGATGTGGAGTCGCTCGACATCACGCTCAATGCGCCGCCGGGCTATCGCCTGCTCGCCGCGCCGGGCAGCGACCGCGCCGAGGGCGCCTGGATCAGCGAGTGGAGCTTGTGGAGCGTGTTTCTGCTCGCCATCGGCAGCCTGCTGGCCTGGCGCGTGGGCGGCTGGCAACTGGCGGCGGGCGTAGTCGGCGTGCTGCTGCTCAGCCACGCGGAACTGGATGCGCCGCAGCACTCCTTGCTCGCCCTCTTGCTTCTGCTGCTGGCGCTGCGCTGGCTGCCGGCCAGCCGCTGGCGCAGCCTGATGCAGGCGCTGTGCGGGCTGACGGCGCTGGTGCTGCTGGGCTGGTCGGTGCCTTACGCGCTGCTGCAGATGCGCTACGCGCTGCATCCGCAACTAGCGGACAACCAGATCGCCGGACAATGGTCGGCGAATCTGCGTTCGGCCGGGGCAGAACCGCAGGATCAGTTTGAGGACAATGTGCAGCCGGTGATGGAGATGCCGGCTCCGGCGCCGCCAGCG
>ERZ1066138.837-NODE-837-length-10054-cov-8.658566_pt1 | contig 10054 bp, 7 predicted proteins | sample MGYA00382785_ERZ1066138 | MGnify/ENA primary metagenome ERZ1066138 (study PRJEB33369, sample SAMEA5778368) | biofilm metagenome | biome: Industrial cooling water; feature: Water cooling tower basin; material: Biofilm | place: United Arab Emirates | collected...
GTCCGCGAACGAGCCGGCGACCACCGCGCGGAACCCGTAGTCGCGCAGCGCCCAGGCCGCGTGCTCGCGCGAGGAACCGCAGCCGAAGTTGCGCCCGGTGACCAGCACCGCGGCGCCGCGCGCGGCCGGCTCGTTGAGCGCGAAGCCGGTCCGCGGCCGCCCGTCGCCGTCGAACCGCCAGTCGGCGAACAGCGCGTCACCGAAGCCGTCACGGCGCGTCGTCGTCAGGAAGCGCGCGGGGATGATCTGGTCGGTGTCCACGTCGTCGGCGGCGAGCACGACGGTGCGCGAGCGGATGCTGCGGATGGGCGTCGTCCGGGTGTCATTCATGGTTCAGGCCGCCAGCTCGCGAGGATCCGTGACCCGGCCGGTGACCGCCGCCGCGGCCGCAGTGGCCGGGCCCGCGAGCAGCGTGCGGCTGCCCGCGCCCTGCCGGCCTTCGAAGTTCCGGTTGCTCGTGCTCACGACGTACTGGCCGGGCGCGGCGACGTCGCCGTTCATGCCGATGCACATCGAGCAGCCGGACTCCCGCCACTCCGCGCCTGCCGCGGTGAAGACCTCGTGCAGGCCTTCGCGCTCCGCCTCGCGCTTGACCTGCTGCGAGCCCGGCACGACCAGCATGCGCACGCCCCGGGCGAGCTTGCGGCCGCGCAGCACCGCCGCGGCGGCCTGCAGGTCCGACAGGCGCGAGTTCGTGCAGCTGCCGACGAAGACGAGGTCCACGCGCTTGCCGGCGAGCCGTTCGCCGGGCTCGAAGCCCATGTAGCGCAGGGCCTTCATGAAGGCCGCGTCGCCGTCTGCGGGGATGCTGCCGCCGACGGGCGCGACCATGCCGGGGTTGGTGCCGTAGCTGATCATCGGCTCGACCGACCCCGCGTCGAGCGTGACCTCGCCGTCGAACGCCGCGCCGGCATCACCCGGCAGCGCCTGCCATCGCTCGACGGCGAGCTCCCAGTCCTCGCCCGCAGGCGCGCCCGGGCGGCCGCGCAGGTACGCAAAGGTCGTGGCGTCCGGCGCAATCATGCCCGCACGTGCGCCCGCCTCGATCGACATGTTGCAGACGGTCATGCGCTCTTCCATGGACAGCGCGCGGATGCCTTCGCCCCGGTACTCGATGACGTGCCCGGTTCCGCCCCCGACCCCGAGCCGTCCGACGATCGCGAGCACCAGGTCCTTCGCACCCACGCCCGGCTGCAACCGGCCGCCGACCGTGACCGCGAGGCAGCGCGGCTTGCGCTGCAGGAGGCACTGCGTCGCCAGCACGTGACCGACCTCGGTCGTGCCGATGCCGAAGGCGAGCGTGCCGAAAGCGCCGTGCGTGCTCGTGTGGCTGTCGCCGCAGACGATGGTCATGCCCGGCTGCGTGCGGCCGAGCTCGGGGCCGATCACGTGCACGATGCCGCGCCGGCCGTCGCCGAGGCCGAGCAGCTCGATGCCGTGCGCGCGGGCATTGCGCTCGAGCGCCGCGACCTGAGCCGCCGCCGAGGCGTCGCGGATCGGGATGCGGCCGAGCAGCTGCGCGGCATCCGTCGGCGTCGAGTGGTCGAGGGTGCCGAGCGTCCGTTCCGGGCGGCGCACGGCGAGGCCGCGGGCCTCGAGTTCCGCGAAGGCCTGCGGCGTCGTGACTTCGTGCACCAGGTGCAGGTCCACGTAGAGGACCGCCGGCGTGTCCTCGGTCTCCGGCACGACCTCGTGGGCCTGCCAGATCTTCTCGAACAGCGTCCGCGGCCTCATCCGGCCGCGGCCTGCGGACGGCGCCCGCCCTGGCGCGACGTCTCGATGCGGTTGACGACGTCGAGGAACGCGCGCACGCCCGACTCGACGATGTTGGTGCTGACGCTGCCGCCACGGTAGGTGCGGCCCTCGCAGTCGACCGTCACCAGGGCCTCGCCCTGCGCGTCCTCGCCCTCGCTCACGCTTCGCACCTCGAACTTGCGCAGCCTGAGCGGCAGGCCGATCGCCTGCTCGATCGCCTTGAGCGCGGCGTCCACCGGGCCGTCGCCGCTGGCGGCCGACTTCAGCCGCCGGCCGTCGCCATGGGCCAGCTCCACTTCGGCGCGGGCGGGCTCGCCGGTGACCGCGGTGGTCGCGAGCCGCGCGAGCGACCAGGGACCCGGGCTGCCGCTCTCGGCGTCGAGCACCAGCGCCTCGATGTCCCCGTCGAACAGCTCCTTCTTGCGGTCCGCCAGCGCCTTGAAGCGAGCGAACACCGCGTTGAACTCGCCCTCGTCGAGCTCGAAACCGAGCTCGCGCACGCGCTCGCGGAAGGCGTGCCGGCCGCTGTGCTTGCCGAGCACGAGGTGGCTGCGCGAGAGGCCGACGTCCTGCGGGCGCATGATCTCGTAGGTCGCGGCGTGGCGGAGCATGCCGTGCTGGTGGATGCCGGATTCGTGCGCGAAGGCGTTCTCGCCGGTGATCGCCTTGTTGCGCGGGATCGGCATGCCGGTGATCGTCGAGACCAGGCGGCAGGCCGGGTAGAGGCGCTCGGCGCGGATGCCGGTCGTGACCCCGAAGGCCGGCTCGCGGACCTTGAGCGCCATCACCACCTCTTCCATCGAGCAGTTGCCGGCGCGCTCGCCGATGCCGTTCAGCGTGCATTCGACCTGCCTCGCCCCGGCGCGCACGGCCGAGAGGCTGTTGGCGACCGCCATGCCGAGGTCGTCGTGGCAGTGCACGGACAGCGTCACCGCGCCGATCCCGCGCACGTGCCGCTTCAGGTGCGTGAAGGTGTCGTGGAACTCCTGGGGCGTCGTGTAGCCGACCGTGTCGGGCACGTTGATCGTCGTCGCACCGGCGTCCACGGCCGCCTGCACCACCTCGGTGAGGAACTCGAGCTCGGTGCGCGAGGCGTCCTCCGGTGAAAACTCGACGTCTTCGCACAGCGAACGCGCGTAGCGCACGCCCTCCGCCGCCAGGCGGACGATCTCGTCCTGCGCCATCTTGAGCTTGTGCTCGCGGTGGATCGCGCTGGTGGCGAGGAACACGTGGATGCGCGGCCGCGCCGCGCCACGAAGCGCCGCCCATGCCGCGTCGATGTCCGCGCGCGTGCAGCGCGCGAGCGCGCAGACCACCGGCCCCTGCACCTCTGCCGCCACCGCGGCGACGGACTCGAAGTCGCCCGGCGAGGCGGCAGGAAATCCGGCCTCGATGATGTCGACGCCCAGGTCTGCGAGCGCGCGTGCGACGCGGACCTTCTCGTCCCGCGTCATGCTGCAGCCCGGCGACTGCTCGCCGTCGCGCAGCGTCGTGTCGAAGATCTTCACCCGGTCCGTCATGGATCCTCCCTCGCCAAAAAAGAAACCCCGCAGCGGCCTGGCCGGTGCGGGGTCCCTGAATCTCAGGTTACGTCGGGTACTAGCCCGTCGTCCCGCACCTCGTGGAGGTAAGCAGGAGAAGGCCAAGCAGCGCGCCGTTCCGCCGTTGGGTCATGGTTTCGTCCCGTCGCATCCCGGCAATAGCAGCACGTCCGGGCTCGGCCTGTCAATCGCGGCGGCGAAACCGGCCCACGGCAGCCGCCCGGTAACGCACGGTTATGAAGGCATAACAAACCCGTCTTTCCGTCCGGGCGGTCCTGCTCCGTAGGATCGGGACAGGTCCAAACGCGAGGCGCCATGGGGGCCAACCTGTTACCGACGACCCAGGCATTTCCGCTCGACGCCGAGCGCACCGAGGCGCTCGCCGGGCTGGTGCGCGGCCTCGACGCGCCGGGCCTCTTGTGGATCTCCGGCTACGCGGCCGGCCTCGCGGCGGCAGTCTCCCCGACCCCACCGGCGGCCGATGCTGACGCGCCCTGGGCCGCAACCCTGGTCTACGGCACGCACACCGGCAACGGCCGGCGCGTCGCCGAGTCGCTCGGCGAGCGGCTGCTCACGCGCGGCCTTCGCGTACGCGTGGTGCGCGCCGGAGAGTACGCGACGAAGGAACTCGCCCGCGAGCGGCGCCTGTTCGTCGTCATGAGCACCCACGGCGACGGCGACCCGCCGGACGACGCGCGCCCGCTGGTCGACTTCCTGTCCGGCCGCCGCGCGCCGCAGCTGCCGTCGCTCGAGTTCGCCGTGCTCGCGCTCGGCGACTCCAGCTACCCGAAGTACTGCGAGGTGGGCCGCCGCGTCGACGCGCGTCTCGCCGAACTGGGCGCGCGGCGCCTGTTCGAGCGGGTCGACTGCGACGTGGATTACGAGGCGCCGGCCGCCGGCTGGCAGGCGCAGGTCGCCGACTGGGCGGAAAAGCTGCCGCCGGAAGGCGCCGCGCCCGCGCGCGTCGCCGTCCTGCGGCCGGTCGCGAGCGTCCCGGCCTGGAGCCGCGAACGGCCGTTCGCGGCCGAGGTCCTGGCCAACCAGCGCATCACCTGGGGCGAGGGCGTGCGCGACGTGCGCCACGTCGAGCTCTCGCTCGCCGGATCCGGGCTGCGCTACGAGCCGGGCGACTCGCTCGGGGTCGTCGCCGACAACCCGGAGGAAACCGTCGCCGCCGTGCTCGCCGCCGCGCGCCTCGACGGCGCCGAGGCCGTGGAGCGCGGCGGCCGGACGCGCCCGCTCGCCGAGTGGCTGGCGAAAAGGCTCGAGATCACGCTCGTGACCCGGTCCCTGGTCGCGAAGATCGCGGAACGCGGGCGGCAGCCGGCGCTCGAGTCGCTGTTGCGTCCCGGGCAGGAGGCGGCGCTGCGCGCCTTCCTCACGCAGAGCCAGCTGGTCGACCTGCTGGAGAACCACCCCGCCGACTGGGATGCCGCCACCCTGGTTGCCGCGCTGCGGCCGCTCGCGCCCCGCCTCTACTCGATCGCCTCGAGCGCGCGTGAAGTCGGCGACGAGGTGCACCTGACCGCGGCGCGCATCGACACGGGCGGCGGCCACTCGAGGCGCCCCGGGGCGGCGACGCACTTCCTGGCGACGCGCGCCGAGGGCGCCGCGGTGCCGGTCTACGTCGAGCCGAACCCGCGCTTCCGCCTGCCCGCCGACGGCGCGCGGGACGTGATCATGATCGGCGCCGGGACCGGCATCGCGCCCTACCGCGCCTTCCTGCAGGAGCGCGTGGCCGCGGGCGCGCGCGGCCGGAACTGGCTGATCTTCGGCGCGCGACACCTCGCGCGCGACTTCCTCTACCAGCTCGAGTGGCAACGCGCGCTCAAGCAGGGTTCGCTCGCGCGGATCGACCTCGCCTTCTCGCGCGTCGCAGGACCTACGTGCAGCAGCGCATCGCCGAGGCCGGCGCGACGATCCACGACTGGCTCGAGAACGGCGCGACGCTCTACGTCTGCGGCGACGCGACGCGCATGGCCCCCGACGTGCACGCCGCGCTCGCCGGCGCGATCGCGAAGCACGGCGGCCTGTCCCCGGAGGCCGCGCAGGAGCGCCTCGACCGGCTCGGCGCCGACGGCCGCTACCTGCGGGACGTGTACTGATGGCGGCCGCGAATCCGAGCGCCGTCGAGCGCATCAAGGCCGCCAGCCGCGGCCTGCGCGGCACGATCGTGGAGAGCCTCGCCGACCCGGTGACCGGCGGGCTCGCCGACGACGACCAGCACCTGCTCAAGTTCCACGGCTCCTACCAGCAGCACGACCGCGACAGCGCCGAGGCGCGGCGCCAGGCGAAGCTCGAGCCGGCGTACAGCTTCATGATCCGCACGCGCCTGCCCGGCGGTTACGTCACGCCCGCGCAGTGGCTTGCGCTCGACGCGCTCGCGACGCGCTACGCGAACGGCACGCTGCGCCTGACCTCGCGCCAGGCCTTCCAGCTGCACGGGGTGCTGAAGGGCGACCTGAAGCCGACGATCGCGGCGATGAACTCGGCGCTCGTCGACACGATCGCGGCCTGCGGCGACGTCAACCGCAACGTGCTCGCGACGCCCGGCCCCGCCGCCTCGCCCGTGCACGCCGCGGCCCAGTCCTGGGCGGTGAAACTCTCCGAACGCCTGCTGCCGCGCACGCGCGCGTACCACGAGATCTGGCTGGACGGCGCGAAGGTCGCGCCGGAGCAGGAGGCCGAGACCGTGCTCGGCGCCAATTACCTGCCGCGCAAGTTCAAGGCGGCGATCGCCGTGCCGCCGGTCAACGACGTCGACGTGTTCGCGCAGGACCTCGGCTTCATCGCCATCGAGGAGGATGGCCGGCTGGCGGGTTTCAACCTGACGGTCGGCGGCGGGCTCGGAGCGACCCACGGCGACGCGAAGACGTTTCCACGCCTCGCGGACCTGGTCGGCTTCCTGCCGCCCGAACGGCTGCTGGAGGTCGCGGAAGCGGTGGTGACGACGCAGCGCGACTTCGGCGACCGCAGCGAGCGCAAGCACGCGCGCCTCAAGTACACCATCGCCGACCGCGGCCTCGACTGGTTCCGCGCCGAGCTCGAGCGCCGGCTCGGCTTCGCGCTGGAGGGTGCACGCCCCTTCGCGTTCACGACCACGGGTGATGCCTTCGGCTGGCATGCGGATGCCGAGGGCCGCTGGCACCTGACCCTGCGTATCGAGTCCGGCCGGGTCGCCGACCGCGGCGAGCGCCGGCTGCGCTCGGGCCTGAAGCGCATCGCCGAAGTGCATCGCGGCCATTTCAGGCTGACGCCCAACCAGAACCTCGTCGTCGCCGACGTCGCGCCAGGCGACCGGTGGCGCATCGATGCGCTGGTCGCCGGCTACGGGCTCGATACGTACCGCAAGTCGCGGCCGGTCGCGCTCGAGTCGCTCGCTTGCGTGGCGCTGCCCACCTGCCCGCTGGCGATGGCGGAGGCCGAGCGCTACCTGCCGGCTGCGACTTCGGCAATGGACGCGCTGATGGAGAAGCACGGCCTCGGCGGCGAGCCGCTGCTGTTTCGCGTGAGCGGCTGCCCGAACGGCTGCTCGCGGCCCTACCTCGCGGAGATCGCGCTGGTCGGCAAGGCCCCGGGCCGCTACAACCTGCACCTCGGCGGCGCCCGCGACGGCCGCCGGCTCGCCGCGCTGTACCGCGAGAACCTCGACGAGCCCGCCATCCTCGCCGCGCTCGACCCGCTGTTCGCAGCCTGGTCCGCGGAGCGTGCGGCCGGCGAGGCCTTCGGCGACTGGCTGCACCGCAGCGGGCGGCTGTCATGAGCTGCGTGATGCGCGAAGCGCGCGCCGCGCCGCCGACGGTCGACCTGCCCGCGCTCAACGCGGAGCTGCGCGAACTGCGCGCGCGCGAGCGCGTCGAACGGGCGGCGGAACTCCTGCCCGGGACGCAGATCCTCTCGTCCTCCTTCGGCGCCCAGGCGGCCGTGTCGCTGCACCTCGTGACGTCCGTGCTGCCCGGCATCCCGGTCGTGCTGATCGACACGGGTTACCTGTTTCCGGAGACCTACCGCTTCGTCGACCAGCTCGCCGCGCGCCTGCGGCTCAACCTGAAGGTCTACGGACCGGAGAGTTCGCCCGCCTGGCTCGAGGCGCGGCACGGCAGGCTCTGGGAGCAGGGCGCGGCCGGCATCGAGCGCTACAACCGGATCCACAAGGTCGAACCGATGCAGCGCGCGCTCGCCGAACTCGGCGCCGGCACCTGGTTCGCGGGCCTGCGCCGCCTGCAGTCAGGGTCGCGTGCCGCCATCGAACCGGTCCAGCGCATCGGGCCCTCGCGATACAAGGTGCACCCGATCTTCGACTGGTCCGACCGCGACGTGTACGGGTACCTGAAGCGCCACGACCTGCCCTATCACCCGCTGTGGGAGCGCGGCTACGTGTCGATCGGCGACTGGCACACGACGCGCTCGCTGCGCGAGGCCGGCGACGATGCCGAAGGCACGCGCTTCTTCGGCCTGCAGCGCGAATGCGGGCTGCACCTGATCGGCGCGGGCGCCGGGCGCTGAGCATGCGTCACCTCCCCGTCTTCCTGGACCTCCAGGCCGCGCCGGCGCTGCTCGTCGGCGGCGGACGAATCGCGGCACGCAAGCTCGCCCTGCTGCGTTCGGCTGGCGCCCGGGTCACCGTGGTCGCGCCCGCCGCCTGCCCGGAGATCGCCACGCAGGCCGGGCGCGGCGAGATCGCCTGGCATGCGCGGCCCTTCGAGGCCGGCGACGTCGCGGGCAGCCGCGTCGTATTCGCGGCGACCGACGACGAGTCGGTCAACGACGCGGTGTCCCGCGCGGCCCGCGCGGCGGGCATTCCCGTCAACGTCGCCGACGACGGCGCGCGATCGTCCTTCATCCTCGGCGCGATCGTCGACCGCTCCCCGCTGCTCGTCGCCATTTCGAGCGGCGGCGCGGCGCCGATGCTCGCGACCGCCGTGCGCGCGCGCCTCGAGGCGCTGCTCGACGAATCCTGGTCGCGGCTCGCGGGCTTCGCCGACCGCTGGCGGCAGGCGATCCGCAGGGCGCGGCCGGCGGTCGCGGCGCGCCGCCGGCTGTACGAGTGGCTGCTCGAGGGCCCGGTCGCCGAGGCCGTGCGCGCCGGGCGGGAACCGGAGGCGGACCGGCTGATCGAGTCGGCGCTCGCGAAGCAGGCGCCGGAACCCCGCGGCTTCGTCTCGCTCGTGGGCGCGGGTCCCGGGGACCCGGAGCTGCTGACGCTCCGGGCGCTGCGTGCCCTGCAATCCGCGGACGTGATCCTCGCCGACCGGCTCGTCGGTCCTGCCATCCTGGCGCGTGCGCGCCGCGAGGCGGAGGTCGTCGACGTCGGCAAGACCGCGGGCGGGCCGGGCGAATCCCAGGAGCGCATCAACCGCCTGCTCGTGCACCACGCGCGGCGCGGGCGCCGCGTCGTCCGGCTGAAGGGCGGCGATCCGCTGGTCTTCGGCCGCGGCGGCGAGGAAGCCGGCTGGCTCGCGCGCCATGGCGTGCCCTTCGAGATCGTGCCCGGCATCACCGCCGCGCTCGGCTGCGCGGCCTACGCCGGAATCCCGCTCACCGACCGGCGCTTCGCCGAGACGCTGCACTTCGTCACCGCGCACGGCGCCGACGCGGCCGACCGCATCGACTGGAAGCGCCTCGCCGGCCGCCGCCAGACGCTGGTGGTCTACATGGGCGTCGCGGCCGCCGCGCGCGTGCGCGAGCGCCTGCTGGAGGCCCGGCTGCCCGCCGCGACGCCGGTCGCGATCGTCGAGAACGGCACGCTGCCCGGCCAGCGCGTGCTGCTCACCGACCTCGCCGGCCTCGAGTCCACCGTCGCGGCCGCGGACGTCCGCTCGCCCGCCCTGCTGATCATCGGCGACTCCGCGGCCGAGGCGGCGCGCCTCGCCTGGTTCGGGACGCCACCGCACGCGGACACCATCCGCAAGACCGCCTGAGCGCCCCGGACTTTCCCATGCGCCGCGCGAGCCGGTATCGTGTCCGGAGCCCATGAAGCTCCACCAGCTCCGCTATCTGGTCACGATCGTCCAGAACGGCCTCAACATCACGGCCGCCGCGAAGGCGCTGCACACGTCGCAACCCGGCGTCAGCAAGCAGGTCAAGCTGCTGGAGGAAGAACTCGGCTTCCAGATCTTCGAGCGGGACGGGCGCAACGTCACGCGCGTCACGGCGGCCGGCCAGGCCGTCGTCGAGCACGCGACGCGGCTGCTCGAGGAGGCCGAGAACATCCGGCGCCTGTCGGCGGACTTCCAGGACGAGAGCCGCGGCTCGATGTCGATCGCGACCACCCACACGCAGGCGCGCTACGTGCTGCCGCCGGTCATCAAGCAGTTCCGCGCCCGCTACCCCAGGGTGGACCTGCACCTGCACCAGGGCACTTCGGAACAGATTGCCGACCTCGCAGCGGCCGACCGCGTCGACTTCTCGATCGCCACCGGTTCGGACGAGCTGTTCCCGACGCTCGCGCTGCTGCCCTGCTTCCGCTGGCACCGTGACATCGTCGTCCCGCAGGACCACCCGCTCGCCGGCGTGGCCAGGCCGACGCTCCGGCAGATCAGCGAGCACCCGGTCGTCAGCTACGTGTTCAGCTTCACGGGCCGCTCCTCGCTCCCGGAACTGTTCCGGCGCGAGGGCCTGAAGCTCGACGTCGCGCTGACCGCCCGCGACTCGGACGTGATCAAGACCTACGTCCGGCTCGGGCTCGGCGTCGGCATCATCGCCAGCATGGCCTACGAGGAGGCGGAGGACCGCGACCTCGTCGCCATCGACGGGTC
>ERZ1066138.839-NODE-839-length-10005-cov-6.003015_pt1 | contig 10005 bp, 10 predicted proteins | sample MGYA00382785_ERZ1066138 | MGnify/ENA primary metagenome ERZ1066138 (study PRJEB33369, sample SAMEA5778368) | biofilm metagenome | biome: Industrial cooling water; feature: Water cooling tower basin; material: Biofilm | place: United Arab Emirates | collected...
CACGAGCACATTGCAGAGAATCCCGAGCGTTAGGGCCTCGATGAATCCGATCCCGGTCTTTGCATTCGCTATAGAAAGTGCAGCAACCCCGACCGATCCTTTACCGAACATATATTGTCCGCTTATAAAGACCAGCACCGCCGTTCCGAAAGCCCCAACAAAATTTCCGATGTAAACGATAAACCAGTTTCTGAGGACCTGAGCGGTCGAGACCTTGCCGTTCGCCCAGGCCATTACGATCAGGTTGTTCCCTGTAAATAACTCCGCTCCTCCGACAACGACCAGCACGAGACCGAGAGAAAATACGAATCCGCTGATCAGCCGCGTCACGCCGTAGGTTAGAACGCCGTCGGCACCGGCCACAACGGTTGTCGAGAGGAGAGCCCCAAAAGCAATGAAGGCTCCGGCAAGCACTGATAGGACAAATAGCGGGCTGAGCGACATCGCCGCCTTCCGCGCTCCGATCTCCTCGGCACGGATCGCCATTTCTGCCGGCAGAAGCGAATCAATATATCGGGTCCTATCCTCCATTAGGCCTTTTCACCGGTGATTATGGTCGCCTTTACCGTAAATCGAAAAGCAAGATCGCCGTCCTCGGCGTCTATCAATTGGGCAAGTCTTTCCATGACTTGCTCTTTCTTTTTGTCCGCCATCGGCCCAAGCCACCGCGGCATCAGAAAATCGACCACGAGCGGCGAGGCCGCAAAGGCCGCTCCATCCTCGTATTCGAATATCTCGTTCTCGGTGTTGATGCTCACCTTCGTAAGCCCCGTGGCCTCGGCAACTTCGCTAAGCGATGAAGCCGATGGCAGCTCGGATATCAGATCTTCAATCGATATGCCGTCACCAACGAGTTCCTCATCGAGCATTACTTCCCAAAGCAGCGAAAAGATCTCGCCGAAACTCCCGGCCGCCGGCAGCATCACCGTAACCTTGCCGCCGGGCCTTACGACGCGTGCCGCCTCGGCGATCAGTTCGCCGATCTCCGCCGGGCTCGTCAGGCTGCCATCCGCGATTACCGCATCAAAGGCATCGCTTTCGTAGCTCATCGCTGAGACGTCGACATCCGAACTCAAAGCGACAGCCTTGTCCTTTGCGATCTTGAGCAGCTCGTCATTCTCACAGGTTGCGAAAACGGCAACATCGTCGCCCGCGGCCTCGCGGACCGCGAAGCAGTGCGTGCCCGTGCCGGCATTCAAATAGAGCACGTTCTCAGCGTCTTTGAGCTTCAAGTGCTTATCGGCAAGCTCGGTGAAGCGACGTGTGAAATCATCCGTAATATAAAGGTCGCGGAGAAAAGCCAGTTCCCGCTCGTTCTTGTCCATACTTAGATTAAACTGCAATCCGGCGGGCGAGTCCACCGGCCCGTTCGCCGGCCCCTGTGTGGTAAACTCTTGCTTTCCGGAAATGTGACCGAAAAGCGATATGCCAGGCAGGAATGTAAAGGAACTCTTTGATCTAACGGGCAAGACCGCCATCATAACCGGCGGCTCACGCGGCATCGGCAAAGAAATGGCCGAAGGGCTTGCCGAGGCCGGTGCGAACCTCGTGCTCTGCGCCCGGCGGCAGGAATGGCTCGATGAAACGGTCGCCGAATTTACGGGTCGCGGTTTTCGCGTTGCCGGAATGGCATGCGATGTATCCAAAGCCGATGAAGTTCAGGCCGTTGTGGAAGCGACGGTCGAAAAGTTTGGTGGCCTCGATATTCTCGTGAACAATGCCGGAATTTCGTGGGGAGCGATGCCGGAAGACATGCCGCTTGAAAAATGGCAGAAAGTGCTCGATGTGAACCTCACTGGCTGCTTTCTGATGGCGCAGGCCGCCGGCCGCGAGATGCTGAAGAGGAACAGCGGTTCGATCATCAATATCGCCTCGATCGCGGGCCTTACGTCCGCGGCAAACGGGCCTTTTTATGCCGGCTATGTCGCAAGTAAGGCCGGGCTGATCGGCCTGACCCGCGAGCTTGCCGCCAGCTGGGGCCGACGCGGGATACGAGTAAACGCCATCGCTCCGGGCTTCTTCCACTCGCGGCTGGCCGATGCCGTTATCGATATTTACGAACGCTCGATACAGGAAAATAATGTGATCCCGCGGATCGGTAAAGAAGGCGAGCTGAAAGGCACAGTCGTCTTTCTTGCCTCCGATGCCTCAAGCTACATCACCGGCCAAACGATCGCGGTCGATGGAGGAATGACGGTCTAGGTTTTGAGTCCCGGCTTCAGCCGGCAGATCATTTAATGGAACAGATTCTATCCCCATCACCTGAACAATCCGCCTTCGCCGTGCTCATTATCGGCTTTCTCTTCGGGCTTTATCACGCGGTTGAGGCCGACCACCTAGCGGCGGTCTCGGCCATTGTCAGCGAACACAAGCGTGTTTGGACCGCCTCGATAATCGGCGGCTTCTGGGGGCTCGGGCACACGATCTCGCTGGTCGCGGTCGGAGCACTTGTCATCTTTGCCAAGCTGCAGATCTCCGAAAGCACCGAGGCATGGCTCGAAGGCATCGTCGGGATAATGCTGGTCTTTCTCGGGCTCAATGCATTACGAAAGATCTTCACCGCCGAGAAGATCCACGCCCACACACACGCGCACGATGGGCACGCACATACGCACATACACATGCACAAAGATGAGGCCGCCGAGCGTTCGCACCACCGCTTTGCACCCCGGACGGTCGCCGTCGGCCTCGTCCATGGCCTCGCCGGAAGTGCGGGCCTGATGCTGCTCGTACTGCCGACGATCTCGTCGCCCGCTGTCGCGATGTTTTATTTGGTGATATTCGGCGTTGGCTCGATCGCGGGAATGATGATAATGAGCCTGCTGATGGGCCTGCCGCTCCACTTCACAGCTGGCCGCTTCGACCTCGTAAATAAAGGCATCCGCGTCCTCGCCGGCCTCTTCAGCCTCGCCTGGGGCGCGTTGTTAGTAAACGAAAAACTCATCCAGGGATAAAGACTAAATCTGCGTCGCACAGCGGGGTTTTAATTTTTCCTGCCGCGCCAAAAGGTTCAATTCCGCCTCGCCGAGCGGAAAAGCTGTGCTTTTCCGAGCGATGCCTTATAGTTTCTTCGCGGCTATGCCGCCACATCTCGCCGCCACTGGATCGACCGATGATCCACTTGAAGCGGTTCTTCCTCGATCTCACTCCCCGCCCAAATCCTGGCGCTCGAGTAAAGATAATCGGATGGCCTTTCGACCATTCCGGCCCTCATGGGATTCATGTGGATTTATTCGAGCTTCTGGCGGAACGTCGATTCGCCGAATATCTCAAGCGAATCCGTATGGTGGTGCCAGACGGAATGTTTGTGGTTTCGTCCGCGTGCGGAACCGCGGAGTTTGAAGAGCGACTTCTCGTGTCCGTTATCATTCAGGTGCTGGATTATCCGTCGTGCCGAGATACCGTTCATCAACCTTAGTATGTCACTCATCGTTTTGTCAGACCTCACGAGCATATGAACGTGGTCGGTCATGATAACGTAGGCAAGGATCAAAATTCCGTGGCTTGTGCGAGCTTCGGCGTAAGCCTGGCAGAGAATTAGTTTGAGTTGGTCGGTTCGGAAGATCGGAAGCCTGTGATGGGTGACGGCGGTGAAATAGACCGCAGGCGTTTTGCGAGAGATTATGAACATAGAAATTGGCGGCATAGCCGCGAAAGAAGTATAGAATGCCTGTCGGAAAAGCGGAGCTTTTCCGCTCGGCGAGAAGAGATCTCACAACCTACGAAATCACATTTCAAAACCTAATTTACTTTACAAACTCAAACTCGCCGAACGCCTCGGGAACATGGAAGTTCGGCTTTTCTGTCATTGTCGGCTGCCAGGCGAGGTAGCCGCGGGTCTCGCCCTCGCCGACGCAGCGGAAGATGTTGCCGAGCCAGACGTCGCCGGCCTTGGGCTTTCGCCCAAACGCCTCCCATGGGATCTTCATCGCCATCAGCACGCGGCCGTCCTCAATCTTTGCCGCTGCTTCCATACCTGACCTATATTCCCAATCCGTAACCCGCTCGCCGCTCGTCAGGTCGATAGCAAGATCAAGCCATTCGCCCGTCGGCGCTACTTCGAATTCAAAATACCGCCGCGGCTCAGCTTTGTCGGGAGCAACAAATATCTCACAGACATCCCGCTCCCAGAGCCCGATCGTCTTCTTATCAAGCACCGGGTCAGCCGCGACGGCGATCGGCTCATTCTGGCCGCAATCGAAAAGGATGTACAGCGAGCTATTTGACCAAAGCCCAGTGAAGCTGAAGAATCGAGATGCTTGAATTGTGCCTGACCAATCAAGATCAACAATGGGGGATAAATACTGCGCGAAGATCGACTCGGCAAGGGTTTTCACATCGATCTCTTGATCGACATAACGAAATCTAGCTTTGTTTCTCGAATCCAACGCTGTCGCGAATTCCCAATAATTCGAGCCATCCAGCAACCGCTCTAACTCATCCATCCCATCGCCGCCTTTCTCGCGGGAAAAAGGCTCTTCGAGGATTGACCTTGCACGAGCTAGCTTTCTAAATACATCCCAGTCAGACAAAAACCTACTTTCGATCTCGAAATACTCTTGATCGCTAGTTCGAAAGCCCCAGTGGGATCCAATACGATCTAGCGAAACTACTATCTCATCAAGATCCGAAAGGATACGAGATATCTCATCTTTATCGAATTGAACAAATTCGCCACTCATTGTTTTGGAAAATAGCGGACACCCGGGAGGCCTTCAAAATCCTCATCCTGCGTCCAGAGTGTTGCCTGATGGTATTGGGCGGTCGCGTAAATGATGCTGTCCGCAAGCGGAAGATCGAGTTTTGCGGCATCTATTGCAAGAGATAGGTCAAGATCAACGACCTTGCCGTTCATCATCGTTCCTATCACTTCCTGAGCGTCCCGCTCGGTCCGCTCTCGACGAAATTTCTTATAAACCTCGTACACGGTAATAATGGGCACTATCAAGTTGGCCTGATCCTCGGCAGCGGGGGCGAACAACTCAGCCCGATCAGAACCTTTAAGGTATTCAAGCCAACCCGAAGAATCGACAACATTAAGGCCGCTCACAACCGGTCATCCTCGCGCTCGATATTTGTGTCGATGTCCTTGAAACGGCCTCGCATTTCACGAACAGGCCGGATCGGGATCATCTCAACGGTTCCGCCAACATCAACAATACGGAACTTCGTGCCGGGTTTGAGTTTCATCCGCTCGCGAACGGCTTTGGGAATGACGATCTGAAATTTTGAAGATAGTTTTACAGTATCAGCATCCATGAGAGTATCGTAAAACAGTAAGCCGATCGATGCAAGGTTTTTCTATAACATCTGCCGGATCACTGAACAGTCTCGAGAGCTTTAGCCATATCGGGATCGGTTCCGATGCAGATATCACTGAGCGACCATTTTGTCTCGATGTGGGGTAAAACCGGTTCGTCTATTACCGGCTTGCCGTCCGGGCCCCAACCAGAATGTGTAGGCACACCGAGCCGCCATCCGCCCGGCAAGGTGAAATATTCTGCACCTAGCAATGCGGCCGCCGTCTTTCTGCCGATCAGGGTCGACCGTGTTTTGAGCTTCATGTGCCAGGCAAATCCCTCGGCGGCGCTCGCAGTTTCCTCATTAATGAGCACGGCAACTTTCCCGCGATAGCGGTTCTCACCGAGATCTTCGCTGTAGATCCCGACGGCTCCCGCATTCGAACGCATCGCATCGAAGACAGCTTCGTCGGTGTAGGTCTTCCTGGCTTTCGGCAGAGTTGCGGGGTCGATCGCTGAGGGAGTCGAGCCTTGAGTTTCGAGGTAGTAACGCGTCAGCAATGCCGCAACAAGATGTTCGCCCTCGGCAAAATAGCTGCTCAATCTAACGAAAGACATATTGCCGCCGCTGTTGTCGCGTACGTCGATGATGAGGCCGCTCGTATTTCTCAACTCGGCCATTGCCGAATCGACAAGCGGAGCAACGTCGTCGTCAAAACGAACCGCCTTTATGTAACCGATCCGCTTGCCGTCCGCAACGGAGAATGTCCGCCATCGGATCGACGGCCGTTCGGGCTGCGAATGCGATTCCCGGCGGACCTTGACCCTGCGAGTTCGCCCATCGCACCCGCGCAACCTCAGATCAGCAACACTGCCGAGCGGACCTGATTCATCGCCCGGATTCAAAAGGATGTCACCGATCCGAATGCCCTTTGCCTGTGCATCAGAGCCTTCCGGTACACCTACAACCACGGTTTGACCATCGGTCAAGTATGTTCGGACACCTGTCCCAAATTGCCCGGTGCCTCGGGGTGCAGAGATGTGAAGATGCGAAACGGGAAGTTCCTTGAGCATCTTCTGCATCAATTCGAGGAACTCCGCATCCGTTTTTATCCGCTCCACCTGCGGCCGATATCTCTCGCCAACCGCCCTCCAATCCACACCGGTAAACTTGGGGTCGTAAAATTTCTCGTTGACGGTCTGCCAAACGGCGGTGAAGACCTCAACATACGTCGGCTTGACCGGCGTCGATTGCGCAATGACGGTTGAGGCAATTCCCGCATATACCGATAGACAAAGAACCAAAAGCAGGCGCGTTCTCATTTTCCTGTATTCAAGACGGTCTTCACGGCCATTTTCGCGAGCTTCCATGTGCGGTCCCAGTCGATCCTGCCGCCGTCTTCGCGGCCCATTATCTTGTCGACGAAGATCTTGCGGAAGTCGCGGCCCTCGCGTTTGAGCATGAATTCCTTGGCGTATGGCTTCGCCGTTTCAAAGAAATTGAACTCGGGATCAGTGATGATGCCAATACCCTCAAGCGTCATCAGGGCCCGCATTATGTATGTGAAGTTCGACGGCAGGCGGAACGGGTAATCGTACATCACGTCCGCGAGGTCGTAGGTCAACTCCTTGAAATTGACGTCCTTTAGCTTCAGGTTCAAATGAAACTCGAACATCTTTTCGACCACCGGCTTAACCGCAGCAGCGTCGACTCCGGGCTTGAGAAAATCGAGGTCGATCAGGTCCTGGGCAATGCCGGCCGGGTCTTTCCCAACCACGTGGAAAAAGGCATCGATCATCTTCGATTGCAGTTGCGGCGAGATGCGCCCGACCATTCCGAAATCGAAGAAAGCAAGGCGACCGTCCGGCATTACCAGCAGATTGCCCGGATGCGGATCGGCGTGGAAAAACCCGTCTTCCAAAAGCTGTTTGAGATACGTCCGGATCAAAAGACGGTTAACTTTTTCCGGAGCTATTTGCTGCGCCGCAAGCCGCTCGAGGTCCGTAACCTTCGTGCCGTGGATGTACTCCATCGTTAGCACTTTCGAGGTCGTTGCGTTCCAATAGATCTTCGGAACGTGAACATTGTCCCAGCCCTTGAAATTCTCGCGAAACCGCTCGGCATTCTGCCCTTCGGCAGCGTAGTCCATCTCTTCGTGGATGGTCTCGTTAAACTCGCGAAGCATCCCGGACCAGTCAGCGTTCTCGTTGAGCTGCGGGAAGCGTTCGGCAAAGTCCGCGACCTTCCGCAGTATCTCAAGGTCGCCCTTGATCGTCGCCTCAAGGTTCGGCCGCTGGACCTTTACGGCGACCTCTTCGCCGGTGTGAAGCCGTGCCCGATAGACCTGCCCGAGCGAGGCGGCCGCGACCGGCTTTAGCTCAAATTCTTTGTAAACTTCGTTGATCTTAAGCCCAAGCTCTTTCTCGATCCGGGCGAAGGCGATCTCGTTATCGAACGGCGGGACGTTGTCCTGGAGTTCCCCGAGCGCAATAACGAACGGCAACGGCAGAAGGTCCGCCCGCGTGCCCATCGATTGCCCTATCTTGATAAAGGTCGGCCCGAGCTCGATCAGCTTTTCCTTGAGCCAAACGGCCTGCTTTTCCTGGTTGACCTCGCGGTTCAGCTCGCTGCCGAGGAAAAAGCGGCGGAGCAGCAGCATCGTTTTGTGAAAGAACCAAAGTCGGATCCCGTAGAGCTTCTCGCCGTAAACAGCTGCTCGGGTCAGCCGCTCGGCGGTCTTCATCCGCTCCCGTGCATGGCGGAGCTGAGCCTTTCGGTGCATCTCGTATTGATCGAGGTAAAGATAAAGGGCAAGCTTGCCGATAACGGCCGAGACGTGCACGATGCGGTACCAGCCGCGGAGGCCGGTGTAGCGGCGTTCGACCTCAGATTCTTTCTTGGTGAGAAACTTCTCCTCGGCGATGATCTGGTCGTTGGTAACGTACTTCGCGATCGGCAATTCCTCGGTCGCGACCATCGGCCGCGAGCCGTTGCCATTGGCCCCATTCTTTGCGGGTAGTGCCGGCTCGATCACCGCCAGGCCCTGCTCTTTCGTTAATTCGTTCATCCGCCTATTGTTTTCGCCGCTCAAGCTTCTTTCGATGCGGTTCACCTGCCGGTGTTTGCATTAAAGTATCTCGAGCATGTTCTTTACGCCCGGCCGGCTGAAATAGTTCCCTGCCCTCGCGGTATCGCGCTCGATCTGTGCCCGCAACTCGTCTATCCCGTTGAACTTACGCTCATCGCGGATACGGTGGAGAAAGCGTACTCGGAGTACGTCGCCGTAGAGGTCGCCCTCGAACTCGAAAATGAACGATTCGATCGAAGGCTCGGCGTCGTTCTCAAATGTAGGCCGAACGCCGATGTTCGTTATGCTCCGCCGCCACGTGCCATCAACAAGTGTTGCGGTCGCATAAACGCCGTATTTCGGGATAACGCGATTGTGCGGCCGAAGGTTTGCCGTCGGAAAGCCGATGGTCCGCCCGCGTTGGGCTCCGCGTTCGATAACGCCCTCAACCCCATAAGGCCGGCCGAGCATTCGGCGGGCAAGATTCACGCGGCCCTCGCCGAGCAACGCGCGGATACGCGAAGAACTTATCCGGTGCCCGCGGAGCCGAACCTCCGGCACCTCTTCGGCAGTGAAGCCGAGTTCCCCGCTCATTTTCCTGAGCAATTCGATGTTCCCGCCCCGGCCTCGGCCAAAAGCGAAATCCTTTCCGAGATGAACTTCTCTCGCGTGGAGGCGGTCGTGAATGATCGCCGAGATGAAATCCTCGGCCGGCTGCAGGGCAAACTCGCGGTCAAAGGCGATGACGATCGCTTGCTCGATGCCAAGCAACTCGAGATTCGCAAGGCGCTGATCGAGCGTCTGCAGAAGCGGCGGTGCCGACTCGGGATGGAGTACCGCTCGCGGGTGCGGATCGAATGTGATCGCCGTCGGAACCGCTCCAACGGCCGCCGCACGCTCGGCAACGGTCTCCATTATCCGCTGATGCCCCAGGTGAAGCCCGTCAAAAACGCCGAGCGTAAGGACGGTCGGCTTCTGAATATTCGCGTTCTCTGTGCCGTGAAAGATCTTCATTCCACTAGTCTCCGAGATGCTTGCCCGGAACCAGATAGTTTCTCACATAATCGGCGACTGCCGAATCGAGCGGGGTTGTCTCGGCCGCATAGCCGGAGTCGCGAATGCGGGTGAGATCCGCTTGGGTGTGATATTGATAGCGGTCGCGGAGATGCTCGGGCATGTCGATGAATTCGACGTTCCGCGGCAGGTCAAGAGCCTTGAAGATCGCATCGGCAAGTGCGTTCCAGGTATTCATCCGCCCGGAGCCGGCGTTAAAAAGCCCTCCCGTCTTGCTCTCCATGAAGTGCAGCGTCATATCAACCGCATCTTTCACATAAACAAAATCGCGACCGAACTCGCCATCTTCGTAGTCGGGGTTTGCACTCTTGAAGAGCTGCAGCTTGCCGGTCGCATTTATTTGATCGAACGCCTTGTTTACCAGCGAACGCATGTCGCCTTTGTGGTTTTCGTTCGGGCCAAAGACGTTGAAATATTTCAAGCCGACGATTCGGTCAAAGAGCCCGTTTCTCGCCGCCCATTGATCAAAAAGATGCTTGGAATAGCCGTAAACATTAAGCGGCCGGAGCCTTTCAAGATGCTCGAAGCCATCGGCCATCCCGGCCGAGCCGTCGCCGTAGGTCTCCGCCGATGATGCGTAAATGAATCGGATATCATTCTTCACCGCCCAACGTGCAAGGTCC
>ERZ1066138.840-NODE-840-length-10003-cov-5.610374_pt1 | contig 10003 bp, 6 predicted proteins | sample MGYA00382785_ERZ1066138 | MGnify/ENA primary metagenome ERZ1066138 (study PRJEB33369, sample SAMEA5778368) | biofilm metagenome | biome: Industrial cooling water; feature: Water cooling tower basin; material: Biofilm | place: United Arab Emirates | collected...
GTCTTACGATCGGCGATGTAGAAGTAGCCGTCGGCGTCGCGATAGCCGATGTCGCCGGTGTGGAACCAGCCGCCCGCGAATGCCTTTTCGGTCGCTTCGGGGTTCTTGAAATATCCCTTAAAAATGTTCGGGCCGCGAAGGACGATCTCGCCGAGAGTGCCATCCGGAACTTCATTATCCTCTTCATCGACCACCCGCATTTCGTTGCCAATAGGGAGTCCGCAGGAGCCCGGACGGCGATTCTCATTCGGCGGGTTGAAGGTAGAACGGCAGGTTGATTCGCTCAATCCGTAGCCCTCGATCACAAGCACGCCGAAGGTTTCCTCGAAGCGATTCAATACCTCGGCCGGAACCGGAGCGGAGCCGCACATCGCAAAACGAAGCGAAGTGAGCCGTGAGCGGTGAGCAGCGAGCAGTTCGTTGTGGTCGCTGCTCACTGCTTGCTGCTCACTGCTCACCTTCAGCAGCATTGAAAGCATCGTGGCGACAGAGCCGAAGGATGTGACTCCGTATTTCTCGATAATGTCCCAGAACCGCGAGGCGGAGAACTTTGGCGAGACGACGGTCGAGCCGCCGGCGTAAAGAGCCGTCATGGTCGTAACTGTGACGGCGTTCATGTGGAATAGCGGCATCACGCTCAGCAACCTGTCTTCCGGGCCGAAGCCGAGCCATTCTGTTATCTGCCGGGCATTCGCGATCAGATTGCCGTGGGTCAGCAGGCAGCCTTTGGGTTTACCGGTCGTGCCCGATGTATAGATTATGATCGCCTCGTCGTTTTCGGATATGTCGGTTTCTGCAAGTTCGCTGCTCTGGCCCGCGGTTGCAGCTTCGACGTCATTGAATTCGATGGTTGGGACCTGACCGACACCCTCCCTACCGCTCGGTTTTCCGCCTATGCTGGCGGTTAGGAGGAGCTTGGATTCAGAGTTGTTGACTATCCACTCGATCTCTTCGGATTTGAGCAAGCTGTTGACCGGCCCGGCGAGGGCACCGATCTTCCAGCACGCGAAATAGGCGATGATGTATTCGGCAGAGTTCGGGAGCAAAAGGCTGACGACATCGCCCTTCGCACTGCCGCGGCCAAGCAGCATATTCGCCGTCCGGTTCACAACCGCGTCGAACTCCGCGTAGCTCCACGAGCGGCCGTCAACTTCCGAGAAAAGAAAAGGCTTGTCGCCATGTTCAGCGACTCGTTCATCAAGAAGGTTTCCGATGCTTAAAATGTCCACCCTGTCCAGTAATATAAAAGCAAGAACCGCTCTCCCGAAACGGCCGCTAAAGATTTTCATCTGTGGCTTGGGGCATTTGGCTCGCGTTGGTGTAAATTAAATCCCGCCGCCCTAACCACGGCGGAGAATCTGCAGACCAAGGGAGACACTGTGAAACGACAACTCTTTAATTCCGCGGCCGGTATTGCCATAGCGGCAGCATTTTTTTCTTTCGGCTGTTCGACCCCGGCCGCAAATACTGGCAATCAGCAAAGCAACAAGGCTAATACCGTAGCCAATACGGCCACGACACCCGCCCCCACATCGACGCCGGCCGCACCGGGCAACGAGCTAAGCTCTACGTCAACCCCGATCGATGTTTATAAGGCAGCGCACAAGATGCGGCAAGAAAAGGACGTTGAGGGCCTTAAGAAGATCTTTGCCGCCGAAGTTATCGAATTCCTTACCGAGATCGGCAAAGAGGAAGGGCGGTCGGTCGATGATGCGATCCGGGAGATGTTCAGTTCTCCGCAGGCGGAAAAGGCGGAGGTTCGGAACGAGAAGATCACGGGCGATCGTGCTACGGTCGAATACCTCGATCGCGACGGAAGCTGGAAGACGATGGATTTCGTTAAAGAAGGCGGAGCTTGGAAGATCAGTTTTCCTGACATGAAACTGGAAGCAGACGGGAAGTCAGCGAATCGATAGCCTCAGATTCGTGTCGATAAGAACTGCCTCGGTGCCTGTCGGTGCCGGGGCTTTTCTCTTTAAGAGAATATTGCGTTTTCTTGTCTTATTGCTTATATTCAAGGCACTTTTCGCAACTCTTTGTCAGCATTTGCAGAAATGGAAATATTCCGCAGCTTTATCAATGGCGAATGGCTTGGATCGGCCTCCGGCAGGATCGTCTCAAATGTAAATCCGGCCGATACGAATGACATCATTGGCACGGTCGAGCTTGCGTCGCGAGAGGAGGCGCGTCGGGCGGTCGAGGCGGCTTTCAATGCTTTTCGTGATTGGAAGCGGACGCCGCCACCGGCACGCGGAAAGATCGTGGCACGTGCGGCGAGGTTGATGGAGGATCGGAAAGAGGAACTCGCGGCGGCGATCACCCGCGAGGAAGGAAAAACGCTTGCGGAGGCTCGCGGCGAGCTGACGCGGGCGATAAACGTGGTCGAATTCTGCGCTGGCGAATCGCGGCGGATGGTCGGCGAGACGATACCCTCGGAACTGCCGGCAAATTTTGCTTACACCATCAAAGAACCGCACGGTGTCGTCGCCGCGATAACGCCATGGAACTTTCCGGTCGCTATCCCGGCATGGAAGATCGCACCAGCGTTGGTGGCGGGCAACACGGTCGTGTTCAAACCGGCGACACTGACGCCGAAGACGGCGGTGATGTTGACCGAATTATTCAACGAAGCGGGTTTGCCTCCGGGCGTTTTGAACCTCGTGCTCGGGTCGGGGAGCGAGGCCGGCGACGAGATCCTGAACCATCCGGCGGTGAAGGCAGTTTCCTTCACGGGTTCTACCGAAACGGGTCTTAAGATCTATGCACAGGTCGCTCCGCGGGGCGTCAAAGTGCAGGCCGAAATGGGCGGGAAGAATCCGGTGGTCGTGCTTGAGGATTGCGACATGGATCTTGCAGTGGAATCAACCGCGCAAGGGGCGTTTGGCTCGACCGGGCAGAGATGTACGGCGACGTCACGGGCGATCGTGATCGATAAGATCGCGGATGAGTTTGTTGAAAAGATCGTCGAGCGGGCAAAGAGCTTTCGACTCGGGCCGGGCAATGACCCGAAGACGGAAATCGGGCCTTCGGTCGATGAGTCGCAGTTCAAAACCGTTTTGAAATACATCGACATTGGCCGCGAGGACGGTGCCGAACTACTTTGCGGCGGGCGGCGTGCGGAAGGCGAGGGGCTTGAGAATGGCTGGTTCGTTGAGCCGACGGTTTTTGACCGCGTAACCACTGACATGCGGATCGCCCGGGAAGAGATCTTCGGCCCGGTGCTTGCGGTGTTGCGCGTCAAAGACTACGAAGAGGCGATGGCGGTCGCGAACGACAGCGAGTACGGGCTTTCGTCGTCGGTATTTACAAATGATGTGAACTCGATGTACCGGTTCATCGAGGATATCGAGACCGGCATGACCCACGTCAATTCACCGACGACCGGCGGCGAGGCACATATCCCTTTCGGTGGCATTAAGAACACCGGGCTGGGAGCACGCGAACAGGGCTCGACCTCGCTCGATTTTTACACGGAGCTCAAGGTCGTTTACATCGACCATACGGGCCGCAAACGCGAAGGGAATTTGTACTAGGCAGGCTCGCCCCAGATGGCACGGAATCCTTGGAGTTTTCCGACTGCAATGAAACTCTCTGTGAACTCTGTAGCAAAGACTTCAATGAACTCAAAAGAACAAAGATCGACCGTATCGGATGCCGTTCGGAAGCACAAGGAATTTCTTTTCCCGGCCGTCGCGAATTATTACCAGGAGCCGATCGCGCTTTCGCACGGCGAGGGCGAATATGTTTGGGACGATCAGGGCAACAAGTACCTCGATTGTTTCGGCGGCGTTTTGACCGTTAGCCTAGGCCACGCCAATCCGCGGGTCAACGCCGCCTGGAAAGAGCAGGTCGATAAGATCGCCCATACGTCGACGCTCTATGCCAATCAGCCGCAAAGCGACCTGGCGGAAAAGCTGGCAGAGATCTCACCCGGCCGTTTGAAGAAATCTTTTTTTTCGAATAGCGGCACTGAGGCCGACGACACCGCCGTACTCGCGGCAAAGCTCGCTACGGGCAATCAAGAGATCATCGTGCTCCGGCATTCATATGCGGGAAGGTCGGCGACGGCACTCTCAACGGTAGGGCACAAGACGTGGCGGCCCGTCGCCTCGCAGGTTCCGGGGATCGTTCATGCGGCCGCACCGTATTGTTATCGCTGTCCGTTCAAGCTCGAATATCCATCGTGCGGTGTGGCCTGCGCCGACGACGTCGAGGACATTATCAACACGACGACGACCGGCAACATCGCGGCTTTCATGGCCGAGACGATCCTCGGCGTCGGCGGGTTCATTATCCCGCCAACGGAATATTTTCCGCGCGTCGCAGAGATCGCCCGCAGCCGCGGCGGTCTGTTCATCTCCGACGAAGTGCAGGCCGCGTGGGGACGGACGGGCGACAAGTGGTTCGGCATCGAGCACTGGGGCGTCGAGCCCGACATTATCACCTCGGCAAAAGGAATGGGCAACGGCGTGCCGATCGGTTGGACGATCGCGACGCCCGAGGTCGCCGATGCGTTTCCGGGGCTGACGTTCTCGACCTTTGGCGGCAATCCGGTCTCGTGTGCGGTAGGCCTGGCCGTGATAAACGTTATCGAAGAAGACGACCTGCGAAGGAATGCCCGCGTCGTCGGCGATTACTTGAAGCAGCGAATGCTCGAACTTCAAGAAAAGCATTCCGATATCGGCGACGTCCGTGGGATGGGTCTGATGCTTGGCATCGAGCTCGTAAAGGACCGCGAGACGAAAGAGCCGAACCCCGAAGCGGTGCTCCGAGTATTCGAAGAGACAAAACGCCGCGGCGTTCTTATAGGCAAGGGCGGGCTTTACGGAAACGTGATCCGCACCGGATTGATGCTTAACTCCACGAAGGACACCGTCGATCGTTTGGCTGGAGTTTTGGACGAGGCCTTTCTGGCCGCGTGAGGCGAAGATATGTATAAGCAAACTATCGCACTCCTGCTTTTCCTGGCGATCTCGGTTTCCGGCCAAGTTCCGGACAAGGCGAAGGTCGTTGCCGGTGCAGAGCGGGCATTTGAGAAAGCGGCGAAGACGAACCCGATGCCTGCTCCGGGCTGCGCTGTCGGGGTTTCGCTCGATGGCGAGAGCGTTTTTGAAAAGGCGTTCGGTCTTGCGGAGATGGAGCACAGCGTACCTAACACGCCGAACACGGTCTTTGAATCCGGGTCGGTGGCAAAACAGTTCGCCGCGGCGGCCCTCGTTCTTCTGCAACAGGAAGGCAAGCTAAACCTCGATGACGACGTCCGAAAATATGTGCCTGAGCTGCCCGATTACGGTTCGAAAATGACCATCCGCCATCTGCTCAACCACACGGCGGGCCTTCGCGATTGGGGTGCGGTAATGGCCTTGACCGGCGTCGGCCGCGGTGATCGCGTTATCTCGCAGGAGGTTGCTCTTGATGTCGTGTTTAGACAGAAAGGCCTCGATTTCAAACCCGGAGCCGAGTACTCATACTCGAACAGCGGATATCAACTCGCGACGCTCATCGCCGAGCGCGTTTCGAAACAAAAGCTGCCCGCCTTTATCGACGAACGCTTCTTCAAGCCGCTCGGGATGAAAAACAGTTCGTGGCGCGACGACTATCAACGTCTCGTACCGGGGCGTGCGCAAGGCTACTCGCGTCAGGGTGCGAATGCTCCGTGGCGACTCGATATGCCGATCATGAGCGTCTATGGTAACGGCGGCATGCTGACGACCATCGGCGACTGGCTAAAGTGGAACGCGATGCTCGATTCCGCGTCGATGGGCAAACCGCTTGTAGATGCGCTTGAAACTCAGGGCATACTTAACAGTGGGCGGAAGATCGAATACGCTCTCGGTCTCAATGTCGGCACATATCGCGGAATGCGAGATGTATCGCATGGCGGTTCGACCGCCGGTTACCAGACGTTTCTCGCTCGTTACCCTGACCAGAAGGTTTCCGTCGCGGTGCTTTGCAATGGTACAAGTCCGAGTGCCGGCCGGATCGCAGCCGATATCACCGACGAGATCTTCGGCCCCTTTCCTCAGCAGCCTACGGATTCCGCACCAGCCGCAACTGTCGCTCCCGAAACTTTGCAGAAGTACGTCGGTCTTTGGCGGAACGAGCGAACACGCTACCCCAGCCGGACGACATTCGAGAATGGCAAACTCCTGCTCAACGGGCGTCCGCTCACCCCGCTCTCTGACAGCGCGTTTCAATACGGACCAAGCAAGGTCTCGTTCAAGCTTGCCGCTGGCGGAAAGCCCGAATACGCTGAGGTCGACACCAACGGCGACGTCATTCGCCATATGTTCGAGGAAGCGTGGAAACCGTCGGCCAACGAGCTGTCGGCCCTCGTCGGCGTTTGGCACAGCGAGGAGGCCGAAGCGACTTTCAAATTTGTTGTCGAGGATGGAAAGGCATTTTTGACACAACGCCCGACCACGAAACTCCCGCTTACCCCGCTCTACAAGGACCATTTCAGTATCGGCGGTGTCAATGCGGTCGTATGGGTCATCCGCGATAGGGACGGAAAGATCGTTGATCTTCATGTCGGCGGATCGCGAATGCGGGATATGCCGTTCACCCGGGTCAAGTAAAATATGAAATTAAAAGTTCTGGTCCTGTTTTTACTCATTGTCGGTATCGCTTCATTTGCGGCCCAAGCTCAGGCAACCGCCGAGGCTGCGGTTGACGCTTTTGTTAAAGCCGAGATGGAGCGGAAGAAGATCCCCGGACTTTCGGTCGCGGTCATCAAGAACGGAAAGCCGCTTGTAGTAAAGGGTTACGGCCTTGCGAACATCGAGCACAACGTGCCGGTCAAGCCGGAGACGATCTTCCAATCGGGCTCGGTCGGGAAGCAATTCACGGCATTCGCGATAATGCTGCTGGTCGATGAGGGAAAGATCGGGCTGGACGACAAGATCAGCAAGTATCTCGGCGAAGTGCCGGAATCCTGGGCGAATGTTACGGTCCGACATCTGCTGACGCACACAGGCGGATTTACGGACTACTCGAGAGGCTTTGACTTTCGAAAAGACTACACCGAGGATGACCTGCTCAAGATAATCAAGGAGACACCGCTCGCCTTTGCTCCCGGGGAGAAGTGGCAATACAGCAATTTTGGTTACGTAACACTCGGCATCATCATCCGGAAGGTGACGGGGAAATTTTACGGGGATTTTCTGGCCGAACGCGTTTTCAAGCCTCTGGGAATGACCACAGCACGGGTGATAAGCGAGAGCGATATCGTACTGAACCGTGCCGCGGGCTACGTGCGCCGAAACGGCGAGGTCAAAAATCAGGAATGGGTCTCGCCGGTGCTGAACACGACCGCCGACGGTGCCTTGTATTTTTCTGTGCTCGATATGATCCGTTGGGAAGAAGCACTTGCCGGCCGAAAGCTACTGAGCAAGGCCGCCTACGACCATATGTGGACGCCGGTGAAGCTCAATGACGGCCGCGAGCAGCGGTACGGGTTCGGTTGGGCGCTTCGGCACGTAAACGGCTTTAAAGTCATCGAGCACGGCGGTGCATGGCAGGGCTTTAAGTCGTTCATTGCCCGCTACCCCGACCGCGGGCTGACGGTCATCGCCCTGGCGAATTCGGAGAACGCAAACCCGGCCCGGCTCGGCAATGGGATAGCAGAGGCTGTTGACCCGGCGGTAAAACCGAAGCCGATGAAAGACCCGGAGCCGGAGCGAACCGCGGGCTTCCGCAAGGTTATCGAAGATATCTTAGCCGGAAAACCGGACGAGAAACGGTTCTCGCCACGGCTTTATCGGGCGGTCAGCGATCCGAATGACCGATTGATCGCATACCTGAAAACGATCGGCCCGATACTGAAATTTGAGCTTTTGGAACGAAACGACATCGGCGAGGCGGTGTTGTACAAATATGCTGTCGAATTCGAAAGCATGAACGTCATAGTCGAGATCGGCGAGGACAAAAAGGGCATAATCGGCTACCTGGAACTTCAACCGGAGTGAGGTGCTGTAACGATGAGAACACTGATCAAAAATGCCGGGTTGTTACTGCAGTTGAAGGTTACATTGCCGATGTAACGATGAACTGAGAGATTTTGGTCATTTTTAGCAGCATCTGGCGAGTTCTAGACCCGGCTTTTTATAATCGGAATGATGCTAAATTAGTCTAGTAGATGACCATCGGCTTTTCGAGGTTCAAGATGACGGCTTCTCGACCAGCCGATTTTCCAATTTGTTTGCCGGTTTATGTGTAACGCGTGGAACCATTCTAAACGTTGTCGTTGCGGTTTTGGCGGGGATGGCCACTTGGGTGCTCATTCAGGCATCGTTCCAAGCTTTTCTCATTTACTCCGTTGCGAGCAAAAAGTTGGCTCTGTATGGGCGATGTCATTCGTAGTGCCGAATGCTAATTGCCCTGTGTGCCAGAAAAAGGTCTATTTCTATCAATCAGAGTCTGGCGGTAGGGTCTTTTTTGACAAGTTGGGTTGGCCGTGGCCGAAACACCCTTGTACTGATCGAACGATCGGGAAACGTTCCGTTGATCTCGTTGAAGTCATCTCGAACGATGATAAGAATAATGAGATCATCAAAATAATTGGCGAAACCATTTCGGAAGGTTATGCTGCGATGGTCTGCACATCAGTGAATCCCAAATCGCTTTCCGCGGAACTTTTGGTGATAGACAACTCGACGCGGGCTACAAAGGCAAGGTCCGTATCAATTGATCTCGAATCCAAAATTGGTGCATCGGGTGGGGCTCTGCTTTTTTTGAAGGAGGTCGATGCAAAAAAAGGGCAATACATCGTACGATTTTACTTTCGTGGCCAGCAAAGCGAGCTTGAGCCTAAAGAAATCAATGCGATGATTTCGACCCTCAAAAGGCCGGTTATCAAGAAAGGGGAATTCCAAATAAAGGAATTCCAAGGCTCTGCTGTCAAATATGAAGATAAGCAGTCTTGGCTCCGAGGCGTCCATAACATCAATCAGGCTTTAACGAAAAAACAACGCAATAAGACCTCAAAGAATAAGAAAAAAGGCAAAACTAAGAGATGTAAGTTTTGTAACAATGACATTTTCAGCTCGGAGGAAAAAAACCACCAAGAAGTATGCAAGGTTCAACGAATCGAGTGTACGTTTTGTAAAGAAAAGACGGAGAGGCAAAAGCTTGAGAAACACGAGCAAACGTGTCAAGTGAAGCGGAGCAAGATAAAGCGGATACCGAAGCTCAATACATGAAAACACTGATCAAAAATGGCCGGGTTGTTACTGCGGTTGATGATTACGTCGCGGATATTTTCATCGACGGCGAGACGGTGACGACGATCGGGAAGACGCTTGATGTTGAAGCTGATGTGGTGATCGATGCGAGCGGCAAGCTTGTCATTCCCGGCGGGATCGATCCGCACACGCATATGGAGCTGCCGTTTGGCGGGACCGAGTCCAGCGATGATTTCTTTACCGGAACGCGGGCGGCGGCCTTCGGCGGGACGACGACGATCATCGATTTCGCCGTGCAAACGAAGGGCGAATCTATGACCTCGGGCGTCGATGCGTGGCACAAGAAAGCCGAGGGCAAGACGTGCATCGACTATGGGTTTCATCTGATCACGACCGAGTTCGAAGACGGGAACGAGCGAGAGATGTACTCCTTGATGGACGAGGGCATCACGTCGTTCAAGCTGTTCATGGCGTATCCGGGCGTCTTTTTAGCAGATGACGCGACGATCTTTCGGGCGATGTCGGCGGCGGGTAAACGCGGCGGCCTAATCTGTATGCACGCCGAGAATGGCATCGTCATTAACGAGATCATCAAGCGTTTCTTAGCTGACGGACGCACTGCTCCGAAGTATCACGCACTGACACGCCCGACCATAGCCGAAGCCGAAGGCGTTCATCGTGCGATCGCGATCGCCGAGATGGCGGAATCGCCGGTTTATATCGTGCATCTTTCTTGTACAGATGCTTTGAATCAGGTTCGCCAAGCGAGAGATCGCGGCATTGCGGCGTTTGCCGAAACTTGTCCGCAGTATCTATTCCAC
>ERZ1066138.841-NODE-841-length-9998-cov-7.070804_pt1 | contig 9998 bp, 7 predicted proteins | sample MGYA00382785_ERZ1066138 | MGnify/ENA primary metagenome ERZ1066138 (study PRJEB33369, sample SAMEA5778368) | biofilm metagenome | biome: Industrial cooling water; feature: Water cooling tower basin; material: Biofilm | place: United Arab Emirates | collected...
TGGTACTTGCCGTCGTAGACCGACACGCGGATGTCCTGGAGCGGGAAGCCGGCGACGGCGCCCTCCACGAGCGCGTGGCGAATGCCCTTCTCGACCGCCGGGATGAACTGGTTCGGGATCGAGCCGCCCTTCACGTCGTCGACGAACTCGAACCCGCTGCCGCGCGCGAGCGGCTCGATGCGCAGGTAGACCTCGCCGAACTGGCCGGCGCCGCCCGTCTGCTTCTTGTGCCGGTGATGCCCCTCGGCGGGGCGGGTGATCGTCTCGCGGTACGGGATCGACGGCGGCCGGGTCTTCACCGCGACGCCGTACCGCTCGGACATGCGCTCGATCATCACGCGCAGGTGCAGGTCGCCCATGCCGTAGAGCACGGTCTCGTTGAGCGAGGTGTTGTGCTCGACGCGCACGCAGGGATCCTCGGCCGCCAGCTTGTGCAGCGCCTCGGCAAGCTTGTGCTCGTCGCCGCGCCGCTCCGGCTCGATGGCGACGCCGAGCATCGCCGGCGGGTACGCCATCGGCTTGAGGTGGAAATGGTCCTCGTCGTGCGAATCGTGGAGCACGGCGTCGAAGTGCAGCTCGTCGAGCTTGGCCACGGCGCAGAGGTCGCCGGGAACCGCCTGGGGAATCTCGGCGTGCTCCTTGCCCTGCATGCGGAAGAGGTGCGCGACCTTGACGGGCTTGCGCCCGTCGCCCACGAACAGCTGGCTGCCTGTGCGGATCGTTCCCTGGTGGACGCGGAACAACCCGAGCTTGCCGACGAACGGGTCCATGATCACCTTGAACACGTGGGCGATGGCGTGGCGGCCCGGATCCGGCGTCACGGCGACGCGCACGGCGGCGTCGCCCTCGCCCTTCATGAACGGCGGCGGGTTCCCCTCCGCGGGATTGGGCATCAGCCGCGCGATCACCTCGAGCAGTTCCGGGATGCCGGCGCCGGTTTCCGCCGAGACGAAGCACACCGGCACGAGGTGCCCTTCGCGCAGCGCCTTCTCGAACGGGTCGTGCAGCTGCTCCGGCGAGAGTTCCTCGCCCTGCTCCAGGTACAGCGCCATGAGGTCGTCGTCCACTTCGACGACCTGGTCGATGATCCGCGTGTGGGCCTCCTGCACCGAGGAGAAGTCCGTCGGCTCGCGGGCGTTATGGAAAAAGCAGTCGACGACCTTCGTGCCTCCCGCCGCGGGCAGGTTGACCGGCAGGCACTCGTTGCCGAACTGCTCGCGGACCTCCTCCAGCACGGCCCCGGGATCGGCTTCCCGGGCGTCGATCTTGTTGATGACGATGAGGCGCGCGAGGCCCCGGTCGCGGGCCGCGTCCATCATGCGCTGCGACATGGGCTCGACGCCCGCCACCGCGCTGACGACCACGGCGGCCGTTTCGACCGCCTCGAGCACGGGCAGGGTCTTGCCGATGAAATCCGGGTAACCGGGCGTATCGATCAGGTTGACGTGGGCATGGCCGGTTTCGAGCCAGCACAGGGTGGCGTCCACCGAGTGCTGGAGCCGGCGCGCCTGGGGATCGTGGTCCGACACCGTCGTGCCGCGGGCGAGGCTGCCCTTGGCCCGGATGGCGCCGGCCCCGAAAAGCAGCGCTTCCGCCAGCAGGGTCTTGCCCGTTCCGGCCTGGCCAACCAGGGCAATATTGCGCAGGTCACCGGTCGCTTTCGCCATCCTGTCCCCCGCCTGTCCGATGCCGCCCGATTTTTCAAAAAGGATAGCACCGAAGTCCCCGGCTGGCTTGCGCCCTCCCGGGGGGACGGGCAAACTCCGAAGACCTGAGGAACGACGCCCCGGGACAGGGGCCGACGGGGGACTGCATGGCGATTTCGGTCAAGGGCGACAGCGGCGATCCGATGGTCGAGCCGAACGTCATCCCGCTCGTCGACATCATGCTCGTGCTGCTGATCATCTTCATCATCACCATCCCGGTCATGACCCACGCGGTCAAGATCGACCTGCCGCGCGACAACCCGAATCCGCCCCCGACCGAGCCGGTGGTCGTCCGCATCTTCGTCGAGTTCGACGGCACCGTGTACTGGAACGGTTCGCCGGTGGACGCGCAGACCCTGCGCGACTACGTGGCGATCGAGAACGCCAAGGATCCGCAGCCGGAAGTACACGTGGACGCGCACCGGCGCGTGCCGTACGTCTACGTCGCGAACGTGCTGTTCACCTTGCAGCGGGGCGGCCTGCAGAAGGTCGGCTTCGTGTCCGGCCAGGGTGCCCCGGTACCCGCGCCCGCTTCCTGACGCGGAGCAATTCCGCACGCTGCAGGCCGTGACGAGGTCCGCCCTCGCCTGCCTCCTGTTCGGGGCATCGCTCTGCGCGCCCGCACAGGAAATCGCCGACGAATCGGGGCTGCGCCGGTTCGAGCTGCCCAACCGCGATACGCTCGAGCTGACCCTGCCCGCCGGCTGGGTGGAACACGTCGAGCAGCCGGAGGGCGGCGGTCCCCCCACCATCGAGATCGCCGTCGCCGAAGGCGGGCCCCGGCAGGTCTTCGTGACGCCCGAATGGCCTGACCCGCTGGCCAAGGAACTGCGCGAGCTGCCGGCGTTGCGCGATGCGATCCGTGAAATGGCGGAGCGCGCCCGGTCGCAGGCCGTCGAGCCCTACCTGGAAGTCCGGCAGCTGGACGGCGCCAACGGCACCGGCTTCTACTTCGCGGCGACCGATCGAAAACCCGGACCGGACGAATTCAGGTACATGCACCAGGGGGCATTGCTGGTCGGCGACCTGACGCTCTGGTTTTCCTTCCTGACGAACGAGGGCCAGGACACGATCGCCGTCGAAGCGCTCGCCATGCTGCAGGCGGCCGTGCACCGGCGCACCGGACTCGACCAGCTATGACTTTCCAGATGCTCATCCAGGAGTTCGTCCCATGATGGATCGCCGCCAATGGTTGACGCTGGCGCTCGGCGCCGGCGCCGCACTCGGCCTCGGGCCGCGGTTCGCGCTCGGCAGCTCGCGGCAGCCGCTGCACACGCGGCCAATCCCTTCGAGCGGCGAGAAAATCCCGGTCATCGGCCTCGGCAGCTCCGCCACCTTCCGCAGCGTCGCGGAGGGCGCGGACGTCGACGGGCTCGCGGCGGTGCTGAAGACCCTGGTCGACGGCGGCGGCTCCGTGTTCGATACGGCACCCTCCTACGGCGCCTCCGAAGAGGTCGCAGGCCGGCTCGCGCAGGAGCTCGGACTCACCCGCAGCCTCTTCTGGGCGACCAAGGTCAACGTGGCGCGCGGCGGCGGGGCGGCGGATCCGGCGGCCGCCCGCGCGCAGCTCGAGGAGTCCTTCCGCCGCGCGGGCACGGAAACGCTCGACCTCGTCCAGGTCCACAATCTCGGCGACGTGCCGGTCCAGCTCGGGATCCTCAAGGCGCTGAAAGCGGACAAGCGCGTGCGCTACGTCGGCGTCACGAGCACGAGCAAGGAGCAGTACGGCGAGCTCGCGCGCGTCATGCGCGAAGAGCCGCTCGACTTCATCGGCGTGGACTACGCGGTCGACAACCGCAGCGTCGAGGAAACCATCCTGCCGCTGGCGGCCGAACGCGGCCTCGCCGTGATGGTCTACCTGCCGTTCGGCCGGACGCGGCTCTTCAAGCGCGTGGACGGAATGCCCCTGCCGGACTGGGCTGCCGAATTCGACGCCGCGAGCTGGGCGCAGTTCTTCCTCAAGTTCGTGCTCGGTCACCCGGCCGTCACGGTCGTCACGCCGGCGACCAGCAAGGCCGCGAACATGGCCGACAACCTGGGCGGCGGCACCGGCCGCGTCCCGGACGAGGACATGCGCAGACGCATGGCGGAATTCGTGGACGCCTTGCCGCAGGCCTGAACGGGTTCAGTCGGCGCGCAGCTCGACGGTCGCCTCGATCTCGACGGCGATGTCGGACGGCAGCGATTGCATGCCGACCGCCGCCCGCGCCGCCTTCCCGGCATCGCCGAAGGCGACGACCATGAGGTCGGAAAACCCGTTGATGACCTTCGGGTGATCCTTGAAGTCCTCGGTCGCGTTCACCATGCCGAGGATGCGCACGAAGCGCCTGACTTTCGAAAGCTCGCCGACCGCGGCCTTGATCGTCGCGAGCATGCACAGCCCGACCTTTTCGGCCGACTGCCGTCCCTGCTCGATCGTCAGGTCGCGGCCCACCTTGCCGCGCGTGTAGTCCTCGCCGCACTCGCCGTGACCGGACAGGAACAGCAGGTCGCCCGTGCGGACCGAGGTCACGTAGGTCGCGACCGGCTGTCGCGGCGGCGGCAGGGTGAAACCGGCGGCCGCGAGCCGCGCTTCGGGCGTGTCGGCGTCGTTCGCCATGGCGGTCATGGATGATAGCAGCAGCACGACGACGAAAATGCGCGGCATGAGCGTCCTCCGTGATCGAGCCAGATTAACGCCGATTGCCAGCCCCTGCCAGCCGTTGCATGATGAATCGATGGACATCGAGAAACTCGAATCGCAGCGCGCGACCGTCGGCGAAGGCTTCGAAATCCGCCGCGCATTGCCGAACCGTCATCGCCGCATGGTCGGCGCCTGGTGCTTCTTCGATCACGCCGGGCCCGCGGATTTTGCGGCCGGCCGGGGACTCACCGTGGGTCCGCATCCGCACATCGGGCTGCAGACTTTCAGCTGGATGATCGAGGGCCGGATCCTGCACACGGACAGCCTGGGATACCGGCAATGGATCAACCCCGGCCAGGTCAACCTCATGACCGCAGGGCGCGGCATCTCCCACGCCGAGGATTCGCCGGGCGACGAACCCGGCCGCTTCCAGCTCGCCCAGCTCTGGATCGCCCTGCCGGACGCCGAACGCCATCGCGAGCCCTCGTTTCACCACTACCCCGAATTGCCCGTGCTCGAGCGCGGCGGCTTCCGCATCACGGTGCTCGCCGGCAGCTTTGCAGGCGAGCGCGCGCCGGCCGAGGTCTTCACGCCGCTGGTCGGCATCGACCTCGCGGCAGCCGGCCCGGCGCGCACGACCCTCGAGCTCGACCCGGCATTCGAATACGGCGTCATGGTCCTCGAAGGCGAGGCCCGCGTGGGCGGCGAGCCGCTCGCCGCCGGCGTCCTGCTCTACACCAGGCCCGGCCGCGCCCGGCTCGAGATCGAGGCCGGCGCCGGAGCACGCCTGCTGTTGCTCGGCGGGGCGCCGTTCGGCGAGGAGATCCTCTTGTGGTGGAACTTCGTCGCCCGCACATACGGCGAGGTGGAACAGGCGACCCGGGACTGGCGCGAGAGTGACCGATTCGGCGAGGTGAAAGGCGCGCGCGGCGCGCGGCTCGTCGCACCGGACCTCGAGGGCCTGCGGCTCCGGGCCGCCCGCTGATGGAGGTTGCAGGCATGCGCCAGGTCATCGCCGTGCACGATGCTGCCCCGCCGCACTGGGTTGGCGACGGCTTTCCCGTGCGTTCGGTCTTTTCCTATGACGGGCTCGGGCGCGAGCCCCTCTCCCCGTTCCTGATGCTCGACTACGCGGCCCCGCGCCACTTCGATCCCGCGCCGCGCCGCCGCGGCGTCGGCGTGCATCCGCATCGCGGGTTCGAGACGGTGACGATCGTCTACGCGGGGGAGCTCGAGCACCGCGATTCGGCCGGCAACGGCGGGCGCATCGGTCCCGGCGACGTGCAGTGGATGACGGCGGCCTCGGGCATCCTGCACGAGGAGTTCCACTCCGAGCGCTTCACGCGCGAGGGCGGGACGATGTCGATGATGCAGCTCTGGGTCAACCTGCCGGCGCGCCACAAGATGGAGAAGCCGCGCTACCAGACCCTCCTGGACGCCAGCATCCCGCGCATCGAACTGGACGGCGGGGCCGGCACGCTGCGCGTCATCGCGGGCGAGTACGCGGGCCGCAGGGGTCCGGCCGAGACGTTCACGCCCATGGAGGTCTGGGACCTGCGCGTCGCCGCGGGCCGGACCGTGACGCTCGCGACCCCGGAGGGCCACACGACGGCGATCGTGCCGATGCAGGGTCGCGCGCTCGTCAACGGCTCGCACGCCGCGGGCCCCGCGCAGCTCGCGAGGCTTGCGCGCGAGGGCGGCGGGTTCACCGTCACGGCGGACGGCGATGCCGAGCTCGCGGCGCTCGTCCTGGCGGGCGAGCCGATCGCGGAGCCCGTGGTCGGTTACGGGCCGTTCGTCATGAACACCGAGCGCGAGATCGCCCAGGCGTTCGCCGACTTCCAGAGCGGCCGTTTCGGGCGAATGTAACCGCCGCCCGGGCCTCCGGCTGGGCAGAATGTGGACCCCATCACCGGCCCGACTGCGATTCCTGACCCGGTTCACAGTTAGCGGCCTGCCGCCTTTGGCTACATATGTCGACTTGGAGCCTGTCCCGGGACAGGCCGCTGGCAGGAGTCCGTGCCCAACGACATGTCGCAGCCCCCTGACACCGCGGAGCCGGCGCCGACGCACCAGCCCTTTTTCAGCGGCTGGACCGGCGCGCTCGCGGGCGGGCTGTTCCTTTATATCCCCGTCGCCCTGCTGATCACCGCGCTCGGGGACTCCGAAAGCCGCGCTTTCGAGGTCTTCCAGCTCTATTCGGACTCGCCGGCCAGCATCGGCGCGGCGGTCCTCGCGGCTTTGGCCGCCGTCAAGGCCCGCGACCCGGCCGTACGGCGGACCTGGACCTGGTTCGCGGCGGCGATCGGCGTCTACAGCATCGGCAACCTGCAGAACTCCACGTACTGGCTGGTCGGCGTCGACCCCTTCCCTTCGGTCGGCGATTTCTTCTTCACCGGTTTCTACCCCCTGCTCTTCGCCGGCATCCTGACGGCGATCCGCGCCGGCTCCGTGCGCGTCCACTGGGGGCGGATGGTGCTCGACTCGACGATCCTGGTGCTCGGTTTCGGCGCCTTCTTCTGGTTCTTCGTGATCGCGCCGACGGCGGCCGCGGACCGGGATCCCGACGTCATCAAGTACGTCCTGACGCAGGGCTATATCGCGCTCAACTGCCTGATGCTGCTCGCCTTCGGCGTGCTGCTGATGCACGCGGGCGCGGGCGCGATCGCGCGCCGCACGCTGGTCCTGCTGACGATCGGCTTCTCGACCATGTCGGTCGCGGACATCGTCTGGGCGATGGCCAAGGTCACGGGCGGCTACCAGCTCGGCGGACTCTCCGACGCGATCTACCTCACCTGCTACGCCTTCATCATCGCGGCCGCACGCGAGCAGCTGCGCGGCCCGCCCGCCGTGCGCCCGCAGCCGAGTGCGCTCGGCAGCGCGGTGGTCCAGGGCATGCCTTACGTGGCGATGCTGGTCTCGTTCCTCGTGCTCGTCTACGTCGAGAAGAGCTCGATGTCGAGTCCGGCGACGGCGATGACGGTCATCATCTTCGTCCTGACGCTGCTCGTGATGCTGCGCCAGGGCGTGATCTCCCGCGACGACGCGCTGCTGCGCGAACGGCGCGCCGCCGGCATCGTCGAGGCGCGGTACGCGTCCCTGATCCGGAACGCGTCCGACGTGATCATGATCGCCGACGTCGACGGCCGCCTGCGATTCGCGTCGCCCGCCGCCGAGCGCACGTTCGGCATGCACCCGGACGACCTGGTCGGGCGCAATCTCCTCGAGCTTTGGGGCGAATCGGACCGCGAGCGGCTGGCCGCCTTCCTCGCGGAGGTGGCGGCGACGCGCGGGCGCTCGGTCGGCCCGGTCGAGGTCGTGGTCGGCAACGGCACCCGGCGCAGCACGCTGGAGAGCGTCGGCAGCAACCTCCTGGACGATCCCGCGATCGCCGGCCTCGCGCTGAACTTCCGCGACGTGAGCGAGCGCAAGGCGCTCGAGGAGCAGTTGCGCCAGCTCGCCTTCCACGACCCCCTGACGCTGCTCGCGAACCGCAGCCTGTTCCGCAACCGCGTGCAGCATGCACTGACGCTCGCGCACCGCTCGCGCCAGCGCGTCGCCGTCATGTTCCTCGACCTCGACAACTTCAAGAACGTCAACGACTCGCTCGGCCACGACGCGGGCGACCGCCTGCTGCAGGCCGCGGCGCAGCGGCTGGTCATGTCCACCCGGCCCTCCGACACCGTCGCGCGCCTCGGCGGCGACGAGTTCGCGATCCTGCTCGAGGGCATCGCCGAGTCGTCCGACGTCGAGCGCGTCGCCGCGACGATCACCCGGTCCTTCGACGAGCCCCTGCAGCTCGACGGCGCCGACACCTGGATGGCGGCCAGCATCGGCATCGCCTTCTCCGAGCCCGGCGACGACACGGAGCAGCTGCTGCGCAATGCCGACATCGCGATGTACAACGCCAAGGCCTCGGGCAAGGCGCGCTTCGTCGTGTTCCAGCCGCGCATGCAGGAGCAGCTGCGCGAACGCCTGCGGCTCGAGGAGGACATCGGCCGGGCCCTCGAGCGCGGCGAATTCTTCCTCGAGTACCAGCCGGTCGTGGACCTGGCGCGGCGCGAGCTGCTCGGCGTCGAGGCGCTCGTGCGCTGGAACCACCCCGAGAACGGCCTGGTCATGCCGGGCGCCTTCATCGCGGCGGCCGAGGAGTCCGGCCAGATCATCGAGCTGGGCCGCTGGGTGCTGCAGGAGGCCTGCCGCGCGGTGAAGTCCTGGCGCGACACCATCGTCGCCGGCGACGGGCTGCGCGTAGCGATCAACATTTCCGGCCGCCACCTGCAGCACGCCGATCTCGTCGCCGACGTCAGGAACGCCCTCGAGGCCTCGGGGCTGGAGCCCGGCAACCTCGTCATCGAGCTGACCGAGAGCACGATCATGCACAACACCGAGGTCAACCTGCAGCGCTTCAAGGAACTTAAAGCGCTGGGCGTGCGCCTCGCGATCGACGATTTCGGGATGGGCTACTCGTCGCTGTCCTACCTGCACCGCTTCCCGATCGACATCCTGAAGATCGACCGCTCGTTCGTCGGCCGCCTCACCGAGCAGGGCGACGGCCCGGAACTCGCGCGCGCGGTCGTGATGCTCGGCGAGACGCTCGGGCTCGAGACGGTCGCCGAGGGCGTCGAGCACGAGGAACAGGTCGAGAAACTGCTGGACCTCGGCTGCGTCGCGGCCCAGGGATTCCTGTTCGCCCGGTCGAGCACGCTCAAGGCGGTGTCCGCGATGCCCTTCTCGTCGCGCCGCGCGGAACTGCGCAACGCCCAGCCGCTTACCGAGCGCCTGACGGCCACCGGTCGCTTCAACGTCGCCGCGACCGGCGGCCGCACCCGTTCAGTCGCTTAGGGGACTGTCACCTTTGCGCGCTCGGGCGCAAAGGGGACTGTCCCCTTCGGCTCACTCTTCCCACGCCACCTCACCGCCGATCACGGTCATGACCGGCCGCGAGCGCGGGATCTCCGCTTCCGGGACCCGCATCCAGTCCGACGAATAGACGCTGAAATCCGCGAGCTTGCCGGCCTCGATCGTGCCGCGGTCCCGCTCCTCGAAGGCGGCGAAGGCTGCGCCGGCCGTCAGGATCCGCAGCGCCTCGTCGCGCCTGAGCCGCTGGTCGAGTCCCCAGTCGGGGCCCGCGAATCCCTCGAGCGTGCGGCGCGCGATCGCGGCATAGAACTCCACGCGCGGGTCGCCGGCCTCCACCGGCGCATCCGTGCCGCCGGCGATGAGCGCACCCGAGTCCAGGACCTTGCGCCAGGCATATGCCCCGCCGATCCGCTCCGGCCCGAGCCGCGCCGGTGCGAACAGCATGTCGCTGATCGCGTGCGAGGTCTGCATCGAGGCGATCACGCCGAGCTTCGCGAAGCGCGGAATGTCGGCATCCGCGAGCACCTGGGCGTGCTCGATGCGATACCGCGGGTCGGGCACCGGCCGCTCGGCAGCCGGAACGGCGCCGAAAGCCCTCTCGTACTGGTCGAGCACGACCCGGTTGCCGCGGTCGCCGATCGCGTGGGTTTCGACCTGGATGCCGCGCCGCAGCCCGGCAATCGACACCCGCAGGATCTCCTCCGGCTGCGTGACATAGAGCCCGCGGCTGTCCGGCGCATCGGCATACGGCTCCTCGAGCGCCGCGCCGCGGCTGCCCAGGGCGCCGTCCACCATCAGCTTGATGG